>Ga0137415_10008817_pt1 | contig 10001 bp, 20 predicted proteins | sample CZODoug3_1_1_16f_FD_183082 | JGI IMG/M metagenome (GOLD analysis project Ga0137415, IMG submission 183082) | Vadose zone soil fungal communities from Angelo Coast Range Reserve, California, USA - CZODoug3_1_1_16fungal (Hybrid Assembly) | ecosystem: Environmental > Terrestrial > Soil > Vadose... | reverse complement strand
TGCTGGAAACTGGCGCGAGCATCCAGGCCACGGCCATCGGTCTCAACGGTCGCCGCCCTGCCAACTCGTCGAACACGGGTCCGCGCAACGTCGTGGAGCCGCCGGGTCCCGTCTTCGGCCTCGATGCGCCCCTCATCGACCCAGGCGACCCAGGCAACAGTTGGCTGATGTACAAGCTGCTCATCGCACCGGCGCCGCCGGCATCGGCGACCGTGAGCACGCAATCCAACTGCGCGGGTACCGCACCGGGAACCCCGCCCCAGAGCGCCTTCAACCCGCCGGTCCAATACACAGCCCTCGGCGACGACGAGCGCGCGCGCCTCTCGGCCTTCGTCACCGGCAACGTGATGCCCTACCCCTCGCAACCGGGCGGCGACCCGCAGAACGACGGCAACGCGGTCGCCACCGCTGATCTCCAGCGCATCAGCGCATGGATCTCGCAGGGTGCCCCGGTGAGCAACTGCACCTGCCAGCCGTAGTCGGTCACATCGAGACCGGGCGGCCCGCGCGAAGATCTTCGATCATCTTTTCGAGTTCTTCGACCGCGCCCGGGTACATTTTCTTCGCGATGCTTCGCGCGAGCTCGAGATCATCGGCATCGAAGTGCTTCGCAATCACCCGGCCGATGTCTGCAATGTCGACATATCGATCCTCGATGCGTCGCTTCGGGGAGACCGCGGAATGAAATTTCAGTGCGACGAAGGCGCCTCGTTTTACGACGTTCAGCTGAAAGCCGAGCACTTTTGCAGGTTCGGCGGCGTCGAATGCCGCACGAAGAACGGGGTTCGCGTCTTTCGATACGAGATCCGCAATCGACTCGGTCGTAGCCGGATCCGCACCGCGCGCGAACACCCGGATCATGTCCGGCAGAAACTGCTTTACCGGATAACCGCGCCCCTCCAGAGCGCGGACGAGACCCCGAAGCTTCGTTCCCGGCACCAGGAAATCGACGTCGATCGTCGCCCTGGGGCGGCCATGGTGCCCTGCTGCGAGCCCTCCGATCAGCACGTGATTGGAGCCAACCTCGGCGAAGACTTCCCTGAGCTCTGAAATCATCCGAGCCCGGTCGTCCATCACCTCATAGTAGTGCTGGATCGTAGGTATGGTCTGCGCCATCAAAGGGTCCCGCTAGAGTTCTATTCTAGCATAGGACCGGAGAGGCGACTTACACCCGGCGGCGCTTCGGCGGGCGGCAACCGTTGTGCGGGACCGGCGTCACGTCGCGGATCAAGGTGACCTTGAAGCCAGCCGTCTGCAGCGCTCGGAGCGCGCTTTCGCGTCCCGCTCCGGGGCCCTTCACGAAGACCGCGATGGAGCGCATGCCGTGATCCATCGCGCGGCGCGCCGCTTCCTCGGCCGCGAGCTGCGCGGCGAACGGCGTCGACTTGCGCGAGCCCTTGAAGCCGCGCGAGCCGGCGCTCGACCAGGCGATGGCGTTGCCGTTCACGTCGGTGATGGTGACGACCGTGTTGTTGAACGTCGACTGGATGTGCGCAATCCCGGTCGCGACGTTCTTCTTCACCTTGCGCTTCGTGCCCTTGGCTTTCGGGCCCGTCGCGGTCGTCGTGTTGGTGCTCTTCGCAGTGGCCATGGCGTTTTCTTCTTACTCGCTGAATGGAGGGAACGTAAAAGTACTCGTTGCCGACGCGCGGATCAGGACGGCTTGCGGCGCGACAAGATCCCCTTGCGCGGGCCCTTGCGGGTGCGGGCGTTGGTGTGCGTGCGCTGGCCGTGAACCGGCAGTCCCTTGCGGTGACGCAGGCCGCGGTAGCAGCCGATGTCCATCAGGCGCTTGATGTTCGTCTGCACCTCGCGCCGGAGATCGCCTTCGACTTTGTAGTCGGTCTCGAGCAGTTCGCGGATGCGCTTGATCTCGCCTTCCGTCAGCGACTCGGTGAGCTTGGTCGGCGCGATGTTCGCGCGGCGGCAGATCACGCGCGCCAGGGCGTGCCCCACGCCATAGAGGTACGGCAAGGCGTAGGCGATGTGCTTGTGACGGGGGAGGTCGACTCCAGCAATACGAGCCATGTGTGTTCCTTAACGCTCAGCCTTGGCGCTGCTTGTGACGGGGATTTTCGCAAATGATCCGCACGACGCCCTTGCGGCGCACGACCTTGCACTTATCGCAAATTTTCTTGACGCTCGGACGAACCTTCATGGCGAAAACCTTCTAATTGAAAACCCCCTCCCCCCTTGGGGGAGGGCTGGGGAGAGGGGCCGTATTACTTGTGTCGGTAGGTGATGCGACCCCGGCTCGGGTCGTAAGGGCTGACTTCGACGGTGACTCGGTCACCCGGCAGGATACGAATGTAGAACTGACGCATTCGTCCACTGATGGTGGCGAGGACGACGAGCCCGTTGTCGCATTTAACGCGAAACATCGCATTCGGCAGCGCTTCTTGCACCACGCCGTCGAATTCGAGCTTGTCGCCCTTGGGCTCTTTGCGCTCGCGCCTTTCACTCATTCAAGAGATTCCTAACGCTGAGAAAACTCGTTTCGTGACTTCTTCGACCGTTCCCACTCCGCTCACCCGCTTCAACATGCCGCGCTTCTCGTAGAAAGGGAGAAGCTCGGCGGTCATCGCCTCGTACGTATCGATGCGATTGTTCACGACGTCTTCTTGATCGTCGCCGCGATGCTCCAACTCCGCATCGGCCGGGGGGGGGTTGTACTTCAAATGGTAAATCTGTCCAGTGCGTTTATCCGTGCGACGGAAGACGGCACGCTCGACGAGGAGCTCTTTCGCCACGTCGATAGCGAGCACGACATCCAGCTCGGTATCGTGTTTCACCAGCACCGAGTCGAGCCCGGTCGCCTGCGGAATGGTGCGGGGAAAGCCATCGAGCAAGAAACCCGACCGACAGTCAGGCGCCTCGATGCGCACGTCGACCAAGCCGAGCACCACGTCGTCGGGCACCAGTCCACCCGACGCCATTTGTTCCATGAGCGCTTTCGGTAGCGTGCCAGCCGCTTTGGCGGCGCGAAGCATGTCGCCGGTCGAAATCTGCGGAATGCCGAGGCGCGCGCAGATGATCTTGGCCTGAGTTCCCTTGCCGGCACCGGGCGGTCCCACCAATACGAGTCGCATGGTCACACGTCCCTCCTGCCACGGATGCGCGTGGCCTTGCCCCCTGAACCGGAGAGCCCCTCATAGTTGCGCGTGATGAGGTGCGCTTCGATCTGGTTGACTGTATCGAGCGCCACGCCGACCACGATCATGATCGAGGTGCCGCCCCAGCGAAACGGTACGTGAAACGCCTCGCTGATGATGGTCGGTACGATGCACACCGCGGCCACGTAGAGCGATCCGCCGAAGGTCAGCCGAGACATCACGTGGTCGATGTAGTCCGCAGTTTGCTTGCCCTGGCGGATGCTCGGAATGAACGCCTGTTGCTTCTTCAGGTTGTCGGCCACGTCGACCGGCTGAAAGGTGACGGCCGTGTAGAAGTAGCAAAAGAAGATGATCAGAACGACGTAGAAGAAGTTGAACACCCAGTCGCCGCGCTGGAGCGCGCCCTGGAGCTGCGACATGCCCGGAATCTTGAAGTTCGCCAAGGTGGCCGGAAACATCAGCAGCGAGGAGGCGAAGATCGGCGGAATGGTTCCCGCGGTATTCACGCGCAAAGGCAAATGCGCCGTCTGCCCGCCGTACACCCGTCTTCCCACGGTTCGCCGCGCGTAGAAAATCGGGATGCGCCGCTGTCCGCGTTCGAAAAAGACGATGGTGGCCACCGTCGCCAAAACCACCGCGGTCACCGCGGCGAGATTCAGCGGCTGGATGTTGCCCTTGTTCGTCTGGAAATACTGGAAGATCCCGTCCGGGATGCCATCGACGATGCCGGCGAAGATGATCAGCGAGATGCCGTTGCCGATGCCGCGCTCGGTGATCTGCTCGCCGACCCACATCATGAAGGCAGTGCCCGTCGTGAGCGTGATCATGCTCATGATGCGGAAGCCCCACCCGGCATGCACAACCACGTCGCCCACGTGCGAGCTCTCGGAGAGGTCGGCGTTGTTCATCGCCTCGAGGCTCATGGCGATGCCGAATGCCTGGAACATCGAGAGCGCGATGGTCCCGTAGCGCGTGTACTGGTTGATCTTGCGCTGCCCTTGCTCGCCTTCTTTGCGCAGCTCTTCGAGCGGCTTGAAGACCATGGCGAGGAGCTGGAGCACGATGCTCGCGCTCACGTAGGGCATGATGCCGAGCGCGAAGATCGAAAGCTTTCCGAGCGCGCCGCCGCTGAACATGTTGAACAAGCCGAGCAGACCTGCGCCCTGCTTGTTCACCACGGCCTGCATCACGTTCCGGTCGACGCCCGGAATGGTGACGAACACGCCGACCCGGTACACCGCGAGCATGCCCAAGGTGAAGATGAGCCGCTTGCGCAGCTCGGGCACCTTGCCGATGTTCGCGAACCCGGAAAAAAGAGCCATGATGGTGGTTGCCGGCTTTAGGCCGACGCCGATGCCTCGGCGCCCAGGACGATCGCCTTGCCGCCCGCCTTCTCGATCTTCTCCGCGGCGCTCTTGGAGAAACGATGCGCCGTCACGATGACCGACTTGGTGAGCTCACCATCGCCGAGAATCTTGATGCGATCGATCGGTCCCTTGATGAGGCCGCGATCGCGCAGGGCCGTCTCGTCGACCTTGGCGCCCGCGCCGAAGACTTCGAGATCGCCCACGTTGATCTCCGCCGTCTTCACCGGGAAGGGCGGATTGAAGCCGCGTTTGGGCAGACGGCGCATGAGCGGCGTCTGGCCGCCCTCGAAGCCGCGCTTGACGCCGTTGCGCGCGTATTGACCTTTTTGACCGCGCCCGGCAGTTTTGCCGAGACCGGAGCCCACACCGCGGCCCTTGCGGGTCTTCGGGCGGCTCGCGCCGACGGGCTTGATGAGCTTCGAAAGAGTGTCAGCCATCGACTTCCTCCACCGACACGAGGTGCATTACTTTCTTGATCGCGCCGCGAAACGACGGCGTATTGGCCACGGTCACGTGCGACCCGGGCCCGCGCAGGCCGAGGCCCTTGACGGTAAGCCGCATGGTCGCTTCCTGACCGATGACACTGCGGGTTTGGCGAACCAAAAGCTTCGCTTTCATCTCTCACGCCTCGCCGGCGAGCGCCGCGGCGACGTTGGTCGTCGACTTGCGGTCCGCCTGGTAAATCTCGTTCACTTCCTTGCCGCGCTTGCGCGCGATCTGCTCGACGCTCTTCAGGGACTTGAGCGCTTTGACGGTCGCGCGCACCACGTTGTGCGGGTTCGCGCTGCCGATGCACTTGGTGAGGATGTCGTGGATGCCCGCGCTCTCCACCACCGCGCGCACCGCACCACCGGCGATAACGCCTGTTCCCGCCGTGGCCGGGCGCAAAAAGACGCGGCCTGCGCCGAAGTGACCGAGCACCTCGTGCGGGATGGTCACGCCGGTGAGCGGAACCTTGAAGATGTTCTTGCGCGCCTGGTCGTTCCCCTTGCGGATGGCTTCGGGAACTTCGTTCGCCTTGCCGAGGCCGACACCCACGTGACCCGATTCGTCTCCGACGACGACCAGCGCCGCGAACGAGAACCGCCGGCCGCCTTTGACGACCTTCGCCACGCGGTTGATGTGGATGATGCGCTCTTTGAGCTTGTCTTCGTCGATTTGATCGAAAGCCATGATTGGATTCCTGCTCTAGCTCTTAGCTCTTAGAACTCGAGGCCGCCTTCGCGGGCCCCATCGGCGAGAGCGCGAACACGCCCGTGATAGAGATAGCCATTGCGGTCAAAGACCACCTTGGAGATGCCCTGGGCCAGAAGAGCCTTGGCGACCGCTTGTCCGACGCGCTTGGCGTCGTCGCTCTTGGTGCCCTCGGCCTCGCGCAGGCCCTTGGCGAGCGTGGAGACGTGCGCCACCGTTTTGCCGGTGAGGTCGTCCACAGCTTGGACGTAGATGTGCTTGGAGCTGCGGAACACGCTGAGGCGCGGACGCTCGGAGGTGCCGCTGATTTTTCGGCGAATGCGGAGCTTTCGTCGCTCCCGCCCGACAATCTGCATGGCCATGATTCGATTCTCCTACTTTCCGCCCTTGGCGCCGGCCTTACCGGCCTTCTCGCGAACTTTTTCGCCCTGGTATCGAACGCCTTTGCCACCGTAAGGCTCCGGCGGGCGAAAGCCACGGATTTTGGCTGCGGTCTCGCCCATCTTCTCTTTGTCGGCGCCCGTGAGAATCAAGATGGTTCCCTTGGAGTCACCGGGGATCTCGACCTTGATGCCGGCCGGGATGGGGAAGTTGACGGGGTGCGAGAACCCGAGCGACAGGTTCAAGCTCGCGCCCTTCACCTCGGCGCGATAACCGGTCCCCACGAGCTGCACGGTCTTCGTGTATCCGGTGCTGGAGCCCACGACCATCGAGTTGATGAGCGCGCGCGCCAAGCCTTGGAACCGAGCGCCGTCGCGACCCGGAATCGTCGGCAGCACGTTGGCCACGGCGCCTTCGATCTTCACGGACACGTTGGCGGGCAGCGGCCGCGTCAGCTGACCTTTGGGTCCCTTGACGTCGATCGTGCCGTCTTTGATGGTGAGCGTCACGCCCTTGGGGATCCCCACCGGGCGCTTGCCAATACGCGACTGGCGAAGGCCTTCCAGAGCGTCGCCGCCAGCACCAGACTGAATCGCTTGCTGAGTCATCACCAAACCTCGCAGAGAAGCTCGCCGCCGACGCGTTGTTTGCGCGCGTCGCGGTCGGTCATGACGCCACGGCTCGTGCTCAGTATCGACACACCGAGACCCGAGCGAACGCGCGGGATGTGGTCGTGCCGAACGTAGACGCGGCGTCCGGGGGACGAAACGCGCCGCAGGCCGTCGATGGCGCTTTGGCGATCGCGCCCGTAACGCAGGATGAGCGTCAGGGTGCGGGGCGCCGCGGGGTCGTCGGGTTCGCTGACGCGCACGTCGTCGAGGAAGCCTTCGGACTTGAGCACCTGCCCGAGGTGCTGCTTGAGGCGCGAGAACGGCATCTCCACGCGGTCGTGCCGCGCGAGGGCGCCGTTGCGGATGCGAGTGAGCATATCGGCGATCGGATCGGTCATCATGAGATCACCAGCTAGCCTTGATCACGCCGGGGATTTCTCCGCGCAGTGCGAACATGCGGAGACATACACGGCAAAGTTCGAACTTGCGGTAGTAGCCGCGAGCGCGTCCACACACCTTGCAACGACTGCGGTGGCGAACCGTAAACTTGGGGGCGCGATTGAGTTTCGCAAATTGAGACGCACGAGCCATTTGGTCAGTCCTCGATCATGCTGCCCGGAAAGGCATGCCCAGGTTTTGGAGAAGGGCGCGCCCCTCTTCGTCGGTCTTGGCCGTCGTCACGAAGGAGATGTTGAGCCCCTTGATGACGTCGATCCGGTCGTAATTGATTTCGGGGAAGATGATTTGCTCTTTGAGGCCGAGCGTGTAGTTCCCCTTGCCGTCGAAGGCCTTGCGCGACACGCCGCGGAAGTCGCGGGTACGCGGAAGCGCGATGGTGATGAGACGGTCGAGGAATTCCCACATGTGGCCGCTGCGGAGCGTCACCATCGCGCCGATGGGGATGCCCGCGCGGAGCTTGAAGCTCGCGATGGCTTTCCGTGCGCGGGTGACCACCGGCTTCTGACCGGTGATGGCGCGAAGCTCCTCGACGGCCGCGTCGACGATCTTCGGGTTGGTGACGGCGGCGCCGAGGCCCATGTTCAAGATGATCTTCTGGAGGCGGGGAACCTCCATCGGATTCTTGTAACTGAACTGCTTGGTGAGCGCCGGAACGGCTTCTTTCTGGTAGCGGGCGGCGAAGCGCGGCGCGATGGCCTCGGTGTTCGAGGGAACGTATTCAGCGATCCCTTCGCCCGCGGCGGAAGGCTTGCCCTTCTGCTCTTTCTTGTCCTTTTTGCTGGCCATCACTTCTTCTCCCGCTTCGGAGCGACGATTTCCTCACCGCTCTTGGCGACGCGGATCTTGTTCCCCTTGTCGTCCGTCTTGAAATGCACGCGCGTCGGTTTGCCGGTGCTGGGGTCGACCAGCATCACGTTCGACGCGTGAATCGGCTGCTCGCGCTCGATGATGCCGCCGTTGGTATTGCGCGGCGTGGGGCGCGTGTGGCGGTGGACGAGGTTCACGCCCTCGACCAACACTCGGTTTTCTTCGCGGAAGACACGGGCGACTTTGCCCTTCTTCCCCTTGTCTTTTCCGGTGATGACCACGACCGTGTCACCGGTGAGAAGCCGCGCCGCCATTACAAAACCTCCGGAGCCAGCGAGATGATCTTCATGAACTTCTTGCCGCGCAGCTCGCGCGCGACCGGTCCGAAGATGCGGGTTCCGATGGGCTCGAACTGGGCATTGATGAGAACTGCGCTGTTCTCATCGAACTTGATGTAGCTGCCGTCGGGGCGCGATTGCTCGCGCTTGGTGCGGACGACCACGGCCTTCGCCGTATCGCCTTTCTTCACCTTGGTGCCCGGAAGCGCCTCTTTGATGGAGACGACGATCACGTCGCCCACGCTCGCGTAGCGCCGGCGCGATCCGCCGAGCACCTTGATGCACTGGACGCGTTTGGCGCCGGAGTTGTCGGCGACCTCCAGCATGGTTCGCATCTGAATCATGACGATTGCCCTCTTCCCTACCCGCTACTCTTCGACGAACTTCTTGACGAGGCGCACGACCTGGAAGCGCTTGTCGCGCGAGATCGGGCTGTGTTCTTGAATTTCGACTTCGTCCCCGATGCGAAATTCGTTCTTCTCGTCATGCGCCTTGAACCGGGAGCGCTGGCGGACGTACTTGCCGTAGAGCGGATCGCGGCGAGCGGTCACCACCTCGACGACGACGGTCTTGTTCATCTTGTCGCGAATGACCTTGCCGACCATCTTGCGGCGAAAGCCATGCGACTTTCGCTCGACCGCGAGGGTCGAGTGCGCGGGCGCCGGGACGGCGTTGTTGCTTGTTTCAGCCATCGTCAGCCTTCCTTCGACTCGGCGGCGCCGCCAGCGGCGCGGGATTGAAGAATCGTGAGGACGCGAGCGAGATCGCGGCGCGTCTTGGAGATGTTGCTCGTGTCGTCGAGCCGGTTGGTGAAGTTCTTCAGGCGGTTCTGGAACAAGTCCGCACGGAGGCTCTTTTCGAGCTCCTTGAGGTCTTCGAGCGAACGCTCGTGCAGGTCTTTGGCCTTCAGCATGATCAGAGCACTCCGCGGGCGATGAACTTGTAACCAACGGGAAGCTTGTGGCCGGCGAGGCGGAACGCTTCGCGCGCCGTCTTCTCGTCGATGCCGGCAATCTCGTACATCACGCGGCCGGGGAGGATGTCCGCCGCCCACTCCTCGACGCCGCCTTTGCCGCCACCCATTCGAACTTCGAGCGGCTTCTTGGTGACCGGACGATCGGGGAAGATGCGGATCCAGAGCTTGCCGGCGCGCTTCACGTGCCTGGTGATCGCCATGCGGGCCGCTTCGATCTGACGCGACGTCAGGCGTCCCGGCTCGAGCGATTGGAGGCCGAAGTCACCGAACGAGAGATTGGAACCACGCCACGCGAGGCCGCGGTTGTTTCCCTTCTGCATCTTTCGGAATTTCGTTCGTTTCGGCGAAAGCATCGTCGTTCCTCGTCGGGTTCCTGTTTGGGCTTCAGGTGATGCGGCGGGCTTTTCGCGCCAAGACTTCGCCCTTGAACATCCAGACCTTGACCCCGATGATGCCGTAGGTGGTCTTGGCTTCGGCGGTGCCGAACTCGATGTCGGCGCGCAGCGTGTGCAGGGGCACGCGGCCCTCGCGGTAGGTCTCGACGCGGCTCATCTCGCTGCCGCCGAGGCGACCCGAGCACCGGATGCGGATGCCTTTGGAGCCGAACTTCATCGCGGTCGACACCGCCTTCTTCATGGCGCGGCGGAAGGCGACGCGGCGTTCGAGCTGGGTGGCGACGTTTTCGGCCACGAGCTGGGCGTTGGTTTCGGCCTTGCGAACTTCCTGGACGTCGATGAAGACCTCGTTCTCGGTGA
>Ga0137415_10008815_pt1 | contig 10002 bp, 7 predicted proteins | sample CZODoug3_1_1_16f_FD_183082 | JGI IMG/M metagenome (GOLD analysis project Ga0137415, IMG submission 183082) | Vadose zone soil fungal communities from Angelo Coast Range Reserve, California, USA - CZODoug3_1_1_16fungal (Hybrid Assembly) | ecosystem: Environmental > Terrestrial > Soil > Vadose... | reverse complement strand
TTGGTCTCGGCCGCCACCGCAATCTCTTCTTCAACTGCGGCCACGGCCACATGGGCTGGACAATGGCGTGTGGCACGGCCCGGATCGTGGCCGATCTGATGAGCGGACGCATGCCAGAGCTGGATCTGGAGGGTCTCACCCCTCGCCGGTGACCTCGACTCCCCTCGCCTACTTTTCTCCCAGGTAGGCCTTGCGAACGACGTCGGAGCGGAGAAGCGCGAGGGCCGCGTCCTCGAGCACGATCCGTCCCGTCTGGATGACGTAGCCCCGGTGCGCCACCCGGAGCGCCATGCGGGCATTCTGCTCGACGAGCAGGATGGTCGTGCCGAGCCGATTGATGTCCCGGATGATCTCGAAGATGGTCTCCACCAGGATCGGCGAGAGCCCCATCGACGGCTCGTCCAGGAGCAGCATCTCGGGACGGGCCATGAGGGCGCGACCCATCGCCAGCATCTGCTGCTCCCCGCCGGAGAGCGTGCCGCCCTTCTGTTCCAGGCGATCGCGCAGCCGCGGAAACAGAGCGAGCACACGCTCCAGGTCCTGGGGAATCGCCTCGCGGTCGGCGCGCGCGAAGGCCCCCAGCTCCAGGTTCTCGAGGACGGTCATGCGGGCGAAGATCCGGCGACCCTCCGGGGACTGGGCGATCCCGAGGCGGGCGATCCGGTGCGTGGGGACCTTGTCGATTCGTTTTCCGCCGAAGGTCACGGTGCCACGCAGCGGCCGCACTGTCCCGAGCACGGTCCGCAGCGTGGTGGTCTTCCCCGCCCCGTTCGACCCGATCAGCGTGACGATCTCTCCGCGCACCACGGTCAGGGAGACGCCCTTGAGCGCGCGGATGTTCCCGTAGTAGGCGTGCACGTCGTTCAGCTCGAGCAGGCCGGTCCCGCTCATCCGGTGATCAGCTCCTGCTCGTAGCCCTTGCCCAGATAGGCCTCGATGACCTTTGCATTCTGTCGGATCTCGGTCGGCGTGCCTTCCGCGATCCGGGTACCGTAATCGAGCACGGTGATGCGGTCGGAGATCCCCATCACCACCTCCATGTGGTGCTCGATGAGCAGGACCGCGAGTTCCAGCTCGCGCCGAAGCAGGCCGATCATCTCGGTCAGGGCGTCGGTCTCGCGCGGGTTCATTCCAGCGGTCGGCTCGTCGAGCAGCAACAGCTTGGGCTCGGTGGCCAGCGCGCGCGCGATCTCGAGCCGGCGCTGATCGCCGTAGGCCAGATTCTTGGCCAGCTCGCCCTCCTTGTCGCCCAGGCCCACGAAGCCGAGGAGATCTCGCGCCCGGCCGCGCGCCCGGACCTCCTCGGCGACAACGGAGGGCGGCCGGAAGACGGCGCCGGCCACTGACGAGTGAAGTCGACAGTGCTCACCCACCAGGACGTTGTCGAGCACGGTCATGTTCTGGAAGAGCCGGATGGACTGAAAGGTGCGGGCGATGCCGCGCCCAACGATCGCATGGGGCTTCAGCCCGACCAGACTCTCACCGTCCAGCCGGATCTCCCCCTCGTCGGGCCGGAGCAGGCCGGTGACGAGGTTGAAGAACGTCGTCTTTCCCGCGCCGTTCGGCCCGATCAGCCCGACGATGCCCCGGGGTGGAATCACGAGGTCCACCTCGCTCACCGCCACGAGGCCACCGAAGCGCCGCGTCAGCCCCCGCACGTCGAGAACAGGAGTCGTGGCCGAGCCCGTCCGCGGCGCTCCGGCCTCCCGCAACCAGGACGGAATTGCCTCGGCCTGCGGGCGGGGCGGCGCGGCCACGAGCGCCAGCGCCTCCTCCCGCTCGTCCACGTCGGCGTCAGGCGAGCGCACTCGCCGCCCGGCCAGCCCTTCCGGCCTGACCAGCATGATGATCACCAGACCCAGGCCGAAGAAGAACCAGCGCCAGAGCGTGAGATCGACGCTCGCGAGGGTGGCGACGCCCAGCGACCGCCCGATCCAGCGCACCAGGAACGTCAGCTGGGCGAGCAGGATCCGGTCGAAGAGCGTGATCAGCATGCCGCCGAGAATGACGCCCTTGAGGCTTCCCATCCCCCCCAGCACAACCATGCACAGCAGCATGATCGAGACGTTGAACTCGAAGGCGCCCGGCGTGATCGCCTGCAGCTTCGCCGCGTAGAACGAGCCGGCGAAGCCGGAGAAGGAGGCGCCAAGCGCGAAAGCGAGAAGCTTGGTCTTGACCGGGTTCACCCCCGTGCAGTCGGCCGCCGTCTCATCCTCACGGATGGCCATCCAGGCCCGGCCGAGCCGCGAGTCGCGCATCCGATTCATGGCCCAGAGGGAGATCGCGCCGATGATCAGGATGAGGAAGTACCAGGGGATGAACTGGGTGTCGAAGTCCACCCCGGGCAGATACGGCCGGCCGACGGGGTTCACGCCGTTCTCGCCGCCGGTCAGATTGAGCCGCTCGACCGGGCGCCAGCCTCCGACGTCGATCGTGATGTCGCCGAGATTCCGGATGGCAACGGGAATGATCTCTCCGAAGGCAAGCGTGATGATGGCGAGATAGTCTCCCCGCACCCGGAGCGTGGGGGCGCCGATCACCACTCCCATGCCCGCCGACACGAGGGCCGCGATCCAGATCACGACCCAGAAGCTCCAGGCATGTCCATACAGCGGTGAGCCGAGCACGGGAGAATTGAGGAGGCCCATGGTATAGGCCCCGATGGCGAAGAACGCCGCGTAGCCGAGGTCGAGGAGCCCCGCGTAGCCGACGACGATATTCAGTCCCAGCGCGAGGAGGACATAGATCATGGCGTCGGTCACGGCGTGGACGGTTTGCGCCTGAAGCCAGTGGTCCAGGAACGGGTAGACCATGAGGCCGGTGACGAGGAGGGCCGCGAGGACCGGACGCGGGCGGGAGTCGGTGTTTCTCACGCCTTGTCCGGAGCGCGCTCGCCGAGGAGTCCCTGAGGCCGGAAGACCAGGACCAAGATCAGGATCGAGAAAACGATCGCGTTCGTCCAGCGCGCCGAGATGTACTGGTCGCTCCACGCGGAGAGGAAGCCGATCAGCAATCCGCCGAGGGCGGCCCCCGGCATGCTCCCGATGCCGCCCAGCACGGCCGCGGTGAAGGCGCGAAGGCCGGCCTGGTAGCCCATCCACCACATCCCGATGTTGTAGTAGAGGCCCTGGATGAGGCCGGCCGCTCCCGCGAGCGCGCCTCCGATGAAGAAGGTCAGGATGATCGTCTTCTCGACGTCGATTCCCATGGCGAGGGCCGTCTCCTTGTCCTGCGCAGTGGCCCGCATCGCCTTGCCCCATCGCGTCCGGGTGACGAAGTACTGAAGGGCGACCATGAGGGGAATGGTGGCGCCCAGCACGAGAACGTCTTTGCTCGTGATGAAGAGCAGCGACTCCACGCCGATCCACTCCCGAAGAATGTCCACCGACGGGAAGATGTCGGGGTAGGCGATCGGGGCCGGGCCCTTCCAGATCAGGGCCAGGTTCTCGAGCATGAACGAGACGCCGATGGCAGTGATCAACGGCGCGAGCCGGAACGCGTGCCGGAGAGGACGGTAAGCCACGCGGTCGATGGCGACGTTGATGGCCCCGGTCGTCAGCATGGTCAGGAGGAAGACGAGGGGTAGGACGGTGACCAGGTGCCAGCCGTGCAGCGTGGTCGCCATTCCGAGCAAGGTGAAGTAGCTGAGCGAGATGAAGAGGCCCAGCATGAAGACATCGCCGTGGGCGAAGTTGATCAGCCCGATGATCCCGTAGACCATCGTGTAGCCGAGAGCGATGAGGGCGAAGACGGCCCCCCGGGTGAGCCCGTTGACCGTCTGCTGGACCAGGACCTCGTGCCAGTTCAAGTGAGTCGGCTCGGCTCGGGGAGGAGCGTTAGCCTGAACTATTCATGAAGAGGTGTTCGTCATCATATGCGCCCCCTGATTTACTCAGCCCTCGCCTCAGGGCTTCGCCCTTCAGCTCGAATGGCGGCCCTCTCTCCCTCCGGGGGCGAGGGATCCGAAAAGAGTCCGCCAAATTCCAATCCCTCTCCCCCATCGGGGGAGAGGGCCACCATTCGAGCTGAGCGGCCCGGCCGCGAGGCGAGGGCTGAATGGATCAGGGGGCAGACGGAGCCACGTTCATGAATAGTCTCGGCTACGCTCCTCCCCGAGCTCCCTGGACCCTACTCGAGGATCGACTCGAACTGGAACTTGCAGCCAATCGGGGTGTCGGCCTTCACCACCTTGAAACCGGACATCGTGTCGTAGTCGACGTCGCCGTTGGCGTCGAAGCTCCACTTTCCGTTGATGCCGTCGAAGTTCTTGGTGGTCGAGATCGCCTTGCGCACCGCCTCCCGCTTCTCGGCGATGTCCTTGGCGCGCTCGATTGCCGAGGCCGCGCGCTTGATCCCGTCGATCGCGACCCGGCCCGCCTCCGCGGCGTAGAGAGCGTAGGCGGTGGGCTCCTTCCCGAACCGCTTCTTGTATTCCTCGTACGTCTTGGCCCCGATCCCCTTCATCTTCTCGAAGGGGAGACCGGCGAAGGTCACCCGCATCTCGGTGGCCATCGCCACCTCGCAGGTCGCGCCCTTGAGCAGCTCTTCCTCGAGGAGGCCGTCGGGCCCCATGAACCGCACCCGCGGCGCCACCAGCCCCACCTCCTTCATCTGACGGATGATGACCTGCGCACCCGTCTCGATGACGCCGCCCATGTAGACGAGGTCCGCGCCCGAGGCGCGCACCTTGGTCAGGACCGGCTTCTGGTCGGGCTGCTTCCAGTCGATGCCCTCGTTGGCCACGATCGTGAGCCCGATCTTCTTGGCGGTAGCTTCGAAGACATCTGCGATCCCCTTGCCGTACAGCTCCTGGTCGTTGAGGACGTACACCTTCTTGGCGCCGAGACGCTTCGCCCACTTGGCACCGACGGCGCCCTGGATGTCGTCGGCCGGCACCGGCCGGAAGTAGTTGACGAACCCCAGCGGTCGATAAATCTCGGGCTCACCCGGCGCGGCGCCCTGCTTTTTGGTCAGCCCGGGATAAGTGTTGGCCGGCGTGATCTGGGCCATGTGGGCGCGGTTGTTGATGGGGATCGAGACCTTGGCCGCGCCGGAATTGTAGGTCCCGATGTAGACGATCGCGAGCGGGTCGGCGACCGCCTTGTTCGCGTTCTCCGCCTCGACCGCGCCGTCCCACTTGCCCGTCTGTGGGGAGGCGTCGTCGAGGTTGATCACTTCGAGACAGTAGCCGGCGACGGCGCCGCCGGCCTCGGACACGGCCAGATCGACGCCGTTCTTCATGCCCGTGCCCTCGGGAATCATCGCGCCCTGCATCGGCCACGAGGTGTAGATGCGGAGCTTACCCTTCGGACACTGCTGAGCGGTCGCGTCCATCGGAATGGTGGCCACCATGACGAGCACCGCGGTCCCGAATGTTCCCAGCCATCCCCACCTGCGCATAGCGTCCCCTCCCGCATGACTACGGCGTGAGCAACGACTACCAATCCGACCCGAGCTTGGCCGGATGCTGGAGACTCGAGCGTCGGCTGTCAAGGTGTTTCTTGGGTCTCCTCCTAGGCTATCCTGTGGGCCACCGAACGGAGGAGAATACGTATGGCGCAACCACGGGTCATCTACGACGCGAAGCCGGGCTCGCCGATCGCGGTGGATCACGCATTCTACGACCGGCTGGCCGGGCAGACCGCATCTCGCACGCTGGTCGAGCGCTTCATCGTGCCGATGCGCTCCGGCCGCGCCTGGCCGGTGCGGGCCGGACAGCTCTTCCGCATCGTGGCTGTGGAGGGGCCCCAGGTCGCGGACTTCAATGCGTGGAGTCTCAGCAACCCCCGCGAGCGCTTCTGGGCCGCGCGGACCAAGCAGCTCCATCGCGCGCACGTCACCACCTACGACCGGCTCTGGTCCTGCCTGCCCTACCTCCGGCCGATGCTCACGATCACCAACGACACGATCCGGTACGGCCGCGACGCGGACGGCGCGGGCTGCCACGACCTGCTCGGCACGCGCTGCGATCCGTATGTCCACAAGATGCTCAACGGCGAGGACTTCGATCTCTGCTGCCATTCCAACCTGGTGCGCGCGATCGCTCCCTACCGCCTCACCGAGCTCGACGTCCACGACGTGCTGAATGTCTTTCAGGTCACCGGGCTGACCGCGGACGACCGCTATTTCGTCAAGGCGAGCCCGGCGAAGAAGGGAGACTTCATCGAGTTCTTCGCCGAGATCGACGTGCTCTGCGCGATCTCGACGTGCCCCCACGGCGATCTCTCGGTGCAGATGTGGGGGGAGGAGGCGGGCGATCCGCTCAGCACCTGCCGCCCGCTCGGCGTGGAGATCTGGCAGCCGGACCCGGCACTGCTCGCCGGCTGGCACCCTCCCGCGGTCTCGGACTACAGCGGAGACCACGGCCTCCGCCGCGGGTAGTCGCGAGCGAGCAAGGAGGAAGGACGTATGGCAACCACGCAGAGCCTCACGATCCCCGCCCGGCGCGGCGCGGCCGCGCGGGTGGCCGCCGGCCAGCGCATCAAGGTCATCAATACCCACGGCACGCAGGTGGTCGACACCTGGGCGTTCAATGCGCGCGACGTCACGGAATGGATGTCGATGGAGGCCAGCCGCGCGTGGTTCATGAAGCTGCGGGCCGCCGTCGGCGACGCGTTCCTCACGAACCAGCGGCGGCCCATCCTGACCCTCGTCGAGGACACGTCGGGAGGCGCCCACGACACCCTCATCGCCTCCTGCGACGCTCCGCGCTATCGCCTGCTCGGGGTCGAGGGTCATCACGACAACTGCCGCGACAACCTGCACGCGGCCCTCGCCGCCCTCGGCATCACGGTCCCCGCCACCCCGTCGCCGCTCAACCTGTTCATGAATATTCCCTGGACGGCCGACGGGACCCTCGCCTGGGGAGAGCCTGTCTCGACGCCGGGGAGCTTCGTGGTGCTTCGCGCGGAGATGGATCTGGTGATCGCCTTCTCCGCCTGCCCACAGGACATTCTGCCCATCAATGGCCGCACAGGGCGGACCACCGAAGCCCACTTCACCATCGAGTAGGAGTCGTTGGCCGCCTTGCTCCCGTGCAAGCGGCGGCCCACCGTGGCCAGGCCCCCGGCTATCCTTTCATGCTGGCGCTCTGGAGCTGCATCAACTCGTCCGCGGGAATGTGGCAGACGATGCGATGGCCGCCCGCGAGCTGCAAGGTGGGCGGCGGGGTCTCGTCACAGATCGCGCCGATCCGACGAGGGCAGCGGCCGCTGAACGGGCAGCCGAGCGGGACCTCGGTCGCGCTCGGCAGGGGGCCCTCGAGGACGATACGGCCGCCCTGGGCGTCGGGATCGGGCACGGGGACGGCGGACAGGAGCGCCTCCGTGTACGGGTGAAAGGGCGGCGCGAAGACGTCCGTAGCCCGGCCGAACTCGACGATGGCGCCCAGGTACATGACCGCGACGTGATCGGCGAGGTAGCGCACGACCGAGAGGTCGTGGGAGATGAAGATCAGCGTGGCGTCTCGCTCGGCCTGGATCTCGTTCAGCAGGTTGATGATGGAGGCCTGCACGGAGACGTCGAGCGCGGAGACGGGCTCGTCGGCCACGATCACGTCGGGATTGCCGGCCAGCGCCCGCGCGATGGCCACGCGCTGCTTCTGGCCCCCGGAGAGCCGGTCGGGCTTGCGGCCGGCAAGCTCCGGCGGCAGCTTGACGACGTCGAGGAGACGCGTCACCTCACTCGCCTCCTCACTGCCGTCCAGGCGACGCAGACGCCGAAGCGCCCGGCCAATCGCATAGCCGACGCTGTGGCTCGGGTTGAGCGTGCTGTCGGGGTTCTGGAACACCATCTGGATGGTGCGCTTGAGGGCGAGCGGCCGTGATTCCACGCGGGCCGAGGCCACCTCGGTGCCCTCGAGCTCGACGTGGCCGGCGCTCGCCGTCTCGAGCCCGGCAAGCACCCTGGCCAGCGTGGACTTGCCGCAGCCAGACTCGCCGACGATCGCGAGGGTCTCCCCTTTCATGGCGATCAGATCGATGCCATTGAGGGCACGCACCGGCGCGCGACCCGATCCAAAGAGACCGCGGCGCTGACGGTAGAGCTTCTCGAGGCCGTCGATCCTCAGGGCGACCTCGCCCGAGGGTCGCTCGGCGACGGCGCCCGCCGCACTTCGCTTGCGCTCCCAGCGGGGAAGCTCCTCGGCCCGCACACACTGCACCCGGTGCCCGGCCTCAGCGGCCAGCGGCAGGACGGGAATCGCGTGGGAAGTACAGCGGCCGGGCTCGACGTGAGCGCAGCGCGCGGCAAAGCCGCAGCCCACGGGCCGCGCGAGAGCCGGCGCCACCTGGCCCGGGATGGGCACGAGCGGCGCCTGGCGCTTGTCGCGACCGAGTGACGGCAGGCAGTCGAGAAGCCCGCGCGTGTAGGGATGCCGCGGGTTCTTGAAGACCTGCCGGATCGAGCCTTCCTCCACGAGCTCGCCGGCGTACATGACGCCGATCCGGTCGCACACCCGCACGACCGTGCCCAGGTTGTGGCTGATGAAGAGGACGGAGGTGCCGTGACGCTGGCGGAGCTCGCGCACCAGGTCGAGCACGGCCGCCTCCACGGTCACGTCGAGCCCCGTGGTCGGCTCGTCCATGATCAGGAGCGCGGGCTCGGCGATGAGGGCCATGGCGATGACGATGCGCTGCTGCTGGCCGCCCGAGAGCTGGTGGGGGTACCGCCCCAGGACACTCTCGCCGTCCTGCAGCCTGACCTCGGCGAGCATCTCGAGGGCGCGAGCCCGGGCCGTCCGCTCGTCCAGGCCCTCGTGGAGCATGGGCACTTCCACGAGCTGGTGTCCCACCGTCATGACCGGGTTGAGGCTCGCCATCGGGTCCTGGTACACCATGGCGACGCGACGGCCCCGCATCGCCCGCAGCTCGCTCACCGTCATCGCCGCGACGTCACGCCCCTCGAAGACGATCCGCCCGCCCACGATCCGGCCCGCCCGGCCAAGATACCGCACGATGCTGAGGGCCACCGTCGACTTACCGCACCCGGATTCGCCGACCAGACCCATGGCCTCGCCGGGAGCGAGCGCGAAGGAGAGTCCAGGGATGACGTTGACCTCGCCCGCGCGGCCGAAGTACGAGATGCGGGCATTTTCGAGCGCGAGAATCGGGGTGTCAGTCACGGAGCCCGATCTCCCGGAGGCCGACGGCCAGCAGGTTGAAGCCGATCACGAGCGAGGAGATGGCCGCGCACGGGAAGAGCGCCATGTGCGGCCACACGGACATCATGCCGTAGGTGTCCTTGACCATGCCGCCCCAGTCGGGGTCGGGCGGCGGCAGGCCGATGCCCAGGAACCCGAGGGCGCCGATGATCACCACGTTGTAGCCGGTGCGCAGGCACATGTCGACGATCAGGGGCCCGCGCGCATTCGGCAGGATCTCCACGAGCATGATGTAGAGAGGCGATTCCCCGCGCATCTTCGCGGCGGCGACGTACTCGCGCTCCCGCAGCTCGATGGTGAGGCCGCGCACGATGCGCGCGATGATCGGGGCCTTGGTCAGCGTGAGCACGCCGATGATGTTCAGCGCCGACGACCCGAAGTGGGCCAGGATGATCATGTAGAGGATGATCACGGGAAACGACAGCACGATGTCGCACGCCCGCACGATCACGAGATCGATGAGGCCGCGGTAGTAGCCGGCGGTCAGCCCGAGGAGCGAGCCCAGGATGGCCGCGCCCAGCACGGCCAGCGGCGCTACCGTCAGCACCGTCCGCGCGCCCCACAGGATGCGCGAGAAAATGTCGCGGCCGAGATGATCGGTGCCGAGCCAGTGGGCGCCCGACGGCGTCGGGTGCGCGAGGGCGGCCATGTCGTTGGCATTGGGTGGATACGGGGCGATCGCCGGCGCCAGGGTCGCCGCCGCGACCCAGAAGGCGATGACGCCAAAGCCGATCAGCGCCGGCTTCGACTCGCGAATCCGTCCGAGACGGCGCGCCCACTTGCGGGCGTAGCCACCTCGCACGCTCTCGTGAACAGCGGGAAGGCCTTCGGCCGTCGCGGGA
>Ga0137415_10008814_pt1 | contig 10002 bp, 8 predicted proteins | sample CZODoug3_1_1_16f_FD_183082 | JGI IMG/M metagenome (GOLD analysis project Ga0137415, IMG submission 183082) | Vadose zone soil fungal communities from Angelo Coast Range Reserve, California, USA - CZODoug3_1_1_16fungal (Hybrid Assembly) | ecosystem: Environmental > Terrestrial > Soil > Vadose... | reverse complement strand
TGGGGAACGATCAAGGCGGTGGATGGCGTGTCCTTCGCGCTCGGGGAGGGCGAGACGCTCGGCCTCGTCGGCGAGTCGGGCTCGGGCAAGAGCATGACGTGCCTGAGCATCGTGCGCCTCGTCCCGCGGCCGGCCGCGCGCGTCGTCGGCGGCGAGGTCCTCCTCGACGGCGAGGATCTCATGACAAAGAGCGACGCCGAGATGCAGCGGATCCGCGGCCGCAGGGTGGCGATGATCCTGCAGGACCCCATGTCCTCGCTCAATCCCGTGTTCTCCGTCGGCATGCAGATGCGCGAGCCGCTGACCATGTACCACGGGCTGCGCGGGAGCGCCGTCGCCGCGCGCGCCGTCGAGCTGCTGGCCGCCGTCCGCATCTCCTCGCCCGCCGCGCGGCTGCGCGCGTTTCCGCACCAGCTCTCGGGCGGCATGCGCCAGCGCGTCGTCGGCGCCATGGCCATCGCGGGCCCGCCGCGGCTGCTCATCGCCGACGAGCCGACGACCAGCCTCGATCTGACCATCCAGGCGCAGTACCTCGGCCTGCTCAAGGAGCTGCAGCAGCGCCACCGCTTCGCGATGATCTTCGTCACCCACAACCTCGGGATCGTGGCGCGGACCTGCGATCGCGTGGCCGTCATGTACGCCGGCCGCATCGTCGAGACCGGACCCGTGCGCCGGATCTTCACCGAGCCCGCCCATCCGTACACGCGCGCCCTGCTCGAGTCGATCCCGCGCTTCGGGGTGCGGCGCGCGCGTCTCACCGCGATCGCCGGCCAGCCGCCCGACCTCGCGACGCTCGGCGCGGGCTGCGCGTTCGCCCCGCGCTGCCCGGCCGCGTTCGACCGCTGCGTCGAGGCGCCACCCGAGACGGACGTCGCGCCCGGCCACACGACGCGCTGCTGGCTCCATGGCGGGTGACAACAGCCCAATGCTGGAGGTCATCAACCTCACCAAGCATTTCGTCGTGCGCAGCGGCGCGCTCGGCTGGTCCTCGGGGGTCGTGCGCGCCGTCGACTCCGTCTCGTTCGCCATCCCGGCCGGGGCCACGCTCGGCCTCGTCGGCGAGTCGGGCTGCGGCAAGACGACGACGTCCAAGCTCATCCTCGCGCTCGAGAAGCCGACGGCGGGGAGCATTCGCTTCGAGGGCCGGGACGTGGCGACGCTCGGTCGCGAGGGCGAGCGCGCGTACCGCCGCTCGGTCCAGGCCGTCTTCCAGGACCCGTACGCGTCGCTCGATCCGCGCATGCGCGTGGCGACGATCGTGGCCGAGCCGCTCGTGATCAACGCCGACCTCGACGCCGCCGGCCGCCGCCGCCGGGTGGCCGAGCTGCTGGACCTGGTCGGCCTGCCCGAGCGCGCGGCCACGCTCTACCCGCACGAGTTCTCCGGCGGCCAGCGCCAGCGCATCGCCATCGCCCGCGCGCTCGCGCTCTCGCCCAAGCTCGTCGTGCTCGACGAGCCCGTCTCGGCGCTCGACGTCTCGATCCGCGCCCAGATCCTGAATCTCTTGATGGACCTGCAGCAGCGCCTGGGCGTCTCCTACCTCTTCATCGCGCACGACCTCGCCGCCGTCGCCCACACGAGCCGCACGATCGCCGTGATGTACCTCGGCAAGATCGTGGAGATCGGCGACGCCGACACCGTCGCGCTCACGCCGAAGCACCCGTACACCAGGGCGCTGTTCGCGGCCGCCCTGCCGATCGATCTCGACCGGCCGCCCGACGAGGTCGCGGTGGCCGGCGAGGTGCCGAGCCCGCTGGCGCCGCCCGGCGGCTGCCGGTTCCACCCGCGCTGCCCGTTCGCGATGCCCCACTGCGCGACGGACGAGCCCGCCCTCCGGCCCGAGAGCGGACGGCTGGTCGCCTGTCATCTTTATTGATATCCTCGGCCCCCGCAGCGAGGAGGCAGCCATGAGAGCGACGGCGGCCGTGATGTACGAGGTGAGGAAGCCCCTGGTCGTCGAGGACGTCGAGCTCCTGGATCCGGGCCCGCACGAGGTGCAGGTGCGGTGGGTCGCCAACGGCGTCTGCCACAGCGACTACCACCTGATCAACGGCGACGTGCCGCATCCGCTGCCCGTGATCCTGGGCCACGAGGCCGCGGGCGTGGTCGAGCGTGTCGGGCCCGGCGTCGAGAGCGTCACGCCCGGCGATCACGTGTGCTCCTCCTACATTCCCTCGTGCGGCAAGTGCGGCTACTGCATCGGCGGCCAGCCGACGATGTGCGCGCTGCGCGACAAGCCGCGCTGGCTCATGCTCGACGGCACCACGCGCTTCCGCAAGAACGGCACGAGCCTCAACCACTACCTGCAAGTCGCCGGCTACGCGACGCACTCCGTCCTCATGGAGGAGAGCGTCATCCCGATCCGCAAGGACGCGCCGCTCGACGTGGTGTGTCTCGTCTCCTGCGGCGTGCTGGCGGGGGCGGGGCCGGTGTTCAACCGCGCGAAGGTGCCGCCCGGCGCGAGCGTGGCCGTGTGGGGCTGCGGCGGCGTCGGCCTGAACACCATCCAGGCGGCGCGGCTGGTCGGCGCGGGCAAGATCATCGCGGTGGACGTGATGCCGCAGAAGCTCGCCTGGGCCGAGGAGTTCGGCGCGACCCACGTCGTCAACGCCGCCACCGAGGATCCCGTCGCGCGCGTGCAGGCGATCAGCGGCACCGGCGGGGTGGACTTCGCGTTCGAGATGGTCGGCACCCAGGCGACCATCGAGCAGGCCGTGCTCTCCACCCACCGCGGCGGGACGGCCGTCGTCGTCGGCGTGTGCCCGGCGGGGACGAAGGTCTCGCTCGACCCGGCGCTGTTCCTGCAGCAGCGCGTGCTGACGGGGAGCTCGTTCGGCGCCGGGCACCAGCGCACCGACGTGCCGATGCTGATCGACATGTTCATGAGCGGCAAGTACAAGCTGAAGGAGATGATCTCGCGCAAGGTGCCGCTGACCGACCTCAACCACGCCTTCGACGCGATGCTCAAGGGCGAGGTCAAGCGCAGCGTCGTGGTGTACTAGCGCCGAGCGTCCCGCGCCCTTGTCAGGCTGACCATGGCGTTATACATTATTAGCTAAACGTATAACGACCGAGGAGGGGCGATGGCGGTCACCGTCTCCGAGAAGGGCTGGGTCGTCATCCCGGCCGAACTCAGGAAGAAGTACAACCTGCACCCCGGCGCCGAGGTCGCCGTCGTCGATTACGGCGGCGTCCTGGCCCTCGTCCCGGCGATGGCCAAGCCCATCCGGCAGGCTGCCGGCATGCTCAAGGGGCGGACATCGCTCACTCGCGCGCTGCTCACCGAGCACGGGCGCGAGCGCACGCGTGGCCGCTAGGCCCGCCGCCTACGTACTCGACAGCTTCGCGCTCCTGTCCTACCTGGAGGGAGAGCCAGGGATGCCACGCGTTCGATCCATCCTCGAGGGCGCCGCGGCGCAGCGGCACAGCGTGTATCTGTCACTGATCAACCTCGGCGAGGCGCTCTACATCACGGAGCGCGAGCGCGGCCTCGTCGCGGCCCGGCGGACGCTGGGTGCGGTGGATCAACTGCCCCTGGAGATCGTCCCGATCTCACGCGCGACGGTGCTGGATGCGGCGCACATCAAGGCCCGGTTCCCCATCTCGTACGCCGATGCCTTCGCCGTGGTGGCTGCGCGGGACCATGGAGGTATCGTCATGACGGGAGACCCGGAGTTCCGGCCGCTCTCCGATGCGGGGGTCGTCGCCGTCGAATGGTTGCCCCGAAGGCGCCCGTGACGCCAGGCCTCTCGTGGACGACCTGCTGATCCGCGGCGGCCTCGTGATCGACGGCACGGGGGCGCCGGGCCGTGAGGCCGACGTGAGCGTGAGCGGCGGCCGCGTCGTGGCGATCGCGCCCCGCTCCGAGCGTCCCGCGCGCCGGGTGATCGACGCGCGCGGCCAGGTCGTCGCGCCTGGGTTCATCGACATCCACACGCACTCCGACTTCACGCTGCCGCTGAACCCGCGCGCGGAGTCCAAGATCCGGCAGGGCGTCACGCTGGAGGTCGTCGGCAACTGCGGCTTCTCCGTCGCGCCCGCCCTGCCCGGCCGCGCGGCGATGCTCCGCGAGTACCTGGCGTCCAGCGCGCCGTGGCTGCCGTTCGGCGAGACCAGCTTCGCCGACTACGTCGCCGCGTTTCCCCCGACAGCGCTCAACGTCATCCTCCAGGTCGGCCACAACACGCTGCGGCTGATGACGGCGGGGATGGACAACCGCGCGGTGACCGCCGACGAGCTGGCCACGATGGAGCGCCTGCTCGCCGAAGCTCTGGCCGCCGGCGCGTGGGGAATGTCGTCCGGTCTGTTCACCGCGCCCGGCGCGTACGCCGACGCCGCGGAGATCCACGCGCTGGCCCGGGTGCTGCGCCGCCACGGCGCGAGCTATTCGTCGCACATCCGTGACGAGGCCAACCACGTCGCGGACGCCGTGCGCGAGGCGATCGCCGTGGCCGAAGCAACGGGGGTGCACGTACAGATCGCGCACCTGAAGCTTTCCGGCACGGACAACTGGGGCGGCGCCTCGCGCCTGCTGGACGAGATCGCGGCCGCCCGCCGCCGGGGCCTCGCCGTGGACTGCGACGCGTACCCGTACGACACGGCCAGCAACCCGCTGCGCAACCTCTTCCCCCGCTGGGTCATGGACGGCGGGATTCCCGCGATGCTCGAGCGGCTGGGCCGCCCCGAGGTGCGCGCGCGCCTGCGCGCCGACATCGCGCGCGACGGCCTCAACAACTTCGGCCGGATTCCCTCGTGGGACGTCGTGCGCGTGGCCGTCGCGCCGAATCTCCCCGACGAGGCCGGCCAGACACTCGGCGCGATCGCGCGGCGCCGCGGCGTCGATCCATTCGACGCCGTGTACGACTTCGTCGTGGCCGACCGCGGCGAGACCCGCATCCTCGTGACGTCGATGAGCGACAAGGACGTCCACGCGATCAGCGCCACCCCCTGGGTGACGGTGGGCTCGGACGCCAACTCGCTCGCGACGTCGGGCGTGACGAGCCAGGGCAAGCCGCATCCGCGCTCCTACGGGACCCACGCCCGGCTCCTCGGTCCGTTCGTGCGCGATCTGAAGCTCCTGAGTCTGCCGGCGGCGATCCACAAGACGACCGGCGCGGCGGCCGCCGCGCTCGGGCTCGCCGATCGCGGCGTGCTGCGTGAGGGAGGCTGGGCCGACGTCGCCGTCTTCGATCCCGCGCGGATCGCCGATCGCGCGACGTATGACGAGCCCCATCGCTACGCGGTCGGCGTCTCCACGGTCGTGATCAACGGCGAGGTCGTCGTCGACGGCGGCGATCACACCGGCGCCCTGCCGGGACGCGTCCTGCGCCGCGTCTAGCCGGCTCCTCTCCTCGCCGGGCCGCTTCGCCCGTCGACGGTATATGATCCTGGCGAGGAGGGACAACGATGGCGTCGAAGCCGATCGCCTACGTGCAGGCTTCGTGGCACACCGACATCACCGACCCGTGCAAGCATGCGTTCGTGGCCGCGGTCACCAAGCGCGGGTACCGGGCGTCCGATATCGAATTCTTCTCGGCCCCGGGCAGTCTCGAGATTCCGCTCATGGCCAAGAAACTCGCCAAGACGGGTCGCTACGCGGCGGTGTGCGCCAGCGGGCTCGTCGTGGATGGCGGAATCTACCGACACGACTTCGTCGCCCAGGCGGTGCTCCAGGGCATCGTGCAGACCTCGCTGGATACCGAGGTCCCCGTCCTCTCCGCGGTCCTCACGCCCCATCACTTCCACGACCACGCCATCCACGAGGCGTTCTTCAAGGACCACATGCGGACCAAGGGCGAGGAGCTCGCCGAGGCGTGCCTCTCGATCATCGAGACGCTGAACACGCTCAGCGCTTCTTGAGGCGGACCTCTTCGAGCGGCGCCGACCACGGGTACGGGTCGATGAGCATCAGCGCCGGCTCCTCGACGCGCGGTCCGATGCCGCTCGGCCAGATGTACTGAAAGATCGGGGCGATCCGGACGCGGTCGTAGACGATCTGCTGGATCTGGTGCAGGAGCGCCTCGCGCTTCTTGCGGTCGGTCTCGCGCGCCTGCTGCTTGTAGAGCGCGTCCACGTCGGGGAAGCCGCCGTAGGCGAACGTGCCGTCGGTCGGGATCACTTCCGACATCCGCGAGGCGGCGTTGCCGTAGAGCGCGCTCGAGCAGACACACACGCCCTTGAGCTTCTTGGCCTGGAGCGCCGAGAGGTAGGCGGCGCGCTCCATCGGCCGCATCGTCGTCCGGATGCCGACGGCGCCGAGGTAGCCGACGATCGCCTCGCCGAGGCCGAAGTACGGGGGCAGCTGGTGGAACTCGCCCGCGTCGAAGCCGTTGGGGTAGCCCGCCTCCGCCAGTAGCTTCTTCGCGCGCGCCGGGTCGTACGGGTGCGGCTCGAGCGGCAGCGCGAACTCGAACGTGCGCGGCACGAAGTTGCCCGCGGGCTTGGAGGCGCCAAGCGTCTCCGCCTCGCTCAGCGAGCGGCGATCGAGGGCGAGGCTGGCGGCCAGGCGCACGCGCTGATCCGCCCACGGCGACTTCGGGTCCCACATGTCGAGGAAGTCGAGGAAGAAGACCGCGATGCCCCCGGAGAACGCCAGCCGCACATTGGGATCGCGCTTCAGCTCGATCGCCTGCGGCGCCTCCAGCAGGTAGGCGATGTCGACCTCGCCGCGCTTGAGCATGGCCACGCGTGTCGTGGACTCGGGGACCATCTTGAACACGACGCGCTTGACGCTCGGCATCTTGCGCCAGTAGCCCTCGAACGCCTCCATCACCAGCTCGACGCCCACCGTGTGGCTCACGAACTTGTACGGGCCGAGGCCGATGGGGTGTTTCTTGAAGCCGTCGGGACCGACCTGCTCCATGTACTTCTTGGGGACGACCCAGCCCGCGCCGCTGACGACGTTGCCGTAGTAATTCATGAAATCGGGCCATGGCTCGTGCAACGTGAAGCGCACGCGCGACGGCGAGACGACGGTGACCTCCTTCACCTTCTCGTGCAGCAGCTTGCCCTTGGCGCGCGCGAACGAAAACTTCACATCCTCCGCCGTGAACGAGTCGCCATTGTGGAACCTGAGGTTCTCGCGCAGCTTGAAGTCGTAGGTGCGCCCGTCGGGGCTCATCGTCCACGACTCGGCGAGGCTCGGCGTGGCGAGATTGCCGGGCATCGGCTTCACGAGCGCGTCGTGCATCGCGTAGAGGACCCAGAACGGCGTGAGCTGCCCCACGACCTCGCCGGGATCGAACCAGTTCGGGGAGATCGTGATGTAGAGGGCCCAGCGCATCTCCCCGTCGGGCCTGGCCTGGGCCCCGGCGTCGGCGCCGAGGCCCAGGCAGAGAACGGCGCACAGCAGGGCGACCGCGGGGAGCGGGCGCCGCGTCATGCGAGGTGTTTGCGGACGAACTCGATGATCCTCTCGATCGTGCGCTTTCCGGCGTCCGTCATCGGCTGCTTGGAAATGTAGCCCTGCCCCTCGCCCTCGAAGAGCTCCAGATCGACCTGGCCGCCGGCCTTCCGGTACTGCGTCACGAAGCGGTCGAGGTCGGCGCGCGGGTGCGCCTGGTCCTTCGTGCCCTGCAGGTAGATCGCGGGCGGCATCTCGACCTTCTCGCCGCGCTCCAGCGCGATCACGGGGCTGCCCTCGGCCATCGCCTCTTCGGTCTTCCAGTACTGATCGTGCCCGGGCAGGACGCGATCGACGACCTCGGGATAGGGCTGGCCGCTCGCCTTCAGCTGTTTCGCATAGCGATAGCGCCCGAGCGGATCGATGACCGGCCAGCACATCACGACCGCGTGCACGGTGGCGTCGACGGCCGGTGCGCCCGCGGGCAACGCGATCGCCGCGTAGCGCGCGTCGCGGCCGCATCGCGGCCAGCATGGCCTGCTGGCTGCCGCTGGACGAGCCCATGAGCCCGACGCGATCGGCGCGGCCACCGAACGCCTTCGCCTGTGTCTTCAGCCACCGAACGGCATAGTTGATGTCGGCCATCGAGGCCGGGTAGGACGCCTCAGGCGGCATGCGGAAGTCGATCGAGGCCACGATGACGCCGCTCTTCGCCAGCGGCTCGTTCATGACCGCGTCCTTCAGGCGATCCTCGCGGATCCACGCCCCGCCGTGGATCTCGACCATCATCGGAAACGGTCCGTCACCCTTCGGCTTGTAGAGCCGGGCGAGCAGCGGCTTGTCGCCGTGACGGAGGTATTCGACGTCCTGGATTTCGATCTCGTGGCTGGCCATGGGTGTCCTCCTGGCGTCGTTCGTTCGTGCGCGTACGCTGCACCTCTCGAGGGCTTTCGTCAAGAGCCGGAGCCGGGCTATGGATTGCGATACACGATGTCGTCCACGCCGAGCTCCCACCCCGCGCTGAAGGTCACCGTGAGCGTGGTCGATGGCTGCGTCCAGCCCGTCGTCACCATCTGCATCGAGCCCGTCGTGATCGACTGTGTCCTGGTCTGCCCCAGGTTGTCCGTCAGCGTCAGCGTGCCGGCCACCCCCGTGAACACGCGCATGCTGACGAGTGTCCTCGGGCCCGGAGAGAAGGCGAACGTGCGCGAGGTCCCGGAGCCCGACGCAAAGTAGATGTGCCGCGTGGCATCTGCTCCGTAGGCATTCTCCCAGCGCCACTGGCTGGTGCCGAAGTCGATGCCCTGGAACAGACCGTTCAGGAAACCTCCCGAGCTGCCGGGCGGAATCGGATTGTCGAAGGTGACCGTGGTGCTCGTGCTCGCCGAAATCGTGAACGTCTGGCCGTTCGAGGTGCCGCCGCCGGGGGCAGGGTTGAACACCGTCACCGACGCCGTCCCCGCCGTCGCGAGGTCGGTGGCGGGGATGGACGCCGTCAGCTGCGACGCCGAGACGAACATCGTCGTCCGATTGGCGCCGTTCCACCGCACCACCGACGAGCCCGCGACGAAATTCGTCCCATTCACGGTGAGCGTGAATGCGGCCCCACCGGCCGTCGCCGACGTCGGGTTGAGACTCGTCGTCGTCGGGACCGGGTTCGACGGCGTCGAGATCGTGAACGTCTGGGCGTTCGAGGGGCCGCCACCGGGGGCGGGATTGAACACGGTCACCGACGCCGTGCCCGCCGTCGCGAGGTCGCCGGAGGGAATCACTGCCGTCAGTTGCGACGACGACACGAACGTCGTCCCTCGATCGGCGCCGTTCCAACGCACCAGCGACCCGTTGATGAAATTCGTGCCATTCACGGTGAGCGTGAATTGCGGCCCGCCCGCCGGCACCGACGCTGGATTCAGCCCCGTCGTCGTCGGCAGCGGGTTTGGAGCGGAAGAGGCGGAGACCTGAATGAAGGCCGCCACCGATGGGACTCCGGCGGCGTTGACGAGGAACAGCATGTAGTAGCCGGGCGGTGCCAAGTTCCCATTTGCCGGCGCTTGGACGGTGACGCTGCCGACGCCCCGCTGGAAGCTGAGGTCGAGATGGCGTTGGTTTTGATCGAAGGCATGGGTCACGGCGCCCAGTCGAGCCAGCGAGACCATCGCGATGCTCGAAGCGTCGGGCGTCGTCACCTGGAAGCTGCTCCCGTACGCCACGCTACTCGGCGCCAACGTGATCGTGGGGCGCACTCCCCGGAACACGTAGGGCGGAGAATAGATTTCGGCGTCGAGATGATCGATGTTTGGGTTCCCCAATCGCCCGCCCCCCGCCACGAGCACGCGGCCATCGGGCAGCAACAGCGCGGTCGAGTGATAGAGCCGGGGCACCTGCATGCGCGCCATCGTTGACCACGTCTCCGTCTCCGGCGACCACAGCTCGGCCTCGTATACCGCCTGGGCCTGATCCATGCCGTCGGTGGTTCGTCCACCCCCGACGACGAGCACGGTGCCATCAGGCAAGGTGGTCAGGTTATGGTGACTGCGCGGGAACGCCATCGGGGCGGTGGCCCGCCACGCCGGTGAGGGCTGGGTCATGTCGAGCACCCAGGTCGCTCTAAGGGACACGTTGGAGGGGTCGAACGCCACCGCTCCCGACTTGACGACTCG
>Ga0137415_10008813_pt1 | contig 10003 bp, 9 predicted proteins | sample CZODoug3_1_1_16f_FD_183082 | JGI IMG/M metagenome (GOLD analysis project Ga0137415, IMG submission 183082) | Vadose zone soil fungal communities from Angelo Coast Range Reserve, California, USA - CZODoug3_1_1_16fungal (Hybrid Assembly) | ecosystem: Environmental > Terrestrial > Soil > Vadose... | reverse complement strand
GGACGCTGGCCCGTCCGCTCGTCGGGGTCCGCGTGCCGCCGACGGCGGTCACGGTGGTCGGCGTCGGGCTGGCTGTCCTTGCGCCGCTGATTGCCGCTTCGCTGCCGCTGGTGGCGTTGGCTCTGGTCGTCGCGGCCGCACTGTGCGACGGGCTGGACGGCGCGGTTGCTCTCGTCGGCCGCCGGGTGACCCGATCGGGCGCGGTGGCCGATGCGGTGGCCGACCGGGTGGCCGACACAGCATTCGCGTTGGCGATGTGGCGCTGCGGTGCGCCGTTGTGGCTGGCCCTGCTCGCGGCCGGACTGTCGTTGGCGCAAGAGCTGATCCGGCGCCGTGTGATCATCACCGTCGCCGAGCGGCCGACCCGGGTGATCTGCGCAGCGCTGGCGTGTGGGTCCGCGGCGGTAAGTGACGCCGCCTGGCCACCGACCATTTGCGCGGCCGCGTGGGTCGCTGCCACGGTCATGGCGCTGGCACAGCTGACTCGCGTCTAGCTCAGATGAGCTCGTAGGCGATCTGCTCGGCCGCGGCCGCGATCCAGCCGCGGGTGCCCGGGTCGTCCATCGGCCGGCTGAACAGCGGCCGGGTCGGGAACGTGTCGCGCGCGGCGGTGAACATGGTGACCTCGGGCTGGCCGGTCATCGCCGAGATGTGCCACAGCCCGTCCAGGGTCGGCCAGCGTGAGTAGATCGTCCGGGACCAGCCGCGGCACAGGTCGTGCGGTCCGGTGTTGAGCAGGTAGGAGGCGCCGTTGCGGATGGGCCAGGTGCCGGTCAGATCGAGCAGGTGCAGGGCGCGGGTCGGGCGCCACGCGGTGAGGTACGGCGCGCCGCGGGACGTGTCGATGGCGCGGCGGTCCTGGAACACCTCGGCGAGGCAGGTGGCGATGTCGAGCGCGGCATAGGTGACACCACGCTCCTGGTCGTGGGGCGGTGGCTCCTGCGGATCGAAGCGCGCATGCGACGGCCCCCAGAACCGCAGCTCGTTCCATGGGATGACGTTCTCGCCGGCGCAGCGATGCAGCCGCCACAGCACCGTGTGCTCGGCCAGTGCGGACAGGTCAGCGTCCTCACGCGTCAGCGCCTCGGGCGCCGGCGCGAGAGGAAGCTTTACCACCGGTCGAGGTCGGCCGCGTGTGCCGCGACCTGCGCGGCTTCGCCCCCGGTCAGCAGCCAGTCCCGCGGGCTGACGGTGCGTCCGCCCAAACGCAGATCGTCCTGCGGCGTGGTCATGAACCCCTCGACCTCGCGCGGATGCATGCCCTCGGGCAGCGCCGCCAGCACCGCGCCGAGACCGGGCAGGGGTCGCAAGTCGTCGTCGAACTGCCAGGTCGGCAGCCGCAGCGTCCGGCCCACGCGCATGCCGTAGAGGACCCGATTGCGGACGCGGTGGCGGATCCGCGAGTCGTCCACGCCCCACTTCGAGGCGATGTCGTGTGCGGTGTAGGAACGGCGCAGCAGATCGAACTCGACCCGGGCCCGATCGACCGTTACGTGCCGTGGGTTGCCGAGCCGGGCGGCGGCCGCGGGGTCGACGCCGCCGTGCTCGGCGAGCACCGCCGCCTCGGCCTCGGTGAGGGTGCTCGAGCCGGCACGGGGCTCGCGCACCAGCGCTGCCCGCAGGGCCGACACGAAGTCGGACTCGCTGCTCGAGACCCCGAAGTCGGCGAGCAGAGCAGCCACGGTAGAGGTCATACGCACAGTTTACGACACTGTCGCAAGACGTGCTGTATGCAGCGCCTGGAGTGGATCTCGTTGAGTGGTGCGTTCGGCGTTGAGTGGTGCGCTATAACGCACCACTCGTGCGATAAGGCGCCACTCAACGGGGCTTGCCCTAACCCGTACGCCGCCGCGCTCACCCTTCGAAGTTGTCCGCGCTTCGCGATGTCACAACGTCGCGAAGCGCGGACAACTTGCGGGGTCGGGCGGGTCGCGCGGACAACTTGCCGGGTCGGGCGGCTACGCGACGGCTAGGCGGGGCCGATGAGGTTGGTGACGATCTTGGCCGATAGCGCGACGAGAGGTAGGCCGCCGCCGGGCTGGGTCGAGCCGCCGACCAGGTAGAGGCCCCGAACCTTCGTCGCATTGGCCGGGCGGCGGATGCTGCTGTGCAGACCGTGCAGGGCCGAGCCGTAGATGGCCCCGCCGGGAGCGCCGGTGCGCCGCTGCAGGTCGGCCGGTGAGAGCACCTTGCTGAACAGCAGCCGCTCGCGCACCGGCAGCCCCCGGGCGGCGAGCAGCGACAGGACCCGGCCCTCGTACCCGGACGCCAGCCCCGCGCTGTCCCAGTCGAGGGCGCCCCGGCTGCCGTCCACGCCGTGGCGCGGGGCGTTGACCAGGACGAACCAGGCCTCGTGCCCGGGCGGGCAGATCGCCGGATCCTCGGGCGCGCTGACGTACACGGCCGGATCGGTGACCGGGCGCCCCGGACGGCCGAAGACCGCGTCGAACTCGGCGCCGTAGTCGGAGTCGCCGAAGAGCACGTTGTGGTGAGCGAGGCCGGGCGTGCGGCCGCGCACGCCCAGCAGCAGCACGAACGCGCTGAGCGAGTCGGCTCGGGGAGCCATCCGTCGGGGCGGCTCGAGCAGTTGCCGGTACACCGTGCTCGCATCGGCGTTGGCGACGACGACGTCGGCCGGCAGCTCGGTGCCGTCCACGAGCGCGACGCCGCTGGCCCGCCCGGCGGAGGTCGTGATCCGGGCGACCCGGGCGTTGGTGCGGATGACGCCACCACGCTCGCCCACCCGATGGGCCAGGGCCTGGACGAGCTGGTACAGGCCACCCTCGACGTACCAGGCACCGAAGGCGTGCTCGAGGAACGGGATGACGGTGAGGGCGGCGGGGGCCCGCCGCGGGTCGGATCCGGTATACGTCGCGTACCGCTCGAGCAGCATCCGCGGCCGCGGGTCCTCGAAATGCCGGCTGGCGACCTGGTGCAGCGTGCGGCCAGGCCCCACCGCGGTCAGATCTCCGAGATTGGTCAGCCGCTGGACGACGCTACGGGCGGTGATGCTCTGCCCGAAGACGGGACGCTCGACGGCGTCCCAGATGCGAGATCCGCGGGCCACGAGCGTCGCCCATGCCGCGCCGGTGCCGGGTCCGAAGGCCTGGTCGAAGCGGGCCACCTGCTCGTCGAGGTCTCGAGTCGTGGTGAGGATCGTGCCGTCCGCGAAGCGATGCCGCACGAACGGATCGACAGCGCGTAGCGTCACGACCGAGTCGAGGGGATCCCCGGTATCGGCGAACAGCTCCGCGAAGACCTCGGGCATGGTGAGCACCGACGCGCCGGTGTCGAACCGGAACGTGCCGGCCGACACGCGGTGTTCGAGCAGCCCGACCTTGCCGCCGACAGAGTCGCCGGCCTCGACGACGGTGACGTCGTGTCGCAGGGCAGCGAGCCGGGCCGCGGCGGCGAGGCCGCCCACACCGGCGCCCACGACCACGACGCGTGCCATGTGCAGATATTGCCTCAGCCGATTGCCCAGCGCGCGCTCACGTCGCTCACGGTGAGATCGGGCGCCCCTTCCAGGTCAGGCCGCCGCGCCGGCGGACGGCCAGCGACCGGGCCGTGAGGTAGGTCAGCGCCGCGATAGAGGCCGGGTGCGCCAGCGCGTCGGGCCACACCCGGCCGCCGGTGCGGCGGGCGGCGATCACGCGCCCGGCCACCCCGGCGGCGTAGCCGAGCGCGCCGAGGCGCGAGCCGCCCAGCGCCGCGAGAGGTGGTACCAGGTACACGACGCCCAGCGCCGCGGTCACCCCGGCGGCGCCGGCCGGTCCGCCGAACGCCGCCCACAGCGACTTGCCGTACCCGTCCCGCAGCGCCGGCCAGCCGTCATACATCCGGCAGCCGGCGAGGCGCGTCCCGTCGACGATGCCGCCCCAGGCGCCGCTGCCTCGGAGCGCACGGGCGAGGGCCATGTCATCGAGGACGTCGTCCGGTCGGTGCCCACCCGCCCGCTCGTAGCTGTCCCGGCGCACGACCAGGAACTGCCCGTTCGCCGCGGCGAGTGACGGCCGCGGCGACCGCTCGGCGATGCGCAGGGGCAGCAGCGTCAGCCACGACCACTGCAGCAGCGGTTGGACGAGGCGCTCGGCGGCGGTGTGTGCGACCTGACGCGGATAGGGCGACACGAAGTCGAGCCGGTAGCGCCGCAGCAACTCGACGGCGTTGGCTACGGCGTGCGGCTGGAGCCGCACGTCGGCGTCGACGAACACCAGGACGTCGCCGCGGGCCTCGGACGCGAGCTGGCGACAGGCGTGCGCCTTGCCGAGCCACCCCGGCGGCGGGGGAGTGCCGGCAATGACGCGCACCCGGGGATCGCCCGTCGCCAGCGCGATTTCCCTTGTGCCGTCGGATGATTCGTCGTCCAGGACGAGAATCTCGAGGGCCTTCTGGGCGAGCAGGCTGCGCAGGCAGTCGGCGACGTTGTGCGCCTCGTCGCGCACCGGCAGCAGCACGGAAACGTCCACTGTGGACGGTGCCGCGGGCGTTTCGGGTCGGCGCAGCAGCCGGGCGTTGATCGCCGCGTGCAGGGTGCCGGCGATCGCTGCGGCGGTGCCCACTGCGACGAGGCGGCCGGTCATCGGATCCCCGCCCGCAGCCGGTTCGCGAGGGGCACGGCCACCACGCCCATGCCGAGCGCACCCCACAACGCCGCGGCCTGAAGATGCAGGAAGGCCAGCAGTCCGACGATCGACGACACGTACGTCCACAAGTACAACGCGAACATCCACCGATCGTCGGCGCGCAGCGTCCACTCGTTGGCTGGTTGCCGTCGGTCGCTGACGCCTCGCGCACCCGGCTCATGATCAATGCCCTTTCGGACCGGTGTTGGGCGGCCGGGAAGGGCATTGATCATGGAAATCACCATCGACACGAGGAGCCATCCGGCGAAGTTCGTCAGGGGCACGGTGGGCACGCCGGGCAGGTGCGGATCGGGGTGAGCCCACCGCCAGTGCCCGGCGGCGACCAGCTGCGGGTCGAGGAACAGATCCCAGGACGCCAGCGCCCAGCCACCGACCAGGACGCGCATCGGCGCCGACCCGGCCAGCCGACGAGCCACGAGCGCGGCCGGCCAGGCGAGCATCGTCCACGCCAGCCCGGCGATGATCGGCACGCCGGCCACCTGCCAGCCGAGCGATCCCGAGTAGCTGTAGTCGCCGAACGGGACGCCGGTGTGCACGCCGACGACCTCGGCGCAGAAGCCCACCGACCCCGCGACGACGCAACCCGCGAGTCCACGGCGGCCGCGGGTCAGCGTGGCGTGGCCGACCGAGGCGGCGGCGACCACCACCACGGTGGTAATGGTGATCCGGTCGCGCGCCGTGCCGTGCGTCAACGGATAGGCGAGCTGCAGCCCGATGGCGGCCAGAACCGGAACGCCGAGTGCATCACTCGCCCGGCGCGGCATCCGGGCGGGAACCGTCGAGGGGCAACCGCGAGCCGAGCACCGCGAACGGCCGGCCGTCGCCCGGGAAGCGGTGACCCCGGACGAGGTCGAGGAAGCCCAGCGAACGGTAGAGGCGAAACGCCCGGGTGTCGGTATCCGGCGTCGACAGCAGCATCGCGCGGTGCGGGATCGCCCCGGCCAGCGAGGTCAGCAGTCGGCGCCCGATGCCACCGCCCTGGTAGTGCGGCAGCACGTGCATCTCGGACAGCTCGAACGCGTCGCGCATCCAGTCGGCGGCGATCTCGTCGGTGACGGCCCGGCGCACCAGGTCGTGCCACCACTGCCCGGCCGTCGAGGTGTAGCCGTAGGCGAAGCCGACCAGCCGCCCGTCCGCGCGCAACGCCGCCCGGCAGGCGAAGCCCGCGTAGTTCGTGTGGCCCTGAGCCGTGACCGAGCGTTGCGCTCCCGCGTAGGTCGGGTAGTTCATCGCGACGACGTAGATCGCCATCGCCTCGTTGATCCGTTGGGCGAGCTGCGGGCCCGTCCAGGATTCGATCGCGACGTCGGCCGCCGCGGGCAGCGCACTCATGACGCGGCCGCCAGTGGATCACGTCCGTCGATCGAGCCGGACGCGCTCAGCACCGCGAAGCGGGCGAACAGCTCCTCGGCGTACCACCGGCGAGCGACCGTCTGCCGGATCGCCTCGCGATGCGCGGCGTCCTCGTAGGCGTAGGAGTGCAACGAGGCGGCGTCGTGCCAGAGGCTGAACGTGCCCTGCACACCGAGTGGTGCCTCGCCCACCCCGAACGCGGCGCACAGTCCGGGCCGGTGCGCGAGCGCCGCGGCGACGGGCGGCACCGACCGCCAGAACGTGACCGTGCGACGGGGCGCGAGCCGGGCCCGAGTGAGCGCGGCGACCGGTCCGTCCCAGGGTGTGCCCGGCTCGACGTCGAAGGGCGTGGCGCGCGACCACCGGCCCCGACTGGCGAGCGGGCGCAGCACGGCCTGCCACGACTCCCGCGATCGGCCGTACCACCCGCGCGGAACCGGGCTGCCGTCGAAGCCGCGAGCCGCCTCGCGCGATGCCCAGCTCACCAGCAGCGCCCACCTGGTCGGATCCGCGTCGCGGACGGCGAAGCCGCGGCTGGTGCCGAGCAGCTTGGCGAAGCGCACGCCGGCCAGGGCGCGCACCCGACGTCGATCGAGGGCCATCGCCCCGATCGCCGACGGGACGCGATGCGCGCCGACTCGCCACACGTGCATCGTCACCACCGCGGTCATGCCGACACCCTATGACCTTGCCGGTCGCGATCGGGTCACCGCACGCCCGGCCAGGCCGACGCCGAGCACGATCACCGCCGCGACGATCGAGGTCGGCGGCAACGTCGCCGCCAACGTCACGCAGCCGATAACGCCCACGACGTTCAGCGCGCGCGGCCACCGGCGCTGCGCCGGCGGCTGGGTGAACGCCGACGCGTTGGCAATCGCGTAGTAGACGAGCACCCCGAACGACGAGAAGCCGATGACGCCGCGAAGATCGGTGGTCACGACGAGCACGCCGACCACGACGGCCAGCGCCAGCTCGGCGTGATGCGGCACCCGGTAGCGGGGATGCACGGCGGCCAGCCACCGCGGCAGGTCGCCGCCCCGGGCCATGGCCAGGCTGGTGCGGCCGACCCCGGCGATCAGCGCCAGCAACGCGCCGAGGCTGGCTACGGCGGCACCGACCCGCACAACCGGGACGGCGTATGACGCGCCGGCGGCCCGTACCGCGGTGGCGAGCGGCGCGGTCGAGTGGGCGAGTGCCGACGGCCCCGCCGCGAGCAGTGCCGACACTCCCACCACGGCGTAGACGGCGACGGTGAGCGCTAACGCGATCAGGATCGCCCGCGGGATCGTCCGGGCCGGGTCGCGGACCTCCTCGCCCATCGTCGCGATGCGCGCGTAGCCGGCGAAGGCGAAGAACAGCAGGCCCGCGGCTTGCAGGATGCCGTAACCGCCGCCGACCGAGCCGAGATGGGAGTCGCCCGCGTGCCCACCGGTCGCGATGGCCATCACCAAGACGGTGAGGGCGATCAGCGTCCCGGCGACGAGCACCCGGGTCACGGTCGCGGTCCTGGTCACGCCCCGCGCGTTGATCGCCGCGAGGGTCAGAACTCCGGCGACGGCCACCAACCTCTGGGCCCACGTCGGCCCGGGAACGGCGTAGGTCGCGAACGTCAGCGCCATCGCGGCGCAGGACGCCGTCTTGCCGACGACGAACGCCCACCCCGCGGCGAACCCCCACCACGGCCCGAGCCGTTCCCGGCCGTAGACGTACGTACCGCCCGAGGTCGGATACACCGCGGCGAGCTGCGCCGAAGCGGTCGCGTTGCAGTACGCGACGAACGCCGCCACGCCGAGGCCGACGAGCAGGCCACTGCCCGCTGCGCGCGCCGCCGGGCCGAACGACGCGAAGATGCCGGCGCCGATCATCGAGCCGAGGCCGATGACGACGGCGTCGAAGGTCCCCAGCCGTCGGGCGAGGGGTACGCCGGCGTCAGGCGATGTCGGCGGCCAGCCCGGCATCGGCGGCCACGCAGTTGGGATGCGTCCCGGTCATGTGCGCGACCGTAGCGGCTCTCGGATCAGAACACGGAGCCGATGTCGGTGCTCACGATCTTGTCCAGGTTGCGCTCGGCCACCGCGGCGATCGTCATGGACGGGTTGCACGCACCGGCCGAGCCGGGGATCAGCGAGCCGTCCATGACGTAGAGCCCGCGGTGGCCCTGTACCCGGCCGTACAGGTCGGTGACCGAACCCAGCGGCGCGCCGCCGAGGGGATGGAAGGTGGTCGGATCGGTCTCGGTCGTGTCGATCAACACGCCGATCGTCGAACCGGTGATCTGCACGATCTTGTCGTGGATCGCTTGGTTGAGGACGGTCTCCGTGTCGTGTGGGTAGTGCACCACGGCGTCGTCGGTGGAGGAGTCGTACTGGAACGAGCCCCGCACCGGAGTGACGCCGAAGCCGATGATCGTCATGATGTGTGACTCGACCGGGACCGGGACAGGTCCGTGCACGACGGTTATCGCCTTGCTCGGGTCGTCCCAATCCTTGACGCCGATGCAGGCCGGACCACCCTGCAGGGCGCCGGTGTTCTCCGGGATGTTCACCCACGCGTAGATGCGGTCGCCGTTGGTGCCCACGTGGCTGCCCAGGCTGTCGGGCAGATCGGGGATAGTGCCCTTGCCCTGAGCCTTCATCAGCAGTCGGGTCGTGCCGGCCACCCCGGCGCCCATGAATACGGCGTCGGCGGTGATGACTTTCTGCGCGACGGTGTCGCCCCCGGTGTTGATCTGGTTGGCATACACGACCCACTTGCCCTGCGCGTTCATCGCGACGTCCTGGACGACGTGCAGCGTCGCGATCTCGAGCCGTCCGGTGGCTTCGGCCGCGGCCAGGTAGGTGACGTCCAGGGAATGCTTGCCGCCGTTGTTGACGCCGTAGGTGACGTCGCCGGTGGTGTAGGCCGGCTTCATCACGCCGGCGAGCTCGGCGCGCGCGTAGTCCCAGTTGATCGGCATGGGAATTCGGGACGGGGTCAGGCCGGCGGCCTCGATGTGGTCGATGAAGATCTGGTTGGACAGGTACTGCTTGCTGTTCAACACATCGTCGGGGATCGTCGCCGGGCGCAGCATGCCGGCGACCCGGGGGTAGTAAGTGCGGTGCATCGGGCCGTAGTCGAGTTGGGGCAGCACCTCGGCGAAGAGCGGTTCGGTCGGTTCGAGGGTCATCCCGTGGTAGACGAGGGAACCGCCACCGACGCCCGCGCCGCAGATGATGTCGAGCCCGTCGCCGTGGACCCGATCGATGACGCCCGTATAGCGGTCGAAGACCGCCGGCGGTGTGCTGGTCAGCGTCGGCGACGTGGACAACCAGGCGCATCGCTTGTCCGGGGAGTACATGTGGGAGAAGGTGTCGGCATTGGGGCCGGTGGGCCAGCGGATGCCGCGCTCGAGCAACAACACCGGGACGCCGGCCTGCGCCAGCCGCAGAGCCGTCACCGACCCGCCGAATCCGGAGCCGATGATCACGACGCGTCGGTTCTCGTCGACAACCGGAACCGGCGCGGGTGCCGTCGTGGCGCCGACTCGGGAGAACCCCGTTGCCGCTGCGACACCGGCGGCGGCTGTTGTCGCTGCGACGCCTCCCAGGAACCGTCGTCGACTGATGTGGGGCACGGTTGCCTCCTCGTGTCAGCTGATTGGTCCGCGGACTGTCGCGGTTGTTCGCGAAGGTCCACTATGAGATGGCCGACCATAGCGCACACTATGCATTGAAGCTAGATACTGTATGTTTTATATGAACCCTCGCCCGCGACTTAATTCAGCGCCGGCGACTCTCGCGTGCTCGTGCGCATCCAGGGAGGGAGGATGCGCCCGAGCAGCCCTCGTTCATGCGTGCGCAACCACCGGCTGGGAGCTGTACACCCGCCCTTTGATCAATGATCAAGAGGGAGAAGTGGCTCCTCTGGCGACCACTTCTCCCTCTTGATCATGAAGGAAGGGGTCGATGAGCGCTCGCGCGAAGAGCCCGCCGGCCGCCACGCGGCCCGCGACGAAGGAGCGGTGC
>Ga0137415_10008812_pt1 | contig 10004 bp, 11 predicted proteins | sample CZODoug3_1_1_16f_FD_183082 | JGI IMG/M metagenome (GOLD analysis project Ga0137415, IMG submission 183082) | Vadose zone soil fungal communities from Angelo Coast Range Reserve, California, USA - CZODoug3_1_1_16fungal (Hybrid Assembly) | ecosystem: Environmental > Terrestrial > Soil > Vadose... | reverse complement strand
AGCCGGCGCCGCCGGTTACGATCCACATGGTTGTGTAGCACAGAAAGTCTGTGTGCTTTATCCGGGTTACCCAGATCAAAATTCAAAACCAAAACCGCACAGGCTTCAAGCCTGTGCCACTAGTTCCGTTCGGGAACGAGCGCAACGCTGATTTCCACGACCGCTCCCTCTTTGAGATGAAGCGGCTCGGCGGGAACCAGAACGCCGCCGCGAAACTGGGCCTTCACTTTGCGTGGCGCGGAAGCTGCCGCTCCGGATTCATTTCTCGAAGCGCGCGCAGCATTTGGCTGGCCTGACTTTTGAGCGACGCTCTGCTCGGAACCGTACGCCGGCTTGACGCCGCTGGTGTTATCGAGCGCGGCGTTGGCGGCCGCATCTGCTTCGCGATTCTGTTCGCGCGGCACGTATTGAATCGTGAATGATTCCAGGCCCGCGGCCATTTTCTTCGCGCGCTCGTGCAAAGGGCGCAGGTCGGGATGCTTCACTTTGTACAAACCCTTCATCTGGTTGACGATCAATTGCGAATCGCTCTGCACGCGCAATCGCTTGATCCCATTTGCGGTGGCGTAATCGAGTGCCGCAATCAGCGCATAATATTCAGCGACGTTGTTCGTGTGCCGGCCGATATATTTGCCGAGAATCTCAAGCGTTGTCCCGTCGGGCCGCTTCAGCACCAGTCCATAAGACGCTGGCCCGGGATTTCCGCGCGCCGCGCCGTCGATATTCGCGGTGTAGACGCCATCCATGCGCGCCGACGGAGATTCAGGTTCAGCAAATAGTTGTCCGGATGCTTTCGGTGTGCCTTTTATCATGAAGTCTCGCCGCATCCTGCGGCATCGAAACTAGCTTTCATGAGTGGGTGCGGCAGGAACTCCCGCCGAGGATGCCGCAGCAGACGTGGGAGTCTGCGCAGCCGAGTGATCCGCATAGTAGAGGATGCGCGTGCAGGTCTCGCAGTGAAAAAATTCCTCGTTTTCGGGGCGCTGCAATTGTTGGATCACGTGCGGCCGGATATGCACGCCGCACTGCCCGCAGCCTTCACCGCGAATTTCCGCGAGCGAAATACCACCGTGCCGCTTGGCGATGCGTTCATAGTGGTCGACCAAATCCTCGGGAACAGCCGCAACAGCACCGGCGCGCACAGCCTCAGCCGCGGTGAGTTCCTTCTGCGCGGCATTATATTCGGCCTGAATCTGCTGGCGCTCCACATTGGCGGCCGCTTCCACCTGCTTTACTGCAATTTCAGCGGCCTTTAACTGGCGCTCATATTCCTCACCGGCCACCATGCGGTCGAGCAAACGGTCCTCGGCCTTCGACACTTCGTTCTCGGCATTTTGGATTTCGTGCTGCAGCGCCTTGTAAGCTTCGTTGGTTTTAACTTCGCCGCTTTGGTTGCGGTATTTCTTGGCGCGCTCTTTCCACTGCTCGACGTCCATCTCGTACGTCTTACGATCTTTCAGGCTGCTGGTCAGCGCGTCCTTGGCCGTGGTGATTTGCTGGCGCGCGGAGTTGACTCGGCCTTCAAGTTCCGCCAGGCGTTTCGGGAACCGGCTCATGCGCTCGCGAATTTCAATCAGGCGGAGATCAACGGCTTGCAGCTCGATCAGATATTTGAGGTGTGGGTGCATCTGCAGCTTATTTTAGCACAGGCACAGCATCGGACTGAGATCGCATTTCATTCCGTAGCGGTTTGCAGGCATGGTTTTTCGCGCTAGACTCGTGCCGCAATTAATTTGCGGAACCTTTCAGGAGGATTGAGAAATGCCAGACGTGCATATCACGTGGCTTGAAGGCCGTACGGTCGACCAGAAGCGCAAAGTTGCCCAACGGATAACGCAGGTGCTCATGGAAGAAGCCGGCGCCAAAAGCGAGAGCACGCATATCGTATTCGTGGACGTGCCTACCACTAATTTTGCCTCGGGAGGAGTGACGGTAGCTGACAGGAAGGCCAAGACACAATAGGACAGACACTCTTGCCTATCCTCTATTATACTCGCTGAAGTCAGACTCAGCGTTCGCCAGATCGTTGCCACGACGCGCTCAGAAAAACCGGACAGGCAAAAGTGCCTGTCCCACTAATCGCCCTGGTGAATCTCCATCGTTTGATCAATCGTATACGTCGGCCAGTGCGGGGGCGCCACGCCCTTGGGCATTTCCACAGGCGGCGCCGTGTAGCGCGCCGTGACGGTGAAACCATTGCCGGAAGCTTCGGCCGTATATGTATAACCGTCGCGGCCCGTCCGTGCGATATTCATGGTGCCGCTCGATGCCAGGGTCGAAAGGTCGGTATACGCGCTGTTCTGCGTGAAATACATTCGCTCGGCCTGCGCGATACCAATCAGATCGTTCTGCACGCCCGTCGTGCTGATCGCTTGCGTCGCCACCATTCCCGGACCAGGCGACACCTGTTTCAAACTGTACATGTAAATACCCACGCCCAGCGCGGCCGTCACCAGCAATCCGATCATTCCCTTCATGCGGAGAATCTCCTCAATCAATTATACGTCGGCTCTAATTTAGCGGGATGGCAGCGGCGCCATATGTGCAGTTTCGAGCAACACCTTACGAATGACGCGAGGAGAACGTCGTGCATTGGCTCTAAAAAATGAGATCGGGAAGCTCTGTAATGCACCAGAATGCTTTCGACAGCAGACAGAAAACGCAGATCACATGAAGGAAACCATTGACAGCCTCAAGCATGAGTGTTAACTGTGAGGTCCATGAAAACTTCCCTCCTGAACACAGCACGAGAAAGTTCGAGAATTGTTCGCAACTTTGGATGGGATCTTCGCACTTCAATATTCTCCGTTACGCTTCTCACCCTATCTCTTTTTTCTTCCGCTGCTCTTGAGCAACGTGCCTTTAGCGCGACGCCGGCGAGCGCCCCGCGCGCCTTCGCTACCGCGATCACCGGCGCAAACGCGCAATTGAACGGAGCGCGGCTGATTCCCGGCGCGACGCTTTTCCTTGGCGACGTGGTCAAGTTGGGCCTGGACTCTTCCGCGGCCGTACAGATCAGCGGAAAAAATGATCAGGTGATTATTACTCCGGGGACCGAACTGGTCATCGCGCCCGAGGGTATAAGGCTGCGCACCGGTCGGATTCGAGTCCGGCTGGCTGGCGCGGACACGTTTCCTGTTACCGGACCGTTTTTCCACGTCAACGTCGCTGCATCGGGCGGCAATTCGGGATCGGCTGAGATTTTTGTGAGCGGAAAATCGGCAGAAGTAGCAGCAGTCACAGGCGTCGCGGATATTCTGATGGACGGAAGCGACGCGCTTCACCGCGTGGATGCCGGTAAGATTGCCATGATGGATGACGCCGCAAATGGAGAGATGGGCAGCGGGAAAGACGGTTCGCTTTCGGCGGCAGAACCCAATTCGAGTTCTCCTGCCGCTCCGCAGAGTAATTCAGCGCCAAGCGGGAAGAGTCGGAAAACCATTTACATTATTTCTGCAGCGGTAGGCGGCGCCGCACTAGGCGTGGGCCTCTGGCTGAGCACGCAGGAAACAGTGAGCCCCATCCTACCGTAGGAACGCCGCATCTTAAATTAACGACCAAATTAGCAATCCCGATTAACAACCCAAATTTAGCAACCCACCTGGATGCATTGTCAGAAAACGTTCAGCGAGCCCGCTTATTGTCCCTCCCGCCCCGCGATGCTACGATGGCCTCCTCCATGCCCGATCGTTATCACGATAACGATTTCCGCCCGCGCGTAGGTGTTCCGTGGCGTCTGGCCCGGGAAGAAGCTGCGAACAATCGTCCGAAAATCGAAAAATATCTTCGCGCCGTGGAGAATGCCGGTGGCGAGCCGGTGCTGGTCTCGCTTTTGTCATCTTCCGAGGAGCTGAAGCGCCAGGCCGCCAAACTGGACGCATTTCTGTTGACAGGGAGTCCCGCTGACGTAACCCCCGCACACTTTCACGCAACGCGTCACGCCGCCACGGTCGATGCGGATTTCGCGCGGGAACGAACTGATTTCGCACTGTTGGAACACGCTTTGGTTACAGGCAAGCCGGCCCTGGCGATCTGCTACGGCGTGCAGTCGCTGAACGTTTTCCTCGGCGGCAGCCTGATCCAGGATATTCCAAGCGAAGTGGGATCGACGGTTTGCCACAGCCCTGCTGAAGACGAAACGCCCATCGGGGCGGAACTTCCTGACCCGATGCACAGTGTGCAGTTCGATGCCGGACGCCTGCTCGAACTTTCCGGCGCGCCTCGCGCGGATGTCAATTCATCCCACCATCAATCGGTACTTGAAGCCGGCCATGGATTGCGAATCACGGCGCGTGCGCCGGACGGCATTGTCGAGGCGTTAGAATGGAATGGCGACTCGAACTGGGTTGTCGGCGTGCAATGGCATCCTGAAAGGATGCCAGCGGATCCGTTGGCGCAGACACTTTTCCGCGAATTGTTGGCCGCCGCGCGCCAAGCTCGTGTGTCAAAGTAGGACGACCTGAATGTCATTAATCAAAATCTTGTCCATTTGTCTCACTGTTTTCTATCGAGTGGCTTCATGATTTCGCTTGCCGGCAAGGCAGCTTTAATTACTGGAGGTTCGCGGGGAATTGGCGCGGCCACAGTGAAGCTGTTTGCCCGGGCAGGCGCCGACGTCGTGTTCAATTATCATCGCAATAAAAATGCCGCCGGCGAAGTCGAGCAGGAGGCACGCAAGCACGGCACGCGCATCGAATCGTTCAAGGCCGATCTTGGCCGGATGGCGGATGCGCGCAAGCTGGTCGAGTTTGCGGAGGCACGCCTGGGCCGCCTGGATGTTCTGGTTGCCAGCGCGGGAATCTGGAACGCCGAGGACGCGCCAATCGAAAAATTGGACGAGCGCGATTGGGACGAAATGATGCGGATCAGCCTGAAAAGTGCTTACGCCGTGACGCATTTTGCCGTGGAGAAAATGATCGCGCAGCGCTCAGGCCGGGTGATCGCCATCAGCTCCACAGCAGGCCAGCGCGGCGAAGCTTTCCATTCCCATTACGCCGCCGCGAAAGGCGGAATGATCAGTTTCGTGAAGTCGCTCGCCGCTGAACTCGCGCAACACCGCGTCCTCGTCAACTGTGTGGCGGCAGGATGGGTGGAAACGGACATGTCGAATCCAGTGCTCCGGACGAAAGCGGGCGCGAAGCTCGTACAATCGCAGATTCCGCTCGGACGCGCGGCGACACCGGAGGAAATTGCCGGGCCGATCCTGTTTCTGGCTTCCGACCTGGCAACCTTTATCACTGGTGAAGTCCTCAATGTAAATGGAGGTGCGGTGCTGTGCGGTTGATATTTCGAGCGATTACGTGTCTCGCCCTGGTTTTCGGTTTGGCGACGGCGCAGGAGAAGTCCGCGAAAGCGCAGCCGGAGCAGGAACTGCTTCCTGAACAGAGCGCTGCGAAAGCGAAAGCCGTATTGCAGCAGGTAATCGCAAAGCTGGGAGGAAGCGCTTATCTGAACGTTCGCGATTCCGATTGCGAAGGGCGCGTCGCGCAATTCGGCTCCAGTGGCGACCTGTCGGGCTTCTCGCCATTTCGCGATCTTTGGCTTTTGCCGGCAAAAGAGCGCGTGGAGTACTCTTCGAAAGGCGAACACACAGTTCTCGCGTTCCTGCTGGGCGCTGATGATTTGAATATCTCGCACGGCGGCGTGCTGGTAACCGTCTTCAATGGCGATCAGGGATGGATTCTCGATAAAGCCGGCGTAACCGAGCAACCGGAAGATGTCACCAAAAATTTCGTCGAGCAAGTGAAGTCCGGTATGAACAATATGTTGAGATCACGCATGAACGAGGACGGCGTGGAACTTCGTTACGCCGGAACCGATTTGGCGGACATGAAAGAAGTGGAGTGGATTGAATTTTCCGATCGCGATCATCGCGCGCTGCGACTGGCCGTGGAGAGGTCCACGCACTTGCCGTTGCGCTGGGTCGTTGAAAAGCGGGATCCCGAGACGCGCGTGCGCACCGAAATCGCCACCAGTTACACGCAGTTCGTATCGGTCGATGGAGTTTTAACGCCGCTCAGCATCACTCGCTCGCAAAATGACCGCCGGATATCCCAGACGTATCTCACGAGTTGTAAATTCAATTCCAATCTCTCGCCCGATCTTTTCACACGCGCCGCACTTGAGCAGCAGGCGTCTGAAGTCGCAAAAAAGGGTTACAAAGACGCCAAAAATAAGAAATAGTCCTGCCCGCGCCCTCTTCCAACTGAACTAAAATTGAACCCACGGCCAGCAATGGATCAGGAATTTTGTCCGGAGCCTGTATTCGGTGGCTGTTGTGGCGCCGGCGGCGTCGGTTTGTAGACCGGAGTGTGTCTCGCCGGCAAAATGGATGGCTTAACGTCTTTCTTCTTCGGTTTTTTCTTCTCTCGGCCTCGCGCGTCTCTGTTGCCCATCGTTTGCTCCTTGTCGTCACTCAGAAAGTTGGATTGCTGGCTGCAGTCGGCATTGTATCTAATTAACTTTGACAGTTGTAAAGAAGTATGACATTTTCGCGCGCGATGAGTCCAAAGGTCTATACCGGACAGCCCGCGGACGCCACTGTTTGGACCTGGTTGGGTTATTTGAAGGCGCCGAGAGAAGCGCGCTGGACTGCATCGGAAAGCAAGGAGGCTCGTGAATGAAAACAATTCTAATGGGACTCGCGGTTATTTTTCTGGCCGGGTGTTCGCAGCAGCAGAATATAAATTCCAATGCCGCCCTTGAAGCAAAAGTCGCCAGCCTGGGAAAAACGGTGGACGATCTGAAGCCGGGCCTCGGCGAAATCATGGGCGTGATTCAACAGCACCACGCGAAGCTATATTACGCCGGAACGAAATCGAATTGGCCTCTCGCGGGCTACGAGCTGGATGAAATCCAGGAAAGTCTCGATGACGCCATGAAATTTTATCCCGAATTCAAAGATGTAAAGGTGCCGTTGACGCAACTTATCCCCACCATGACGAAAGCAAGCATCGCTCAGGTGCGTACGGCCATCGAGCAGACGAACGAGAAATCATTCGTGCAGGCGTTTGGAGCCCTTTCCGGATCCTGCTCGAATTGTCACGAGGCGGCGAACCATCCCTTCGTAAAAATTCAGGCTCCCACGGAAGCGATGTTCAGCAATCAGAAATTTGCGCCGTGATTTTCCGCAATCTGGCAGGAACTTCCGACAGGAACATCAATGACGAGAGGTGAAAAATGAATTGGGGAATATTTGCAGCACTTCGGCGGATCCTGTTACAGGCTGCGCTGGCGTTGGGCGCTGCTGCGCTGGTCGCTACGTCCGCCTCCGCCGACCAAATTCCCGCGGGCTGGGAGGCCAGCAACATGACGCCTATTGGCTATAGCGATCTTGGCGGCAAAGAGGCCTTCAAGATGGCTATCAAGCATGTGGGCGATCGCTGGTATCTCTACATGGGCCATTTTGTCGCGCACGGCTGGAGTATTGTCGACGTTACCGATCCAAAAAATCCGCAGGTCGTAAAATTCATCCCTGGACCGGAAAAAACTTCCGCGGGACAAATCGATCTCCACGACAACATCATGATTACGCCGCTGCAGGACCGGGCTGGTTACGGTGGCGATCCAAATAAGCAGGTCAACGAAGGCCTGCTGGTGTGGGACATTCACGACCCAGTGAACCCGAAACAATTGGCGTGGTGGAAGACGGGCGCGACTGGAACTCATCGCGATGGATATCCCGGCGGTAAATACGTGAACATGTCCGCGGGCATGCCCGGTTACAAGGGACAAATTCTAGTGTTTCTCGATATCAGCGAGCCCAATCAACCGAAAGAGGCGGGCCGCTGGTGGTTGCCCGGTCAGAAGGAAGGCGAGTCGCCCTTGCCCGCTCCCATTTACGGGTTCCACGGTCCCGCCGTGATTGAAGGCGATCGCGCTTATTTAGGCTATAGTCCGGCCATCGTGATTCTCGACATCAGCGACATTTCAAAACCAAAGTTAATCGGTCAGTTAACTGTCAGTCCGCCTTTCGGGACAAACATTCCCGTGCACGACGTGATGCCGATCCCGGGCAGGGACTTGCTGTTCGCACACGCGGAAGGCACGGGCGGAGGCGACACACCGACTGGCGCCGCTGCCTGCCAGGGCGCGCTCTTCCTGACCGGATTGATCGACATAAAAGACCCAACGAAACCCAAACTGATATCGACCTTGCCGGTACCAGTTCCACCCAAGGACGCGCTCTACACCGATTTCTGCGATAAAGGCGGACGGTTCGGTCCTCACAACACAAATATTCTGCAGCATAATCCTGACGTGGAAAAACAGGCCGACCTGATTTACCTCACCTACTTCAATGCCGGCCTGCGAATTTATGACATCAAGGACCCGCGTTTGCCGAAGGAAACCGGATGGTTTATTCCTCCGACACCGACAGTGCGGCGAATGCCGGCTCCCTACGATAAGCTCGTCAGCCAGACTGAAGACGTTCTCGTCGACACGCGCGGGAACATCTACATCACCAACAAGCAGTGGGGGCTGTTCATCCTCCGCTACACAGGGCCGGGAGAACCGGCGCCGACGGCCAAGTAAAACGCTGTCTTACTTACCCGGGAGAAATCTCTGCACGCGCTCGCCGGCGAAGACCTCACCCGTGTAGATATCGCCCTTGGTATCGACGGCGATCATATGCAGCCCGAAAAACTGGCCGCCGTTTTCGCCCATGCTGCCCATCTGGCCTACGACCTTGCCATCTTCGCGATTCAGGTACCAGATGTGATTATTCGTGAGATCGGAAATAAAAAGCAAGCGCTGTTCCTTGTCCGGAGAAAACATTACGCCACCGGTGGAACCGCCCACGCCCGTCATCGGCGCCAGAATAAATTCCTTCACGAATTTGCCTTCCTTGGTGGTGACGTGAATGCGATTGGCCATGCGATCGGCGGCGTAAACAAATCCATCGTGGGAAACATTCAGAGTGAGGTGTCCGCGGAATTCCTTGGGCATCGGTCCGCCCGGAGTGTACGCGCGGTCGGCGTCATCGGTGGTGATTTCCGATAGCGCATGTCCATAGGCGCCCCAGCCCCGTTTGAATTTGAATGTGTCCATGTCAAACACCATCACGCGGCCGCCCAGATAACTATCGGCCGCATAAAGTTCGTGAGCCGGCTCGTCAAGACGAACCTCTTCGATCTGGCCGACAATCATCGGCGTCGTCGGAGGATACTTGGCGCGAAAAGCCGCGATCGCTTCCGCGCGTGCCGCGCGAGCCGCCGGATCGGGTGGTTGACGCCCGCCGGGCGGGGGGAGAAATCCCGCGACTGGCCCGCGACTACCGTGGCCCGGAGCACGCGGACCTTCCGGCGCGGCATCACCACCACCTCCGCCAGGCTGTGCCTCCGGTACGCGCGGCAATTCCGCGACAAGTTTTCCCGTCGCCGGATCGTATTTGCGGACTGTGTTCAAGCCGTGGTCACTGTTTCCGATGTACACGAATCCTTTGCTGTCCACCGTCATGCCGTGACCTTGCGGCGGATCGAATGAGCCCACAACATTACCCATCTTATCAATGTGGATCATCGACGGAGGCCGCACGCAGCAATCGGCAATCGGAGGAGTCAGCTCAGCTTCAAGCTCAATGTCCGTCAAATCATTCGGACGATCGAGGACCCAAACATTGTCGTCCTTGTCCACGGCCAGCCCCGTAACGCCGCCCATCTTCCATTTGTTCGGCAAAGGTTTGGGCCAGTCGGGATCGAATTTATATTTCGGTGCAGATAACCCCTGAGCGCCCAAGGTGACACACAACGCCAAGACGGAAAGTCCAATCACTATGCCAAATACCGTGATTCGCAATCTCCGATCAGTAATATTTTTCATGGGGGTTTGCTCCATCAATTCAAAACGAGTAGGTCTCAATTCCGAGCGGAGTCTACCCCTCGACAAAAGGCCTGTCAACAATTCCACATGAGCGAGCGCGACGAAATACCTTCTTATAAATCACAGCATGCCCTACACGTGAGCGGTCGATTTCAAAACCCCATTTCTCGATTCCCTTGAAC
>Ga0137415_10008811_pt1 | contig 10004 bp, 12 predicted proteins | sample CZODoug3_1_1_16f_FD_183082 | JGI IMG/M metagenome (GOLD analysis project Ga0137415, IMG submission 183082) | Vadose zone soil fungal communities from Angelo Coast Range Reserve, California, USA - CZODoug3_1_1_16fungal (Hybrid Assembly) | ecosystem: Environmental > Terrestrial > Soil > Vadose... | reverse complement strand
TCCCCACGAGCGCCGAGAACCCCGCGGTCGGCGACCTCCTCCTCGAGGCGACACCCGGTTTCTGCTTCGCCGACGACGCGCACGGCGAGGAGATCGTCTGCGCGCCCCGGTATCGCGGCGGCCACGGTCACCTCCCCACGCACGCCGACAACGGCGCGTTCTTCCTCGCCGCGGGTCCCGGCATCGCGAGGGGGATGACGCTCGCGTCGATCAAGAGCCGTGACGTGGCGCCCACGGTGGCGCGCATCCTGGGCGTCGCGATGGACGCCACCGATGGCCGTGCGCTCGACGAGATCCTCACGGCGTGACCGCAGCCGGGTCGAGCCTGCTAGAATCGCGCGGGATGCCGATGGAGATCGCCGGGCTCAAGGTCGAGCGCGTGACGCCGCGGGTGCCCGAGCGCCGGCGCGCGATCCTCTTCGTGCACGGGATGTGGGGCGGCAGCTGGATGTGGGACAACTGGCTCGGCTTCTTCGCCGGACGCGGGTACATCTGCTATGCGCTGAACCTCCGCGGTCATCACGGCTCGAAGCCCGTCCCCGACATCGGCCGCGTTCCGTTCCACGACTACGTGGCGGACGCACGCGGCGTCGCCGCGGCCGTGGGCAGCCCGATCCTCATCGGCCACTCGATGGGCGGGCTCCTCGTCCAGAAGCTCGCCGAGGTCGGCGACCCACCCGCCGTCGTCCTCCTCACGCCGGCGGCGCCCCGCGGGATCTTCCCGCTCTGCACGCTCGAGCTCCTCCGGCTCTCGCTGAAGCACGCGCTCGAAATGCTGCGCTCCCGGCCGATCAGGCCGTCGCTCGAGGAGGCCGACGCGCTCCTCTTCGGCCGGATCCCGCCGGCCGACCGCCGCCACGCCTACGAGCAGCTCGTGCCCGAATCCGGACGGATGACGTTCGACATCGCCGTGAAGGGTGTGCCGGTGAACGCCGCCCGCGCGCGGAGCCCGATGCTCGTCGTGGCGGCCCGAGAGGATCGCATCACGCCCGCGAAGATGGTTCGGAAGATCGCGCGGAAGTACGGGGCCCAGCTCCGCGTCTACGAGGGGCACGCCCACATGGTGACGCTGGAGCCCGGCTGGGAGTCGATCGCGGGGGACGTCGCCGCGTGGCTCGACAAGGAGGCCCGATGAGAGGGCTTCGCGATAAGTACTGCATCGTCGGCGTGGGCGAGACGGAGTACTCGCGAGGCTCCAACCGCACGACACGCGCGATGGCCGTCGAGGCGGTGCGCAGCGCGATCCTCGACGCAGGCCTCAAGGCGAGCGACGTGGACGGGATGATGGACTACCAGTCCGGCGATTCGACGCTCGCGAACCACGTCGCGCCGGACCTCGGGATCCGCCTGAACTTCTACATGGACGTGGTCGGCGGCGGCTCGTCGACGGAGGCGCTGATCGGCCTCGCGATGGGTGCGATCGAGGCCGGGATGTGCAACACCGTCGCGATCTACCGCTCGATGAACGGCTACTCGGAGTTCCGCATCGGGGGCACGGGCGCCCGCGCGGCGCAGCCCGTGCGCGGCCTCGACCTCGCCCAGGTGCCGTTCGGGATGCGGAGCGCGGGCCAGAACTTCGCGCCGACCTTCTTGCGCCACATGTACGAGTACGGGACGACGTCGGAGCAGGTCGCCCACGTGAAGGTCGCGCACAGCAAGCACGCGTCGCAGAACCCGAAGGCCGTCCTCAAGGAGCGCGTGAGCGTCCAGGACGTCGTCGGCTCGCGCTGGATCGTGAAGCCCCTCCACCTCCTCGACTGCTGCCTCGAGACCGACAACGCGACCTGCCTCATCGTGACCTCCGCCGAGCGCGCGCGCGACTGTCGCCAGCGGCCCGTCTCCATCATGGGCGTGGCCGGGCGCGTGTCGAAGCCGCGCCTCGACTTCCACTGGGCTCACGGGCCGATCACCCGCGTCGCGGGCTATTACGCGAAGGACCTCGTCTTTGGACAGGCGGGCGTCGGCCCGGACGACGTGGACGTCACGGGCTCGTACGACGCCTTCACGTTCACGACCATGCTCCAGCTCGAGGAGTACGGCTTCTGCAAGAAGGGCGAGGGCGGCCAGTACGTGTCGAGCGGAGTCATCGAGCTCGGCGGCAAGCGCCCCAACAACACCGCGGGCGGCCACCTGTGCGAGGGCTACACACACGGCATGTCCATGGTGATCGAGAACGTGCGGCAGCTCCGCGGGACCGTGGACGACTACTGCCCGCGGGCCGCCGAGGGCGTCCACACGTACGACTATGCGCCGGGCCGCTGTCGCCAGGTGAAGGACGCCGAGATCACGATGAACCTCGGCTGGGCCATGCCGCCTCTCGGCAGCGCGCTCATCATGCGGAGATAGCGCCATGCCCCAGCCGGTCCAGTACCGCGGCATGTCGCTGATCGTTCCCGACAACGACACGGAGTGGAAGGAGTTCTACGCGCACGCGCGCGCCCACCGGCTCGTCGTGCGGAAGTGCGCGGCGTGCGGGCTCCTGCGCTACCCGCCGACGCACGCCTGCCCGTGGTGCATGGCGCTCGGCTGGACCTGGCAGGCGGTCTCCGGGCGCGGCACGATCTACTCCTACGAGATCGTCCACCACGCGATCCAGCCCGGGTTCAAGGAGCTCACGCCCTATCCCGTCGTCCTCGTCGAGCTCGACGAGCAGCGCGGGACGCCGACGCCCGACGAGTCGCTGCGGATCATCGCCAATCTCTTGAAGCCCGACCTGACGCCCGAGGCGGAGGAGAAGGTCGCGATCGGCAAGCGCGTGGGCGTCCTCTTCCAGGACCTCGCCGACCACATGGCGCTGCCGCAGTTCACGCTGACCGACGAGCGCCCGCAGGGCCGGGTCTGGCGACTTCCGTGAAGTTCGGCATCGGGCTCTCGGTCCAGCATCTTCCGGACGACGCCCAGGCCGCGCGGTTCCAGGAGCACGTCGCGCAGGTCCGGCTGGCGCGCGCCGTCGGCTTCGCCTCCGTCTGGGCGAGCCAGCACTATCTCTCCGACCCGTTCACCTACTTCCAGCCGATCCCGACGCTCGCGCGGATCGCCGCCGACGCCGAGGGCATGACGCTCGGCACGGGCTGCCTGCTCCTCCCCCTGCACCATCCGGTCGAGATCGCCGAGCAGCTCGCGACGCTCGACGTGATCACCGGCGGCCGGTTCGTCTTCGGCGTCGGCCTCGGCTACCGCGACGTCGAGAACGAGGCGATGGGCCTTAGCCCGAAGCAGCGGGTCTCGCGCCTCGTCGAGGGGCTCGAGGTGATCGAGCGGCTCTGGAACGGCGAGCCGGTCAGCTACGACGGCGAGCACTTCCGCCTGCGGGACGTGAGGATCTCGATGCGGCCGCTGCAGCGCCCCCGCCCGCCCATCTGGCTCGCGGCGAACGCCGACGCGGGCGTCAGGCGCGCCGCGCGGCTCGGCGACGCGTGGCTCATGAATCCCCACACGACGCTCCCGACGCTCGAGCGTCAGCTGGCGGTCTTCAGAGACACGCGCCGCCAGCTCGGCCGTCCGCCGGCGGCCGAGACGCCGCTGATCAAGGAGTGCTACGTCGCGCCGACGTCGTCCACGGCGGTCGCGGAGGCGGCCGTGTTCCTGGACGCGAAGTACCGAGCGTACCGGCGCTGGGAGCAGGACAAGGCGCTGCCCGCCGGCGAGAGCTTCGCGGGGAGCTTCGACGAGCTGGCGCGCGAGCGCTTCGTCATCGGCGATCCGGCGCGCGTCACGGACGAGATCGCGCGCTATCGGGACCGGCTCGGCGTGACGACGATGATCTTCCGCCTCCAGTGGCCCGGCATGGAGCAGGCCAAGGTGCTCCGCTCGCTCCGCCTCCTGGGAGAGAAGGTCCTCCCGGCGTTCGTCTAGAACCGCGCGATCGGGCTCACCGACTCTCCGCCGCGGCCTCGATGATCGAGCGCGGGATGATCAGGCGCGCCGCCATCACCGGCCGCGGCGAGGTGCCGATGCGCAGCTCGCCGACGATCGAGAGCAGCATGTACGCCTCACGGCGGTCCATCCCCGTGCGGTCCACGAACCACTCGACGGCGCCGCGCGCCGCGTCTTCCGTCGCGAGCTCGACGGTCGTGCCGAAGCCGAGGACCTGAACGGTGTCGTCCACCTCGAGGATCGGGCGATCGAGTCGCCGCCCCTTCTCGAGGGTCACGCGCGCGCGCACGGTGGCGTCGCACTCGACGCCGGTGCCGGTGATGATCCCGTCGCTGATCGCGGCGTGAGGGTCGGCGAAGAAGAGGAGCGCGCCGTCCACCATCACCGGCAGGCGGACCCGGCACCCCGCGCGCACGTCCTTCTGGTCGAAGTCGCCGCCGTAGGGCCCCGCGTAGGAGGGCTTGTAGCCCTCCGTCGGCATCGTGGACACCGTGCCCAGATTCGGATTGAGCGCGATCGGAATCCGCCCGCCGAACCACGCCGTGCCGTCCTTGACGGGACACGCGAGCGCCCACGGCTCGCCGAACTCCTTTCTGAGCACGCCGAAGTCGCGGACGATGGCGGTCTTGCCTTCGCCGTGCGGGCTGATCTCGAGCAGGTCCACGACGACGACGTCACCCGGCCGGGCGCCGCGGATTCTCACCGGGCCGGCGATGGGCGCGAGCGGATGGCCGTCGCACGCCGGTGTGAAGGGCGTCGGTACCGTGCGGATGTCCTTCACGTCGGCGAAGGCCCCGCGCACCTCCAGGGTGAACTCCTCGCCCGGCGCCACCTCGAAGGCGGGCGGCGTCGTCGGGTTGACGTCGAAGAGGTACCACTGCCTCTCCGTGGTCTTCACGCGGTGAGCCTCCTCACGATCTCGTCGAACGCCTTGTCGGCCAGTGCCCGGACCTCATCGCGCGTCAGGGGCTGGATGGGATGGGCGACGACGACCGTCTGGTAGTCCGTCGCACCGAGCGCCCCGGCCTGGGCGCGCGCGGCCCGGACGAACTCGGCCGAGATCACCGTGGCCGTCGGGATGCCGTGGTCCTCGAAGAACACGCCGTCGTGCACACTGCACGTTGTGCACGACCCTCAGTCGGCGAGCGCCTCGATCAGGACGTCGGTGGCGCCGACGATCTCCCGCCGCAGCTCGTCGGGCGCTGGCCGAGCGAAGGTGGGCTTCCGCTTCCTCACGATCGCCTTGGGCCGAGCGCGCTCGCGCAAGAGCTCCTCGATCCGGTCGAGGAGGTGGTCGCCCTTGGCCTTCGAGATGTCGAGCAGCGTGACGGTCTTGCCGTCGAGGCTCGACGGGCGGGGCGCGGTCTTCCGCGGCACGGCGACGGAGTCGGTCGGGTCCAGGTACTCGCTCATGGGTCTTCCTCCAGTTATCGTGTGCGAATTTGCCGGAACACGAGAGCCGAGCCTTTCGAAAAGGTCCAGCCGGGCACGATCGCCGAGAAACGCCCCGCCGTTCCACCCGCCACCAAGATCTTGATGTTCTCCGGTGCGCGAAACTTCGGGACCGGCGTGTCGTCGTGCGCGGGGTCCTTGAACTTCCGGAGCACGTGCTCGGGGAGACCGTCGCCGCCGTCCTTGCCCGGAAGGAGCTCGCGGACCGGGCGGCGGAGGCGCTCCCAGAGCCAACGCCTCACGTCCGCCTTCGTCCACCCCGCGTCCCCGACGATCGCCGCGTGCTCGGGCGAGAAGACGAGGAGCGTGTCGCCCCAGTGCGTCATCTTGTGGTGCTCGATGACGGCCATGCTCGCCGCGATCGTCGCCAGCAGATCCTCCGGCACGCGCGAGCGCTGATCATAGACCCCGAGCGGCGCGTCGGCCGCGAGCACGGCGACTGTCGAGTGGCCCCGGGCGAAGCCGTGCTCCACGGCGAGCGACTCCCAGGGACTCGCCTCCTCGTGCTCGCCGATGCAGTAGGTGTAGCGGCCGGGGTGCGCGAGCGTGGACATGCTCACGACGCCGGGGATCGCGCCGCCGACGTTGACGCAGACGAGGCGCAGCGCGCGGCCGATCGTCGCGTTGGCGCGCCAGCCGGGGCCGAAGACGCCGGCGCCGCAGTTGACCTCGAGCGTCCCCCGCAGGGGACCGTTCACGACGACGAGCGGCGCGGGCGCGTTGGTGGTCGCCGAGACGCCGTGGAGGTCGAAGGCGTCATCGCAGACGGCCTCGACGGCCGCGATGACGACGGGGATATAGTCCGGACGACAGCCGGCCATCACCGCGTTGACCGCGATCTTCTCGACCGTCGCGCGTCCGTAGTTGGGCGGGACGAGGGCCACCAGCTCGGCTGCGTCACGCCCCGCCGCCGCGACCGCCCGGTCGACGCGCTCGCGCGTCGGCGGCACGACCGGGAGACCGTCCGTCACGCCGCGGGCGTAGAGCTCCTCGATCGCGTCGGCGGTCAGCTCGGGATCGGCGAGCGACATGGGGAGAGGCTAACACAGTCGGGCCCGCCGACCCGGGGCCGACGCACTACGCCAGCGTGTGCCTCACCATCTTCGACTCGACCATGTAGATGACCATCTCGGCGATGTTCGTCGCGTGGTCGGCCACCCGTTCGAGGAAGCGCGAGATCAGGATGAGGCGGATCGCCCGTGGGATCGTCTTCGGGTCCTCCATCATGAACGTCAGGAGCTCACGGAAGATCTGCTCCTTCAAGGCGTCCACGTCGGGGTCCTCTCCGCAGACCTTTCGCGCCAGCTCCGTGTCGCGGCTGACGAACGAGTCGAGGCTCTCCTTCACCATGCTCTGCGCCTTCTCGGCCATCCGCGGGAGGTCCACGTACGGCTTGAGCTGCGGCTCCCGGTTCAGCTCGAGCGCGCGCTGGGCGATGTTCACGGCCTGGTCACCGATGCGCTCGAGGTCCGTGACGATCTTCAGCGTCGTGGTGATGAACCGGAGGTCGATCGCCGTCGGCTGGTGGAGCGCGAGCAGCTCGACGCACTTCTCGTCGATCTCCACGTCCCAGGCGTTCACCTGTCGGTCGCGCTCGATGACCTCCTGCGCCAGCTCGCCGTCGCGATCGATGAGCGCGCGCATGACGCGGCGGATCTGGTCCTCGACCAGCCCGCCCATCGCGAGCAGGGTCTGCTTGAGCGCGTCGAGCTCCTCGTGGAAGTGCCGCTGCATGACGCCTCCGATCCTACCCGAACCGGCCGGTGATGTAATCCTCGGTCCGCTTGTCACGCGGGTTCGTGAAGAGCTCACGGGTCACGCCGAATTCGATCATCTCGCCCAGCAGGAAGAACCCCGTCGCCTCCGACACCCGCGCCGCCTGCTGCATGTTGTGGGTGACGATGACGATCGTCAGGTCCTTCCGGAGCTCGAGGATCAGCTCCTCGATCTTCGCGGTCGCGATGGGATCGAGCGCCGAGCACGGCTCGTCCATGAGCAGCACCTCGGGCTCCACGGCCAGCGCCCGGGCGATACAGAGCCGCTGCTGCTGGCCGCCGGAGAGGCTCGAGCCTGCCTGGTCCAGCCGATCCCTCACCTCGTCCCACAGCGCCGCGTGCGTGAGCGCTCGCTCCACCGCCTCGTTCAGCACGGCGCGGTTTCGCGTGCCCGCCAGCCGGAGCCCGGCGGCGACGTTCTCGAACACGGACATGGTCGGAAACGGGTTCGCCTTCTGGAACACCATCCCGATCTTCCGCCGCACGTCCACCGGATCGACTCCGGGCGCGTAGACGTCCTCACCCTCGACGAGGACCGTCCCCGTGACACGGGCCCCGGGCACGACCTCGTGCATGCGGTTGAGGCATCGGATGAACGTGGACTTGCCACAGCCCGAGGGTCCGATGATCGCCGTCACGGCCTTGGGCGCCGTCGCCACCTCGATCCCCTTCAGGACGTGGAGGCTGCCGAACCACGCGTTCAGGTCCCTGACGCGGATTCCGTCGGCCATACTCACCTCACCGCGCTGTAGCGGCCGCGGGTGGCGACCCGGGCCGCGAGGCTGACCAAGAAGACCAGGAGGATCAGCACGAGCGCCCCGGCCCACGCCTGGCGGTGCCAGTCGTCGTAGGGGGCGATCGCGTACGCGAAGATCTGGAGCGGCAGGGCGGCGATCGGCTGATCGGGGCCCTGATGCCAGAAGCGATTCCCGAAGGCCGTGAAGAGGAGCGGGGCGGTCTCGCCAGCGATCCGGGCGATCGCCACCATGACGCCGGTGATGATCCCCGCCCGCGCGGTCGGGAGCACCACGCGCAGGATGACCTTCCACTCCGGCAGCCCGAGCGCCAGCGCCGCCTCGCGGAGCGAGCCGGGGACGAGGCGCATCATCTCCTCCGTCGTCCGCACGACGATCGGCAGCATGATCACGGCCAGGGCGACCCCGCCCGCGAGCGCGGAGAAGCGCCGCATCGGGAGCACGACGACCGTGTACGCGAAGATTCCGATGACGATCGAGGGCACCCCGTTCAGGACGTCGGCGGTGAAACGGATCAGCCACGGGAGCCGCCGGTCCCTCGACTCCGTGAGGTAGACACCGCCGAGGATCCCGAGCGGGAGCCCGAGGCAGGAGGCGAGCGCCGAGCAGGCCAGAACAGTGCGGAACGCGCGCGTACGGACGGATGAGCTGGTCATGGATGTTTTCTTTCGCACCCTCGGGTTCCTCGGGATATCGTGAAGTGGCGAACAGCATGTCTGAATGCATTACATCCGAGGCCGTCCCAACAGAACAATAGCTACTTCGAGCCGGTACGATCCGCCCTCTTCCACTGCGAGTTTGGAGTAACACACGCGTGCGCCGACGGAACGCGCCAGCATGGCGGGACTGCGCCGCGCCGGCTGACAAAGAACAGGGGCAGGTTCGTACTACAACCTGCCCCTGTCGGTCCCGACCGTCAATGCGCGCTCTTCAGACCGCCCACGTTGAACGATACTTGTGTTGGTGTCGCCAGATATGAATTGCCGTTGCTTACCAAAGGGGAAATGGATGGAACGGCTCCGTACGTCACTCCATCGACTTCATACGTAACTTCGACAGTCATCATATCCGGGTCGGTACTCGGGCAGAACGGCAGATCGCGGGCAAATACCGCGTTGCCTCTGTCATCGGCCGTAAATACATTGGGCGAGCCCCCGAACGGCTTTGGCGAGAAGAAGTCGCGTACACCATTGTGAGCCAGGCTCTGACCAAAAATGCCCCAGACCGCGTATACCCCATTTGGAATCAATCTCCTGAATGTGAGTACGGCGCGTGCTTCCTTGGAGGATTCGCACCTGATGTGGGCGGATGCCCGGACGCCGAACCAATCTGCAATGGTGATGGGCTTGGAAGGCATTGCCCGTGTGAATGCAGACTTGTAGTTCTGCGCGGTAATTGGACCCAACTTCTCCTTCTCCCCCGTCAAGCCGTTGACGACGATCGGCAGATCCCTGAAAGGAAGATTGACTACACGGGGATCGATCACGCTCGGATCGACGCCTACTGCCGCATAGAAGGCCGCATCGATGCCGGTTGCCACGAGCCTGTTTTCAGCGGTGGACGTGGTAATTATCGATGGTTGTGACCTGCCCGGCTCATATACGAATACATAGTTGAAGCCCTGGGCACCGACGATCCCGCCCAAATCATACATTACCTCGCCCTTCAGCATATTGTAGCCCGTCGTTACCCTGCCTTCCACGACGTAGGTTTTCCCCCGGTCGTGATCCTCATCCCGACCGTCCTCGGCAAATGCGACCCCCGCAGAGACCAATGTTGCAACTGTCAGTGCAACGGAATAAGTAGTGAGAGTTTTCACGAATGTTCTCCTGGCGAATGTGACAACGGAACCGCTGCGCGGCGCGTGCCGTCGAGTGTTTACTGGTGACAGTGACCTGTCACGGTTGGACGCATCAATGCTGCCGGGGCGCCGGTCCAACGTTGATGGGAAATTGCATTTGACTGAATGTGACCAGTCCCAGCCAGAATCCCGGCACGAAACTCGGCTCCGGAACCGCTCCGTAGTTCTGATGGTTGGCGTGAAACTGCACGTTGATCACCAGCAGCGGCCGGTTCGTCGATTCCGGATCGAGCGGACAGAACTTGATATGGCGCTTGAACACCGCATCGCCCTCTTTATCCGTGA
>Ga0137415_10008810_pt1 | contig 10005 bp, 8 predicted proteins | sample CZODoug3_1_1_16f_FD_183082 | JGI IMG/M metagenome (GOLD analysis project Ga0137415, IMG submission 183082) | Vadose zone soil fungal communities from Angelo Coast Range Reserve, California, USA - CZODoug3_1_1_16fungal (Hybrid Assembly) | ecosystem: Environmental > Terrestrial > Soil > Vadose... | reverse complement strand
ATCATCATCGTCACCATCGTCGTCTTTGCCTTCCTCGGCTCGTGGCGCTCGGTGCTGATCCCGGTCATCGCGATCCCGCTCTCGCTCATCGGCACGTTCACCCTGATGCTGGCGTTCGGGTTTTCCATCAACCTGCTGACCTTGCTCGCGTTGGTGCTGGCGATCGGGCTCGTGGTGGATGACGCGATCATCGTCGTCGAGAACGTCAACCGTCACATGGCGGAGGGCAAGCCGCCGCTCGAGGCGGCGATCACCGCGGCCCGCGAGCTCGGCAGCCCGATCATCGCCATGACGGTGGTGCTGATCGCCGTCTACGTGCCGATCGGCTTCCAGGGCGGGCTCACCGGTGCGCTGTTCACCGAATTCGCCTTCACCCTGGTCGGCGCCGTCACCGTCTCGGCGGTCGTCGCGCTGACGCTGTCGCCGATGAACTGCGCCCACCTGCTCAAGCCGCACGAGGCGGGCGCGGTTTCCATCGAGGCCCGGATGGTCGGCTTCATCGACCGGATCATGGAGCGGATCACCGACGGCTACCGGCGCTGGCTGCGCAGCAGCTTCGACACGCTGCCGGTGACGTTGGTCTTTGCGACTCTGGTCCTGTCGAGCATCTATTGGCTCTATGGCAGCGCCAAGAGCGAGCTGGCGCCCGACGAGGATCAGGGCGTCGTTCTGGCCCAGTCGACCGCCGCGGCGGACGCGACCTTGCAGCAGCGCCAGATCTATGCGCGGCAGGTCCACGATCTCTTCGCCGGGCATCCCGAGACCCAGATGGTGTTCCAGATCGACGCTCCCGGCCAGGCGATCGCCGGTTGGGTGCTCAAACCCTGGGATCAGCGCAAGGCGACCACCGCCACGCTGCAGCCCGCCGTCCAGCACGAATTGTCGACTGTTGCCGGCGTACGTGCCGTCGCCTTCCAGCCGGCGCCGCTCCCGGGCAGCAATGGCCTGCCGATCCAGTTCGTGATCGGCACCACCGATACGTTCGAGGGCCTCAACCCGGTCTCGCAGAACTTCATGGCCGAGGCCCTCAAGAGCGGTCGCTTCATCTTCCTCGACAACGACTTGAAGATCGATCAGCCGCAGTCGACCGTGGTGATCGACCGCGACAAGACGGCCCAGCTCGGCCTCGCCATGAGCGATGTCGGTGGCGCGCTCGCCTCCATGCTCGGCGGCAACTACGTCAACTATTTCAGCCTCGGCGGCCGCTCCTACAAGGTCATTCCGCAGGTCCGCCAGGACGCCCGCCTCAACCCCGACCAGATCCTCAACTATTACATCCGTGCATCGGACGGCTCGACGGTGCCGCTCTCGACCGTGGCGCGCCTCACGACCGCCGTCGTGCCCCAGTCGCTGAACCATTTCCAGCAGCTCAACGCCGCGACCATCGCCGGGGTCGCCGCGCCCGGCGTCGCCATGGGTGATGCGATCGCGACCCTGAAGGAGGTCGCCGCACGGACGCTGCCGGCCAATTATTCGATCGATTTCGGCGGCGCTTCGCGGCAGACGGTGCAGGAATCGAGCGGCTTCGTCACCACCTTCGCCTTCGCGATCATCATCATCTTCCTGTCGCTTGCGGCCTTGTTCAACAGCTTCCGGGATCCGATCATCATCCTCGTATCGGTGCCGATGTCGCTCGCGGGCGCGCTGTTCTTCATCAGCCTTGGCCTCGGGGGCGTGAGCCTCAACATCTACACCCAGGTCGGGCTGGTGACGCTGATGGGACTGATCAGCAAGCACGGCATCCTCATGGTCGAGGTCGCCAACGAGCTGCGCGAGAAGGGCGCCGCGAAGCGCGAGGCCATCATCGACGCCGCCTCGATCCGGCTACGGCCGATCCTGATGACCACCGCCGCCATGGTGCTGGGCGTGGTGCCGCTCATCACCGCGAGCGGGGCCGGCGCCGTGTCGCGCTTCAACATGGGCCTGGTGATCGCGAGCGGCCTTTCGATCGGAACGCTGTTCACGCTGTTCGTCGTGCCTGCAGCCTACGTGCTGCTCGCGGCCGACCACGGTGCGGCGCATGCAGTCGAGGCGGGGGATCGCGGCCGGGCGCACGCCTGATAGGACGGGTTGAGCAGCGCTGCCGCCGCCCCTCCATGCCGCACGCACGCGGTGGGTGATACCATCAGTCGGCGCACGGGTCTCTCGCCGTGATCCTCAAGCCCTTCGCTAGGACCGCTCTGCAACAAAGACCGGAATCCGCCGGGCAGTGCGCTCTTGGTATTCCGCGTAAGGCGGATATGCCGCGACGGCAAGCTTCCAGAGCCGAGACCGTTCGGCCTCGTCCGCTACCTCGCGCACGCGCATCGGCCGCACCACGGTCTCATCACGGATTTCAACATCCGGATTGATGCGCAGATTGCGCACCCAAGCCGGATCCGTTGGTGCCCCGCCCTGCGACCCGACGAGAACGTAGCTATTGCCGTCCTTGACGCGCATCAGGGGGGTCTTACGGATTGCGCCGGTCTTTTTACCGGTGTGGGTTACGATGATCACCGGCAGCCCTGTATCACGCAGGGTGGTGCCTTTGGTACCACCACTACCTTCGTAAAGCTCGACCTGCTCGCGCACCCAGTCTGTGGGGCTGGGAACATACTTAGCCATGGGACCCTACCTCCATGAAGGGAGGATAATGTGACCAGGCCTCGCTTGAAAGACTGGGCCGCGGCAGCAGCTCGAGGAGGTTGGGGTCGATGACGGCCGCTTCCTCCCGATCAATGGATGCTGGGTACGCCTGACCCGCAACCCAATATCGTCTCGTACGAACGGAGCTCGGCTTAGAAACGCCGAACTTTTCAGATACCGGCGATTCTGGTCCAGGGCGTCTTACGGAGATGTGGACGATGTTCAGTAGCGCCATTTTTCGACCGTCTCGTCCGCTCGGCGATATCGTCGAGACGATCTGGGATCTTGATATCGCGGACGGCGCCGCGGCGCGCTCATTTACCCTCAGGGCGCTGCCGACACCGTATCCTCTCATGAGTGTCCATTACCGCGCGTCGATGCGAGCGGTCGGACGACTCACCTCCGGATCCTACCGCCATATAGCATTTGGCATCCAAACCGAGGCCGTGACACGACAGGCAAGTGGCCCGCTTGGTGTCGTCATGGTCCGTTTTAAGCCGGAGGCCGCCGCCCGCATCATGGGATACGAGATGAACACTTTCGCGGGCAACCATGTCGCACTGGGTGACGTATTCGGCGCGACGGAAATGTCATTGCTGGAGGAGATGCTGGCGGAGGCAAAGAGTGCGGCAGAGCGAGTTGCCCGCATCGAAGCCTTCCTGTTGCGGCACACGCGTACTGATGAAGTTCATCCGGCGGTGCGCCTTGCAGTGCGCTGTCTTCAAACCGATCCGCGCACCTCGGTGACGCGGCTTGCGCGCCAGCTCGATATCAGTGAGCGCCATCTGTCACGTCGCTTTCATACGATGGTTGGCGCAAGCCCGAAGCAATTCGCGCGCGTCGTACGCCTGGTTGAGAGTTTGAGGTTGCGGCGGTGTGGAACGACCTGGGCGGACATTGCAGCTGCCTGCGGCTTCACCGACCAAGCGCACATGATCAAAGATTATAGATCCATGGCCGGCATCCCGCCCGAAGCCTTTACCCGCGCGGCACTCGCCGCAAATCACCCTTTAAACGGCGAACTCGGCGAGTCCGGTTTTTACAATACGTTCGCCGTCTAGGCCCCTACCTTCTTCGCGTCGCTCGGTCTTGCGCGCACGTTCCTGGGCGCACGTTCCCGGGCGAACGTCAAAGAGGAGAGAATATGAACGTCATTGAGAGATCCCGCGGCACGGTCGATCAGCTTCTCGCTCGCCGCAAGTTGCCGAAGACCTACGAGCAACAGTGCCAATACGCGCTCGATCTTGTCGACATGCACTTGCATGAGGAGAATCCCGACCGCATCGACGAATGCATCAAACTGTATGCGGAAGATGCGGTCTGGGAGGCCCCCACCCGCGGCGTTGCTTACACGGGCCGGCAACTCATCAAGAAGATGTATCTGCGCGTGTTCGGCTCCGCAGCGGGCATCAGCTTCCAACCGATTGAGCGCTTCGGATCGCCGGACCGCGTGTTCGACGACATGCTGGTGACATTTCGTATCTCCGGCGACGGCTTCGAAAACTGCCCCTTGCCGATCGGCACCAAGGTGAAGATGCGGCTGCTGCACAACTTCCACATCCGTGACGGCCTGATTGCCAAGGAGATCGGCTACGAGATCTGGCAGCGAGACGAATAAGCGCGCTTGTTCCAAGCCATCCCGTTCCATTCCAGCGACTACGCCTGGCCGGGCGGCCTTTCGATCGGCATGCCGTTCACGCTGTTCGTGGTGGCTGCGGCCTACGCCGGCGTCTTGACCTGGTCGGCCGACGTCAACGAATTGGCTTCCAGAAGGATCTTCGTGGTCTTCTCAACGTGCGCCGTCAAGAGGGCGCATGCTTTTCCGGCATCGCGTGCGAGCGTCGCGTCCAGGATCTCGCGATGCTCCTTGTCAATGTTACGCCTCTTCCGGGCGAGCGGCACGGACAGTTGTCGATAACGCTCGGACTGCGCGTACAGGATCGAGCGTAGTCTCAACAGCCAGGGGCTGTCGCAGGCAGATACCAAGGCCTCGTGGTAATCCTTGTGCAGGAGGGCCCACGCGTCGTTCAGTCTTTGCGGATCGTTAGGCGTTCGTTCCGGCGTCTTTGACAATTCGTGATAAACGGCGACCAGCCGGCTCTCCCAGGCCAGAGTTCCGACCTCGATGGCGCGCGCGAGGCATTTTGCCTCGATGTCGACCCGAACTGCGGTCAGGTCCTCAAGCTCGCCGTTCGATATTTCGGTTACCCGAAAGCCGCGTTGCGGTTCGGCGATGACGAGTCCTTCCGAAGTCAGGCGGGATAGTGCCTCGCGCACCGCCCCGAGACTGACGTCCAGCTCGGAGCACAGATCATTGATCCGGAGGCGTGCTCCCGGAGCCAGACGACAGGCGAGGACGTCCGCACGAAGTCGTTCGTACGCCCGGTGAGTGATGCTCTGTCCGGATTCACCCATTAGCGTCTCACCGCCTTCAGGCGAGACTCGTTATCGTCTATGCTGAATCTGCCTATCAAGATCACGCTGAACCAGCCATCTCTTGATGCCGCGCACCAGTTCATCGGGAGCCTCCGCAGGAACATCGTGGCCCGATTCGACCTCCACGACGTCGATTTCGGGATGGTAGAACTGAAGTCGGTGCAAGTCTTCGACTGTGTATCCTGCGGTGGATTTCAACGCACGAAAGACGAGCGCGGGAGCACGGACTTTGTCGAGCTCCATCCACATGTCTCCGACGCGCAAAGCCGGCGTCGCATCCGGCACGATCGGTATCTGGTTCGAGAAGTCCGGGTCCCGCTTTGAAATGATGACGCCGCCCTCGACCTTCTGCAGAACGCCCTGAAAGCGCCGTCTATATGCCGAGCCGTCGGACGCAGCAAATCTGCTGGTGCTCGCCTGAGCCGCGTTGTCATCCGGGAACACCTTGGGACGATTGCCGATCGACTGCGATTCGACGATCGGCATGCCTCTCGGCCCGATGCCAATACCTGGGCAGTAATCGATAATCACGAGACCGGCAGTGCGCTCGGGGAAACGAGCCGCAAACAGCAGGGCGTAGGCACCCCCGCGCGAATGCCCGACGAGAATAGCAGCGTTCCAATCAAGATGGTCGAGCAGGCGAATGGCATCGGCCATGTGAGCAGCATGGCAATAATTCTTGCTCGGGCTCCAGCCCGACTCGCCGAAGCCGCGCGCGTCAAACGCAACAACTTCGCGATCTTGAGAAAGAGTCTCGGCGACGTCGGTCCAGTCGTATGAATCGTAGTAGTTCCCGCCGTGAAACAAAAGCATCGGTACCGCGCCGCACTCCCCAAACCTGCGGTAGAAGATATCGACGTCGCCGGACCTGACGGTGCCGTGGTTTTCCTTCGACATGGATCCTCCGCAAGTCGCTACCGATTCCCGGGGGACCAACCCGCTACAGTAGCCACGATTTGTTCGGGGTCTTCGACCGAATTGCCGCGCCAGGCAACGTGATGATCGGGTCGGATCAACACGAGGTCGCGCGCGTAGAGGTCACGGATGTTCTCGTCGTCGATGGGTACCAGCGCGATCGGTACTCCGGAAGTCTCTGCCGCGTTGATCAACTTGTCCGCGCCCGGAACACTCGAGCGGAGTTGCAGCAGGGTAAAGTTCTTGCCGAAGCGATCGAATATCGGCGCCCCGTCCGAAAGATAGGCATGCGGTGCGCGGGAGCCCACATGCGTGCTCGGCCGATAGACGTGAAAGTCGTCTGCCCGAGCCAGCGAGGAGTCCGACGTCAGAATCGGCGAGTTCTCATATCGAACGCCGAGTATCAGTCCCGGGATTTGAAATTCCTTCTTCAGGATGTCATCGATTTGCTGTCCGACTTTCTGACGCAGCTCTGCGCCTGCCGCGGAATCGATTTCCAGCTCGGCGGGCGTTGGGATGCTGCCGAGGCGGTCCGCGGTGTGTTTGGCGAATTCGGTATTGCGGATCGCAATGGGCCGGCGTTCAGTCTCGTAGCTCGCAATGAGCTGCGGTCCGCCCCAGCCTTGAATGGTGGCAGCCAACTTCCAGGCGAGATTGGCTACGTCCTCGATCGACGTGTTGTAGCCGAGGCCGGCAGCGGGCGTGAACAGGTGAGCGGAGTCGCCTGCAAGAATAATCCTGCCTTGGCGATACCGCTCTGCCACCAGTGTATAGCCGGCCGTCCATTCGAAGATTCCCAGTACCTCGATGGGAACCTCGGCGCCGGTGACTTGGTTGAGCCAGCCTCGCGCCAGCGCCTCCGTGAGAGCGATCCCGCTCGGCATTTGAACGTGAAGTGTAAAATGATCGTGCCCGTCGAGGGCGACGAGCAGCCCGCGACGCTCCTTGTTCACGGTCCAATAGTGCCACGCCGGCGGTCCGTTGATCAGCTCGTACATGCGTGGCGAGCGGAAGTACAAGCCGAGCATCTTTCCGCCAAAGAACTCTCGATCTGCGCTGCCTTCGCCCTGGTATTCGATGCCGATCTTCTTGCGGACCGTGCTGCGGGACCCATCACAACCGACGAGGTACCGGCTCAGAATCTTCGTTGTTTCGCCGCTGGCCACGTTCTCGACCAAAGTCTCGACCTGGCCGTCGGCCTCCTCGAAACTTATGACCCGGTGGCCGTAGCGAACGGTGACGCCGCTCAGGGTCTCGGCTTTCGTCTTTAGGATCGGCTCGAATGCCATCTGCTGCACCCGGTGCGGCAGTTCGGGCGTTTGCCAATCGCGACGCTGTTCCGCAGGCATGGCCAATGCCTGACGTGCGGTCGGCACCTTGAGGCGCGAAAGCTCGTATGCGCTGTACCGCGTCCAGAACGTGACATCTTGGAGATAGTCCGCGGGGAGGCCGACCGCCCTGATTTCATCGGCAAATCCCAGTCGGCGATAGTGCTCCATGGTGCGAGCGCTCGACAGGTTCGCCTTCGGTTGATTTGACGTCGTCGGGCTCTGTTCGACCAGGATGCAGTCGATCCCGCGCTGGCCGAGTTCGATCGCGAGCACCAGTCCGGACGGCCCGCCTCCAACAATCAGGACCGAGGTGTTTTCGACGCTGCCGTGCGGGTAGGGCATCAATCCGTTCCGAAGTCTCGGGGCGAGCCGGAGGGAAGCGGCGAGATGCCGCTTGATATATTTAATTTTATAAAATATGTTTTTATGGAGGACAAGACGGATCTGGGCGGAAATGACGGGCAAATCGATTGAACTGATCGTTCCCTATCCGGTCGAGGGCGGGTCTGACCTGCGCGGGCGTTTGCTCGCCCGATACATGTCCGACGCGCTCGGGCAAACGGTGCGGGTTTCCAATGTCACGGGCGCGCCCGAAGGCCATGAAGCCGTGGCGACGGCGGCCGCGGACGGGAGCGTACTCGGTCTCATCTCGACGGAAATAGGGATGATGCATTGGAAGGGGGCCTCCCGCTTGACGTGGAAGGACTTCACGCCTCTGGCCCTGTCTTTTGTCGAGGCCGCCGGCGTCATCGTGAGGGCGGACTCTCCGTACCAAAGCTTGGTCGAATTGCTCGACGCGCTTCGGAGCGCAGCGCCCACGCGCTTACGTGCTGCGGGTTCTCCGGCCTACGGCATATTCCGGCTCGCCTGGGCAGGTCTCCTCGACGAAGCCGGAATTGCTCCCGACTGCGTCGCCTGGGTCCCGACCATCAGCGCGGAAGTCGGCATAGAGAAAATGCTGGCGGGCGAAGTCGATATCGCGCCGGTTTCTCTGCCGGAGGCGAAGGTTGAAATTGCGAGGAAGCAGGTCCGCGCGCTCGCCATCATGGCGGACGAACGCCATCCGCTGTTTCCCGAGGTTCCGACCGTTTTGAAGGTTGCGGGTCTGGCGTGGACGCGCACGTTGTGGCGTGGAGTGGTGGCGCCGGCGCGGCTCCCGCGGGAGGCCAGCGACCGGTTGCAGCGGGCGCTGATGGAAGTGCTGTGCAATCCGGCGTTTCTTCGGGACGCTGAACAACGCGGCTTCGGGACCGGTTGCGTCCTTGGCCGCGCGTTCGAAAGCCAACTCAAACGAGAAGACGAATCGTTCGGCCGCTTGATGCAACTCATTCCGGCTCATCTATAGGGGCGTCGCGCCCACTGAAAACGAAACCATAAATTTCTCACGGGGAGGGAACGTCATGAGGCGCACTGCCGCCCGATCGGCTTCTGCGGCGCTCGCTGCTATTTCTTTGCTCGCAGGAGCGGCTGAATCTCAATCGCAGTCCTATCCCGACAGGCCGATCCACATCCTGGTCTCGATTGCGGCCGGAAGCGTCACCGATGTGGTGATGCGCGCTGTTGCGCAAGAGTTGTCGCCTCGACTGGGGCAGCCGGTCATCATCGAAAACCGGCCCGGCGCTTCGGGCATCATCGGCGCGCAAGCGTGCGCGAAAGCGCCACCGGACGGATACACGTTGTGCACCGTCTATCACAACACGATGTCCCTCAATCCGTTTCTGTTCGACAAGCTGCCCTACGATCCGGACAAGGATTTCGCGCCTATAACCGGCTTGTTTTTCGTCACGGAGCTGTTGGCGGCATCGCGGGCGCTGCCGGTGACGTCGGTCGCGGAGTTGAAAGACCTCGCCGTACAAAAGCCGACCACCCTGAACTGGGGGACTCTCGGCTCCGGCTCCTATCCGGAGCTGTTCCTGAAATGGATCAACAATCAGTGGAACGTCAAGATCGTAGCGGTGCCGTACACCGGCGGAGGGCCGATCGCGCAGGCCATGGCGGGCGATCAGATCCAGCTCGGTTCTATGGGGATCGGCAACTTTCTTGGCGTGCTCCAGACCAACACGGTGAAGCCGCTCGCAGTATCGAGTTCCGGGCGATCCCCGTTGATGCCAGACGTGCCCACGTTCACCGAGGCCGGTATCGGCGGCTATCCCGGCCGCGCGTGGTGGGGGCTCGCTGCACCAGCGGGCACACCGCGGCCGGTTCTGGAGCGCATCAACCGAGAGATGAACAAGCTATTCGGCGAGGAGAAGTTCATCGCCCTTCTCGAGGCGAACGCAGTCGTGGGCTTTGTCAGCTCGATCGACGAATTCAGAGCGTTTCTGAAGAAGGACCGCGCCAGCGCGGAAATCCTCATCAAGATCGCTAACCGGCCGCGCACGGAATATCAGCAATAGCGAGAAAGCCAGCAGCGACCACGGCTTGGGCGGGAACACACGGAGGACACTTTCCATGTGCTGGCGATATGACTTGCAAATCTTCCGACTACATATCGAATATTTATATTGACTTCGATTGGCGAGTCTGGTAGTCCCCGGATCAGCCTTGCTCATGAGGGGCGTCTTCCGGAGACGATCCCGCAGGCGGAGCAGGGTGTGGCGTCTCGCGACGACCGGTTCGTGACCACGTCGCGGGGGCTCGAGCCACCGCCGGCCAGGCACCCTGGCGGGGCGGAGCTCGCGCAGCAGCTTCGGATAGA
>Ga0137415_10008809_pt1 | contig 10006 bp, 8 predicted proteins | sample CZODoug3_1_1_16f_FD_183082 | JGI IMG/M metagenome (GOLD analysis project Ga0137415, IMG submission 183082) | Vadose zone soil fungal communities from Angelo Coast Range Reserve, California, USA - CZODoug3_1_1_16fungal (Hybrid Assembly) | ecosystem: Environmental > Terrestrial > Soil > Vadose... | reverse complement strand
CGTCATAGGTCGAGCAGCTGCGGTTGCGGCGGTCGATCCCGAGACCGGTGGAAGCGTTGCCCTGCGGATCGAGATCGACGATCAGCACATTCTCGCCGATGGCGGCCAGTGCCGTGCCGAGATTGATCGCCGTCGTGGTCTTGCCGACGCCGCCCTTCTGGTTGGCCAGCGCCAGGATGCGCGGATGGTGCGCCGGGCTAGTGGCTTTATCCTCTTGATAAACCTCATCAATTACGGTCATGCGCGGGTGCCATGTGCTGTCGCGGACGGGTTATGCCGCTCGATATGGTCGAGCTCGACAATCCAGCCCTGTCCGCCGGTGCGGCTGGAATGCAATCGCGGCTTGATATTCCAATATTTGGTGGCTTCCGTCAATTCAGCCTCTACATCTTGGCCCTTAAGAAACAATGCTTTCGCACCCCTTTTCACCAGCGGCTCCGCGAAGCGGATAAGCTGGTGTAACGGGGCCACCGCCCGCGCCGTCACGCAATCGACCTGGCCAGCGATTCTGTCCACACTATCCCCGATTTCCGCCAAATGCACGATCCCAGGCGATGCTGAAATGCGGAGTGCCTCGCGCAGGAAGGCGGCCTTCTTGGCATTACGTTCGACCAGATAGACCATCGCGCCCGATGTTTCCGCCAGTGCGCAGGCCAGCACCACGCCGGGAAAGCCTCCGCCGCTGCCGAGATCGACCCAGACTTTTGCAGACGGAGCGAGCGTCAGCAGCTGCAGTGAATCGGCGATATGGCGGGTCCACAAATTTGGAAGCGTCGACGCCGCCACGAGATTGGTCTTCGCCTGCCACTCAAGGAGCAGGTCGACGTAACGATCCAGCCGCGCTTCTGTTTCATGTGAAACGGGAGTCAGCGTCAGCGCGGCGACTTTGTCGGCCTCTGACCCAGTCGAAGCTGGAGTCTGATGTGATCGTTGAGCCATGGATGAAACGAACTGGTGGTCGCGCGGGTGACCGCTCTATCGAACCGGCAGCCAGGATGGATGTGATACGCGCCCGCGCGCCAGCTATCCATAAATTTTGAAGGGCCCGCTCGCTGAAAGAGTCCCCACCCCCAACCCTCCCCGCAAGCGGGATAGGGAGTCGGCTGCGACTCGTTGTAGATGGCGGGATCCTGCTGAGGGGTAAGGTCGCGGTTTGCATCGGCGCTGTCTTCTCGCTCTCCCGCTCGCGGGGGAAGGTCGGGTGGGGTGCTACCAAGAAGGAAGTCGAGTTGAGAAACGCCCACCCCGTTTCACGTGAAACGAATTACACCGTCGCCACCGAATTCTTCCGCCGTGCCTCGCGGCGCAGATACGCCGCCAGGATGCCGAGCGCAGCCGGCGTCAAACCGTCGAGCCGGCCGGCCTGCCCCACCGTGCGGGGACGCGCGTTCTCGAGCTTCGAGCGGGCCTCGTTGGATAGTCCGGGCACGTCGGTATAGTCGACATCCGTCAGGATCAAACCCTCGTCGCGGCGGAAGGCATCGACATCGGCGGTCTGGCGCTTGAGATAGACATCGTACTTGGCATCGATCTCAAGATGGATCGCGATCGATGGGCCAATGGCCGACAGGTCCGGCCAGATCTCCCGCAGCTCTTTCCAGCCAATCTCAGCATAGGCCAGCAGCTCAAACGCCGAGCGGCGATGGCCATCCCTGTTGAGCACCAGCCCATGTCGCGCGGCTTCGTTCGGCGTCAGCGTCAGCGACTTTGCCAGCGTCTTCGCCGCATCGAGCGCCGCCATCTTGGCGCCGTGACGGATCGCACGAGCCTGCCCTACGCAGCCCAGCGCAATGCCCTTGTCGGTCAGGCGTTGGTCGGCATTGTCAGCCCGCAACGTCAGCCGGTACTCGGCCCGCGAGGTAAACATTCGGTACGGCTCGGTGATGCCGCGCGTCACGAGATCGTCGATCATCACGCCGAGGTAGCCATCGGCGCGATCAAACACGATTGCGTCGGTCCCGCCGGCGGTCAATGCCGCGTTGAGGCCGGCTACGAGTCCCTGTGCCGCGGCCTCTTCATAGCCGGTGGTGCCGTTGATCTGCCCGGCCAGGAACAGGCCCGGCAGCCGCTTGGTCTGCAAGGTCGGATCGAGCTCGCGCGGATCGACATGGTCGTATTCGATGGCATAGCCGGGCCGAACCATGAGCACCCGCTCGAGCCCGGGAATCGTCGCCAGGATGGCGAGCTGCACCTCTTCCGGCAGCGAGGTCGAGATGCCGTTGGGATAGACCGTGGTGTCGTCGAGCCCTTCCGGCTCGAGGAAAATCTGATGTCCATCGCGATCGCCGAAGCGGACGATCTTATCCTCGATCGAGGGACAATAGCGCGGACCGCTGCTCTTGATCTGGCCGGAGTACATCGGCGAGCGATGCACATTGGCCCGGATCACCTCATGGGTCGCTGGCCTGGTCCGGGTGATGCCGCACTGAATCTGCGGCGTCGTGATCCGATCGGTCATCACCGAGAACGGCTCCGGTGGATCGTCGCCCGGCTGCATCTCGACTGCGGACCAGTCGATGGTGCGACCATCGAGCCGCGGCGGGGTGCCAGTCTTCAGCCGTCCGAGCGTGAAGCCGGCACGCTCGAACGACTTCGAGAGTCCCATGGCCGGTGCTTCGTCGACGCGGCCGGCCGGCCAATTCCTCTCGCCGAGATGGATCAGTCCACGCAGAAAGGTCCCGGTGGTAACGACAACGGCGCCGGCCGAAAGCTCGCTTCTATCGGCCAGGCGAATGCCCGTGACGTGACCGTTCGTGACGATCAGCTCGTCCGCCTCGCCTTCGATCACGTGGAGGTTCGCGGTCTCGTGGATGGCGGCTTGCATCGCCGCGGCGTAGAGCTTGCGGTCGGCCTGGGCGCGCGGACCACGCACGGCCGGACCCTTGCGGCGATTGAGCATCCGGAACTGAATCCCCGCGACATCGGCGACGCGGCCCATCAGGCCGTCTAGCGCATCGACCTCGCGGACCAGATGACCCTTGCCGAGGCCACCGATCGCGGGATTGCAAGACATGGCCCCGATGGTCGCAAAGCGGTGGGTCACCAGCGCGGTCTTCGCACCCATGCGGGCGGCGGCGCTGGCGGCTTCGCAGCCGGCGTGGCCTCCTCCAATGACAATAACGTCGAACGATTCCGGTCGGGCGATCATGGCAAGGCTTTTATCGCGGGGAGGCGAATCTCGGAAGCCGTAAGTTTATCGCCGGATGTTTCACGTGAAACATCCGGCTCGTGAGAGAGGGTTTTGATTGAATCGAAGTGTCCGCGGATTCGATTCACCTCTCCGTTGTTGCAGCCGTTCAATCCAAACTCATCTCGCGCGAGAGAGGGCGCGAGGGACAATCTTTGCCTTTTGTGTTTCACGTGAAACGTTTCGTTAAGGTTAATAAGCCAAACTCACTTACCTATGCAAAATTCCCGGAAGATCACATCGAGGACATCCTCGACGTCGACCCGGCCGAGCAGCCTGCCGAGAGACCAAGCCGCCATCCGCAAATCTTCCGCCGCCAATTCCTCACCTTCTGGAATCGCCGACAGACTGCGCTGTAGCGACACGGCCGTCTCCTGCAGAAGTTTGCGCTGCCGTTCCCGGCTGATCAGGCCGCCCTCCCCCGCACCAAAATAATTTTGCGCGAATACGATCATCGCGGCGATCAATTCCTGAATGCCGTCGCCCCGGCTGGCCGAGATCTTGAAGTCGGCGTGGCGCTGTGTCTGCGCCAAGGCACCGGCGGCCTGTCCGGGATTCACGGCATCCAGGCTCAGACCTGCCGCATCGGATTCGACCATTTCGAGATCGATCTTGTTGCGCACCACCCACGCCGGCGCGCCACCCTGGTCCAAACTTTTTTCCAAATTTTTTTCGTCGCGCGCGTCGACCAGCCACAACACGACGTCTGCTTCCGCCGCGCGCGCCCGGGCGCGGCGCACGCCTTCCTGCTCCACGGGATCATCGGTCTCGCGGATGCCGGCGGTGTCGATCACCGTCACCGGATAGCCGTCGAGATCGAGCTGCACTTCGATGACGTCACGCGTGGTCCCGGCATGCGGCGAGACGATCGCCACCTCGCGCCGCGCCAGCTGATTCATCAGCGTCGACTTGCCGACGTTCGGCGGTCCTGCGATCGCGACCACCAGTCCGTCGCGCAGCCGTTCGCCGTGCCCCTGCGCCGCCAGCACTTGCTGGATTTCACCGAGCAGCACTTTGATTTTTTTCAGCGCCGGCGCGATCAGCTCTACGGGCACGTCGGCTTCGTCGGAGAAGTCGATCCCGGCTTCGATCAGCGCCGAGGCCTCGATGATCTGTGCGCGCCAGTCGCGCGCCCTGTCGCCGAGCAGACCGTTCAGCTGACGCAGCGCGTGACGGCGTTGCCGATCGGTATCGGCGTGAATCAGATCGTCGAGACCCTCGGCCTCGGTGAGATCGAGCTTGCCGTTCTCGAATGCGCGGCGGGTAAATTCGCCCGGCTCCGCCGCGCGCACGTGATCGAAATCCGAGAGCGCCGCGAACAGCGCCGCGAGAACGGCGCGACCGCCATGGACGTGAAACTCGGCGAGGTCTTCGCCGGTCGCGCTCGCCGGTCCGGGAAACCAGAGCATCACCGCGTCGTCGATCGGCTGGCGACTACTGTCGCGTAGCAGCCTGCGCGTGGCCACCCGCGGCATCGGAATTTTGCCGGCGAGCAGGGTCAGCGCCGCCCCTGCCTGCGGTCCGGATACACGCACAATGGAAATCGCACTTGGCGGCCGGCCCGATGACAGCGCGAAGATGGTTTGGTCGCGCGGATGCATCGCCTATTTGCTCCAGGGCCCGCGTGCGAAGCCAACGAAAATTTGCACGGCGGGACTGTTCCGTACCTCGCGCTCATCGGGCCCATAGACCTCGACCCGGCGTCGCGGATTCAAAGCACGGGATGCCGCGTTGGCGCCACCCCCGCTTGCGATCGCTACCGCGCAGCACCCATAGACGTGCGAACAGTTTCAGTCTGCGCAAGTCCGATGGCTGTGGTGACGGCAATGAGCATCAAATTGCCCATGGCACCCCGACCAGAACATAGCACGAACACTTAAATAAGCCGCGCGGGCGCTTTGAACCAGGCCGAAAAAAAGGGCGCCTCCGCTCACGCGAGGACGCCCCCTTCAAACCCGGCAAGCCAGCTCAGGTATTCATCGACTCGAAGAACTCCGAGTTGTTCTTGGTGTTGCGCAGCTTGTCGAGCAGGAAGTCGATTGCGTCCATCGTGCCCATCGGATTGAGGATCCGGCGCAGCACGTACATCTTCTTCAGCAGTTGCGGATCGGTGATCAGCTCTTCCTTGCGGGTGCCGGAGCGCGAGATGTCGATCGCGGGGAAGGTGCGCTTGTCGGAAACCTTGCGATCCAGAATCAGTTCGGAATTGCCGGTGCCCTTGAATTCTTCAAAGATCACTTCGTCCATGCGGCTGCCGGTATCGACCAGCGCGGTCGCGATGATGGTGAGCGAGCCACCCTCCTCGATGTTGCGCGCGGCGCCGAAGAAACGCTTTGGCCGCTGCAGCGCGTTGGCGTCGACGCCGCCGGTCAGCACCTTGCCGGATGACGGCACCACGGTGTTGTAGGCGCGGCCCAAACGGGTGATCGAGTCCAGCAGGATGACGACGTCGCGGCCGTGCTCGACCAGCCGCTTGGCTTTTTCGATCACCATCTCGGCGACCTGGACGTGACGCACCGCCGGCTCGTCGAACGTCGATGAGACGACTTCGCCCTTCACCGAGCGCTGCATGTCCGTGACTTCTTCCGGGCGCTCGTCGATCAAGAGCACGATCAGATAGCACTCCGGATGATTGGCGGTGATCGAGTGCGCGATGTTCTGCATCAGCACGGTCTTGCCGGTGCGCGGCGGCGCCACGATCAGGGCGCGCTGGCCCTTGCCGATCGGCGCGACGATGTCGATCACCCTCGCAGAAAGATCTTTTCTGGTCGGGTCTTCGAGTTCGAGCCGGAAGCGCTGGTCGGGAAACAGTGGCGTCAAATTGTCGAAGTTGACCTTGTGTTTGGATTTCTCCGGGTCTTCAAAATTCAGCGTGTTGACCTTCAGCAGCGCAAAATAGCGCTCGCCCTCTTTCGGGCTGCGAATGTGGCCTTCGATGGTGTCGCCGGTGCGAAGTCCGAAGCGGCGGATCTGCGAGGGCGAGACATAGATGTCATCGGGTCCGGGCAGATAATTGGCGTCCGGCGAGCGCAAGAATCCAAATCCGTCGGAGAGAACCTCGACGACGCCTTCGCCGATAATGTCGGTTTCCTGGATCGCGAGTTGTTTGAGGATGGCGAACATCAGCTCCTGCTTGCGCATCGTGCTGGCGTTTTCGACCCCTTTCTCTTCGGCGAACGAAACGAGTTCGGCCGGCGTCTGAGCCTTGAGGTCTTGAAGTTTCATTTCCCGCATTGGGATGGTCCTGTGGAATAACTAGGGAGGGATCGCGAGGTGGCTTTAAGAAAATGCGGACGCCCGAAAAGGAAGAAGGTCCGCAGGTCTGAGCGAGGAAAGGGCCGAAGAGGCTTCAAACCTGATGCGGCGGCCGGTTCAACGAGGAAACCGGAACGCAACCACATCCGCCTGCGTGGGGTGGGATTTCAACAATATAGAAAATCGGTCAGCTTTCTGCAAGGAGACTTGAAGGTCACCGCATTGGCGGCGGTGCCTGTTAAAACGGCTTAACCACGACCAGGATAACGGCCCCGATCATGAGGACCGTGGGTACTTCATTGATAATACGATAGAATTTTTGGCTCCGCAGATTGCGGTCGACGGCGAAATCCTTGACGCAGCGGGAAAAAAAACCGTGGACACCCGATAGCACCACCACCAGCAGCAGCTTGCCGTGCAGCCAACCCGATGAAAACCAATGGCCGGCCCAGGCGAGGTAAAGCCCGGCCAGCCAGGTCACGATCATCGCCGGGTTGATGATCGCCTTCAGCAATCGCCGTTCCATCACCTTGAAGGTTTCGGACTGCTTCGATCCGGCTTCCGCCTCGCAGTGATAAACGAACAGCCGCGGCAGATACAGCATGCCCGCCATCCATGAGATGACGGCGATCACATGCAGCGCCTTGATCCATTCATACGGCATGGAATTCTATTCGCCCGCGATGGTCTGGAATTTCCAACCGATCAACGTGAAACGTTTCGACGGATGATCGCGTTGGAAAAGCATGTCGCCTAAAGACCCGAATGGAAGCCTTTCCGCAAGCGGCACTTTTCTAAAACAATAATTTTAGAATCTTAGGTTTGAGTCTAAGTAGCGGTGGATTAGGCCCATGCAAAACTGTCCCGCAATTCTCCGGGCTTTTTCACATCCATCAACAATTTTTCAGGTCGAACGGCGATGTCGATAACGTCACGCTCGATCAAGCACTTGCGGATCGCTGTAAGCCGATTATCAAGAGACAAGTCCACAGAACCTCACTATCATTGCCGCTGTGGAGTGGACTTGTCCTTATTCGAGCCCTGTGAAGAAAAAGCCGGGTTATCCCCGATGGATCGGCCGTCGCACGATTCTCGCGGAAAAGCTCCACAGCGATTCACAGGATACACAGGGGTTCCCGTGCCCACGACCGGCAACTATTTTCATCTTCACCTGGTTTCCGATTCGACCGGTGAGACGCTGATCACGGTGGCGCGCGCGGTGGCCGCGCAATATGCCAATGTGACGCCGGTCGAACATGTCTATCCGCTGGTGCGCAGCCAGAAGCAGCTCGACCGGGTGTTGAGCGAAATCGAGGAAGCGCCCGGCATCGTGCTGTTCACCTTGCTGGAAAAAGATCTGGTCGGACGGCTGGAAGCCAAGTGCCAGCAGATCAACATACCCAGCCTTTCGATCATCGGGCCGGTCATGCAGCTGTTTCAGGCCTATCTCGGTGCCGCCACGACGGGACGCGTCGGCGCACAGCACACGCTGAATGCCGAATACTTCAAGCGCATCGACGCGTTGAACTACACGATGATGCACGATGACGGCCAGCACGTCGAAGGGCTGGAAGAGGCCGACGTGGTTCTGGTCGGCGTGTCCCGGACATCGAAAACCCCGACCTCGATCTACCTTGCCAACCGCGGCATCCGCGCGGCGAACGTTCCGCTGGTGCCGGGCATCCCGCTTCCGCACCAACTGGAGACCCTGACGAAGCCGCTGGTGGTCAGCCTCCATGCGACGCCCGAGCGCCTGATTCAGGTCCGGCAGAACCGGCTACTGAGCATGGGCGACCGGGACAACGACACCTACATCGACCGTCAGGCGGTGACAGATGAAGTCGCGTTCGCGCGGCGATTGAGCGCCAAGTTCAACTGGGCGCTGCTCGACGTCACGCGGCGATCGATCGAGGAGACCGCCGCCGCCATCATGAAACTGTTCACCGACAGGCAGCGGCAACGGTTTGCCGAATGACTCTCTGGCGCGGAAAACATCCGTTGGTTCTCGCCTCGCAAAGCCCAACGCGGCAGGCGCTGCTGGCCAATGCGGGCATCGACTTCGAAGCCGTGGCGGCCGAGATCGATGAGCGGGCCGTGCAGCAGGCTTCCGGCCTTTCGGCGCCCGGCGACATCGCGGCCCTTCTCGCGCGTGAGAAAGCGCTTTCGGTGTCGTCACGGCAACCCGGCAAATATGTCATCGGCGCCGATCAGACGCTGGCGCAGGGCGAGCGTCTTTTCAGCAAGCCGGCCGGTCGCTCGCAGGCCGCGGAGCAATTATGTGCACTGGCCGGCCGCATCCATCAGCTGCATTCCGCCGTTGCCGTGGCGCGCGATGGCACGATACTCTTCGAAGCGGTTGCGATCGCAGCGATGACCATGCGGCGGCTTGGCGAGGCCGAAATTGACGTCTATCTGGATCAGGCGGGAGAGGCGGTCACGTCGAGCGTCGGCGCCTATCAGCTCGAGGGGCTCGGGGTGCACCTGTTCGAGCGGATCGAGGGCGACCATTTCACCATCCTCGGTCTGCCGCTGCTGCCGCTGCTCGCGTTCCTGCGAAGCGAGCGGCTGCTCGGTGTTTGACATTATTCACAATGCAGCGAATGGCGAGTGTTGAATGTTGCTCCTTGGGCTGACCGGCTCGATCGGGATGGGAAAATCGACCGCCGCAAAACTGTTCGCGGAAGCCGGCGTTCCGGTTTACGATGCCGATGCAACCGTTCACACGTTGTACGAAGGCGAAGCGGTGCCTGCCATCGAAGCGGCGTTTCCGGGCACGACCGCCGACGGCAAGGTCGATCGCAACAAGCTTTCGGCGCGAGTGGTGCATGATCCGGCCGCGATAAGGCAGCTCGAGCAGATCGTTCATCCGATGCTCGGCGCCTCCCGTCAAAAATTCCTGGACGATGCCGAGCGCTCCGGCGCACCGGTCGCGGTGGTCGATGTGCCGCTGTTGTTCGAGACCGGTGGCGAGAAGCGGGTCGACGCGGTGGTGGTGGTGACGACGACGCCGGAAATTCAGCGCCAGCGAATTCTGGCGCGCGACAACATGACCGGCGAAAAGCTCGACGCCATCCTGGCGCGACAACTGCCAGATGCCGAAAAGCGCCGGCGAGCGGATTTTGTGGTGGATACATCGCACGGGCTTGATCCCGTGCGCGCCCGAATCCGGGACATTCTAACTGAGGCGGTTAAGATGCCGCAGCGACGATCCTGATTCGTCATTCTTTAACCTTGCGGCTTGGTTCATGCGCGAAATCGTTCTCGACACCGAAACCACCGGCCTCGACCCGCTGCGGGGCGACCGGCTGGTTGAAATCGGCTGTGTCGAGATTTTCAATCGCATGCCGACCGGGCAGACGTTTCACCGGCATCTCAATCCGGAACGCGACATGCCGGCTGAGGCCCTCGCGGTGCATGGTCTTTCCGGCGAGTTCCTCGCCGACAAGCCGCTGTTCGCGCATGTGGTCGATGACTTCCTGGAATTCATCGCCGACGCGCCGCTGGTGATCCACAACGCTTCATTCGATATCGGCTTCATCAACGCCGAGCTTGATCGCATCAAGC
>Ga0137415_10008808_pt1 | contig 10007 bp, 9 predicted proteins | sample CZODoug3_1_1_16f_FD_183082 | JGI IMG/M metagenome (GOLD analysis project Ga0137415, IMG submission 183082) | Vadose zone soil fungal communities from Angelo Coast Range Reserve, California, USA - CZODoug3_1_1_16fungal (Hybrid Assembly) | ecosystem: Environmental > Terrestrial > Soil > Vadose... | reverse complement strand
ATTTTCGCGGTGGTGCGGTATTTCGGCGGCACCGAGCCGCTCGGCTGGCTGTTCCAATGGATCATGAGCGCCACCGTCGCGGTCGTGCTGACGCTGGTGTGGCGCAGCCGCATCAGCTACCCGTTGAAGGCAGCCGCACTCGCGAGCGGGACATTACTGATCACGCCATACCTGTTTCTCTACGACCTGATGGTGCTGGCGATTGCGATGGCGTTCATGGTCCGGATCGGATTGAGGAGGGGCTTTGAGCGTTATGAATTGCCGGCGCTTGGCCTCGCCGCCGCACTTCTCATGTTCTATCCGCTGGTGGGGGCGCCGACCGGCTTCGTGGCAACGCTGATCGTCACGGTGCTGATCGCGCGCCGCGCCGGTCCCTGGTGGCGGCGCGAGCCGGCGCCGTCGTTGATGGCCGCGAGCGCCTAGTCCAGGCAGCCGCTATGCCGTCGTGGCCGAGCATTCGCCAAGCCGGCTCGCCAGCAGAATTGCGAGGAAACTGGAAAGCAAAATCGGGAGCAAATCGCGTCAGCGCTTGGCGATCAACCGGCCTTGATCTGAAAGTCCGCGGGGCAGCCGGCGCCGTCGCGCAATCGCGTCGGCTGACGGCGTTCGCACAGGATCAATCCGATCAGAGCAACGGTCAGCAGCGGCGAGAAGCGTCCGGCCGGGACGTAGACCGCCGGGCTGAGCAAAGGCACCATCCAGATTCCGAGGCCGAGAATCCAATCCCGCAAACGCGGCGCGTCGGCGTTGGCGGCAAGCCAGAGCCCCACCGCGACCACCAGCAGCGTGGCGTCATAAGGTCCGGAGTGCGGAGCCGCCAGAATGGTGGCTGCCAGCAGCACGGCCAATTTTTTATCGCGGTCGAGCGAAGACCGGAAGGCCAGGAAGGTCGCGACCGCACTCGCCGCGACCGCAACGAGTTGCAGGATCGAAGCGGCCTTTTGCGGAAATCCCAGCAGCACGGCGCATGCCCAGACGCTGTGGCCCCAGATGCGGCCATAGGCCAACCATTTCGGATCGGGGCTTACCAGATTGTCGATCGCCTGGGGGACCCACCAGGTCCAGATATCGAGGCCGAAGATGATGGCGCTGGCGGCGGCCAACGCGAAGGCGGAGCACGCCGCGCCGAGCAGGCTTCGCCATTGGCCGAGCGCTAGAAGCGCCACCGGGACCAGCAGACAAAATTGCGGCTTCACCGTCAGCAGCCCCAGCACGATCCCGGCCAGGATCGGTCGCCGTTCCATCGAGCGGACGCCTATGACGATCAGAGCGGCGATCAAAAACGCGCATTGGCCGTCGATGAAGTTGATCGTCGCGGCGGGAGAAACCAGCACGCCGGCGGCGACATAGCGCGCTGACGCAGAGTTGTCCGCGCCCTTGCCGAGCGCCATCGCCAGCAACCCGCCGCTCAGGAACTGAAACGCAAAATAGGACGCCGCAAATCCCAATGGCGCGAAAGGAAGTAGAAAGATCAGGAAACTCGGAGGATAAAACCAGGGACGAAACGCCAGCGGCGCCGTAAGCCAGCCGGCCATCGAACGGTTCAGATAGGTCGTGAAGTCGTTGCCGTTCATGACCAGCGACAGGTTGTGGTCGAGCGCGGACCGGATCGCGCCGTAGAACACCATCCAGTCGGTCCCGAGCGCGATGTGGTTCAGCCCCACCAGACCCGGATGGACGACGGTGGAGACCAGGACCGCCCAGCCGTACAGGCTGGCGATCAGTGCCGGCGGCAGCAGACACAGCGGCAGCCAGAACCGCTGTCGTCGCGAATCCACAACAGAGTCATGTGCGGGTGAGATGCTCAAGGGGAGATGTCCGATCGGGGCGCCGCATTGATCTGCAATGGATCGGCGCGGACATGTATGACGGCGGTATCGTCAGCATACAGCCGCGTCCAGCCCGCCATGTGATCCAGCAAATGCGCGGCCGGTGACGCCTGCACCAGCAGCGTGGCATCAATCCGGTACTCTTCGAGCAAGCGCACCAGCTCATCGACTTTGCGGCCTTCGACGGCGTTGAAATAGTCCATCGCGAATTTCTCGCCGTAAAGCTCGGCGCGGCCGTCGATGAACGGCGGGATATCCCTGGCGATCAGGTATCCGCCCAATTCATACGAATTGAAAACACGCTTGGCCTGGCGCTGTCTGAGCACATCGACCGCCGCCGCCGGCGCCTGCGAATTCACGAAGGCAAAATCGTGATGCACCGTATACGACAGGGTAGATGCCCAGACGCCGGCGGCCACGACCACCATCGTCAGGCCGGGCATATAAGGCAGCGACCAAAGTCCTCGAACGCGCAGAGCGACTGCGTCCACAGGCCTTGGCGGGCCGGCCAACGGCTTTGCCAAAACCAGCGGGAACAGAAATCCGAACGCCTCGATGCTGCGGGCATGCGACAACGCCATGTGGACCAGAAGCAACGACAGGAGGATTCGCGGAACGGAAAGAACGATCTTTTTGTAGAACGCGAGGCCGATGAGACTCAGCAAACATCCCTCGAACAGGCTGAACGAGGTGAAATCTGCGGGTTTCCATTCCGCGATCACCGACAGCACCTCGCCGAGATCGAGAATCCTGGCTGCCGCCAGCAGCGTGTTCCAGCCATAAGGCGTGCAGCAGCTCGCGGCCAGCGCGCCGAGCGCGAACATCATCCAGCGCGCGCCGAGCGCGACGCGCCGTTCAGGAGTAGCACTCCAAACGGCTTCCAATGCGATCGGCGCGATCAGCGCCAATCCCAACGCGAATCCGCCGTGAAGATTGGCCCACAGGCCGATCAGCGGCAGCAGCAGGAACGATGGGTATGTACGCCGATCCGCGGCCGACATCATCGCGCCGACCCAGGCCACCATGACCGGCAGCGCCAGCAGGTGAGGGCGCGCCACCAGATGATGCCATGACAGCATCAGCGCCAGCATCGCCAGGAGGACGGAATGGGCCGGCTCGAAATAGGCATCGAGCAGCCGCACGAAGATCATAAGCGCGGTTGCGATCGCCAGCGAAGAAAGGATCACCGGACCGGCCCATCCCCAGTGCGAATAGGCGGCGGCGAACAGCACCTGGGATAGCCAGGCATTCGAGATCCAGGGCGCGCCGAATTTCGTCAGCGAATAGAGATCCGAATACGGCACCGCGCGATGGTCGATGATCCACTGCCCGACCTTGATCTGCCAGAAGGTGTCGGAATCCTGCAGCAGTGCGTCGCCCGTGAACAGCAGCAGCAAATAAGCTGCCGCGCCGACGCACAACGGCGTCAGTCCGCGCGCGGGGCTGTAGCTTTCCACGCCGCCGGTTACGGAAACGGACATTGCACTTCTTCGACAGGCAGGAGGGGAGAGATGGCGCGCGCTTTCATCGCGGCCGAACGTTCGCCATTGGACCATGCCCGCTCTAAATTACGGTAAATTCAAAGCGCGAACCGGATGGCATCGATCTCGATGCCGCCGGCCATGCCATCCCGGATAAGGCCGTCTTGGGCGGTATCGGGTCCGCTCTCTGCAAATCCTCCTGAAACGGTCGTGAACCACCTTGTCAGGCAGCCTGAATAGGTGTTCAGTTCTTTGAAGCGAATTGCGAAAAATTCGCCCAAAACATTGAAGACACGCGTTCTCGACCGGCCCCCAACCGGTGCCGGAATGCGCCCAGGGACGAGAAACACGCCATGGTTTACCGCCGGACCCATCAGGTGGTGAAGCGGCTCGCAGCGCGCCGCAGCGCCATTCTGGCGGCGGCGCGGGACGCCGCCGCTGACGGCGGCATGGCCGCGGTGCAAATCGCGCCGGTCGCGATCCGCGCCAATGTCGCCGCCGGCACCGTTTACCGCTACTTCCCCTCCAAGGCGGATCTGATTTCCGAGCTGATCGCCGATGTCTCGCGCGATGAGGTGGCCGCGATCCGCCGCGCGGCGGACGCTGCCCCCGGGCCATCCTCGGCGCTGGCGGCAGCCGTCACCACCGTCGCCGTGCACGTGCTGTCGCAGCGCAAGCTCGCATGGGGCATCCTGGCCGAGCCGGTCGATGTCGATGTCACCGCGTCGCGGCTTCAGAGCCGCCGCGAGATCGCCGGCGAAATCGCAGCCAGGATCGAGGCCGCCGTCCGCGCCGGACATCTGCCCGCGCAGGACACCGGCTTGGCCGCGACCGCGCTGCTTGGCGCGTTGCATGAATCGCTGGTCGGGCCGCTGGCGCCGGACCATAGCGACGATCCCGCACGATTGCGCGACGCCGTTCAAACCGTGACGCTGCTCGCATTGCGCGCCGTCGGCGTGATGGACGCCCGCGCCCGCGGCCTCGTGGTGCAGGCGGTACTGCCCGCGAAAACGCTGGTGGGGGCGTAGGGGTTACGGCGCCGTCAGCTGGTATTCGATGCATGCCATGACAATGTCCGCCTCGGGTTTGCCGGTCCAGCCGAGCCGCTCGTAATGATATGTTTTCGAAAAGGTCGTCGTCGTCTTCTCGCGGCTACCGACATGGCCTTCTTGTTCGGAGATTTTTTTCGATGATTTTTCGGTCAGGACGATCTTCTGATCCGGATCGGCGCCGCGCGCGAATTTCATCGTGGTCATGAAACCGGAATTGTTGTCGTCGGCGTCGAAGGCGAAGATATCGCTTTTGGCCAATCCCGCGATGTCTCCCGTGGCAAGCACCTTGGGCATGATCAGAAACGTGTTGCGGTCGAAGGTGAGGGCAGTGTCGCCGAGGCTGCCCTTGCAGCCGTAGTTCCAGTAACCCGCCGTCGCCGGCGTCGCGCCGACCAACATCCAGATTACAATCGTTGCGATGGAGGCAAGCCAGGGTCTCATGTCGCCCTCGTGAATTGACATCTTCCGCCGTATTGGTCGCTTAAGAGCCGCTACTTGTTCAACTCACCGATGGAGCAGCGCATGACCACGACATTCGGATCGGCCAAATGGCAGGGCGGCATCAAGGACGGCAAGGGCGCGATTTCGACCAAGAGCGGCGCGTTAAAGGATTATCCTTACGGTTTCGCCAGCCGCTTCGAGGGCAAGCCGGGCTCGAACCCGGAAGAACTGATCGGAGCGGCGCATGCCGCCTGTTTCACCATGGCGCTGTCGCTGATATTAGGCGAAGCCAAGCTCACCGCCGAGCAGATGGAGACCAAGGCCGACGTCACGCTTGAGAAAGTCGGCGACGGTTTTGCCATTACGTCGGTGCATCTCGCTTTGACGGCAAAGATACCTGGCGCGGACAAGGCGAAATTCGAGGAGCTGGCGGGCATGGCAAAGGCCGGATGCCCGGTATCGAAGCTGTTGAATACCAGGATCACGCTGGACGCGACGCTGCTCTGAAGCTTCGGCAACGGAAGCGCGACTTTTCCCTCCCCCCTTGTGGGGGGGGGGTCCGCGTAGGCGGCCTTTGGCCGCCGTCCTTAGAGCGGGATGAGATCAGGCTGGGCCGTGACGACGGACCATTTTTCTTCTCGTGCCCCGAACGCAACGCAGCACGAGTGCTGCGAGCTGGGGCCCATTTTACTTTGCATGGGGTTGTTTTCGCTTTACTTTGCATGGGGTTGTTTTCGCGATTTTGTGTCCGGGCCCTGCGGTGCACCGCCCATGGCACGTCGAAGACGCGCGTGAACGCGCTTATAAGACGCTGCGCTGCGTCCGGGACACGAGATCGTTACTACTTCGCGCTTACGGCGAATCGATTCAACTCCAACCCATCACGCTCTAGCGGCTGCATTGGCCGTACCGATGGCGTGCCGGCCTCGCCGGGGCGCAAACCATCTCCCGATCACAATCGGTCTAAAATGCCCGTCTACGGCTCGTGGCCGGCGGCACCGCGTGCTATGCGATCCCCAGCATTCCCGATGAAAGAACCCGCATTGCCCGACGCCATCGACCTCCTCAAAATCCGCCGCTCGATAAAACCGCGCGAGATGGGCGAGCCCGGCCCCTCGCCTGCCGAGCTCGAAACCATCTTGACGATCGCGGCGCGGGTGCCCGATCACGGCAAGCTGACGCCGTGGCGTTTTATTGTGTTCGAGGGCGACGCGCGCGTCCGCGCCGGCGACGTGATCGCACAGGTGTTCACTCGGAAAAACCCGCAGGCCGCGCCCGCCGAGATCGATATCGAAAAACGCAGGCTCACCGACGCGCCGCTGGTGATCGCCGTGGTCAGCCTGACAAAACCGCATCCCAAGGTGCCGCCTTGGGAGCAGGAATTATCGGCGGGCGCCAGCGCGATGAACATCGTCACCGCCGCCACCGCGCTCGGCTACGGCGCATGCTGGCTGACCGGCTGGTTCGCGTTCGACCGCGACGTGCTCGATGGGCTGGGATTGAAGGCCGACGAAAAGCTCGCGGGCTTCATCCATATCGGCACGCCATCGAAGCCGAGCGAGGACCGCCCGCGCCCGGCATTGTCGGATATCGTGACGCGGTTTTAGGAACCGCATTCAACGCGCGATGACCTCGACCTCGCCATCGACGCCGTTGACGACGTTGAAGGGGCGCTCGAACACCTTGCCCTCGTTCTTGGCGATGGCGCGATATTCGCCTTCGGACAGCACGACGCGGGGGAATGCGCCAATCGATTCCTTGATGACGTCGCCGCCCGGCGTAATCACCGACCACGCGGTGTTCGCCAAGGCCTCGCCGCCCTTGTCGCCGACGAGTTTCAGCGTGATAACCGCGGCGCGATGGCTGATGATCACGTCGGTCAGCTTGCCGGCCTGAACGCGGATATCCGATCGCACCACGGAGTTGGCGTCGCCGTAGTTGGAAATGATGTAGTAGGTCCCCTCCGGCAATAGCGCGACATCACCGGCGGCGACGCTCGGCACCAAGGGCGCGCGCTCGCCGACTTCAAACTGGCTGCCCTTGTAGATCGCGAACGAAATCTGGTTCTGCGGGATCTTTGACGTGCCGACGCGGCCTTCGATGCGCAGGCCGCCCGCCGGAAGCAGGAAGGCCTCGCGGTCGGTTTCGGACTTCAGGGTCACCGGCCGCACCGCGCTGACCAGTCCAAAGGTGACATGGACGACATAGCCGCCCGGCGGCAGCACGATGTTGGGCGTCGCGCCGCGTTCCTCGCGGATCAATTTGAAGGTGCCGTTCTCATCGGGCCGATCGGTAAAAACCCGCCACACCAGCCCGGCGTTGATGGCCGGCAAGTCCTTGCCGAAACGCGCCGTCAGCGACAGCACGGCCTGGCTGGGGGGCGCTGCGCCCTGAGGCGCCGCAACCGGTGGCAGCGCGGCGATCGAGGGTTGGGTGATGGAAGGCTGCGTCAACGGCGCCGGCATGGTGGGTACGGATCCCGGACCGGACGGCGGGGCCAGGCTGATCGCGCCGCCGGGGTCGGGAACCGATCCCGGCGGCACTGGCGGCGGTTGATCGGAGAACATCTGGGCCGTAGCCGGGCCCGCCAGCACCGGGATCAGCATTGCCGCAAGCGCAAGCGCTCGCAGCAAGCGTCCGCGCGCGCCGAATCGATCGATGCCGTTACCTCCTGATGTCATGAAGCATGCTTTTCACCGAAAACGCGGCAAATTCAAGCCTGCAGGCGCGGCAAATGGCGGCTCCCCGGAGCCGGCAAAACCCCCGATGTTATCCGGGGGGTCGCGGTTCAGTCACAATCCCTGCCTACGCCCATCGGCACCGCGGCATAAACCATTCTTGTGGTACGTTCTGGCGGGACCGGGCTGTAGTGCATAGTCTTGTGCTCTCAGGAGTTATCAGGTGCTGGATATATTGATCGGGCGCGGCCAAAACGGCCAGGACAGTCGCGACAAAGTGGGTCTCGGGAGTATCAGGCGGCCAGTAATCGGGCTCGCCCTGGGCGGCGGCGCAGCGCGCGGATTTGCCCATATCGGCATCATCAGAACATTGATCGCCCACGGCATCGTCCCCCATGTGGTGGTCGGCACCTCGATCGGCGCGGTCGTTGGTGGCGCCTATGCCTCCGGGCATCTCGATGCGCTGGAAGACTGGGCGCGCGGCCTGCAGCCCCGAAATATCCTGGGCTATCTCGATATCCGGCTCAACGGTTCGGGCCTGATCGGCGGCGACAAGCTGGCGGCGCAGCTGGAAGCAGCAATGGGCCAGACCCTGATCGAGGAATTGCCGCTGAAATTTGCAACCGTCGCGACGGAAGTCCGCACCGGCCATGAGATCTGGCTGACCCATGGCCGGGTCGTCGATGCGATGCGCGCCTCCTATGCGCTGCCCGGGATATTTTCGCCGGTGCTGGTGGGCGACCGCTGGCTGGTCGACGGCGCGCTGGTGAATCCGGTGCCGGTGTCGGCGGCGCGCGCGTTCGGCGCGGAAATCGTCATTGCCGCCAATCTCTCGAGCGACGTCTTTACACACAGCACGACGATCTACTCCCACGGCCCATCGGCCGACGCGCCGGAGCCTGCAATCGAGCCTGCGCCGCCGAAACGCGGCTTCGGCAAGTTGTTTTCTGCCGAGCGCACCGTGAAGCGGGAGTTTTTCGGCAGCGGAGGCCGGCCGGGCATCTCCTCTGTCATGGTCGATGCCTTTAACATCATGCAGGACCGCATCACCCGCGCGCGCCTTGCCGGCGATCCGCCTGACTTGTTGATTTCACCCCGTGTCGGTGAAATCGGCTGGTTCGATTTCCACCGCGCCGACGAGCTCATCGCATATGGCGCACGCGCCGCCGAGCGCGCCATCGACTCCATCCAGGAAGCGATCCACATTCTCGCGCCTGCGCCACGCGAGCCGGGCGCGGCGATCGACAAGATGCCCTGATCGGCGGGACAAAATCCCGCGCTGCTGGCGAGCGCCGGCACGTTTGAATCAGGCGGTCTTGATATATTCGCGCAGCGCTTCCTGCTCCATCTCGTATTCCCTGACGCGCCACTTGACGATGTCGCCGATAGAAATCAAGCCGACGACCTTGCCGTCCTCAATCACCGGCAGATGCCTGAATTTGCCCGACGTCATCATTTCCATGATCGCGCTGACGGTGTCGGCCTGCTTGCAACTGACGACCTTGCGCGTCATGACAGCGCTGACCGGTTCTTCGAGCACCGCGGCTCCGCGTTCGCCGAGTACGCGCACGATGTCGCGCTCCGACAGGATGCCTTCGACACGGCCTTGGCTCATCACCATTACGGCGCCGATCTTCCGCTCCCCCAGAATCTTGATCGCAGCCGAGAGCTTTGCGTCCGGCTCGACACTCTGGATCTGATGGCCTTTGGTATCGAGAATTGCACGTACCGTCATTGTCGTCTCCCTGAATCCGGTCGCGCCGTTGAGCGAGCGCGGCCTTTATTTCCTTGAGCCTTCAATCAACAGTTCAGCGCCGGTTTCGTTGCAGGCGCGTTCGGCAAGCATGGATATTCAAGCACGCTCAGGAGCTTATGCTCTGCCTTACACCGTGATGATGGATGAAATCGCGTCGCGCCGCAAGCGGCGATCAGCCGCTATTCGATGCGTCGGAGGATGACGCATCCGCAGCATTGAGCGCGGTGCGCGGGACCGGATCGAACAGCGAAAACAACACCAGCCCTGCGAAAAATCCGCCGATATGCGCCTGCCAGGCGACGCTGGCGCCGTCCGCGCCGATCGCGATCGATCCGACGCCGAAGATGATGTTGACGCCGAACCAAACCGCGAGAAAGCCCAGCACGCGCGCATCGCGCAATGCGCGCAGCAGCGACAGCGCCGGCACCTTTGCCGCGGCATCGGCGTCGCCGCGGCTAAAGGACAGGAAGCTGCCGCGCACGAAGGCGAAGCGAATTGCGGCAGCCATGGTGCCGGATACCGAGGCCGAAGCGCCGATCATCGGCGCCACCGCGTGCTCATGGGTGACGAGATGCGCCAGCGCGCCGGCCATGGCCGTCACCGCCATGAACACGAAAAACCTGATCGCGCCAAAGCGGCGCGCCAGCGCGCTGCCGAATGGCAGCAGCCACAGCACGTTGAACCCGATATGGCTGAGATTGGCGTGCAGCAGCGAATAGGTCACAAAGGTCCAGACCTTGGCACCGGTGCCGCCGGGAAAATTGATCGCC
>Ga0137415_10008806_pt1 | contig 10008 bp, 9 predicted proteins | sample CZODoug3_1_1_16f_FD_183082 | JGI IMG/M metagenome (GOLD analysis project Ga0137415, IMG submission 183082) | Vadose zone soil fungal communities from Angelo Coast Range Reserve, California, USA - CZODoug3_1_1_16fungal (Hybrid Assembly) | ecosystem: Environmental > Terrestrial > Soil > Vadose... | reverse complement strand
GTCAATCACATCACATTGGAAACGTTCGCGCTCGTCCAGCGTGTTGGTCTGATCATAGCCGCTATTATCCCCGACCTTGCCCTCGATCATAGTGTAGGCAACCCCGCCAATGGTCAATGTAACGGACACTATCTCATCTCCTCAATGTGAGCGAACAATACCTTGAACTCTTAGCTCTTTCGCTTGATAGTTGGTGACGCATTTGCCAATGGTTTTGCCATCGAGGACGTTATAGATCACCATCGGCTGTGCTGGTGGTGGGAGCACATACGAGACAGGGATATCTCCCCGGATGTTTGCCGTAGTGGTAATTGAAGTTCCTAAGACGATTCCTCCAGTACCACCTCCGTGAAGGTTCTTTAACGCTTCTAATGCGTCTTCAACCGCATCGGACATACGAGGGATACCTTTACGAATACCCCGCGTGATATTATCCATCATATGCTCGCCCCACTTGTCATCGTCTTTTAATGGACCTTCTTTAGGCTTGGAGTGTCCTAATAATGCTGCGACTTGTGAAGCTGCTGACTGAGCACTAGCGACCATGCCTGCTGCCTGTGAAGCTGCTGAAGCAGCCATCCCGGCTATTTGCGCTACTATGCTACCAGCCTGCGCAACAATGCCTTGTATTGCTGTTAATTGTACTAGAGCTGTTGCATGTGATTCAGAAGCTTGTTTTGCTGATGACGCAGCTGAACTAGCAGATTTTGCTGCATCCATTGAGAAGTCTGCTGAAGATCCTGCCCCAAAAGCAGCATTTGCAGCAGATGCATTTGAATTATCAGCGAACGCTGCTGATGCTCTTGCAGCTGTTCTTGCATCGTCTGATCTTTGCAAAGCATCTTGCACTGCTTGTTGCGCTTTTTGTCTTGCTTGTGCAGCAGCATTGGCTGCTGCTCTGGCATTATCTGATTTTTGTAAAGCATCCTGCACTGATTGATTTGCCTGCTGATTTGCTTGTGCAGCAGCATTGGCTGCTGCTCTGGCGTCGTCTGACCTCTGTAAAGCATCTTGTACTGCTTGCTGTGCTTGCTGACTTGATGCATCCGCTTGTGCGGCTTGCGCAGCGGCAGTTGTTGCTGAAGTCGATGCCTGAATAGAAAAATCTGCTGATCCCACCGCAGCCCCTTGCGCAGCAGCAACTCCTTGTTGTGCAGCAGCAACAGATTTTTGTATTTGATTGTTGAGGGCAGTAAGAGTGGCCGTTACACTATTTTGTACTGCGGTAAGTGTCGTTCCTATTGCGACAATTTGAGACTTCATCCCAGTCACGGCGGAATTCACTTGAGTAGTCATTGTTTGAATAGTTGTCTGAACAGTTATTGCTGCACTTTGCAATTTTGTTGTGAGTGTCTGTATTCCTTGATTCACTTGGGTAGTCACGGTTTGTAATTGTGTCCCAACAGTGGCTAATTTCCCCATAAGAGTCGTCACTGCTGTTTGCACGTCCGTGCTCATCTGGGTGATTTTTTGCTGAACTTGAGTGGCAAGAGCAGTTACTTTTGCAGTGATTGCTGGAGTTCCTGCTGCAATTTGTTGTGAAAACATTTTCATCAAGTTTGGCATCCACTGATCCGCTGTCGCAAGCGGTCCAGACTGGGCAGGAGAGGCGATACCAAGAATGCTTTTTATCTTGAGTGCTACCTGTGTCGCGGCATCAGTCACGAAGTGGAGTCCATTCGTGATATTGGTTCCAAACATTTTCATCATGTTGGTTGCCCACGTCCCAAAGTTTGTAGCGAGTCCAGTAGCCCACGAACTTATACTGCTCACTAAACTTGTGAGCGGTCTAGAGATATAGGTTGCCCATGCAGAGGAGAAAATGGTGCTAATCTTCTGCCAGGCAGTCGTGACATCGCGCTGAACCGTGTTCCAACCATTGACCAGTGTGGAGATAATTTGTCGAATGAGGTTAGGAATGAAACTGATAAGCTTATTGAACCAAGAGATGATACCATTCACGATATTGGGGATGATCGAGTGCCCAACAAGAGCATTATAGAGGTTAGTGAAATAGTCGATGATTGTCGTAACGAAACCACTGATTGCGCCAGAAAGGAATCCCCACAATCCCTGGAAGATTCCTTCAATTATTTGAGCCACACCTGTCAACATCTGAACGATCCCGTCCCAAATGCTCTTGAGATCCTTGCCAAGTCTGTCAAAGTGACCAGTGAAGAGGTCAACGAAAAGGACAGTAATCCCTCCGATGACGGTAAATGCGCCGGTGATGATCTGTACGATGCCCCCGAATATGCGTATAACGCCTGCGAGAAGGCCAGCTAGCCCCTGCAAGACGGCTGCGAGTGCAGCGACGAGCAGACCAAGTACGACGAGAAGTACGCCTCCGATAATCTTTGCAAACGCTCCTATGATTGGGAGAAGCGGCTGAATCACGTGCCAGAGTGTAGTAAATGCTGGTGCCAGTTGTGTCTTGAAAGTCAAGACGAGTTGCGCGATCACCGGTTGCAATGTTTTACTGACTACATTGATCAATGTAGAAAAGATGGCTATCACCACACGCATAGCGACAACGAATCCATCCCACATACTCTTGAGAGTGCTCGCTTGTGTGAGCCACTTTGCAAAAGCAACAATTGTCTTACCAACCCATGCCGCAAGCTGTCCAAGAAGAGCAACGAGAGGCTCTATCGTATTCCACAATCCTTTGAGTGCAGGTATGAGTTGTTCCTGAGCAATATGCCAAATAGAGACAAGTCCCGGTGTCATAGCAGTGAATGCTTGTTTAAATGCTGCCGCCACCTTGTCCATGATGCCCTTGACAAAAGAAGCGATGGGACTAAGATGCTGCTGGAATGCCTGTGCAATCCCTTGTGCAGCCTTGTTAGCCGATGCGGGAATCTGGTCCATCGGGTGCTTGATCATATCAGCGAGATTTGACGCGGCTCCTGCAACAGCGGGTGCGCTGGCTTTTATTTTGCTCGCAAGACCTGTAGTGAGCGCGTGATGAGCTGTAGCCGCATGGGTTTGTGCATGAGTGGCAACAGGTTTTGTCTGCGCTCCCACGTGGCTAGCTGCAGTCGCAACATGATGCGCGTTTGCCTTCATACTTGTAGCAAGTCCATGTGTGAGCGTAGTAGATGCACACGTGCTAGCAGCCTTTGCATGAGTACTGCACAAGGCGTGTAATTGACTTCCAACGGCGTTTACTGCTGATCCAACAGCCCCTGCCCCCGATTTCAGGCCACTAGAGAGATTGGTAGTCATGTTTCCACTTGCCGCTAGCCCTTTGATAAGCGTTTGCCCTGTGCCTTGCCCACCTTGTACTGTTGCTAGGCGACTTGCTACGGTATCGACAGCACTATCGATCATGGAAACACTTGCAATCATGCCGCTTGCTAGGGTCTTAACAAGATTCGGTCCCCAAGTGTGTACCCGACTCCCTGGACCCTTACGGGTTGGTGACTTGAATCCCAGATAGTCTTCGATGGCTACTCCGATTTGCTCAACAATAGAGATAATGGAGCCAACGAGAGAGGCAACTCCTTGTGCGAAGTTATTGGCAAAATTCTGCCCCCAGGTCGTTGCCGCCTTTGAGAGAGCATCAAACGATGGAGCAAAGGCAGATACCACCTGACCCACCACATCACCAAGTTTGCCAAGTCCATCAACGACAAAGCCAATAGCGGTCACAACGACATTAAGTGCAGCCTCAACCATATGGGTCTTGCTCTCCCACTGGGTAAATGCTTCAACCGCCTGTGTCACCCATCCCACAACTTTGCCGAAGATTGGGAGAAGTTCAGTTCCAAGTGTAATCATCAGTGCGCTAAATGCGGCTTTGGCCTGGTCTAGTTTGAAATTGAATGAAGTCTGGACGAGATCCCAGCCGAGTACGCCCTTGCTAGCGTCATTCATGGCAGCGGTAATTTTCTTTACGTTATCTTCAGTAGTTTGCAGGCTCCCTCCAGTGAGTTGTGCCGCAGTCTTCAGGCCAACCAGACCACCCATGATGTTTTTTAGGGCAGTTTCCGCTTCAACCGATCCAGCAGGGAACTTCTTCCCAACGTGATCCTCAATGAGTTGAAGTGCGGCAGGCAGTCCCTGACTCACAAGGGCATCACGAACCTGCTGTGCAGAGAGTCCAACCTGTTGCATTGATTTCGTTGCGACACCGCTTGGAGCCTCTAAAGCCACAAGCACATGGGCTAGATTCATCGCGGCTTGCCGTGAAGACATACCCGCGTTGGTCATGGTCGCCATAGCGCCAGCGACTTGGGGGAAAGAGATACCAAGAGAGGAGGCAACAGGAAGAACCTGACCCATCGAGGACGAAAGGTCAGCTAAATTCGTCTTCCCGTTCTGGACCGTGGCGATCAGACCATTCATGGCAGCGGTAGCATCGTTCACAGGCAAGTGGTAGTCAGTCATCACTGTCGTGAGCGCCTTAGAGACCGTTGTCAAATCGGCGTTTTCTGACTTTGCCCCCTCAGCCGCAACGCGCAAAACATTGAGTCCGTCAGCTCCATGATGGCCACTACTCTCGATGTAGTACATGCCTTTAGCAAGTTGATCTGTTGAAGTGCCCGTATCGACGGATATCTTGAGAATACCATCAGAGACAGCTTTGAGATTGCCTTGTGCTTCCCCCGCAGAAGTCACAAGCTGATTCATACTGGTTTCAAAATTTCCCGCGTCTTTAGCAGCACCAACCATAGCGGCTCCGACAGCAGCAGCACCTAGAGCAACAGCGCCAAGCACGTTGCCAGAAGCTAATTGCCCAATAGCTGTACTAATTCCCATAATTACCGCAGACGCATTATCCTGGGCAGAAATTAGGAGGGTCAAGGCTAGATCACCCGCTGCCACTTGCACCTCCTGCACGCCTCATCTTGCGTAGTTCCGCCTGTCTCTCATGCTCCCAGATAACCTTGAGAGTAAATCCCTTGCGTGACAGGTATTCATACCGTTTGGCGTCCGCTACACGTTTCTCTTTATGTAGTTCTTCTCCACATAGTTCGCACGCGTGCCAAAAACAGCCTTGTGCTTCTATGATGAGATTTTGCTCAGGGATATAGAAATCAACTCGATACCAACCAATCCTTTCCTGTCGCACGTAGACCAATCCTTGAGCATCAAGTTCTAATGCCACGACCTCCTCTAGCATAGACTTGGTGATATCTTTTGTGGAGTTTCGTAGTATTTCTACTTTAGCCGCCTTCTGCTCATCGCTCATATCCTCCCATCGTTTAAGAGAGATTTGCGACATACGTTTTCTTGTTTCAGGCGATTGTGGTATACCTGTTCTGGCACCAGGCTTGCCTTTTTTCGCAAGACTCATTCTCTCTTTTGCTAAGGCGGAATGAGATTTCCCTCTATGAAGATCTCCCATTCTTTTGCTAAACTCAGGACTACGCTTTTTCCCTCTATTTGATGCAGCAGTTTTAGCTTTAGTCTCGGTGGAACGATGCCGACCTGTTAACGTGGCGGATATCTTGGTCTTTTGCTCCTCAGTCACTGGCACTCCTTTATTCCAAGGAGTGCGCCCCACGCTGTGCTTATTGCCTTTTGCGGCTTTACCTATTCTTGCTTTAGTCTCATCTGTGTGCTTTTGCCCTTTGTGAGCAGCCGATAGCTTGGCCTTCTGCTCCTCAGACATCGGTTTGCCCTTATTTGGGGCTTCCCTACCCTTCAAGGATGTTGACAACTTAGCCTTATGTTCGTCGGAAAGAGGTTTCCCTTTGTTTGCAGGAGAACGCCCTTTCATCCGTTCCGAACGTTTACGTAATAATTCTGCACGTCTTTGCGGATCTTTAGGCAGCGGCATAATGGCTTTCCTCCATTTGTCCAGAGGAAAGTATGGGTGTGCTTGTAATGCAGATGTGAAGGGGATAGAATAATGCCCATAGCATGACCTCTGGTTTCGACACAGGTTGTGCTTAGATCGCAGAGGTGTTACTAGCACCCTGCGATCAAACGTTCTAATGAGCTTATTATAACATGAAACCGCATCACAAGCAATTTTAGACACTTTTTACCTTTCGCAAAATCATGCTCATCCCGGCTGCCATTGATACCCCTATCTATTATCATGCCGTCTCTGTTCATCTTTCCAATCCTCCTGTGCATCTGCCTCCGCTTGCCACTTCGCAACGAGCCTCAAATGATGTCGCAGCACCTTGATCGTTGGTGCTGCCATATAGCCGTGATATCCACCAAATAGCGGGTATAGTTCAGCCTCTATGATCTCAACAGGGGCAGACTCGTCGATTCTGAGGCGTCCACGGTATGCCCGTTTGCAGAGTCCAAAAAATCGGTTTGCTCCTCCTCACTCATCCCAGCAGCTATTTTGTCAATAGTCTCAAGAATTGGATTGCTATAAGTAGCTGGCAATCTCCGAATGTTCTCTCGGTTGACTGGAACTCTCTGCCCGTTACGCAGAAACGACCAATCGATGATCATGCGATCTAGTAGCGCAAAACGGCCATGACCTGCCTGCATTGTGACCTCTCCAGACTTCTTCCCTGTGCCACTCGTGAGGTATTGGTTTGTGACGTATTCCTGGTCCGCCACAACAATTTGTCCCTTGAGCATCACTTGCTCATGTTGCTCCCATCCCCATTTCTTGCGGAATGCTGTAGCTTGTTCCTGGTCACTTGGATCGGGAAGGGTGACTGGTGCGACTTCATCAAAGGCCCCCATAGTTGAACTCCTTGCTATATTTCTGCTTTTAATTTCAATTCGGGTAGGTTGGAGGCAAGCTCGTTACGACTACTAATTTATAACTTGCACCTATAGTCGAGTCATATTCCGTTCTCCAAGTCGCTTTTGCATGCACAAGAGCTTTTGATGGATCACTTGAGATGTCAAACACGCCTTCGCTCCTGATTGGTAGGGTCCAGGTCCAACTCTTGTAGTAGTTGGTAGAAGCAGATGTACCGATGTACTGGCCGAGAAACTGAAATGCGAGGTATTGTTTGAGATTTCGGCGGAATTTTTCCCATTGCAGCAAATCGATAAAGTTGAGCGTACAGTCAACGGTGCATTCACGTTTCCCCGCATAGGCACGGTTGAAGTTTTGCATGTTGGTGAATGTGTAATGATGTTCATCCGGCTGTTTGAGCATCACTTTCAGTTCTTGTACATCGGCATACGTCGTCGTGAGTGGCGTGCCAGTGATGTCATCCATATACACTGCGGTCTGCCACCCAACCAACGGCATGTCATTCAAGTTCTGTCCAATTGATGCAATGCGGTTTGTTCCACTGAGCGGTGTGACGGTACGATCTCCGATGGGCAGCTTGTCCTGAGCCACTCCTTTAGCCGTAAGTGTCGCTTCGGTAAGCACCTTAATATCGAAATCGCCCTCGGTGAATAGACTGAATGGATGAGTCCATGATCCAACGCCGTCGTACCATTCCAGCGCCGCCGTATATTTGTTAGCAGAGGACAAGAAGGTGAGACTCCAACCGTAGGCCCCGGTCACACTCAATGTTGCGGCGGTTGTAGCGTTTGTGATGCTAGTAATAGCAGAGTAAACATTAGAGCTATACACAGTTCCGGTTGCAGTGATATTGATCACTTCTGATACGCCAGTGATACCGTTGACAGTCCCAAGTACGGTGAGTGTCCCAGCCGTTGTAAAGGCAGTCGTTGTGACAATTAGGCGCATGCCAGGGGCTGTTGGCTGTCCAGCGATTGTCAGCGTGGTGGTTCCCCCTGTAATAGCGGCAGACGCCACAATTGAGAGTGGTGAGGCCGGAATGCTCGCTGTGGTCGTTGGCGCTCCCATCATCATATAACACCACCAGAGCGAGAGATCCCCGTAGATATCCTGTTTCAGCTCATCAATAGTTGTTTCATTAATGAGGTGCAAGATCTTCTTATCTCGCTCAATGAAACTGTTGTGCTCATTCGGGCTATAGACTTTCGGCTTGCGCTGGGACTTCATAATCGATGGCACTGCGAACTTACCAGCCTGGATGCCATACACAGTGATTGTGCCGTTAGTAAGTCCTGTTGTCGTGATGTTGGTAATAGCAGTGTAAGCGTTTGTGCTCACATACTCATCGCTGGCAAGCTGTGCTGATTGGGTCTGTTGTGCGGTGGGAGCAGCGATGTTGTACGTTTCTGTATTGTTAGGAGTCCCTGTCCCTGTGATGGTGACTGATCCTGAAGCGGTCCAATTGGTAATCTTCACATGGAATCTCATACCTGTCGAGCCAGTTGGTGCGGTAATACCCGTGATCGTTGCTATAACAGGGGTAGCAGCAAGGAGCAACTGCTCTCCAGGCGACCCCGCTACTTCCAACATGAGATTGACCACGCCTTTCGCGGCAGTCGCGCTATAGTAGTTTGGCATCTATATATAATCTCCTCTTACTATTCTACTTCTTGTACGACTACGTCAATCACCTCTTGCTGGACAGATGTTCCCTCACTAGCAACAGGCGGTATTTCTTGTATCGTGCTCTCTTCGGGTACCTCTTCTTGTGGTGCTGGAATGTCGATAGTGGGCACATTCGCAAGACGTGTTCCGATCACGGTCCCAATACCAGTCAAGTCATCCCATTCCACATCTACTAGGAGGCCAGCATGGAACTCGCCTGCGATGCCGGGGATTGTGCCGGTATGGGGAAATTGATACGTTTGTGTACTCATGAAATTACTCCTGGTGGCATTGGAACCTGCCATTCTTGCATGGTAAGTAACTGGATTCTGAACCCCCGCAGCCATTGTTCATTTCGCCTTACATCAAGATACATGCCGGTTCTTGGCTTAATTTGTGCGTGAAATACCGATCCCGCATTGCCGAGTGTCGCATGAGTTTGAAATGGAGCAACGAGTGCATCACGGATCACGTAAATTTGCTGCGCATAGGTTGGAGTATCCTTGCTCACCAGTGCCATGAGGATAAAGGACTGCTCATCGCGTATCCTCCCCCCGAAGTAGGCATGCTGACTATCATCACTTGCTCCATAAATCTCCAAACAAGCCCCGCTGTTAGCAACAAGATTCGTCACATCTTTAATCTCTTCAATTTGTACTTGTGCGAAACTTTGATTCGTCCCCCAGGTTATGGCCGTCATATAGGTTTGAATGGCTGCTAGAATCGCTGGAGTATTTGGCTGACTTAGGATTGGCAATTAAACCACCTTACTTTTCACAATGGTACTCCCATCTTTGCAAAGGCTTCCGCTGTTGCCAATCCCATGACCTGCAAGATTTGATCACTATTCTGTTCTAATGCAGGTGTGAGATATGGTTTCGCTGGATCGTTTGCGTAGAACCTTCCTCTGCTATCTGTTTGTCCTGAAAACCCAAACTCCCGCCTTGCCGCATAAGGACTATCAGATCCAACTTCTACTGCCATAGGTCCATCAAGTATTGCTCTGATCGAATCAGCCAGAGCGCCCGTAGGTGCTTCAAACACGGCCCAAGTATTCGCAACGGCTGCCTGCACAATAATATCGCCGATCTGACTCATGGCAGCACCCATCTCAGGCTCAAGAAAAGCGCCAAATCGCGCAAGGTTGGTGATCGCTCCAAGTGAGGCCGAGTCAAAAGCTACGTTGATGAAGTTATTCGTCATTATGTTCCTCTCGTGCGCACGCACACCCAGCGCCAGTGTCCAGTGAGAATATTTGGTTCCGGATCGCTAATGATCAGGTAGGTACGATTGGTATGGGTAAGTGGGTCAACCGTGACTTGATCAACAACATGATCTCGGAATAAGACCGATTGAGGATTATTGATAGGTATGAGCGTTGTGAATGCATTGTAAGTAAAATGTGGGTCACTTCCCTGGAAACTTGCCGCCTCTGCCGCATTCATCTTGTCCATTTGGATCACAATATTGCTTGCAATTGGAGAAGAGACTCCAGCGCGCGTGATATTGGCCCGTATAATTTCGCTCATAAACCCTCAGAATGATTGCATCGTATAGTTATCAAGCACATGCCTAGCCCTCTTAACCAGCAAGCTTTCACCTGAATTATCACCTCGCAATACTGCTGAAATATGCATTCCTCCACTACCAACATCGGG
>Ga0137415_10008805_pt1 | contig 10009 bp, 5 predicted proteins | sample CZODoug3_1_1_16f_FD_183082 | JGI IMG/M metagenome (GOLD analysis project Ga0137415, IMG submission 183082) | Vadose zone soil fungal communities from Angelo Coast Range Reserve, California, USA - CZODoug3_1_1_16fungal (Hybrid Assembly) | ecosystem: Environmental > Terrestrial > Soil > Vadose... | reverse complement strand
TCTTGCAATGGGTGATGGTCGGAAATTGCAGTTCGAGCATCCATGCCACCGGCACGTCCTCCACCAGGATTTTCTGCGCCTTTTCGTAGATTTCCTTGCGCCTGGAATCCGGCGTCGCGACCGCGCCGTCGGCAAACAATTTGTCGATCTCCGGATTGGAATAGCCCTCGACGTTGTTGAACACCGCACCTTTGGCGATCGCGCTGGAGACGTAGTTGCGGCCGACGCCGAGCGCAGGATCCCCGTACTGGTAAAGATAGGAGAAGGCCATATCGTAGTCCCAGTCGCCGATCTTCTGGTTCGAACCGGGCACGTCGGTAGCGACGGTCTCGATATTGATGCCGACGTCCTGCAGGTTCTGCTTGACGGCTTCGCCCCAGCGCAACCAGGTCTCGCCGTAAGGCAGCGGCATCAGACGCACCTTCTCGCCGTTGTAGCCGACTTCCTTCAGCAGCGCCTTGGCCTTGGTCGGGTTGAAGTCGTATTTCGGAACGTCATCCGTGTAAAACTTGATGGTCGATGCCGACGGGCCCGTGGCGACCTTGCCGAGCCCATTCCAGATCACGTCCTTGGCGAAGTTGCGGTCGATCGCGTACATCACGGCCTGACGGAATTTCTTGTTCGACGTCGGGCCGGCGCGGTTGTTGAGCCACATCCAGGCCAGCGGGCTGAAAAATTCCCAGCCGGCGCCGGTAACGCAGACGTCCTTCAATTTGCTGAGCCGCGGGACATCGAAATTCTCCACCGATCCGCCGGGCAGCACGTCGACCTTGCCGGTCTCGAATGCGACCGAGCGAGCCGCGGCATCCGGAATTACCTGCCAGTAGATTTCATCGATGTAAGGCTTGCCCTTGATGTGGTAATTGGGATTCTTTACGAGACGAATGAACGAGCCCTTCTGCCATTCCTTGAACATGAACGGGCCGGTACCGATCGGCGCGTTATTGTAAGGATTGGTCTTGTAGTCGGTGCCTTCGTACAAATGCTTCGGGACCATCGGCAGTGAGCCGACCTCGAAGATGCCGAGGAATGGCCCAAACGGCTGCTTCAGCGTGAATACAACCGTCAAATCATCCGGCGCCTCGACCTTCTCGACCTGCAGCAGATTGTTGCGTGCGCGGGCATGAAACTGCTTGAGAAATTCGAGCGAGAACAGAACGTCGGCTGATGTGAACGGCTTGCCGTCATGCCAGGCCACGCCCGGCTTCAGCTTGAAGGTGTAGACCTTGGCATCCTCGCTCGCCGTCCAGCTTTCGGCGAGGCCGGGCAGCGGCTCCAGTTTCGGACTGTACCGCAGCAGACCTTCAAAGACATTGCCTGATACCATCTGGGTCGGGCCGTTCTGAATCATCGCCAACATCAGGCCGGGCGGCTCGGGTTGGATTACGGCGTTGATGACACCTCCCATCTTCGGCTCCTGCGCGAGCGCCAGGCCCGCGCTGCAGATCAAAACGAGGCCGAACACGATTTTCTTCAGCATGACTTACCTTTTCGATGGCTCGATCCGCGAACGCTGCGCGGCAAGCCCTGTTGAAGCACGAGAATGCAGGCTTATTGGGTAGGTTGAAATCCCTATCGAGCGGAGGCTCACATGGCGCCAATCCAGGCCGCAAGATGAAACTGTCGACAAACGGCGACTAAAATTTGGACAATTCACAACTCGACGCCTATGCCTGTGACGCCCAGCAAAAACAGAGCGCGACGTGGTGGTCGTCTGTGCCAGACCTCGCCCGATGGCGCCAAAACAGCGTAGAAGCTTCGCATGATTCCATGGGAACACATCGATACCGCACGCGTGCCCGGCGCCGACGTCGAACTTCGTCTGATGCGAAGGGGGACTGATTTCTCCATGATGCTCGGCCAAAACGAGTTGATGAGCAGTCGCCTCAGTGGATCTGAGGCAGCGCTTGCCACGCTCACCTGCCGAAGGATCGAAGCGGTCAAGCGCCCGCATCTGTTGATCGGTGGATTGGGCATGGGATTCACCCTGCGCGCCGCACTTGCCGTATTGGCAGCCGAAGCGCGGATCGTGGTGGCCGAGCTTGTGCCCGCCGTGATCGCGTGGGCACGGGGTCCCATGGCCGACATCTTCGGCGATAGCCTTGACGATCCCCGCGCAAGCATTCGCAGCGCCGACGTCATTGAGGTGATAGAATCCCACGCCTCGGCGTTCGATGCGATCCTGCTCGATGTCGATAACGGCCCGGAGGGCCTGATCCGCAAGGCCAATGATGCGCTCTACGATCTGAAAGGGTTGAAAACGATCCGCCGGGCCTTGCGCCCCGGCGGCGTCCTCGCCGTTTGGTCGTCGGGACCTAACGCTTCGTTTTCCAAACGGCTTCGCGCAGCCGGCTTCGATGTGAACGAGGTGGCCGTGCGCGCCACCGCAAAGCGCAGCGGCGCGCGCCATGTGATCTGGTTTGCGACGAAGTCTTGAGGTCCGCGTTTCCGGCCCGCCGGAAATTCACTCCCGCAGTACCGGATAGTCATTCAGCACGTCTTCTCTGATCGATACGGACTGAATCGCGCGAAACAGTATCCGCGCTGTCCTCAAATCGTTGGCCTGCAAACACAAATTGACGATCTGGCGTACGGCAGAATCGCGCAACAGATCATCGGAAATCTTGATGGCGATTTTCATGGCGGTCTTGGCGGCGCGTTCGTATCTTTCGGCCTCGTATTTGATTTTATTGTCCGAGCGGTCAATTGAGCCGCCTAGTTTTTCAGCGCTGTCGGCAGCCGAACGGCAGATGTCGCGTATCTTATGCGCCGCTTCGATATCGCCGATCGGCCACTGGATATCTTCGTCCCAGATTTCCTTGCGCTCGCCCTTGTTGAACCACCACATCGCCCACGTCCTTGAATATCTGCAAGCATAGATCGCCGTGGCATGATTTCAATATTCATTCCACCGGCGCACCCGTTGCGCGCCGTGCGCCATCCTCCGTTCGAACGAGGCTGCGCTTGGTCAACCGGGTCGGAAACGGCGCCCTTATGGCGATCCCGTCCTAGGGGGTGACAAGCCGAGCGGTCCACGCCGCGGTCAGGTTGGAGCCGAGGATCGGCCCCAAGACCGCGAAGGCGGGACCGCACACCCCGTAGTTGTACGGTTGCCCAAATTAATGAGCTTGCAGCATCCGGTGTCCTACGGTCGAAGCGGAATCGTCGGCGCGGTGGAAGTTTCACTGCTGATCAGGCGGATCGGGGCGCCTGAAGGTCAGAAAAATGAAAGCGCGAATCTCAATCTCCGCTGCCATTATCATTTATGCGCTCGTTACGGCCGTCGGGCTTTTTGCCGTGCTGTTTACGAGCGGGTACGCACTGCGGCAATTGCGCATCGGCGGTCCGCTATACACGCAGATAAAGCTCGGAAACGATCTGGTCGCCGACATCCTGCCGCCGCCGGAATACGTGCTTGAAGCCTATCTCGAGGCGACACTCGCGGTGCGTGATCCATCGACGGTTACCGCCCGGCGAGACCGGTTGGTTCAACTGCACAAGGATTACGACGAACGCCGCGAGTACTGGACCAAATCCGACCTCGAACAATCGTTGAAATCAAAGCTGACAAAGACCTCCGATGCCGAAGTGCAGCGGTTCTGGACGATCATCGAACAGGAAATGTTGCCCGCGCTTGAGAAAAAAGCCGGCGCCGCCGAAACCGCCTACGCGAAGCTGGACCCGGTATATGCCGCCCACCGCGCCATCATCGATGACATTGTAAAACAGACCAACGATGAAAACGCAGCATTGGAGACCACCGCCGCCCAGCGCGTGACATCGTTTTCATATATTGTGTGGTCCGTCTCCGGGGGCGTTGTGCTCATTATCGCCCTGGGTATCGTTGGCATCGCGTTGGGGGTCATACGGCCTGTCGTTCGCATGACGGCTGTCATGAAGCGGTTGGCCCAGGGCGATCTGGACGTCGAGATACCTTCCGCCGCGCGGAAAGACGAAATCGGTCAAATGGCACAGACCGTGGAGGTCTTCAAGACCAGCGCGATCGAGAACGGAAAGTTGCGCGAACACCAGCGCCAATCGGCTGAAGACGCCACCGAGGCCAAGCGCAGCGCCATGCTTAAAATGGCGGACGCCGTCGAACACGAGACAACCAAATCGGTCCAGTCGATTTCCACCGCCACCAAGGGCGTGGACGTCGCCGCGCGGGGATTGACGGTGTTGGCGACAACCTTGTCGTCTGACTCGCGGGCTGTCGCCGCGGCATCTGAACAATCGCTCGCCAACGCCCAAACGGTTTCGGCGGCAGCCGAACAATTGACCGCATCTATCCGGGAGATTGGATCTCAAATCGAACGGGCCAGTCAGGTCACGGGCAATGCGGTTCGCAGCGGCCATCGCGCTCAGGAAACAATTCAATCTCTCTCGGCGGTCGTGACCAAGATTGCCGAAATGAGCGGCAACATCGGCAGCATCGCCAGCCAGACAAATCTGCTGGCGCTGAATGCGACTATTGAAGCTGCCCGCGCGGGAGAGGCTGGAAGAGGTTTCGCCGTCGTGGCGTCGGAAGTGAAGTCGCTTTCCCATCAGACCGCGCAATCCACCGAAGAGATCAATCGTCTGGTAGCTGAAATACAGGCAGCGACGGATGCGGCGGCCACATCGGTCGGACAAATCGGACAGGAAATCGGAGAGGTCGATCGTGTAGCCAGTTCGATCGCGGCGGCTATCCAACAGCAAGGTGCCGCGACGCGAGAGATCGCGCGCAGCGTCGATCAATCCGCGCAGTCCAGCCGCGAGGTCAGCTCACGAATTGCAAACGTCAGCGGCGGCGCCGAAGAAGTGAGCATTCGCGCGGTTGAAGTACAGGGGGCGATTGCCAACGCATCGGCGAACATTGCGGCGTTGCGCTCGATCCTGGTACGGGTCGTAAGAACATCGTCGGAAGATACCAATCGACGCGTGTTCCCTCGATTTCGGATAGACGTGCCGCTGGCTGTTACCCATTCACGGGGATCGCGAACGGCGTCCAAATTGATCGACATCTCGCAGGGTGGAGCGCGCATTGCGAGCGTCCCGGATCTGAACCTTCGGGATACATGCAACCTTCATATCGGGGGTGTTGCGGCACCGATTGCCTTCATCGTCCGTGACAAGACCGAACACCAGACGCTGCTGGAGCTCGCTGAAGAAGGCGAACCCAGGCAGCAATATCTGGCGTGGCTTCAGCGACAGATTTCGGGGCTGGTGGCAGCCTGATGCAGGGCTTTTCCGTCGCGGCACATTCTGGCGCGAGCGTGATCGGCTGCGGCGTGAGATCATCTTCCGCGAGAGATTCCGGCCGACTGAAACCTCCGGATGTCAATCGATTGGACCGACCGACGGTATCATAGTGCTGCGGGCGACCATGTCTATTCAGGCGCGCTCGGCGCAACGCGGGAAGCGGGAATATGTATGGAAAATTGAAACGAAATTTTCAGGATAGTCTGTGAACCTGTCCGATGGGTTTCAGGCCATGGATAGGGACCAGTGATGTATCCGCGACGGTTTGCTCGCGTTCGAATGACAGGCAAGAGCTCGAAGGCCAAACTCATCGTTGGCCCCAAAGCTCCCGTTGTCGATTGCCATGTGATTGACTATTCCGCTGGCGGCGCATGCCTTGAGGTAGATCCGAATACCCGGCTGCCCAATCGATTCGAATTGGTGTTCGGCGTCACCAAGAAACGCTGCCGGGTTGTCTGGACCGCCGGGCGACGTCTTGGAGTGGTCTTCTAACAAACCCGCCGTTGAATCAAAACGACTTTCCGCATTCGATGCAAACCGGACCTGAGGCTCGCTGCGGCGAGCGTCCGCTTTTTTCACTGCTATTCCGCGGCCTGCGGTGACGGCCGGTGCATGGTCGCAACGCCATCGGCCTCGGTCGCGGAGATCGTGGTGCGGACCATCAGCCGCGCCTCCTGCGCCGGCCACGGCCGTCCGCGATGCATGGTCGCGCGGTTGTCCCACATCACGACGTCACCGCCGCGCCATTGGTGCAGGTAGCTCGTGCCGGGCGCGGTCGCGGCCGCCGGTGCGGGTTGCTGCATACGCGACCTCGTCCGCGGCGACATCCTTAAGCGTCACCCCGCGAGCTCGACGGCGAATCCCGGACCCAGCGGCACGACGTCCATCGGCAAGTCCTCCCTGTTTTTATTGTTATTGCGTAACTTTACGGTAAAATTCCCGGCCTGCAACAAACTGAAGCGTTACCGCCTGACGGTCGGCGTCCGAGCCGTGGTGTTCGGCAACATTCACGGCTGGCACGAAACCAGCGTGCCGATGATGTCTGCTTCTAACGGGCTGATACAGTTCAAGAGGGAGCGTCTCATGAACCGAGGAGTGTTGCATCGCACGGCGATCGCTTTTGGCTGCGCGGCATTGGTCGTGGGCCCGGCACTCGCTGAAGAGCCGGCGCGGCTATCCGGCTACAACGCCAACATCAGCGAAAGCTCGGTATCCGGCATCTCATCGGGAGCGTTCATGGCCGTCCAGTTCGGCACCGCCTGGTCTTCGGTGATCAGGGGCGTCGGCGTCGTTGCCGGCGGCCCGTTTTGGTGCGCCAAGGCGGACGCCGACGACTTCATCAACGCCTTCACGCTCCCGATTATGACCGCCACGGGCTCATGCATGTCCGGGCCGCTCTCCGACCTGAGCAGTTTTTTCGCGAAGGCCGACGCCAAATCGGCCTCCGGCGATATCGATTCCCTGCAGTTCGTGCGCCGGCAAAAAGTATATATCTTCCACGGCTATAACGATGCCGTGGTGGCGAGGCCGGTCACCGATGCGACCGCGGCCTTTTATCGGCATTATCTGGGCGAGACCAACCGCGGCAACCTTTACTACCAGACCGCGATCGGCGCCGGTCATTCGCTGGTCGTTGCGCGGGATCCGCACAAGGACGGCCTCAACGACTGCAAAGACAACGCTGTCCCGTTTATCGACGCCTGCGGCTATGACCAGGCCGGAATCATCCTCCAGCACATTTACGGCGCGTTGAACGCCCCCAACCGGGGACAATTGACCGGGACGACGAAGCGCTTCGACCAATCTGTCTACACCAAGCCCGATGATCCCGGTACGCTAAGCCTGGGCGACACCGGCTACGTGTTCGTTCCCAGGCCATGCGAGGATGGCGAGGCGTGCCGTGTCCATATCGCCCTTCACGGGTGCAAGCAGGATATCGGCGATATCGGTCGGCGTTTCATCGATGATACCGGGTACAATTCCTGGGCAGACACCAATCATCTGATCATGCTTTATCCGCAGACCACGTCGAGCTCGTTGCTGCCGTTCAATCCGGAAGCATGCTGGGACTGGTGGAGTTACGTCGATCACGAGGACAGCTATGTCACGAAGTCCGGATCGCAGATCAGGACGATCAAGGCCATGCTCGATGCGTTGACGGCGCACGCCGTGCCTGCGCCGGCACCTGCCGTGGCGCCAACCTCGCTCACGGTGATCGACGCCTCCGACACCGGGGCGGATCTGGCGTGGACCCCGCAAGCGGGAACGACGGTTTACCGCGTCCGGCGCGCAGGCGCCGACGGTCAGTTTGCGCCGTTGGGAGATGTGGCAGGTCCCAGTTTCGCCGATTCCGGCCTGACGCCGCAAACCGCCTATCGCTGGCGCATCTCGGCTGTTGCGAACGGAATTGAAGACCCGGCGTTCATCGAGGCCGCCGCCATCACGCGGGCTGTTCCCTTGCCTTGCGAAAATCCGGGCAGTTGCGCGATTGGCAAGTGACCAAAGCTCAAGGGTCACAATATCCGTGACCTCTTGTCGCCCCAGTAGCGGTCGCGCAACAGGCGCTTGTAGAGTTTTCCGGTCGGCAGCCGCGGCAGCTCCGCCTCGAAATCGATCGAGCGCGGCACTTTTTGGCGCGACAGCGATTGGCTGCAGAACAACATCAGTTCCTCCGCCAGATCCGGGCCCGGAACAATCCCCGGCATCGGCTGCACCACCGCTTTGACTTCCTCGCCGAGGTCGGCGTTGGGAACGCCGAACACGGCGGCGTCCGCGATCTTGGGATGGGTGATCAGGAGGTTCTCGCATTCCTGCGGGTAGATGTTGACGCCGCCGGAGATGATCATGAAGGTCGCGCGATCGGTGAGATAAAGAAAGCCGTCGCCGTCGACATAGCCGACGTCGCCGACCGTGCTCATGCCGCCATCCGGGGAGCGGGCCTCTTTGGTCTTGTTCGGATCGTTGAAATATTCGAACGGCGTGGCGGTCTTGAACCAGACCGTGCCGGGCGTACCGACCGGGCAGGGCTGCATATTTTCATCGAGAATGTGCAGGTCGCCGAGCAGGACCTTGCCGACGGTCCCCCGGTGCGCCAGCCACTCCGCGCTGTTGCAGGCGGTAAAGCCCAGGCCTTCGGTGGCGCCGTAATATTCCTGGATGATCGGCCCCCACCATTTGACCATGTCGTCCTTCACCATCGCCGGGCAGGGCGCCGCGGCGTGGATCGCGATCTCGAGGGATGACAGGTCGTAGCGTTTCCGCGCCGCCTCCGGCAGCTTCAGCATGCGCGAGAACATGGTCGGCACCAGCTGGCTGTGGGTGACGCCCCACTTCTCGACCAGTTCGAGATAGCGTTCGGGATCGAAGTTCTCCATGATGATGACGGTGCCGCCGTTGCGGATCGTGAGATTGACGGCGGCCTGCGGCGCCGAATGATACAGCGGCGCTGGCGACAGGTAGATCATGCCCTCGCGGTAGTGCCAGAGTTTTTGCAGGAAGTCGAACATCGGCAGCTGCTGGGTCGGCGGCTGCTCCGGCAGCGGCCGCAGAATGCCCTTCGGCCGGCCGGTGGTGCCGGACGAATAGAGCATCGCGGTACCGACGCATTCGTCTGATATTGGCGTCTCGGGTAGCCCGCTCGTCGCCTCCAGCAGATTGACGATGCGTTCGTTTTCGCTTGCACCATCGACGATGATGCAGAGTTCGACCTTCGCGCATTCCTTCAGCGCCTCGCGGGCGACGTCGAGTCTTGCCGTGGATGTGATGAGAATGCGGGATTCGCTGTTATTGACGATGTAGGCGAGCTCGCTTCCGGTCAGATATGAATTCACGCACGTAAAGTATAGTCCGCTCCGTTCGCCGGCGCCGCAGGCTTCGAGATAGCGGCTGTTGTTCTCCATGAATATCGCATAATGGTCGAGCCGCTTCAGGCCACGATTGCGAAACAGATGCGCCAGACGGTTGCTGCGCGCCTCGAGTTCGGCATAGGTCACGGCTTCGCCGGAGTTCGCCATGATGAAAGCGGGCTGGAGCGGGCGGAGATGAACATGCTTGCCGGTGTACATCGTGTCTCCAATGTTCTCATGCGGCCAGAACAAGAATCTCGCGCACTTGCGCCGGGCCATCGATCTTGCGCGGGTTGCGCGGAATCCATGGCGTTGCCATCGCCTGCTCCGCGATCGCCTCGAAATGCTCCGGGCCGATTTTGACGTCATGCAGTCTGCGCGGCATTCCGAGGTCGCGGATGAACCAGTCCAGCACCTCGGCGGCATCCTCGCCGGGGTGTCCCATCGCAGCGGATACCAGTTCCTGCCGCTCGCCATTGTCAGGCTTGTTCCAGCGCATCACCGATGGCAGCATCACGCAGGATGTATATCCGTGCGGCACGCCGAACGCGGCGCCGAGCACATAACCGATGCCGTGGCTGGCGCCCATCGGGATGCCGGCGGACAACGCTCCCATCGAGAGCCAGGTGCCGATCTGGCAGTCCATCCTGGCGTCGAGATCGCGGGCGTCGGCCTTCACGCGCGGCAGCGCCTGCGCCAGCATCGACAGTCCCTTCATCGCCTGGGCGTCGGCGTAGGGATGGGCCTCCCGCGCGCACAGGCCTTCGACGCAATGGTCGACGGCGCGGATGCCGGTCGACAGAAACAGCCATTCCGGCGTGTGCACGGTCACGGCGGGATCGAGGATCACCGCGCGCGGCATCACCAAATCATGGCGCAGCATCTCCTTGACCTTGGTGTGGGCGTTGGTGACGCCGGCAATG
>Ga0137415_10008804_pt1 | contig 10009 bp, 9 predicted proteins | sample CZODoug3_1_1_16f_FD_183082 | JGI IMG/M metagenome (GOLD analysis project Ga0137415, IMG submission 183082) | Vadose zone soil fungal communities from Angelo Coast Range Reserve, California, USA - CZODoug3_1_1_16fungal (Hybrid Assembly) | ecosystem: Environmental > Terrestrial > Soil > Vadose... | reverse complement strand
TACTTGATGCGCGGCCGCACTACTTTCGTCATCGCGCATCGCCTCTCGACGATTCGCCGCGCCGATCAGATTCTGGTCGTGGAAGCAGGCCGGATCATCGAACGCGGCACCCACGAGTCGCTCTATAAACTGGGTGGCCGCTACTACGACCTCTACACTCGCCAGCACGGCATCGAAACGAATCTCTTCCTCGCTCCCGGCGAAGGCGATACTCCCGGCGACGATTCGAGCGAAAATGGTGGAGGAAGGTCCGGCGCCGGTGAACCCGATCCGATTCGCCTGATTCGCGGCCAGTCCGGCTCGTAATCTCCGTCCAATGTAGTATCGTAATGATACGGGCTCGTAGCTCAGCGGTTAGAGCAGCGGACTCATAATCCGTTGGTCCCAGGTTCAAATCCTGGCGGGCCCACCAAAACCTTGTGGTTCAGTTCGGCCCCACTTCGACCATTCAGCTAGTCGGTTGCGAACAGATGCGTTCGGTTGGCGGCCGGTCTCTGTGAATCCCAGGTGATCCTGTTTAAAAACAAGCGATTAGTGACGAACTGTGGCCGCTGGAATTTTTGGCATTCTAACTGCCCCCTTCGCTGCAGCCATGCCGAAACGGAAGGCGTCAGCATGTGACGTACTGTACCGGGCTAGCTGGTTTCCACGTTCTCCATGGGCTTTGCAGTTCCGGGAGTGAAATGGGATACCAGCGATTCGGACGAACCATCACCTATCCCGCGTCTTTCTCTGGACCAAGCAATAATTTCATTGGCCAATTAGACGTGGTGAGCATCTCACCCAAGAACTGAAATGCGAGCCTGACCTCGCGGTCATCAAGGCGCCTGAAATTGCGTCCTGGGCCAAATTCCTGGGAAAACTGCGTTGAGAAGCACGGGTTAGGCGAGACCGAAGAGGGATGAGAGTGAATTTGAGCGGCGTGGAATGGGAGGGTGTCGCGCGGAGAGCCGCGGGGATTCTTTTCCTTGTTCTTGGACTTCTCCTTGCCGCGGGGTTGTGCACTGCGAGCACGCCGGGTGAGAATCCGGTTCCCAATATTTTCGAGCCGCACTCCACTCCGGCGGATTCGATCTTTCGTCTTTCGGGATTTGTTCTCGCCATCACCGGGATGATCTTCCTGGTTGTGTTTATTCTGCTGGTTTATGTGGTGGTGAAATTTCGCGCCCGGACGACGGACTCTCCCCATGAGCCGGCTCAGGTTTATGGCAGCACCCAGATCGAGCTGGCATGGACGGTGATTCCAATTCTGATCGTGGTTGTGCTGTTCCTGGCCACTACGCGGGTGATTCACGCCATCCAGGATGCGCCGAAACCGGCGAATGCGGTGGAGGTGATCGCCATCGGGCACCAGTTCTGGTGGGAATTCCGGTACCCGGCGCTTGGCATCGTGACGGCCAACGAACTGCATATTCCCGTGAGCGATCCGGCGAATCCTACGCCGACTTATCTGAAGTTGCTTTCCGCCGACACGGACCACAGTTTCTGGGTGCCCCAACTGGCGGGAAAGACGGATTTGATTCCGAATCGCGTCAACACAATGTGGATGGACCCGCACCGGACGGGCATTTTCCTGGGACAGTGCGCGCAATATTGCGGCACACAACACGCGAAGATGCTGCTGCAGGTGATCGTGGACAGCCGGGAAGATTTTCAGGCGTGGGCGAACGCGCAAAAGCAGCTGCCGAAACAAGATGAGAGCGCGAGCGCGGGCCGGAACGTGTTCGAAACAACCGCTTGCGTCAATTGCCACGCGGTGGACGGCACGATGGCGACCGGCCGCTTTGGTCCTGACCTGACCCACTTGATGAGCCGGAGCACGATCGCCTCCGGAGCGGCCGAAAATACGCCGGAAAAACTTCGCTTGTGGATTCAGAATCCGGACGCGATCAAGCCGGGTTCCCTGATGCCGGCGATGAAATTGAGCGACACGGAACTGGACGCGCTGGTGCGCTACCTGGAGACGCTGCGCTAGCGAGACATTCTTGGGAGAGAAGGCATGTCATCCGATGCAATAGCGATTCGAGCCGCGGAAGTCGGGGGCCGGCCGTGGGTGGAGGCGCTGCACGATTGGATTACCACGGTCGATCACAAGCGGCTGGGGATTCTTTACATTCTCTTCGCTCTATTATTTCTCGTAATCGGCGGACTCGAAGCGATCGTGATCCGCATCCAGTTGATGCGGCCGCACAACGACTTTGTGTCTCCGCAAGTCTTCAACCGAATGTTTACGATGCACGGCACGACGATGATTTTCTTCGTGATCATGCCCTTCATGTTCGGCTTTGCCAATTACCTGGTGCCGTTGATGATCGGCGCGCGAGACATGGCGTTTCCGCGGCTGAATGCGTTCAGTTTCTGGCTGACGGCGTTTGGAGGGTTTCTGCTTTACTTCAGTTTCCTGGGAGGAAGCGGACTCTACGGAGCGGGAAGTGCGCCCGACGTGGGATGGTGGGCGTACGCTCCGTTAACTTCCCGTGCGTTTTCGCCGGGCCACAGTGCGGACTACTGGACGATTGCAGTGCTGGTGTCGGGTTTCGGCAGCATCGGGACGGCGACCAATATCATTGCCACGATCCTCTCGATGCGGTGCCCGGGGATGACGCTCGGCCGGATGCCTTTGATGGGGTGGATGACATTGGTTATGTCCGGGCTGGTTTTGATTTCGATCAGCCCGCTTTCGGCGGCGCAGATCATGCTGCTGGTTGATCGTTATTTGGGAGGGCATTTCTTTGACACGCAGGCGGGAGGGTCCGCGACGTTGTGGATGCATTTTTTCTGGATCTTCGGGCACCCGGAAGTGTACATCCTGGTGATTCCCGCGTTTGCGTTTGCGTCGGAAATCATTCCGGTGTTTTCGCGCAAACCGATTTTCGGCTACCCGGTGATGGTGGCGGCGACCGTCTGCATCGGGTTTATCAGCATGAGCGTGTGGGCTCATCACATGTTTACGATCGGCATGGACTCCGCCGCTAACACCTTTTTCGTGCTGACGACGATGGCTATCGCCGTTCCGACCGGCATCAAGATTTTCAACTGGCTTGGCACCATGTGGGGCGGGAAGCTTCAGTTCAAAACGCCCATGCTGTTTTGCGTTGCGTTCCTGTTCCAATTCCTGATCGCAGGTCTCACCGGCGTCATGCTGGGCACGGCGCCGTTCAATTGGCAGCTTAGCGGATCGTATTTTGTGATCGCGCATTTCCACTACGTAATCGTGGGGGCGATTCTATTTTGTATGTTCGGCGCAATTTATTACTGGTATCCAAAGATCACCGGAAGAATGCTGAATGAAACTCTGGGCAAGCTGCATTTCTGGTTGTTCGTGATCGGATTTCACCTGACGTTTGACGCCATGCACATACCCGGCGTGCTGGGCATGCCGCGGCGCATTTACACGTTCGAGCCGGGCCGCGGTTGGGATTCCTGGAACTTTATCATTTCGATCGGAGCGTTCATCCAGGGCGTCGCCACGCTGCTGTTTCTGGCAAACCTGGTTGTTTCCTATTTCAAGGGGCCCAGGGCGGGGAACGATCCCTGGGATGCATGGACGCTCGAGTGGTCGGTGAGTTCGCCGCCGCCGGCGTACAACTTTGCGGCGATCCCGACGGTCGAGAGCCGGCGCCCCCTGTGGGATCGCAAACATCCCGAAGATCCGGACAGCCGTTATGAATAGCAGGAGCCATCGATGAGTGCGATCTCCACTCCCATTGCACAGACGGCGGCGGCATGGAAGCTCCCATACCGGAGCAAGGTCGGGATGGCCTGCCTGATCATTGCGGAATCAGCGATCTTCACCATTTTTGTGGTGGCCTATCTTTACTATGCGGGAAAAAGCATGACCGGGCCGACGCCGCGCGAAGTGCTGGCGACGCCCATCTTCTACACGATTTGCCTGCTGTCGAGCAGCCTGACGATCCACTTCGCCGCAAGATTTCTCGAGCGAGGCGGGCGCGGCGCATTTCTTGGTTTTTGGTTCCTCACAATTGCTCTCGGCGGCTTATTTCTTTTTGGCACCGCGCAGGAATGGCACCGGCTGATTTATGAACACGGTCTGACGATTTCGACGAATTTATTTGGGACAACCTATTATTCGCTGGTTGGATTGCACGCCTTTCACGTCACCGTGGGCCTGATCCTGCTGAGCATCGTTTTTCTCTTTGGCCTGGCCGGGCGCGTTGGTTCGGATCAATCCGCGCGCGTGGAAGTGCTTTCCATGTATTGGCATTTTGTGGATGCTGTCTGGGTTGTGGTGTTCACGGTGGTTTACATTCTGGGGCGCTGAGGAGGCGCGATGTCAACGCCGCTGACTGCGGACAAACAGGAGCACGGATCGCGGAATCCTGGCGAGATCCAATTGCCGTCGCCGACGGCTTGGCCGATCGTTCTGGGATTCGGATTCACCCTGCTGTTTGCGGGGCTTCTGACGGACGTATCCGTGAGTGTCCTGGGCGCGGTGCTGTCGCTGGCGGGTTGCGTCGGCTGGTTCCGGGAGGTGTTGCCGCACGAGCACGAAGAAGCAGTGGAAGTTGTGGCGGAGGATGAATCAATTGCCACGGAGCGCCAGCGCGTCGAGCGGTTGCACGTGGCTGAGGAGATCGTGCGCGCGTGGTTGCCGCTGGAAACTTATCCCATCTCTGCCGGTGTGAAAGGCGGCTGGGCTGGCAGCATTGCGATGGCCGTGCTGGCCTGCATTTATGGCCTTCTGAAGACAGGGAGCATCTGGTATCCGATCAATCTTCTTGCGGCGGGGATTTACACGCAATCCATGAACCTGGAGCCTGCGCAGTTGAATGCATTTCACGCCGGCCCTTTCGTGGTGGCCGTGATTCTGCACGGCCTTGTGTCCACGCTGGTTGGTTTGCTTTATGGCGCGATGCTTCCGATGTTTCCGCGGCACCCCATCATCCTCGGGGGACTCATTGCGCCGGCGCTTTGGTCTGGATTGCTGTATTCGATTCTCGGTTTGTTGAATCCAGTGCTCGAGAGCCACATCAATTGGTTCTGGTTCATGGCTTCGCAGATCGGTTTTGGTATTGTCGCGGGGCTGGTGGTGATGCGGCAGTCGCGGATTCCGACGCGGGAGAATCTGCCGTTCGCGGTCCGCGCAGGAATTGAAGCGCCGGGAATGATGCGGCAAAAGGAAAGCGGAGAGAAACGTCCTTGAGAGTGAGTTTGCATCCGTTCATTTGCCTGGCTCTGGGAGCGTTGTTGTTTTGCGGCTGCGATTTCTCTCACGGCCGGCCGGCGAAAGATTCGGAGACTCTGGCGCCGGATGAGATTGTGGATTTCAAGACGCTGTACGCGGAGAACTGCGCAGGTTGCCACGGTGCGGAAGGCCGCGGCGGAGCGGCTATTGCTCTTGCCGATCCGGTGTATCTGGCCGTTGCGGATGAAGCCGCGATGCGCAAGGCAATTGCCGGCGGAGTGCGCGGCACCTCGATGCCGGCGTTTGCGCAGAGCGCCGGCGGCATGCTGACCGACAAGCAGATTGATGTGATCACGACGCAAATCCGGTCGCGCTGGGGCCGGCCCGGAATTCTGGATGGTGTCGAGACGCCTTCTTACACGGCGAAATCCGCGGGCGACACTGGACGCGGCGAACTCGCGTACAAAACTTATTGCGAATCCTGCCACGGCGCGGAAGGGCGAGGCGGGCAAAAAGGCAGCGCGATTACGGATGGAGCTTTTCTCGCGCTGGTGAGTGACCAGGGATTGCGCACGGTTGTAGTCACTGGACGCCCGGAATTGAACGCGCCCGATTGGCGCGGTAACGTGCCCGGCAAGCCGATGGCAGAGCAGGAAGTGACGGATGTGGTTGCGTGGCTTGCGTCGAAGCGAGTGCGGAATCCCGGGCAACCGTATCCCGCCGCTCAAAACACTCCAGCACCAGGAGCCAGATGATGCCGAAGGAAGACACGATCTCTCGCCGCGGGCTGTTCATGAAACTGGGAATTTTGTTCAACGGCGTGGTTGCCACGGCGCTGGCGGTACCGATCCTGCGATACGTGCTTTCGTCGGTCACACGCGGGCGGGCGAACGCTTATCTTGACTGGGTTTCGCTTGGGCGCGTCAGCGAATTTCCCGAGGGCGAAACGCGGCTGGCGACATTTCGAAATCCAATTGTGATGCCGGCGGACGGCAAGACTGTTGACACGGCTTGCTGGGTGAGGCGCATCGAAGGCGAACAGTTTCAAGTTTTCGCCATCAACTGCGCGCATCTTGGCTGCCCAGTGCGCTGGTTTCCTCAATCGGGATTGTTCATGTGCCCCTGCCACGGTGGAGCTTATTATCGCGACGGCTCGCGGGCTTCCGGGCCGCCGGAGCGCGGTCTTTTCGAATATCCCTATAAAGTGAAAGACGGCTTGATCACAATTCAGGCGGGCGAACTTCCCACTCCCGGCGCGCCGACTGCGGCGCTCGATTCGGAGCGGCCTCCATGCGCGTGATCTCCCAAGTCGGCGAATGGTTCGACCGTCGTTTGCAATTGGCGGCGGCGATTCGCGAAACCACGGAGCATCCCGTCCCGCGAAGCACCGCCAGTTGGTTCTATGTTTTCGGCAGCGCGGCGCTGGTGGTTTTCATGTTGCAGGTGGTCACCGGGATTTTGCTGGCGATCGTTTACGTTCCTTCCGCGGCCGAGGCGTGGAACAGCCTGCAAGTGCTGAATCACGACATCACGCTGGGCTGGTTCATCCGCGCGCTGCACGGGTGGGGTTCGAACTTCATGGTGGCGATCGTTCTGATTCACATGGTGCAGGTTTTTCTTTTTGGCGCTTACAAATTTCCGCGGGAGCTGACATGGATCGTCGGCGTTTTTCTGCTGCTGATGACTTTGGGGATGGCCTTCAGCGGGCAGGTGCTGCGCTTCGACCAGGACGCTTACTGGGGGCTTGGCCTTGGTGCTTCCATCGCCAGCCGCGTACCGGTCATGGGCGCGGCAGCGGTGAAGCTGATGTTGGGCGGCCCCATCATCGCGGGCGCCACGCTCACTCGCTTCTTTGCGCTGCACGTTTTCGTCATACCTGGACTGCTGATTGCCCTGGTGGGCTTGCATCTTCTGATGGTGCTGAAGCTCGGAATCAACGAATGGCCGATGCCCGGGCGTATCGTGAAACGAGCGACCTACACAAAGGACTACGAAGAGCTTGTAAAGAAAGATGGCGCTCCGTTCGTTCCCTACGCCGTGTGGAAGGATCTTTTCTTCGCTGCGTTCATCTTGCTCGCCGTCGCGGGGTGTGCGGTCTATTTCGGCCCGTTCGGGCCAAGTGGACGTCCCGACCCAACGATCATCCAAACCGCTCCGCGGCCCGACTATTTCTTTTTGTGGCTCTACGCGTTGCTCTCGTTGCTTCCGCCGTCGCTCGAGACCCCGGCGCTTCTCGTCGGCCCTGTGGTGGTGATATTTGCGCTGATTATGCTGCCGTTTTTATTCGGTGAGGGAGAAAAAAGCTGGCGTCGCCGGCCCATCGCGGTCATAAGCATTCTATTGATTGCGGTGACGCTCGGAACGTTGACGCATCTTTCCAGCTACACGCCGTGGAGCCCGCATATGAATGCCTGGAGCGGTGATCCCGTACCGGAGCGCTTTCTGAAAGGCACGACGGCCCTGGAGCGGCAGGGCGCGCTGGTGTTTCAGGTGAAGCAGTGCCGGAATTGCCATTCGCTCGGCGAGTTGGGCGGGCAGCGCGGACCGACACTGGACGGTGTGGCGGTGCGGCTGACACGGGACCAGTTGATTCGCCAGGTTATTCAAGGCGGCGGCAACATGCCTGCGTATGGAAAAAACTTGAGCCCGGCAGAGACGACGGCACTAGTTGCATTCCTGGCGACCCTGCACCCGCCAGGGCAGACGCCTGCGCGTGATGCAGCGCTCGAAGAAAGCCGGACGCCAGCCGGAGTTCCGCAGCGATAGCGCGCCATGCCAGACGACCTTCAAAATGTTTTTGCCTCCTGGACGGTGCCGATTCCGGTTACCCTCGCTACAATTCTCGCCGCCACCTTCTATTTGCGCGGGTGGCGTCACCTTCGCTTGGCCGCCGCGAATGCTATCCCTTCATGGCGTGCCGCAAGTTTTCTTGTGGGCGTTTTCCTGATCTGGCTGGCGGTGGGTTCGCCGCTCGCGCTTCTGGATGAACGCTTGCTCACGGCGCATATGGCGCAGCATCTGCTGCTGATGACCGTCGCTCCGGCATTAATTTTGATGGGTACGCCGGTGATGCCGATGCTCCATGGCTTGCCTCAGCAATTTGTGCAATCGGTACTCGGCCCAGTCTTGCGTTGGCCTCTCATACAATCGGTCGGGCGAGTGCTCTCGCAACCCGCGGTCTGCTGGCTCGCCGCCACGGCCGCGCTGGTGGGATGGCACGTTCCTGGGGTGTTCAACGTGGCGTTGCAATCGGAGGGCTGGCATATCGCCGAGCACTCTTCCTTTCTCGCGGCTGGTTTCCTCTTCTGGTGGCCGGTCATTCAGCCCTGGCCGAGCGTTCCAGTATGGTCAAGGTGGTCTATCTTGCTGTACCTGTTTTCTGCAACGCTGCCGTGCGATATTCTCTCCGCTTACCTGACATTTTGCGACCATGTGGTCTACCCGGCGTACCTCGATTCACCGCGCCTCTTCGGGTTATCGGCGTTGGAGGACCAGCAGTGCGCCGGGGCGCTGATGTGGACCTGCATTACGCTTTTATTCCTGATACCGGCGGCTCAAATCACTTTACGATTGCTCGAACCGAATCGAGAGGTGCGACGGTTCGGGAAAGTAGTGATGGGCGAAGCTAGTCCTGAGAGTTCTAAAACCCTATTGGGGAATTGAACGATCAAATCCACCTTGCCATTTAGTTTGGGGTTGACTGGCCCTCCGTTGATGGCTCAGAATGCGGCACGCTTTTCGGTTGAAGACCCCTTGAAGATGGAGGATTTCGCCAATTTGTGACTTGCTCAGTTCAAGCAGGTTATCCGCTAATTTGAGAAAAAGATTGCATATAGGGATCTGAGCGGGCTTTTCCCCAGAGATTAAGACTACTGATTACATGGATTTACGATTGTAAATGGGGGAGTCAAATGGTGATGAAATTGCACTTTCTTTCCTGATTGTTGTGCTCTCTTAGATTCGAACGGGGGTAGGCTGTGAAAATTACTCGCTTATTGGTCTTGGTTGCCTTTTTGGGGATCTCGTGTTCCGCAGCGCTCGCCGACGGTACTGATCCTGTGATGAAGCTTGGCGGTGGCGGTGCGTCGACCCCGCTCACCACGTTTAGCTTTAACTTCAATTTTACAAAAACCAGCGTTTTCCAGACTTTCGTGACTTTTGACTTCATCAACAACACTGGCGTGACCATTGGGGAGATCGACCTTAATGCAACTGGCGCCGGTCTCGGGTTCTCCTGCGATAACACCGGCGATGTTTACTTCAATACATGCACCCCGACGGAAACTACCGCGAGTCCAGTCACTATCAGCTACTTTGGTCTGGATGCCACCCACTTTGGAATACCTTTTGCCACGACGGTCACGTGTAACGAGGATGGGTTTGAAGAAGATGTATTTAGGGATGAAGATAATCAAAGCTGTACGGCCGTCCCGCTACTCTCTGATTTCAAGTTCACGGTGAGTGTGACGGACATGGCTGTCGGCCAAAGCTTTAACGCGGATGGTACTCTAGTTCCGGCACCGGAAGCCGGGACGCTCGTTCTCACTCTCGCCGGCGGTTTGCTCTTCCTTCTTTACAAGCGCGCCACCTTCGCCATTTAATTTTTGCAAAGCGGCACTTTATCGCCTGCCTTGATTCAAGGCAGGCGATTTTGTTTTGAGTTACGCATTCAAACTTGAACGCAAGCCGGTTCTCAATATTCCTGCTGCCGTGATTCCAGGCGCAGGGCTGACTTCTCTTGCAAACACCAGCCATTCTCGCGCAAACAACTGCCTCCGAGGTCGATTGAGGCTGAGCACTCGATGGAACGAGTCCTGGGCGAGTAGGAGCAGGATTGGGCTACTTAGCCTTGCTTTCATACTT
>Ga0137415_10008803_pt1 | contig 10010 bp, 10 predicted proteins | sample CZODoug3_1_1_16f_FD_183082 | JGI IMG/M metagenome (GOLD analysis project Ga0137415, IMG submission 183082) | Vadose zone soil fungal communities from Angelo Coast Range Reserve, California, USA - CZODoug3_1_1_16fungal (Hybrid Assembly) | ecosystem: Environmental > Terrestrial > Soil > Vadose... | reverse complement strand
TCGATGTGGATCACGTCGTGCGGGAAGAGCAGCGTGTGCATGATCTGGTAGTCGGCTTTCGGAAAGATCTCGTCGAGGCCGCGGCCGAGCTTCTTTTCCGCCTCCTCGGCCTCGTCCCCGCGGATTCGACGGATGACGGTGTTCATTGGATGGTCCGCGCTGCCGGCATCGACCGCGATCCAGCGCACGCCTCTATTCACAACCCATTCGGCGAATGCTCGGGTCGGCCCGGGGTGGCGGATGAAGTACTTCGTCTCATCCACCTGCGAGCGGTCGGCCCAGTTCTCGGGGTAGTGGCGGTGATAGCCGGTATGGATGACGAGGATGTCGCCCCGCTCGATACGCTGGCCCGTGTCCTTCTCCCAACGCTCGAAGTGTTCGGGCCCGTAAAGGTCGTAGTCGCCGACGCCCATGCGCTCAAGGTCGACCACGCAAGCCGGGCCGATGAGGAAGTCGAGCGGCAGATCCCCGATGAACTTGCCGCCCGACAGGAAATGAGCGGGCGCATCCAGGTGAGTGCTGACATGCATGGTCATCGTGATCTCCTGGCCGCCGGCCTTGTCGAACGCCAGGCGCTTGATCCAGCGGATCGCCGGCCCTGCGTAGCCGGCAAAGGCGGGCGTGTGCAGCGAGAAGTCCTGGGTGAGGTCGATGAATCTCATGACGTTTGCTCGGGCGTGCGCAGCCTGGATCGCTCCACCTTACCCATCGCGTTTCTCGGCAGCTGGTCGATCACGATCACGCGGCGGGGACACTTATAGGTCGCGAGGCGCTCGCGGGCGAAGGCGATGAGCTCGCTTTCGATAAGCGGGTGCGTTTTGGCCGGCACCACGAAAGCCGTCACCTCCTCCCCCCACGCCTCGCTGGGAACCCCCGCCACAGCAACTTCTTCGACGGCCGGGTGCGTTTCGAGGACGAGCTCCACCTCGCGTGGATACACGTTGAAGCCTCCCGAGATGATCAGCTCCTTCAGACGGCCGCGGATGGCGAGGGTGCCGTCATCGCCGATCTCGCCCACGTCTGCGGTCTTGAAAAAGCCGTCGGGCGTGAACGCTTCCTTCGTCGCCGCCTCGTTATGCCAGTAGCCCTTGAACACCTGGCCGCCCTTGAGCAGCACCTCGTCCTTATCGCCGAGCCTGACCTCGACCCCGGGGAATGGGATCCCGACCCGACCTGGCTGCCGCGGGCCATCGTATGGGTTGGTCACGACGATCCCGCCCTCGGTGATGCCGTACCGCTCGATCGGCGGCTGGCCGAGGAGGCGCTCGCACCTCTCGAATAGGGCCGGTGGCAGCGGCGCCGAGCCGGAAACGAAGAGCCGGACGTGCGAGAGGTCGGCGGGATGCTCCTCGAGCCAGTCGCACAGGCGCTGATACATGGCCGGCACACCGAAGAACATGGTGCCGCGCCGCGCATCGTTCCTGGTGAGCTCGGCGACAACGAGTTGTGGCGAGAAAGGGATGAGGGTCGCGCTGCCGCCGCTGAGAAGCGTGCCGTGAAGCCCCATCCCGAGGCCATGCAGGTGAAATAGAGGGAGGGCATGGACCAGGATGTCGCGATCGGTCCAGCGCCACATCTCGATTGCGCCGCGCGCCTGGGCGAGCAGACCGCCGTGGTCCAGGACCGCGCCTTTCGGCCGCCCGGTCGTCCCGGACGTGTAGAGGATCGCGGCGGGGCTTTCCGGCGTCAGTTTCGGCATCGGTGGCGGCCCACCGCGTGGGGGCTCGTGCACGTCGACCGACCGCAGGCCGAGCCCGCCCAGAACCTTCTCGCGTTCGGCGTCGGCGATCACCAGCAGCGGCTCCGCGTTGCCGACGATGTGCTCGATCTCGGCCGAGTGGTAGTCGGGGTTCATCGGCACCACGCAGGCACCGACCCTCTGCGCGCCTAAGTACGCGATGACCCAGTCGAGGTGGCTGGCGGAGTAAAGACCGACGCGATCGCCAGGCTTGACCCCCCGCTCGTGGAGCCCGCCCGCAACCTGTTCGGCCTGGGTTTTCAGCTCGTCGCGCGTGAGGTGGCGATCGCCCGACCTGAGGACGACACCGCTCCCTCCCTGGAGCAGCTCAACGGGAAGGATCCCGGACCGGAGGCGGCGGCGGACCGCGTCGATGTCCTCCCGCGAGCCGATCGCACCCCTGGCCATGCGCAAACAATGCACATGCACGCGGAAGCCCGCAAGCTACACACATGAAGCACCAGCTGCGCATGTACGTGATCAAGCCAGGCGAGATGACGGACTGGATCGACGAGTGGAACACCCAGCTCGTGCCGCTCCGCCGCCGATATGGATTCGAGGTCCTCGGCGCTTGGAAGACAGATGGGGACGACCGGTTCGTGTGGATCCTCCACTACTCAGGCCCAAAGTCTTGGGCGGAAGCGGAGGCGGACTACTACGGGTCCCCCGAGCGGAAGGCGATCTCGCCGGATCCCGCGCGCCATATCGCCTCGCAGGAGCACTGGCTGATGACCCCGGCGCTCTGACCGCGAGGTCTACCATCGAACCATGGCGAAGACCGCGCAAGCCGACGACTTCATTGGGCTTCTGAAGAGTCTGCGGGCGGTGCGGCGGTTCGCCGACAAACCCCTTCCGGCTGAGGCCGTTCGCGACATTCAAGACGTCATCCGGTGGTCCGGCAGCGCCAGCAACCGGCAGGAGTTCGAGGTCCTCTGGATCGAGGACAGGGCGATTTTGCGACGCCTTTCCGAGCTGAAGGGATATGCGAAGCATTTAGCCGGGGCGGCAGCCGGAGCCGTGATTGTGAGCGGCGTCACCCCGTCATCGGCTGCGACGACCCGGATGAACAGCGACGAGCTGAACGCCTTCGATGAGGGCCGGATCTCGGAGCGGATCATGCTCGCCGCCCTCGTGCACGGCATCGGCTCCAGCATCGGCATGTTTGTTGGGGATGCACGCGAGCAAGCCGCGAAACTCCTCGGCCTCCCCGCCGGCAGAACCGTGCGGACCACGATCTCGCTCGGCTACCCGGCGGAAGGCGCGCTGCGAGGTGGCCGCCGCAGGCCGCTGGACGAGGTGATCAAGCGTATCGGCTGACCCGGGGTCGGCTTGTGGTCAGCTTGGAGCGACGACCTCCGGGGGCTCCGACTCGGCATCGCGTATGTGGCCCGGCCTGAGGATCTGGTACAGGACGATCGCGCCCAAAGCTCCGAGGCCGAGGTTGTTGATCTCGAATGAGCCGATTTTGAGATCCGCCCCGCCCGCCGCGAGAATCAGCGGGATCGCCGCCACCGCGAGGTTGGCACGCTTCGAGAAGTCGACCCTGGCGTCGACCCAGATCTTGGCCCCGATGACCGCGATCAAACCGAATAGATAGAGCTCGATCCCGCCCAGGACGCTGATCGGGATGCTCAGCACCAGCGCGCCGAACTTGGGAATGAAGCCGAGAAGGATGGCGGTGATGGCGGCCACGATGAAAACCCAGATCGAGAAAACGCGCGTGATGCCCATGACGCCGATGTTCTCGGCGTAGGTCGTCTCGCCGGTGCCGCCGAAGAGAGCGCTGACAGTGGTGGCCAGACCGTCGCCCATGAAGGTGCGGCCCAGATAGCCGGAAAGGTCGCGCTTCATGATCCCGCCGATGGCAAAGACGTGTCCGGTGTTCTCCGCCACGAGCACGATGGGGATGAACCAGAAGAGGCTGAAGGCGCGAACCGGATCGCCGAAGTCGGGGAACGTGAACTTCGGGTAGCCGATCCAGTCGGCGCTGCCGATGCCCGAGGTGTTGACGTGGCAGCCTGACGCGGCGGCAGCGCACGCGCCACCCGCAGCCTGGTCGAGGCCGGCCACTACGTATCCGACCACGACGCCGATGAGCACCGGAAGGAGCCGCGGAAAGCCGCGCAGGTAAACGGAGGCCAACGCGGCGGCAAGGAAGGTGATGGTGCCGGTGACCAGCTCCTTCTGCCAGTTGCTGACCGCGACGCTGGCCAGCGCAATCCCGATCACGGCTACGACGGTGCCCGTGACCACCGGGGGCATCAGGAATCGGATCACGTTGATGCCCGCGAAATGGACAACCAGGCCGATGGCGAAGTAGATGACGCCGGCAATCAAGATGCCCGCGAACGCCAGGCCCTGATGCTGGCCAGGCCCACCCTGGATCGCCAGCACCGCTCCGATGAATGAGAACGAGGATCCGAGGTAGCTGGGCACCTTTCGGCCCGTGACGATCAGGAAAATCAGGGTCCCGATGCCGCTGAAGAAGATGACCGTGTTCGGGTTGAAGCCCAGGATCAGCGGGACGAGCACCGTGGCACCGAACATGGCCATCACGTGCTGGACGCCCATCAGGATCGTCTGCGGCCAGGGCAGGCGTTCCTCCGGATAGACGATGTCGCGCTCGCGCGCACTGGATGCCACAGCCATGGCGCCTACCCCCAAAACGCCCCGGTCCCCGTGGCCGGGGTCCCCGCGCTATGGTAGCCGCCCGTGTGGGCTTTGCGGAACGCGTTTTTGCCGGGCGGCGGCGTCGCCGACGTCGTCGTCGATGGGGAGCGCATCACCGCCGTCGGCCCGGGTGTCGCTTCGGAGGTTGCGACCTCAGTCGACGGTTCGGCAATGCTGCTCCTGCCGGCTTTTGTGGACGGGCACGTCCACCTCGACAAGGTGCTCATCCGCGACGAGCTGCGCGAGCATGATGGCTCCCTCACCGGCGCGATCGACTCCATCCACGAGCGCAAACGGCGCTACACGGTCGAGGACGTGCGGGTGCGAGCTCGGTCGGTGATCGAGTCTTCAGTCCAGCTCGGAACCACGCGCCTGCGCTCGCACGTGGACGTGGACACCATCGGCGGCCTGACGCCGCTGGAGGGAGTGATGGGGGCGGCGGCGGATTGCGCCGACATTGCCGAGGTGCAAACCATCGCCTTCCCGCAGGAGGGCTTGCTTCGCGACCCGGGCGCGTATCGACTGATGGAGGCGGCCATCGAGGCGGGCGCGGACGTGGTGGGCGGCATGCCCCATTGGGAGGTCGACGAGCCGGCTCAACGCGAGCACGTGCGCATGTGCTTCGACCTCGCGGAGCGTTTCGATCGCGACCTCGACATGCACGTCGACGAGACAGACGACGGTGGGGTGCGGACGCTGGAGATGGTCGCGGACGAAGCGTTGCGCCGCGGCTATTTCGGCCGGGTGTGCGCGGGCCATGTCTGCTCGCTGGCGTCGGCTCCGCATGACTACGCAGAGCGCGTGATCGAAAAGTGTGTTCGGGCCGGGATCTCGATCGCATCGAACCCGGTCACCAACCTGGTGCTGCAGGGTCGTGGCGACCGAGGGTTGGTCCGTCGCGGAACGACGCGCATCGGGGAGCTGCGGGCGGCCGGCGTGAACGTGCTGTTCGGGCAGGACTGCGTCAAGGACGGGTTCTATCCGTTCGGGCGAGGCTCGATGCTCGAGGTCGCGCTCATCTCAGCTCACGCGGCGCACCTGACGAATGGGGCCGACCTGGCGTTTGCCCTGCGGGCTGTCACCGATGCGCCGGCCCTGGCGTGGCGGTTGACCGACTACGGGCTGGTTGCCGGTGCGCGTGCCGATTTGCAGCTGCTGCCGGTGCCTTCGTGGGAGGAGGCCCTGCGCCTGCAGCCGCTCCCAGAGAAGGTGTGGTTCAAAGGCCGGCTAGTGGCCGAGAACGCGGTGGAGTCGAAGCTGCACCGAAGTTCTTGACAGCCGGCAGCTACCAGCTGTCGTGGGGCACTGCATGAAGCTTCGACCGCACTTTGGAGACGTAGACGGGGTCCTTGATGACGACGACCGGGATATGCCTGCAGCTGTCGTCGGAGCGGAGGGCTTGAATCAACGCCATGTTGCCGGCGGCCGCCAGGTGGACGAAGATGACCTTCGGCAGCGTCTGCTTGGCACGACTGATGGCGTCGGCTTGATTCTGGGCCACGAATACGGTGTAGCCCTCACCTTCGAGGCGCGTGTGATGAGTGGCGCGGGAGGTTATCTCATCGTCGACAAGCAGAGCGGTGCGGGTGGCGTCCAAGGCGAACCTCACTATCTCCTTCTCAGCTAAGGGATCGGCAGGTTCACGGGAGGAAACGCCAGCCTGTCGTGTGCAAGCAGTCTAGGTCATAGCCCCGACTGGACAAGAGAAACCCGGCCCCTTGATGGGACCGGGTTTGAGAATATCGGTTGTTAACGTGCAGCCGGCGCCGGAATGAGTCCGAGCTGGCTCATCTGGTCGAGCTGGTCGAAGTAGATGCGAGCCTCGGTGATCTTTCCGTTGTCTACCTTGAGAATCTGGACTCCATAGCCCTTTACCTTCTTATACGTCGCCGGAATGGGGCCGTTCGGGCTTTGGAGGGGAGCGGTGTGCGTGCCTTCCATGACCACTTCCTGAATGACCCACGGGCCGCTCGTGAGCTCGGTGCGCACGGTCATCTTGCCGTCAGGGAATGCCCTCAGCCAGGTCATTGCGAATGCGGTGGCTTCCTTGGCGTTGGTGGCCTTGAAGCCGCCCGGTGCGTTGAACTTGATGTCGTCGGAGTGCAGCTCATTCAGCGCTTTCTCGTCGTGGGCATTGAACGCGGCTACGAAACGGGCGGTCGTGTCTTTGGCTTCGGTCATTGGGTCTCCTCCTAAGGAGTACCGCGAAGCGGAGGGCCAAGAAGGCTACTGCCATCCGAGGCCGGCAACCGCGAGGGCCGCTACAACCCCCGACTCAGTCCAGAACAGTTGTCACTATAGCAGAAAATGGTTGCGAGCCCGTGCTAATATTTTGGGATCGACCGCCCACGCCTGCTTTCCGTCGCCGAGGCTGCGGCCGAGCTCAACGCATCGGAGGCCTACGTACGCCGCTTGCTCCTTCGGCAGAGGCTGTACGGAACCAAAATCGGTTTCGTGTGGGCGATCTATCCCGACGACCTCCAAGCCTTCAAGCGCATGCGGCGTCCGCCCGGGCGGCCTCGCAAGCAGCCGACGCCACTGGTACGCAGACGAAGAAGAAACTACGTGGAGAGCCGCCTCAAGAGGCGTTAGCGGACAGGCCTGCCAGACGACCAGCGCCGGTTGCGATTGCGCCTCGCCTGTGCGACCGGAGTCGCGACTGATCGCGGCACAGGTGCCGGTCGATGCTCCTGGTAGTGCCAGCTGCCCTCGTCCAGGTATCGCTTGGCGTCCAGCTCGCGGATCTTCGGAGCTCCCTGGCGGCTGAGCTTGACCCAGTTCAGCTCGTCCTCTGGGGTCACGAACGTGAGTGCCCTCCCGGCAACGCCCATGCGCGCGGTGCGGCCGACCCTGTGCGTGAGCCACTGCGCGGAGTCGGGCAGCTCGAAGTTGACGACGAGGCCGACGTTGTCGACGTCGATACCTCGCGCGGCGACGTTGGTGGCGACGAGGACCTGGCTGCGGCCATCTCGGAACGAAGCCATTGCTCGGTCGCGGATCGCTTGGGAGAGGTTCCCCTGCAGCTCGACCGAGTTGTGACCGAGCTGGCGTAGGTGGCCGTTCAGCTTCGACACTCCGTGCTTGGTGCGGCCGAACACGATGGCCGAACCGCCGTGGCGACGGAGCACCCGGCTGAGTGTCTGCAGCTTGTGCTCGCGTGCTACGCGAAGCAGGCCGTGCTCGAGATCCGCTTCGTTTTCGGAGTCGACCCGGACCTCTTCGTGATCGTGGGTGTGCTTTTCGATCATGGTGGTTACCCACGTCGGCATGGTGGCCGATGCGAGCACCGTTTGCGGCTCGTACGTGAGGCCGAGCAATCGCTCGACCGCCGGCGCGAACCCGGCGTCCAGCATCTCATCCGCCTCGTCGAGCACGAGGTACTCGACGCGAGAAAGCGATAGCCGCCCTTGCGTGACGAGGTCGAGGATCCGGCCGGGGGTGCCGACCACCACATCGACCCCGCTCTTGAGTGCGAGCCTCTGCGTGGCGTAACCGACGCCGCCATAGAGCACGGCGGAACGGAGGTCGCTCGCGAGCGAGCGCAGGACCTTCTCGACCTGGAGCGCGAGCTCCCTGGTCGGGGTCACGATGAGGGCGCGAGGGCCCGCGCCACGGCGGGGCAGTCGCTCCACCATCGGGACGAGAAAGGCGAGTGTTTTGCCAGAGCCTGTCGGAGCTTCTATCACGACATCTCTGCCGTCCATGAGCAAGGGGATCGCTTGCGCCTGCACGGGAACGGGCTCGGTGATTCCGAGGGCGGCCAAAGCCGCCAGGGTATGCGGGCGTACGCCCGCGTCTGCGAATGACAGCAACGCTTCTCCTGATCCTCTCCAGGGTCGTATTTGGCGCGACGATCAGGACACCGTCACCGTTGACGGGAGAGAGGACCCGAGCGAGCGGGCCGGCTAGTGCCGGCCGAGGATGGGAAGTCTACGCGATTGTCATCGGCGCCATCGGATCGTGGCCCGGTTCATGATTCAGCGAGGGGTAGCGGTCGGGCTCCGCCTGGACCAGATCAGCTCACTTCCGGCAGGCAATTGCTCCGGCAGCGGGGGCGCGATTTCGTCCACCGTCGTAAGGAGGTTTGCGAGCAGCGGCGACGGGTTGTCGCGGACCCACGCCGCTCCGTATTCAATGAGAGGCATTGGCGTCAGGCGGCGGTAGTCGAGGCCGGCCGCTCGAGCGATCTCCGCCCGATGTTCGGACATCAAAGAGACCGCCTTGCCCGATTGCGCGAGCGCAGCGGCCATCTGGTCGGGAGGCTCCTCTCCCACGATATTGGGCAGCTCGCCGATGTACTTAGTCAGCCAGCTGAGGCTGGCTGCGGCCAGAGGGTTGTTCACCCCTGACGAAACCGTAATTATTGGCTCCCCACGCAAACAGTCGATCGGCACGCGCTCCATTTCCGTGAAACGGTGAGCCGGAGACATGACCAGCACCAGCTCGTGGCGGTCCAGTGGACGTATGGCGATGCCTTTGTGCTCGCCGATCGATACGCCGACGAATGCGAAGTCCACCTCTCCCGCTAGAAGCCGCTCGACATTCGTCTGCGAGTAGCCGCTCGTCATGTCCAGCTTGATCGCCGGATAACGGCGGCGGTACTCGGCCAGGATCTCCGCCGGCAGACCAACATCCCACAAGGTCAGGTACGAGATGCTCAGGCGGCCGACTATGCCGGCCGCGTGGTCCCTCAAGGCGGCCAGCGCGCGCTCTTCGATCTGGACCAGGCCCCTGGCGTGCTCGATGAGCGTTTCGCCTGCCGGCGTCAGACGGACCTCGCGCGCGTTGCGCTCCAGCAGCCGAACCCCCAGCTCAGCCTCCAGCACCTGGATCCGCTGAGTGATCGCGGGTTGGGTCACTTTGATGGTCGCCGCAGCCCGGCCGTAGTGGCGGTGCTCGGCGATCGCCACGAATGCCCTCAGGTGGCGCAGTTCCAAAGCAGCAAGATCATCCTACGGCCGGGCCCGAAATGCCCAATCACTGATTCGAATGAATGCAACACTTTTTCCAATGACTCCGGCCTCGATCCCTGCCGAGGCGTAGATACTCAGGTGCTTGAGCCAACTTCACGCCCGCATCCTGATCGTCGACGACGAGCCGGCGAACGTCCTCCTGCTCAAGGAGTTCTTGACCGACACGTCTACCGAAGTGCTCGGTCTCACCGACTCACGGCAGGTGGAGCGGTCATTCGATGAGTTCGAGCCGGACATAGTTCTCCTCGACCTTCACATGCCGGACGTCGACGGCCAGGAGGTCCTCAGGCGCCTGCGCGGGGCGCGAGAGAGCCTGGGATTCCTCCCCGTGGTCGTCTTGACGAGCGATACGAGCCGCCTGGCGCGCAACAGCGCCCTCTTGCTCGGCGCCGACGACTTCCTGATCAAGCCTCTGGACAAGACGGAGGTCGTACTGCGCGTGAGGAACCTGCTGCGCATGCGCGAGCTGTTCGTGAACCTCGCCGCAGCGAACCAGGCGCTTAATGCGGAGAACGGAACCAGCTAGTCCGCTGCTCTCGCCGTCGCGGCGGCCGCCTCCTGAGTTCCGACGCCGACCAGGAGCAGCCAGGCGCCGGTCACCATGAAGATGAACGACGACATCATTCCCA
>Ga0137415_10008801_pt1 | contig 10012 bp, 9 predicted proteins | sample CZODoug3_1_1_16f_FD_183082 | JGI IMG/M metagenome (GOLD analysis project Ga0137415, IMG submission 183082) | Vadose zone soil fungal communities from Angelo Coast Range Reserve, California, USA - CZODoug3_1_1_16fungal (Hybrid Assembly) | ecosystem: Environmental > Terrestrial > Soil > Vadose... | reverse complement strand
CCCGGCCGACAGGCCGGCGCGCTTCGCGAGCACCGCCAGAAGCAGCAGCACACGCTGCGGATCCGCCCCGTTCACCGTGCGGCGTGGCAGACCGAAGCTGGTTGGCGTCACGAGGGCCTGGACCTCGACGAGAAGGGGCCGCGTCCCTTCGACGGTGGGCACGATGACGCTGCCGGCGACCCCGCGGCTGCGCTCCTCGAGGAAGACCTCGGACGGGTTCGCGACCTCGCGTAGTCCGTTCTCGGCCATCTCGAACACGCCGACCTCGTCGGTCGAGCCGAACCGATTCTTCGTCGCGCGGAGGATGCGGAATGCGTGAAACCGCTCGCCCTCGAGGTACAGGACGGCGTCGACGATGTGCTCGAGGACGCGAGGCCCCGCGACCGCGCCCTCCTTGGTCACGTGGCCGACGAGGAAGATCGGAACGTCCTCCCCCTTCGACAGCTCGAGCAGCCGCGCCGCGCACTCGCGCAGCTGCGAGACTCCGCCGGCGGCGGACGCGATCGCGTCCGAGTTCATCGTCTGGATCGAGTCGATCACGGCGAAGATCGGCCGGATCTTTCGGATCGCTTCGATGACGGAGCCGAGGTCCGTCTCCGCGAGGACGAGGATCTCGTCGCTCGCGATGCCGAACCGGCGCGCGCGCATCTTGATCTGCGCCGCCGACTCCTCGCCCGACACGTAGAGGACCGTGCCCTTCGTCGCGAGCGCGGCCGACGCCTGCATCAGGAGCGAGCTCTTTCCGATGCCTGGGTCGCCGCCGAGCAGAACGCACGAGCCCTGCACGATCCCGCCACCGAGCACGCGATCGAACTCGCCGATGCCCGTGACCATCCGCTCTTCGGCGTCGGCCGGGACGTCGCCGAGCGCGATCGGCGCGCGTGGCGCGCGGGCGAGGCCGCGCCCCTTCGGCGCCGCGACGATGCGTTCCTCGACGAGCGTGTTCCAGCCATCGCAGGACGGACAACGTCCGACCCACTTCGGGGACTGGAAACCGCATTGCTGGCAGATGAAGGCGGACTTCGGACGAGGGGGCATCACTAGAAGTATCGGCGGTCGCATGACAGCCAGCCCCACCGCATGATGCTGGGATGCCTGGGCCCGTGACTGGAGCGTTCGAGCAGACCGTCGAGGTCGGACTGCGAGGAGTCCGCGCGTTGCACGCGAAGCAGCTGCGGCGCGACCGCTGGATTGGGGTCGGGTGTCTCATCCTCGCCCCATTTGCAGCGCTGTACTCGATCTGGTTGGTCCCGTTCTTTCTGGCGTTTGGACTTCTGCTCTGGCTCGGCTTCCTCGACCCGCAACTGATGCAAGTGCGGATGCTCTACCGCCGTAATCCGGACCTTCGGCATCCTGTCGACGTGATCGCGGACGACACCGGCATCACCTTTCGGTCACCCGGGAGCACGACGCGGGTGGAGTGGACCCGCTACCAGCGGCTTGTCGAGGGACCCGATGTCTTTGTACTCGTGTTCGGAAGAGATCTGATCCACATCATCCCGATGGAGGCCTTCGTCGCTCGCGAGGACAAAGAGGCGTTCCGTCGGCTCGCGCGGAAGGCCTTGCCGCAGGCGTAGTGCACCGCGATTTGACTTACGCGAATCGTGCGCTGGACTTGCGCCGTGGACCTCGATCCGAACGTCCTCCATGTGGCCATCCGCTGGCTGCACGTCGCCGCGATGGCGACCGCGTTCGGCGGGGCCATCACCGTCCTCGCGCTTGCGACCCGTCCCGGCCCCGATTCCCCTAACGCGGTGCTGAGCGTCGCGATCCGGTACGAGTGGATGTTCTGGGCGGCTGCGGGCGTGTTGGCGATGACCGGCATCGGCAACCTCGCGGCGTTCGGTGCCGCTCTCCTGGGCCCGGCGACCAACTGGGGTGCGACGCTCGTCCTCAAGCTCGGCTCGGTGCTCACGCTCGTCGTTCTGTCGCTCCCGCGCACCCTCGCCGTGGTCAGGATGAGCTCGCCCGCAGGAAGCGGGCTCGCCTCCGTCACGACGATCCGAAATTTGTACGGAGCTACGACCGCGGCGCTCGCGACGATCCTCGCGTTCGCAATCTGGCTCGCGCATGGGTAGCGCGATGAAGCTCGTGACCTGGTCGCTCGCCACCTTCCACGCGACCGCTTTTGTTCTCGCGATCGTGCTCTTCGCATATTCGCGCGACGCGCTCGGCGCGGGACTCAGCAGCTTGAACACGTTCGTCGGTCTCGGTCTCTTCGTGGCGCTTTGGGCGACGACCTACCTCACGACGTCACGTGCCCTGAGGGGACTCGACCTCATCTCGTCTGCTCGCGACCGCGACAGCTATGCGAGCCGCGCGCTGCGCTGGGGCGCCGCAAATGGGATGTCATTCCTAGCTATCCTCGGGGCGGTCGCGATCGTGGGCGCGATCGCGAATACGCGTCCCGGACAGGTCGCCTCGGGGATCCTCTTCCCGGCGCTCTTCATCGCGCCGATCGCACTCGTCGTCTCAGCGGCGGTTGGCGGGGCGGTCGGCGCGCTGTTCGGCATCATCGACCTCGGACTCTTCGCTCTCGCTGGTCTTGGCGGACGCGGAACGCACGGTTAGCCCGCGAGGTCGGCGCTACGGCGCGACGGGCTCCGGCTTGCGCTCTTCGGCCGCGGTCTTCTCGATGACGAGCTTGCCCTCAACCGGGTTGATCGTGACTGTGTCGCCCGCGTGGAACTTGCCCTGGAGAAGCATCTCGGCGAGCGGGTCCGCGATCTCGTTCTGGATCGAACGCGCAAGCGGACGTGCCCCGAAGTTGGAGTCGTAGCCGACGGTCGCGATGTGGTCCTTCGTCGCGTCGGTGACAACGAGCGTGATCTCCTGCGACGCGAGCTGCTTGCGCACGCCCACGAGCTCGAGCTCGACGATCTTCCGGATCTCCTCCCTGTTGAGGGGCTGGAAGACGACGGTCGCGTCGATGCGGTTCAGGAACTCCGGCCGGAAGAAGCGCTTCATCTCTTCCATGACGCGTTCCTTCATCCGCTCGTACGCCGCCGTGATATTCGGGTCGTCCCCGCCCTCGGACTTCGCGCGGAAGCCGAGCGCGGATTCGCTCTTCAGCAGCTTTTGCGCGAGGTTGCTCGTCATGATCACGATGGTGTTGCGGAAGTCCACGCTCCGGCCCTTCGCATCCGCGAGCCGGCCCTCGTCGAACACCTGCAGCAGCATGTTGAAGACCTCGGGGTGCGCCTTCTCGATCTCGTCGAGGAGGATGACGCAGTACGACTTGCGGCGGACGGTTTCCGTGAGCTGGCCGCCCTCTTCGTAGCCGACATAACCGGGCGGCGAGCCGACGAGGCGCGACACGTTGTGCCGCTCCATGTAGTCGGACATGTCGATCTTCACCATGTTCTCTTCGCTGCCGAACATGAACTCGGCGAGCACGCGCGCGAGGTGGGTCTTACCGGTACCGGTCGGTCCAACGAAGAAGAAGACGCCGATTGGCCGGCGCGGATCCTTCAGGCCGGCGCGAGCGCGGCGGACCGCGCGGGCGATCGTCGTGACCGCGATGTCCTGTCCGATGACGCGGCCGTGGAGAGCCTCCTCCATCTTCAGGAGCTTCTGGGTCTCCTCCTCGGCCAGCTTCCTCACCGGGATCCCCGTCCACATCGAGACGACCTCGGCGATGTCCTCGTCGGTCACTTCGGGACGCTTCTGGGATTGCGCGAGGAGCCAGTCGGCCTTCGCCTGCTGCAGCTTGTCCTGCTGCGCGCGCTCCTGCTGTCGAAGGGTCGAGGCGAGCTCGTACTGCTGCGCCTCCATCGCCTGTTCCTTCTCGGTGACGACGCGGTCGAGCTCGCGCTGCGCCTCCTTCACGTCGCTCGGAACGGTCGAGTAGCGGAGGCGAACGCGGCTCGCGGCCTCGTCCATAAGGTCGATGGCCTTGTCCGGCAGGAAGCGGTCTGTGATGTATCGAGAGGAGAGCTCGGCCGACGCCTTCACGGCGTCCTCGGTGATCGAGACCTTGTGGTGGTCCTCGTAGCGCGAGCGGATCCCGAGGAGGATCGCCTGGGTCTCCTCGATCGACGGCTCCTCGACCATGACCGGCTGGAACCGGCGCTCGAGAGCGGCGTCACGCTCGATGTACTTGCGGAACTCGTCGAGCGTCGTGGCGCCGATGCACTGCAGCTCACCACGGGCGAGCGATGGCTTCAGGATGTTCGCGGCGTCGACGGCACCCTCGGCCGCGCCCGCGCCGACGAGCGTGTGCAGCTCGTCGATGAAGAGGATGACATCGTGCGCGTGCCGGAGCTCTTCGATGATCTTCTTGAGGCGCTCCTCGAACTCACCGCGGTACTTCGTGCCCGCGACGAGCGACCCGATATCGAGCGTCAGCACGCGCTTGCCCTGGAGCGTCTCGGGCACGTCGCCCTTGACGATCCGGTGCGCGAGCCCCTCGGCGATAGCGGTCTTACCCACGCCGGGCTCGCCGATCAGCGCCGGGTTGTTCTTCGTGCGGCGCGAGAGGATCTGAATGACCCGCTCGATCTCCTTCTCGCGGCCGATGACCGGGTCGAGCTGCTGCGCCTTCGCCATCGCCGTGAGGTTGACCCCGAGCTGGTCGAGCGTCGGCGTCTTCGAGGTTGCCGACTTGCCGCCGGCGGCGGTCGTCTCGGCCGCCTGGGGGTGCTGCTGGCCGAGCGTCGCGATGACCTGGTGGCGGACCTTCTCGAGCGAAACGCCAAGCGACTCGAGGACGCCGGATGCGATCCCCTCACCCTCGCGGACGAGCCCAAGGAGCAGGTGCTCGGTGCCGACGTGGCTGTGACCGAGCTTGCGAGCCTCGTCGATCGCGAGCTCGATGACCTTCTTGGTGCGCGGCGAAAGCGTGATCTCGCTGGGGGACGTCGTCGAGTCCCCGCGGCCGATGATGAACTCGACTGCGGTGCGCACCTTGGAAAGCTCGACCCCGAGGGAGTCGAGGACGCGCGCGGCGACACCCTCGCCTTCGCGCACCAGTCCGAGGAGGAGATGCTCCGTTCCTATGTAGTTGTGGTTGAAACGGATGGCCTCGTCCTGGGCAAGCGCGAGGACTCGCTTGGCGCGGTCGTTGAAGCGGTCGAACGGTCCCATCTGTTGCGTCTTCTAAAGGTATATCGCCGTGTCTTGCATCTGGTTCCGATTATACGTTCGCATCTCGGTCTGTCCGAGTTGCGTACACGACATTTCCTGCCGCTTGACGAACCGAAAGGGACAGCCGGCGTCGCTCGGGGTCGATCGCAACCACTCGGACACGCACAAGATCACCCGGGCGAACTACCTCGGCCGGACTTGCGATCCGCCGCGGGGCGATCTCACTGATATGGATCAGACCCTCGATGCCAGTCGTGACGCGGGCGAATGCCCCGTACGGCATCACTCGGGTGACCGTCGCGGCGACATCGGTGCCGACCGCGAGCTCACGCCCGGCCCGAACCCAGGGATCCTCTTCCAGCCGCTTGATAGATAAGGAGATGCGACCGCGCTCGCGGTCCACGCCGGTGACGAGCACACGCACGCTGTCGCCGGGTCGATACAGAGTGGTCGGTTCGATCCCCTTGTCCCAGGTGATCTCCGAGCGATGGACGAGTCCATCGGCAACGCCCACATCGACGAAGACCCCGAATGTCGTGACGCTGGCCACCGTCCCGTCCAGCACCTGTCCCTCCTCGAGCTGTGAGGACGCCTGCTCCTTCCTCCGCCGCCTGAGCTGTTGCGCCGCCGCCTTCTCAGACAGGATCAGGCGGTCGCGACGCGGGTCCGCCTCGATGACCTTGAGCGGAAGGCGCTTGCCGACGTATTCACGAAGCGCGTCGGGAATCGCGGTTCGCTCGGTCGCGGCGAGGTTGCCCACCGAGGCGAGCTGCGAAAGGGGTACGAATCCGCGTAGCCCGACGTCGACGACGAGCCCGCCGCGATTCGCCTCCACAACAGCCGCCTCGACAACCTCGCCGCTCTTCGCGAGCTCGGTCATTCGCGACCACTGCCGGCGGCTCCGCGCGCGGCGCGTGGAGAGGACGACGCGTCCGTCCGGGCCTTCGGGCTGAACGACCGCCGCTACGACTCTGTCGCCGACTGCGACATCCGTTCCTTCCCCGCTCGCTTCTCGGAGAGAGAGGACGCCGGCGGAGCGTCCACCAAGATCAACGAGCGCCTCGTCGCCGCTCACGGAGGCGACAACGCCTTCCACGATCTCGCCAGGACGGAGCGGCCGGAGCTCGCTTTCGTCGAGGAGCTCTTCCATCGTCTGGGCTTCGCCCTCGGAGGCCCCAACCCCCTGATCGATGGCCATACCCGATCGGGGGCACACGACGTGCCATCGGTATGATTCGCCACACGCGGGGGAGCGAGGGAGGAAACCGTCAACCCGACGGCACGTTGGCCCGAACGGCTGTCTCATATTGCCGTCCTTCTGCGCGCCGAGGGAACGGCAGTCCTTGCGACCTCTGGCGACGATCTGCGAACCGTGTTCGCGCACGACCTCTCCCCCGAGACCAAGTGGCGCGGCATTTTCGACGCCGATGCGGTCGTCCGCGCGCTTGGCGGAACGACGGTCGGCACAGCGGTGGCCGCAGGCCGCTGGGACGACGAGGCCGCTTTCGCTCTCCTCACGCGCATCGACCTACCCGACGGCGAGGCGCTCCTCTGCGCGCTGCGGCACGGGGTGCCGTTCGATGCGGTCGAGCTCTCCACGGCGAGCTCCGCCGCCGAGCTCCTCGCGATGGGCGTGGGTGACGGCCGCGCGATCGCGGACGCGAAACACGAGAGCTCGAAGAACAACGACCGTGTCGTGCTCCTCGAGCGTCTCCTCACCGGCTTGGACGAGACGCGCGACGCGTCCGGCCTGCTCGCACGCGCGGCGGAGGACATCGCTACCCGGATGGGGGCGGGCGGGACGTCGATCATGCTCGTCGAGGGCAAACGACTCAGAGTTCGCGCATCGGTCGGCATCGGGGTGCCCGTCGGGCACGAGCAGCGGGTCGACCAGGGCATCGCCGGATGGGTCGCGAGTCGGGGCGAGAGGGTGGTCCTCGTCGGCCCGGTGGATGACGACCGCTTCCGAGGTAGCGATCCGCAGGCGGGCGAGTCCGTGATCACGCCGCTCCGCGCCGGCGACGAGATCATCGGGGTCCTCAACGTGAAGCGACCGACCGGTGCCGAGGGCTTCGGCCAGAAGCTCGAGGTAATCGACGCGATCGCCGGCGACGTCGCCCGAGCCCTGGTCGCGATCAATCGGATCGAAGACCTGGAGCGCGAGTGGCGTTCCGAGGTCGCGCTCGAGGACGTGATGCGTCAGGCGGCCGCAAGCGCGGGTGACGCTGCGGCGCGCACCGCGGCGAGCTCGTTCGGGCACCACGCGGTCGCCGTCCGCGCGCCGGACGGACGCATCCTCGGACTCCACGCCGAGGACAAAGAGTGCCGCGAGGCGGCGCTCGAAGCGAGCGCACAGGTGGAGGCCCCGCCTGGATCGGGAATCCGAGTGGGCGTCGCGCGGCACGGACGACCGTACGACGCGAGCGAGGAGCAGCTCGCGGGGCGCGCCGCGGATGCTCTGGGCCTTCTCGCGCACACGGCGATGGAGTCGTCGTCGAAGAGGCAGTCGGGCGTCCGGGTCCTCGTCGTCGAGGACCACCCCGTCATGCGACTCGGCGTCCGCGCGCTCCTGGAGCGCGAAGGTCTCGTGGTCGCGGGCATCACTTCGACGTCCGCCGAGGCGGTCGACCTCATCGCCGAGGACGAACCGGACGTCGTCCTGCTTGACCTCGGCCTTCCCGACGCGAGCGGACCGGATGCGGTGACCCGGATCCGCGAGGTTTCGAGCACGCTTCCGATCATCGCGTTCAGCATCGAGCGCGCCCCTGATGTGATCCGCGCCGTCCTCCAAGCCGGCGCGAATGGGTACGTTTCCAAAGACGCGCCGTCGAGCCAGGTGATCGCCGCGCTCGAGGCGGCGGTTCAAGGACTCACCGCCCTCGGCCCGGCCGAGGCACGAGCGCTGAGCAGAACGGCCGAGACGGCGCCCGTCGCCGAGCCGGTCGAGGACGCCGCCGAGGTGGCTGCCGACGACTCGGAGCCAGGCGCCGCCGTCGCGGTGCGCGAGCCGCTCACCCCGCGCGAGCTCGAGCTCCTTCGTTACCTGGCCGAGGGCTACACCAACAAAGAGATCGCGCGAGCCATGGTCCTCGCGGAGGACACCGTCAAGAAGGGTGTGCAGACCCTCATCGCCAAGCTGGGGGCCACCGATCGGACCCACGCTGTGGTCCTCGCGTTACGGCGCCACATCATCGAATAGCGCTAACCCACTCGTACCCGGTCCGCAGGGTTCGGCCTTGTGAACCAGCGCGTTCTGCATGTAGGCACCTCGCTCATGGGCCTGGCGATCACGGCCCTTATCCGTTCGGGTACCGGCCTTAACGCGGATTGCCTGCATGCTCGCCGAGGGCCGGAATGGCCGGTCGCCGAGTGGGTATCCCAAAAGGACCTGATCGGGGATTAACCAGCAGATGCCGCGCGCGCACAGTTCGCGCGCCGTCGCACGGAGAGGGGCGAGACCTAGACCAGGTCTTTGGTGGGCGTGCGTCGGGGCGGAGGGGGACCTTGGCGGACTCAGCCCTGCTTTGGGCACGGCGTCGCGAGGGCGACGCCGCTGCGCGATGCGCGCTCATCGAGCGCTTCGCGCCGCTCGCGACCCGGATCGCGCACGGCATGAATGTGCCGGTCGGGGCGGTCGCGGGTCCGGACGACCTCGAGTCGGCCGCGCTCATCGGGCTGATCGACGCCGTCGACAAGTTCGATCCCGAACGAGGCGTCCCCTTCGAGGGGTATGCAAGCTTGCGGATCCGCGGGGCGGTCTTCGACGAAGTTCGCCGCGTGGACGAGCTTGGACGGGCGGACCGTCGGCGCCAACGCGCGGCCGCGGCGCAGGGGGAGGCGGGCTCCTACCACGGGACCGTGTCGCTCGATGAGCTCATCGAGCGCGGGTACCACGGCGGAGCGGAGCAGGACGAACTCGCGGAGCGCTACGAGGCGGAGGATCTCCGAACCCGTGTGCGCTCCGCGATGGCCTGCCTGCCACCCCGTCAGCGTGAAGTGCTGGAGCGGTACTACGGCCAGTCGCTCACGTTGCGGGAGGCGGGCCTCCGGATGGGCATCAGCGAGGCTCGCGCGTGCCAGCTGCACGGTCGCGCCATTCAGAACCTTCGGCGTCAACTCGCCGTCGCTCTCCCGATCCACATTTCCGCGCCGCGCATTCCCGTCGCCGCGTAGCGCTCAGCTCGCCAACGCGAGCCGCCGCTGCGCCGGCAAGAACTCCCTCGCGCGGAGCTCCAATCGACCGACGTCGGCTAGCCACACGGCGAGTCCGAGCGGGCGCATGAGCCGCTCGATTAGGTCGTGCCGAGCGAAGCGATCCGCGAAGATCCGTGCGAGGTCGTCGAAGAGCGGATGAGTCACCGTTTCGAAGCCCACGAGCCCGCCCCCGTACTCCTCGGGAACGCCGGCCGAAAACGCACCGAGCCGCTCGTACTTCCAGAGGACGTAGTCGCGGCGCTCGGCGCGGTGCGCGATTCGCAGCCGTCGTTGCCCCGGCGGACCGACGAGCCGGCCGTCGCCAAGGAGCGAGCCGAGGATCACCTGGAATTGGACCGGGTCCGGCGGGATCCGCTGGAGCGCGACGCGGGGGTGCTCGACCACACCGATGAGTTCGACCGAGGCTTGCGTTCGGCGGCTTACCTCGAGAACCGACGAAGGTTGCCCAAAAGCGAGAGCGATGGGTCGAATCGCTTGACGCGGTCCTTGAATGGGAAGTCGGACGGCGAAACTGCGAGCCTTGCGACGGCTCGTACCGGCTGTGGGGAGACCCATTCGTTCGGGATCCATGTCCGCCGAAACGGTTCTCTTGGGAGCACGTAGACGGCTCCCTCTCGCCAGATCGTCTCGTCACGCGGGTCGGCTTCCGTGAAGAAGAAGTAGTAGCGATGAAGGACGGACCCGCGCCGGATCTGGTAGCAGCCGTTCCAGA
>Ga0137415_10008799_pt1 | contig 10012 bp, 9 predicted proteins | sample CZODoug3_1_1_16f_FD_183082 | JGI IMG/M metagenome (GOLD analysis project Ga0137415, IMG submission 183082) | Vadose zone soil fungal communities from Angelo Coast Range Reserve, California, USA - CZODoug3_1_1_16fungal (Hybrid Assembly) | ecosystem: Environmental > Terrestrial > Soil > Vadose... | reverse complement strand
CTCCAGGAGCTCGAGCCCGAGCGGCTCGCCGACGCGGCCGACCTCGTCTTCCTCGCACTCCCCCACCTGGAGTCGCAGCGGGTCGTGCCCGTGCTGCGTGCCCGGGGCACGAAGGTGATCGACCTCTCCGCGGATTATCGGCTGCGCGATGCGGCCGACTACACGACGTGGTACAAGAGCCCGCACGGCGACCCGGCCGGGCTGGCCGAGGCGGTGTACGGGCTGCCCGAGCTACACCGGAAGGCGATCGCGGGGGCCGCGCTGGTCGCGTCGCCCGGGTGCTACGCGGCGGGCGCGATCCTGGCCACGGCGCCGCTCGTCAAGAGCGGACTCGGCCGGACCGAGGGGATCGTGGTCGACGGCAAGTCCGGCCTGACGGGCGCCGGCGCCCAGGGCCGGAAGGCCGATCCGATCTATCTCTACACGGAGGCGAACGAGAACATCCAGGCGTACGGTCTGGCGGGCCACCGCCACACGCCCGAGATCGAGCAGGAGCTGTCCCTGCTCGCCGGCCAGCCGGTGCGGGTCGCGTTCACCCCACATCTAATCCCGGTCAACCGCGGTCTCCTCACCACGGCGTCGGTCCCGCTGGCCCGGTCGGTCCCGACCGACGACCTGAGGCAGCTCTACGCCGAGTTCTACGCGGGCGAGCCCTTCGTGCGGCTCGCGCGCGAGGGCGAGGGCTCGCCGACGACCCGCCGGGTGGTGGGGTCGAACTTCTGCGACCTAACGGTCGTGGCCGATCCGCGCACGCACCGCGCGGTCTGCGTCTCGGCGATCGACAACCTCGGCAAGGGGGGCTCCGCCAACGGCGTCCAGCTTCTGAACGTGCTGTTCGGCTGGGACGAGCGGACCGGCCTCGCCGCGCCGCCCGTGTACCCGTAGCGATGGCGAAGGTCGAGTGGCTCGACGGCGGCATCACGGCGGTCCCGGGGATCCTTGCCTCGGGGGTGGCCGCCGGCATCAAGCCGGGCGGCAAGAAGGATCTGGCGCTCGTCTACTCGGCGTCGCCGGCGCGGGCGGCCGCGCTGTTCACGACGAACCAGGTCAAGGGCGCCCCGGTGATCGTCTCGATGGAGCACATCCGGGGGGGCGAGGCCCAGGCCATCGTGGCCTCGAGCGGCTGCTCGAACGTCTGCACGGGCGACGAGGGCCTGCGGGCGGCCCGGGAGATGACGAAGATCGTCGGCGAGCTCCTGCGCATCCCGGCCAAGGCGGTGCTCGTGGCCGCGACGGGCGTGATCGGCGTCCCGCTCCCGATCGACAGGGTGCGGACGGCGCTGCCGAAGCTCGTCAAGTCCCTCTCGCCGCGGGGGGGCCGCGACGCCGCCGAGGCGATCCTGACGACCGACACGCGGACCAAGGAGGCGGCGGTCCGCGTCGAGGTCGGGGGCCGGCCGGTCACGGTCGGCGGCATCGCCAAGGGTGTCGGCATGGTCGAGCCGCACCTGGCGACCATGTTCTGCTTCCTGGCCACGGACGCGGTCGTGTCCCGCGTCGCGCTCGACGCCGTGCTCCGGCGCGCGGTGAACCGGTCGCTCAACCGCATCACGGTGGACGGCGATCAGTCGACGAGCGACACGGTGGTGATCCTCGCCAACGGGCTGGCCGAGACCGCGCCCCTCGAGCGCCCCGGCCCCGCGCTGCGCCAGTTCGCGCACGGGGTCGAGGCCGTGACCGAGCGCCTCGCGCGGATGCTCGTCGGGGACGGGGAGGGCGCGACGCACGTCGTGGAAGTCGTCGTACGGGGCGCGGCCAACCGCCGCGACGCGCTGGCGGCGGCGCGGGGCGTGGCCAACTCGCCGCTCGTCAAGACGGCGATCAACGGCCAGGACCCGAACTGGGGGCGCATCATGATGGCGCTCGGCAAGTCGGCGGCGCGGGTCGCCCAGGATCGAGTCAGCATCGCGTTCAACGACGAGGTGATCGTCGAGTCCGGCGTGCTGCGCCCCGGCGCCCGGCTCGACCGGGTCCGCGAGATCATGGGCGCGTCCGAGTACGTCCTCGGGATCGACCTCGGCCTCGGCCGGGGCCAGGAGCGCGTCTGGACGTGCGACCTGTCGGAAGAGTATGTTCGGATCAACGGGAAGTACACGACGTAGTCGGGGTGAACACCATCACGCACACCTTCTAGGTTCGGTGCCCCCGGGGCCGATACTCGGCGGGCGGCGTTCGAGCGGGTCGGCCGGCGATTGGATCGCGGCGGCGGCCCGTCGGGCAGCGCCGCTCGCGGGACGGGCTTGGCGGGGGAGCACGGGGGCGGCAACGGCGCCCCCGGCGGAGAAGGTGGAGGAGACAACCGAATGGCCACGCTGACGATGAAGGAACTGCTGGAGGCCGGGGTTCACTTCGGCCACCAGACCAAGCGCTGGAATCCGAAGATGCAGAAGTACATCTTCGGCGAGCGCAACGGCATCTACATCATCGACCTGCAGAAGACCCTCAAGAAGTTCCGCGAGGCGTACGCCTTCGTCCGGGACCTGGCGGCGGCGGGGGGGAGCGTGCTCTTCGTGGGGACGAAGAAGCAGGCGCAGGACACCGTGTTCGAGGAGGCCACCCGCTGCGGGATGTACTACGTCAACCAGCGGTGGCTCGGCGGGACGCTCACCAACTTCGCGACGATCCGCAAGTCGATCGCCCGCCTCAAAAAACTCGAGGAGATGCGCGAGACCGGCGAGCACGACCGGCTGCCCAAGAAGGAGGTGCTCGAGCTCGAACGCGAACGGCAGAAGCTCGAGAAGGCGCTGGTCGGCATCAAGAACATGGACCACCTGCCGGCGGCGGTCTTCATCATCGACCCGCGCAAGGAGCGCATCGCCGTGGCCGAGGCGCGGCGGCTCGGGATCCACACGGTGGCGGTCGTGGACACGAACTGCGACCCCACCGAGATCGACTACCCGGTCCCGGGCAACGACGACGCCATCCGCGCCGTCCGGCTCCTCACCTCCCGCATCGCGGACGCGATCCTGGAGGGCCGCGGCTCGCTCGACAAGGAGGAGGCGGCCGTGGAGGCGGCGGGGGCGGAGGTGGTGCCGCTCGAGGGCGAGGTGGCCGCGGCCGCCGAGAGCGGAGCGTGATGGTCGCCGCTCGGGCCGATCGGGTGCGCGAGCTGCGGGACCGGACGGGGGCGGGCGTGATGGACTGCAAGGCCGCCCTCGAGGCGTCGAGCGGCGACCTGCAGGGCGCCGTCGAGTTTCTGCGGAAGAAGGGGCTCGCCGACGCGGCGAAGAAGCAGCACCGCGACGCCCGCGAGGGGCAGGTGGCGTCGTACATCCATCCGGGGGCGCGGATCGGCGTACTCGTCGAGGTCGACTGCGAGACGGACTTCGTCGCGCGCACCGAGGCCTTCCAGCAGCTCGTGAAGGACATCGCCATGCAGGTCGCGGCGGCGAACCCCTCCTTCGTGGCGCGCGAGGACGTGCCGGGGACGCTCCTCGAGAAGGAGCGGGAGATCTTCCGGACGCAGCTGGCCGACCAGAAGAAGCCGCCGCAGGTGATCGAGAAGATCATCGAGGGCAAGCTCGAGAAGTTCTACGCCGAGCAGTGCCTGCTCGAGCAGCCGTTCATCAAGGACGCGACCGGAAAGACCAGGGTCAAGGACCTGGTCGCGGCGACCACGGCCCAGACGGGCGAGCGCGTGGTCGTCAAGCGGTTCGCGCGCTTCCAGGTCGGCGAGAGCGCGTAGGCATGCCGGCGGCCGCGGGCTCGACGCGCCCGGCGTACGGCCGCGTCGTCCTGAAGCTCTCGGGCGAGGCGCTGGCCGGCGCGCAGGGCTACGGAATCGATCCGGAGGTTCTGCGGCGGATCGCCGACGAGGTCCGCGGCGTGGCCGAGCTCGGGGTCCAGACCGCCATCGTCATCGGCGGCGGCAACATCTTCCGGGGGATCGCCGCGAGCGCGGGCGGGATGGATCGCGCGACCGCCGACTACATGGGCATGCTGGCCACCGTCATCAACGCGCTCGCCCTCCAGGACGGGCTCGAGAAGGTCGGCCTCCAGACCCGGGTCCTCTCCGCGATCGAGATGCGCGCGATGGCGGAGCCCTACATCCGCCGCCGCGCCATCCGGCACCTGGAGAAGGGGCGGATCGTGATCTTCGCGGCGGGCACGGGCAACCCGTTCTTCACCACCGATACCGCCGGCGCCCTGCGCGCGGTCGAGATCGGTGCCGACGTCATCCTGAAGGCCACCAAGGTCGACGGGATCTACTCGGCCGACCCGAAGAAGCACGCCACGGCGGAGCGGCTCGCCACGCTGAGCTACGTCGAGGTGCTGAACCGCGGGCTCCAGGTCATGGATACGACGGCGATCTCGCTCTGCATGGAGAACAAGCTGCCGATCATCGTGTTCGACCTGACCGTCGTCGGAAACATCCGCCGCATCGTGCTCGGCGAGCCGATCGGTTCCCTGGTGTCGGGCGAGGCCGGGCCGAGGGGGTAAGGCCGATGCAGAACATCCTGAAGGACGTCGAAGCGCGGATGGCGGCGGCCATCGACACGCTCGCCCGCGAGCTGGCCGCCGTCCGCACCGGGCGGGCCAGCGCCGCGTTGCTCGAGGGGATCCGCGTCGACTACTACGGGACCCCCACCCCGGTCGCGCAGATGGCGTCGGTGACGGTGCCGGACGCGCGGACGCTGATGGTGCAGCCGTGGGACGCGACCCAGCTCAAGGCGATCGAGAAGGCGATCATCGCCTCCGATCTCGGGCTCACGCCCTCGAACGACGGCAAGGCGATCCGGCTGACCTTGCCGACGCCGACCGAGGAGCGCCGGAAGCAGCTCGCCAAGAGCGTGGGCAAGATCGCCGAGGACTCTCGGGTGGCGATCCGGAACCTCCGCCGCGAGGCGAACGAGAAGCTCAAGGCGCTCGCCAAGGACAAGCAGCTCTCCGAGGACGAGGAGCGGCGGGGCCACGACCAGATCCAGAAGACGACCGACAAGTACATCGCGAAGGTCGACGAACTGCTGAAGAAGAAGGAACAGGAAATTCTGACGTTCTAATACAATGAGGGCGTCATGGCGCTGAAGCCCGGCCACGTCACGCTCGGCGAGAGCGAGCTGCTCGAGCTCGTCCGCACGCAGCCGGTGCCGCGGCACGTGGCGGTCATCATGGACGGCAACGGTCGCTGGGCCACCCAGCGCGGGCTGCCGCGGGTCGCCGGGCACTCGGAGGGCGTCAAGTCGGCGCGGACGGTCGTGCGCACGGCGGACACGCTCGGCGTCGGCTACCTCACCCTCTACGCGTTCTCGTCGGAGAACTGGAGCCGCCCGAGCGAGGAGGTCGCCACCCTGATGAGCCTCCTCGAGCGTTCGATCCACCAGGAGCTGCCCGAGCTGATGGCGCGGAACATCCGGCTCCGGGTGATCGGGCGCGCCCAGGGCGTGCCCGCGGCCGTGAAGCGCGGCATCGACCACGTCACGGATGCGACGGCCGGCAACACCGGGATGACGCTGTTCATGGCGTTCAACTACGGGGGCCGCGACGAGCTCGTCGACGCGTTCCGGGCGCTCGCGGGGCGGGTCGAGCGCGGGGAGCTCGCCCCCGCCGAGATCGACGAGGACCGCATCTCGCGCGCCCTCTACACCGGGGACGCGCCGGACCCCGACCTCCTGATCCGCACGAGCGGCGAAATGCGGATCTCGAACTTCCTCCTGTGGCAGATCGCCTACACGGAGCTCTGGGTGACGTCGGTCCTGTGGCCCGACTTCGGGCCGCACGATCTGTACAGCGCGATCGCGGAGTACCAGCGTCGCGAGCGCCGGTTCGGTGGGGTGTGAGGTGGCCGTGGGCAGCCGAGGCGGCGGTAGTGCGGCGCCTGCTGAGCGCCGTCGTCTTCATCCCCACCTTCTTCTGGCTCCTCTACGGCGCCGCCGCCCCGCTCTTCTCGCTCTTCGTCGTCCTGCTGAGCGCCCGCGCCCAGTGGGAGTTCACGCGGATGTTCGCGCGCGACGGCGAGACGGTCTACCGGTGGGCGGGGCTCGCGGCCGGGCTCGGCGTGACGGGGAGCTTCCTCGGTGAGGCCGAGCTCCCGCTCGTGTTCACGGCGGCCGTCATGCTCCTGCTGAGCCTGCCGCTGGCGACCCGCCGCCCGCCCGCGTGGGGTCCGACCGCGCTCACGCTGCTCGGCGTCTGCTACGTCAACTGGCTGCTCGGCTTCGCCATCTGGCTCCGGAGGCTGCCGCAGGGCGCCGCCTGGATCGTCTTCCTGCTCGCCGTGACCTGGCTCGGGGAGACGGCGGCCTACGTGGTCGGGTCGCGCCTGGGCCGCCACCCGCTGGCGCCGACGATCAGCCCCGCGAAGACCGTCGAGGGGGCGGTGGCCCAGTTCGGGGTCTCGGTGCTGGCGGGCGGGCTCGGCGTGTGGTGGCTCTTCCCCGGGCGCCCGGTCGGGGTCGGCCTGACGGCCGGCGCGCTCCTCGGGCTCGTCGGCCAGTGCGGCGATCTCGCCGAGTCCGTCCTGAAGCGGAGCGCCCACACGAAGGACACGGGCGGGGTGATCCCGGGCCACGGCGGCCTCCTCGACCGCCTGGACAGCCTGCTCTTCAACACGCCCGCGCTGTTCTACTACGCGCGGCACATGGGCTGAGCCGTGCGGTCGATCACGCTGCTCGGCGCCACGGGGTCGGTCGGCCTCCGCACGCTCGAGATCGTCTCGGCGTTTCCCGACGAGTTCAGGGTCGCCGGGCTCGCCGCCCGCGGGTCGAACGTCGAGCGGCTCGCCGATCTCTGCCGCAAATACTCGCCCCGCGCGGTGGCGCTGCTCGACGGGGGCGCCGTCGACCGGCTCGCCCGCGCGCTCGGGCCCCCGCTGCCGGAGCTGCTCCGCGGACCCGAGGGGCTCGCGACCCTCGCCGCCGAGGTGCCCTCGGACATCGTGCTCTCCGCGCTCGTCGGCGGGGCTGGGCTCCTGCCGACGATGGCGGCCATTCAGGCGGGCCGGCCCATCGCGCTGGCCAACAAGGAGACCCTCGTGATGGCGGGTGCCTTGATGACCGCGGCGGCCCGCGACCACAAGGTGCCGCTCCTGCCGGTCGACTCCGAGCACAGCGCGATCTTCCAGTGCCTGGCCGGGCACAACCGAAGCGACGTCCACCGGATCATCCTCACCGCGTCGGGCGGCCCGTTCCGGGAGTGGCCGAAGGAGAAGCTGGCCGAGGCGACGGTCGCCGACGCCCTCCGGCACCCGACCTGGAAGATGGGGGCGAAGATCACGGTCGACTCCGCGACCTTGATGAACAAGGGGCTGGAGATCATCGAGGCGCGCTGGCTCTTCGACGTGCGGCCGGACCAGGTGCAGGTGGTCGTCCACCCACAGAGCATCGTGCACTCGATGGTCGAGTACATCGACGGCGCCGTCTTGGCCCAGCTCGGCGTGGCCGACATGGGCATTCCGATCCTCTACGCGTTGACGTACCCGGAGCGCCGGCCGACGCCGGCGGAGCGCCTCAACCTGACCCGGGTCGGCCCGCTCACCTTCGCCGAGCCCGACAGCGACAAGTTCCGTTGCCTCGCGCTCGCCCGAGCCGTGGTCGAGCGCGACGACGCGTCCCCGGTCGTGCTGAACGCCGCCAACGAGGTCGCCGTCGCCGCGTTCCTCGAGGGGCGCCTGCGGTTCGTGCAGATCCCGGAGTTGATCGAGCGGACCCTCACCGCGCGGGCGCCCGGGCGCCTCCGCTCGATCGAGGACTGCGTGGCGGTCGACCTCGAGGCGCGGCGCCTGGCGGCGGAGCTCCTCGGGCACCTGGCGGGAGGGCCCGCGGCGTGATCACGGTCGTGTCGTTCGTCGTCGTCATCGGCCTCCTCATCCTGATCCATGAGCTCGGCCACTTCCTCGTCGCCCGCTGGGTGGGGGTGGGGGTGGAGCGCTTCTCGATCGGCTTCGGGCCCGTCCTGCTCCGCTGGCGCGGCCGGGAGACCGAGTACTGCCTCTCGGCGATTCCGATGGGCGGCTACGTGAAGATGCTCGGCGAGGAGAACCCCCTCGAGGGCGGCGCGAGCGCGGCCTGGGACCCCGCCAAGGCCTTCGCGCTGAAGCCGCTCTGGGCGCGCTTCCTGATCGTGCTGGCGGGCCCCGGCATGAACGTCGTGCTGGCGGCGGTGATCTTCGCGACGATGCTGATGGTCCTCGGCCGCCCCGTGCTGCCGGCCGTGATCGGCCGCGTCATCGCGGGCGGGCCCGCGGCTCAGGCGGGCGTCCAGACGGGCGATCGCGTGACGTCCTTCGCCGGGCGGCCCGTGGCCAACTGGGAGGATCTTGGGCGGGCCGTGAGCGGGGCGGCGGCCCGCCCGGTCGAGCTCGAGGTCGAGCGCGGCGGCGCGCGGCTCGTCGTCTCCCTGGTGCCCCGGCGGACCACCGTGCCCGATCTCTTCGGGGAGCCGAAGGAGATGTGGGACATCGGCGTGGGCCCGCTGCTGACGCCGCACGTGAGCACGGTGACCCCCGGCTCGCCCGCGGAGCGCGCCGGCATCCGGCCGGGCGACACCGTGCGGGCGGTGGCGGGGGAGCCGATCTACACGCCCGAGGAGCTGACCCAGGCCATCCAGAAGCGGCCGGGCGGGCGGTTCACGCTCACGGTCGAGCGCGCCGGCAGAGAGCTCGAGCTCACGGTGACGGCCGACCGGATCCGCGAACGCGCGCCAAACGGCACGGAGACCGAGGTCGGCCGCATCGGGATCGGCATCGACACCCAGGCGGCGGTCACCTACGTCCGCTCGGGCCCGCTCGCGGCCGTCGGCCAGGGGCTCGTGCAGACCTGGAACATGACGGCGTTGACCGTGACCGGCCTCTGGAAGCTCCTCACGCGGCAGATCGACTCCTCGAACATCGGCGGGCCGCTCCAGATCGCCACCGAGGCGGGGCGGCAGGCCCGGCAGGGCGCGGGCGCGCTCGCGTTCTTCACGGCGATCATCAGCATCAACCTCGGCGTGTTGAACCTCCTGCCCGTGCCGATGCTGGACGGCGGGCACCTGTTCTTCTTCACGATTGAGGCGGTGCTGGGCCGCCCGCTCTCCCTCCGGAAGCGGGAGGTCATGCAGCAACTCGGCTTCGTTTTGCTGATGCTCTTGATGGTCTACGCGCTGTATAACGACCTCATGCGACTCGATGCGTTCAGGCTCTTCAGATAGGAGTGCCGTGATGACACCCCGCCGAAAGACGAAGCAGATCCGGCTCGGCTCGCTGAAGGTGGGCGGCGACGCGCCGATCACCGTGCAGTCGATGACGAAGACCGACACGCGCGACGTCCAGGCGACGCTGCTCCAGATCTGGGCATTGGAGGCGGCCGGTTGCGACATCGTCCGCTGCGCGGTGCCCGTGCGCGAGGCGGCGGAGAAACTCGGCGAGATCAAGCGCCAGATCCGGATCCCGCTCGTCGCGGACATCCACTTCAACTACAAGCTCGCGCTGATCGCGCTCGAGCAGGGGGTGGACGGCCTCCGGCTGAACCCCGGCAACATCGGCGGCACGGCGTTCGTGCAGGAAGTCGTGAACCTGGCCAAGGAGCGCAGGATCCCGATCCGGATCGGCGTCAACGGGGGCTCGCTCGAGAAGGACCTGCTCGCCAAGTACGGCGGGCCCACGGCCCAGGGCATGGTCGAGTCGGCGCTCCGCCACATCCGGATCCTCGAGGACTGCCACTACCCCGAGATGAAGATCTCGCTGAAGGCGTCCGACCCGGTCATGATGATCGAGGCCTACCGACTGCTCGCCGATCAGGTCGAGTATCCGTTCCACCTCGGCGTGACCGAGGCGGGGACGCCGGGCGTGGGGACGATCAAGTCGGCGATCGGGCTCGGGACGCTGCTCGCGGAGGGGATCGGCGACACGATCCGCGTGTCGCTCTCCGCCGACCCGACCGAGGAGGTCAAGGTCGGGATCGACATCCTGAAGGCGCTCGGCCTGCGCAAGGGCGGTCTCACGTTCGTGGCCTGTCCCTCCTGCGGCCGGGCGGACGTCGACCTCGTCAAGCTCGCGAAGGAGGTCGAGGACGAGTTCAAGGGCCTCAACGAGGAG
>Ga0137415_10008798_pt1 | contig 10013 bp, 7 predicted proteins | sample CZODoug3_1_1_16f_FD_183082 | JGI IMG/M metagenome (GOLD analysis project Ga0137415, IMG submission 183082) | Vadose zone soil fungal communities from Angelo Coast Range Reserve, California, USA - CZODoug3_1_1_16fungal (Hybrid Assembly) | ecosystem: Environmental > Terrestrial > Soil > Vadose... | reverse complement strand
AACCCCGACGGCATGACGCTCGGGCAGTGCCAGTTCTGCGGCCACTGCGAGCGTTTCATCTGCGAGGCGAACGCGAAGGGCAGTCCGGCGGTTCTCCTCTATCCGATGCTGCTGAAGAAACCGAATTTCGAGATCCGTCTCGGCGCGCACGTGACCGGGATCGAATACGATCGCGCAGCGAAGCGCGCGACTGGCGTGCGCTACGTCGATCGCAAGACTGGCATCGAATACCTCCAGCCGGCCGACGTCGTGGTGCTCGCCGCGTTCACCATGTCGAACACGCATCTGCTCCTCCTCTCGCAAATCGGCAAGCCTTACGACGTGCGCTCCGGCCAAGGTGTGGTGGGCAGGAATTTCTGCCACCAGACGATCACCAGCGTGAGTATGTTTTTCAAGGACCGCTGGCTCAACCCGTTCCTCGCGTCGGGAGCATCCTTGACCGTGGTGGACGAGTGGAACAACGACAATTTCGATCATTCGGGACTCGGTTTCCATGGTGGTGGCCGCATCTTCTCCAATGTCACCAATGGCCGCCCTATTCGGGCTCGACTGCTTCCGCCCGGCACGCCGCGATGGGGCAGCGCTTGGAAAAAGGCGAGCGCGGTCTGGTATGCGCACGCATTCACGATCGGCGTGGAAGCGAGCTGCTACGGACATCCGGAGAACTATCTCACCTTGGACCCCACGTACCGCGACGCTTTCGGCCTGCCGCTCGCTTTTATCGCCGTTCCGTCATTCGGCGTTCGACCGCCGAACGTTCTTTATTTCTCGTCCTCGTCCGCCTCGACAACGTTGACGAACCCGAACATGTGATCGTTCAGGGAATGTGCGCGGTTCATGCAGATCACCAAAAAGCGGCCGGTCTTTTGAAACCGAACCTGTAGCCGATTTACCGGGGTTCCCACAGTTGCGGGCGCTACCGCTGGCGCCGATCCGGTAAGGAAACCACCGGCTGCATTCGGAGCAGTCGCAGCAGCTTCACCGGCTGGAGCTCTTCCCGAGGTCGCGAAGTGTCTTACGGTGTGTTCCGTATCGTCGACACGCGGGTTCACAATGACGGTCGCCGGGGTCGAGTTGGTCGCGTTGACGTTGAAACCCGTATGGATGATGAGATCGTCCTTTCCATCGGTGATGCTGTAGTCCAGGTTCGCCGTCCCTGTGACCATAACACTGATACCGTTAATGGTCACCGTCGTCACAACGGGAACGAATCCGCCGGCCGGCGCAGCGAGCCCATTGCACACCGCAAATCGGGCTCTACGATCCGTAATCTCATTCCCGGCTCCCGTCTCGTTGTTGTTGCCGTCGCACAGATCCTCCGCAATGCCCTGGCGAGTGGTGTTCTTGCTGACCGGATGAATCGCGATGCCGTGACCACCACCGTTGACGACGAAGGTGACCGTGCCGCCCTTGTTGATCGTGACGTCATTCGGCATCAGGAAATGCGTAACGGCGGCGCCGACCGGCGCCGGATCCGGTGTTTGAGTCTGCGGCTGGCCGAAGTTGACGGTGGCGTCCTGAACAGCCGCCACCTTGTCCTTGTCTTTGTCCCCGTCCTTGTCGTGGGCTCGCCCGGTGATCGTGAACGTCACAGCCACAGCTAACACGGCGGCGCCAATGAGAAACAGCGGTCGATGCTTCATAGAACCTCACTCTTTATGTTGACAGTCGGACACAGCAACGCAATGCCGGCATTGGACTGCGTTGTGGCTGACGTCGAGCGGTTGAATCCTACTGCCAGCTGCCGAGGTGGGAACGGCAGAGTTAAGACCTCAACAGAAAAAACTTGTCTGGAAATCGTTCGTATCTCTACCTTTGGATCGGGGTGCAACTAACTGGATTTACCGGCGCGTGGGTGGGCTTTCGGATGGACCTCGAGCAGTTGCGCTGTGTTTACATGCGGTATCGCCGCGTGTGTTGAGGCGCGCGTGCCCGAGAAGCTCCGGGATCGAACGTCGACGCTCTGTTGTCGCAGACGTGCGACGATCGAGTGCCGCAGCGCGTGCGGGCTGATGCCCGTACATGACTGTTTGCAGTCGGATAGCGCGCTCAATCCGATCGCGCGTCTCGGTTAGAGGATTCTCAACTCTCGGTCTTTCGCCCCCCAATACGATTTCATGGACGCGATATCGCGTCGCCGCAGCGCTGGTGTCAAGTCCGAAAACAGAATGAAGACGGCGCACTCCGAGTTCGATCCGAGTCGCGGTCGAATCTCCAACCCATGGCATCCCAACGACGTGGCAGGACATTTGCACGGTCCTCCGCACGCACAGGAGCGGCGCGGTTCGATTGTCCGGAGTGTTTCTATTCGCTCCGAGGCGCTTTTTACATACTGCGGCCGCTCGCGACGGACGACCTCGCGCTCAGCGGAGGACCGATGGTGGCCAGCCCGTTTTTCCGCATCATGATGGCGGCAAGCGCGGCCGTGATGGCGGCGACCCTCGTCGCATGCAAAGGCGGCAGTAGCGACTCCTCGACGACGTCGCCTACCAGCCCAACGATCACTTCAGTCGCAGTGACGGGTTCTGCGCCACCCGTTGGCCTGACGGCGCAGTTCACCGCGACGGCGACGCTTTCGAATGGCGGAACTCAGAACGTCACGAGTCAGGCGACATGGCAGTCGTCGAATGCGGCGGTCGCCACGGTGAACAACGCCGGTGTCGTGACCGCCGTGGCAACAGGCGAGGTCGACATCACCGCAACCTTTCAATCGGTTGCGGGACGGACGCGAATAGCCATCACCCCTTTGACCTACGCGGTCAGCGGCGTCGTGACCGACGCAACATCGGGCGGCGTTCTACCCAACATCAACATGGGGTTCACGTCGGGCCCAAATGTCGGAGCATCGACGAGAACGGACGGCGCGGGCGCGTACGCCTTTGCTGCAGTGGCGTCCGGTGCGGCGACACTCTCGGCGTCCGCGGCCGGATATCAGACTCTCGAGAAGGCCATTACCGTTGTCGGGAACACGCGAGTGGACTTCGTACTGGTGCGCGCACCGGCCTGCGCGTACACGCTGTCGCCGGCGTCGCAGAACGTGCCGGCCGCAGGCGGCAACTTCAGCTTCACGGCGACGAACAGCACCGCGGACGTGTGTCCGTGGGCCGCGTCGACCTCGACCCCTTGGGTTGCGCTCGGCGCGACGTCTGGCACGAGTCCGGGCACGATCACGTTCACGGTCGCTTCCAATTCCACGATTGCGGTTCGCACCGGGACGATTCGCGTCTCCTTTCCGGGAGGGTCTGCCGACGCGACCATCACTCAAGCCGCGGCGACCTGCAACTTCGTCCTCAATCCACAGTCGGGGAATCTGACGGCCGCCGGCGGAACGGGTTCCTTCACCGTGACGCCGTCCGACGCCGCTTGCGCGTGGGGGGCTACGAGCGACTCGTCCTGGCTCTCAATCGTCAGCGGCCAGAACGGCATTGGACCGGGGACGGTCACCTATTCAGGCCAAGCGTACTCAGGTCCGGTTGGCCCGCGTGTCGGAACGATCCTCATCACGGGAACCGTCAGCGGGCTCAGAGGTTTCCCGGTTCAACAGCAGCCTCCGCCATAGACGTCGATAATCATCGCGTTCGCGACGCGAGCCACTCGACTCGACCGATTGAGCACGCCCCGCTCCTCGAGTGACGCGTGTCGTCCTCAACCGGCTGCATGTTAACCTGACGCCGGTGGTCCGCTGGGGCGCGCGCCATGTTGTCGCGATCGTTGGCGTGTGTGCGCTCGCCGGATACTGCTGGTTGTTCACGCGCCCGTCGGCGGACGAGCCGATCCGGTCGGACGGCTACAACTACTACCTGTACGCGCCGTCATGGCTCATCTACCACGACCCGACGCTCGAGGCGCTCGCGCAGGATTGGAACGGCGGCGCTTATCCCGCGTTCTCCGGCATGGTGCGATGGCCTGGCACGAACCGCTGGATGAATCGTCTCCCGATCGGCGTGGCAGTGCTCATGCTGCCGTTCGTGATCGTTGCCGATCTGCTGACACGCTGGTCCAATCTGCCTCGTGACGGCTTCTCGCTCTACTATCAGCACGCCGCCGCCCTGGCGGGGCTCGCGTACTTCCTCGCGGGACTGGCCGTGCTTCGGCGCACGCTCTCTCGGTACTTCAGCCCGGCGGTGACGCTCTGGACGCTCGTCGCGATCACGTGGGGCACCAACCTGTTTCATTACGCGGTGTATGACGGAACCTTCAGCCACGCGTTTTCATTCGCGTTGGTGTGCGCGCTCGTCGAGCTCACCGATCTGTGGTGGGCGCATCCGAGGCGCTGGCACACAGCGGCGCTGGGCCTCGTTGCGGGGTTGATCGTCCTCACGCGGCACACGAACGGTCTCCTGCTCCTGCTCATCCCCGCATGGCGGGTGAGCGCGTGGTCTCACGTTCGCCGCAGGATGAGAGAGCTCTGGGAGCGGCGCCGCGCCGTGCTGGCGATGGCGGCAATTGCGGCGGCCGTTGTGGCGCCGCAGATCGCTCTCTATAAATGGGTGACCGATCGCTGGATGGTGAACTCTTACGCCGCCCAAGGCTTGGGATTCACGTTCCTGACGCCGCATCTGTTCGGGGCGCTCTTCAGCACGCAGCGCGGACTCTTCTTCTGGTCGCCCGTTCTCCTGTTTGCCGTCGCAGGCATGGTCGTCGCCCGCGGCTGGGCCCGGCAGGTGCTGGCGCCGTCAGCCCTCGTCTTCACCCTCAACGTATGGGTGATTGCGAGCTGGACGGAGTGGCAGTATGGCGCCGGTTACGGTCACCGGGCCTTCATCGACAGCCTCGGCCTGCTGGCGGTGTTTCTGGCGGCGTTTTTTGCGTGGACCGCCGAACATCCGCGGCTGGCGCCTTACATCGCCGGCGTGGCCACGCTCGCGACGCTGCTCTCTGTCGTGCAGATGATCCAGTACTGGCTCCGCGTGTGGCCGGTGAGAGACACGACGTGGGAGCAGTACCGATCGCTGTTTCTGACATTCCGATGACGCGGAAGCGAGTCGTCGCCTGCATTGCGTGCGCGCTGCTCGCGTGGGCCATCGCTTACCTGCGCGACCCGCCGTGGGCAGGGTCGCTGACTTCAGGCATGGGCCGCTGGGAGGAGGATCCGCCGGGCACCCGCTTCCGGTGGACGACCGGCCGCGCGAGCTTCTTCGTGCCGAGGGACGCCACGGCAATGACGCTGCCGCTGCGCGCGGTGTTCCCAGGGCCGGATGGCCGTCCGGTGACGGTGAGCGTCTCGGTCGACGATCGATGGCTCGCCGACATCGAGCTGCAGCGGCCGGACGAATGGGTCCGCGCGTCGCTCCCGCTACCCCGTAGAGCGACGAGCCGGCATTTCCGGCGCGTCGATCTGCACGTCAGCCGAACAGCCGTGGGACCCTTCATTCTGGGCGTGATGACCGGGGAGATCGGGCTGGACCACTCGCCCTGAGGGCACCGAGAGAGCTTCTCCTGCGCGCGCATCGCCGCGAGCAAGATCGGGCTCACGCGACGGTTTCGAAACTTTGAAATCGGAGGCTCTTCGCGATAGCGTGATGCCATCGAAGCGCACATCCGCCCAAGGGAGGCAGCATGGCCAGAAAATTCCCGATTCTCTGTCTGTTGTCAATTCCGCTCGCACTGACAGAGGTCGCCGTAACGACCCTGGGCGCGCAGCAACCGCCGGAGCTCATCATTCGCAACGGCCTTGTCGTCACCGCCGCTGGACGCTCGGAAGCCGACGTGCGCATCCGGAGCGGAACGATCGCTGAAATCGGACGGAACCTGACTGGCTCGAGCGGCGCCCGAGTGATCGATGCCAGCCGCATGCTGGTACTGCCGGGAGGCGTCGATCCACACGTTCACCTCACGCCGACACGGACGGCGACCACCTTGAAGGGCGCCGACGACTACACGTCGGCATCCCGGGCCGCGCTCGCCGGAGGCACGACGACGATCGGCAACTTCATCAACCAGGTACCCGGCAACGATCTGCGGACCACGCTGGCGGAAGCGACCGAGATCGTCAGGCAGCAGGCGATCGCCGATGTGATCCTTCACGTCACGGCGACCGATCCGGACAGGTTCAGCCCGTCGGATGTCGCGATGCTGGCCGACCGCGGCTTCACGTTGAAGATCTTCCTCGTGCGTCCCGCGTTCGACCAGAACGCGGCGGGCTTCGTGAAGCTGATCCGCGCGGCGGGGGCAGCCGGTCTGCTCACCATGTTGCATTGCGAGGACGCCAGCATCGTGAGCACCACGCAGGAGCGGATGATGGCCGAAGGGCGCGGCGCGCTCAAGGGTCAGAACTTTGCCGAGAGCCGGCCCGTCGTGGCGGAAGAGATCGCGACCGGGCGCGCGGTGGGCATCAGCGAAGCGACGGGCGCTCCGATCTTCATCGTCCACATCTCGTCCGAGCGCGCGATGCGCGCCGCCGAAGGTGGTCAGGCGCGCGGCCTGCCGATCTTCACCGAAGTCCGGTTTCTCTACCTGCACCTGACGAGAGAACGGTTCGACGAGCCGGACGGCGCGATTTACACGGGCGACCCGCCGCTGCGCGAGAAGAGTGATGCGAACTACCTCTGGAGCGCGCTCGCGAAAGGAACCGTCAACGTCGTTGACACGGATCATGTCGGGTACACGCGCGAGGACAAGCTCGATCCGTCGCTCGACATCATCAACCATCGGCCTGCGGGGAACTACCTCCAGGTCCAGCTGCCGCTGCTGTACTCCGAGGGCGTGCGCAAGGGACGCATCACGCTCGAGCGGATGATCGCGCTGACGTCGACGAACCCGGCCAGGCTCTTTGGCCTCTACCCGCGCAAGGGCACGATCGCGGTCGGGTCCGACGCCGACGTCGTCATCTGGGATCCCAACCTGAAGCGAACCATTCGCGATGAGGATCAACTGGCGAACGCCAGGTTCTCGATTTTCTCGGGCTGGGAAGTCACCGGCTGGCCTGTCGTCACGATCCGCCGGGGTGAAGTCGTCTACCAGGGCGGCAAGGTGCTGGCAACGGCGGGCAGCGGGCAGCTGGCGCCCCGGCAACACTGGCAGCGGCCCATGTAGCCATCTCCCGCTTCACCTCACCTCCCGCCCGGTGTGGACGTTGCAGCCGCAAACGCCTTGGCCTCGTCGAGCCCGGGTCGGTCCGGACCGCCGCCCGGGAGATTCAGCAGCTGCCGGTACCGCAACTGCGCCGTCGCCTGATCGTTGACCTTGACGGCGGCTTGGGCCGCGCCGAGGAGGAGCCTGGGACGATTGGGCATGCGGTCGAGTCCGGTGGCAAACTGTTTGGCCGCGTCCGCTGGCCGGCCGAGTTCCAGCAGCACTTCGCCGAGAAGCTCGTGCGCCGGTTTGATCGGCGGATCGTCATCCTGCTCGCCCGGCGGACCCGAGGGCGGATCCATCGATTCCTCGGTCGCCGCGGCCTGCTCGAGCTTCTTCACTGCGGCGTTTCGATCGCCGCCAGCCAGGAGAGCCATGCCGTCCGCTTCGAGGGCCATGATCTCGACCTGCTTGGTTTCGGCGGCTTTGCGCGCCTTCATCGAGGCTTCGAGGTCGCGTAACCCGCCGGCGGCGAGCTGCGCTGCCGCGGCGTTTCCGAGACGCCCCGCACTCAGCGCGGTGGCCAGGAGCGTGGAACCGGCGACGCTGGGTCTGAGCCTGTCCGGCGCAGCCTTGATCTCAGCGAGGATGGGCGCCACGTCGACCACTCGCCAACGCGCGGTGTCGATCGTGTGCCGAGCCACCATCGTGTCGTACTGGCCGCTTCGGTTCGAACCGGCGTCGAGGTTCTTCGCGTGGCGTCCCGCCAGCGCCAGCGCTTCGTCGGCCTTTGCGAAATTACCCTGCATCAAGTACGCGTAGTGCAGCCAGAACATCGCGTGAAAGGCCTCCCCCTCAATCGCGCGGAGCTGCTTCTGCTCGGATCGCCTGGCGGAGGCGGCGTACGATCGCTCGTTCGCTCCCGACAATTTGTCCCATTGACCGAGCTGCACGTAGATGTGCGACGGCATGTGCAGCGCGTGCGGAGCGTCGGGCGCGAGGTACGCATAGACGTCGGCGGCCTCGAGACCGATGATGGCGCGGGTCGGCTCGTCGAAGGCGTGAACGATGTAGTGAACGGCGCCGGGATGGTTGCCGTTCCGGCGAAAGACACGAAGCGCGATCGCGCCTGCCTGCATGTCGACCCGAACGCTCTCCAGTCCACGCCGTGCGGTGCGCATCAGCGCGAGCGCATGAAGCGTCGCAGCCTCATCATCGTCAGGAAACCGTTCCGACAGCATGCCCATCGCGCTCGCGTATCGCTGCGCCCGCTCCTGGCCGTCGCCCTCGCCGTACAGCAGTTCGACCGCATTCAGGTATCCCCGCTCACGCTCGGTCGGCGCCTTGGCGAGACGCTCCGCGCGAGTGGCGGCGAGCTTGACGAGGGCCTTGCGGGCCGACGACATGTCCTGCTGCATTGGATAATGGTGCCCGCCGGTGAAGCTCAGTGCCTCCCCCCAATAGGCGAGCGCGAAGCCCGGGTCCGCCTGCTGGGCCTTGCGAAACCTGTCCGCGGCGTCTTCCCATTCGAAGCTGTGAAGGAACTTCACGCCTTCGATGAAAAAGGGTTGGGCTGCCGGCGAACCCGAGTTCGGAAAGTTGATCGTGCCGAGCGTGGCGTGTTGGCCCGAGGCCGGCGACGCCACCAGCCAGCAGACGAAACTCAGCAGCAATGATGCGCCGGCCGAGCGGCGTCGCGTCAACATTGGCGCTCCGCGGACCCTCAACCGTGACGTGACGCTGACGCTGGCCATTCAAACCTCCAGTTGGTGCAACGAAACTCAGAAAGCGCTGTCTTCAAGAACGGATCACGGATCATTGTCAGGCCGGCAAGCGCGGCATCGAAGACGATATCACGGTCACCGTCAGCACGAATGACCTGGCGGTGGCTGCTGTTCTCACGGCACTGCGATCACTTCTCCCGGCAGCGCGGGCGCGTGGATCGGCCGGCGGCGCGCGTGCGATGCCTGCTCGAAGCTGTACCCGAGCGACAGCAGCCTCGTCTCGGTGAACGCGCGGCCGAAGAACGACAGCCCGACCGGCAGGTTGTCGCCGGTGAACCCGGCCGGGACGATGAGATCCGGAAAGCCGGTGAGGTTGGCGATGTCGGTCGCCGCGAGTCCGGCGCTCGCGAGCGCCGCCGTCGCGCTGGTTCCGCCGGGCGCCGGCGGGGCGGCGATGAGGGCCGGCCTGCGCGACGCGGTGGGATAGACGATCGCGTCGAGTTGCTGCGCCTCGAACATCCCCTCGACGATCGCGCGCACCATCGGGAGGCCGTAGTCGTGCACCGCGGTGTAGCGGTAGTCGGTCAAGGTGCCGCTCTCGAGCTCGCGCTTGAACAAGCTCCAGCGGCTCGGATTCGGATGCGCGCCGTCGGCGCGCGTGGCGTTGAACTGGTTGGCGCGATCGATCATCTCCGCGAGGGTCTTCGGATACTTCGGTCCGGTGTGCGCGAGGTACTCGGCGATCTGCGCGGTGAATTCCGGATACCGCACGGCGGTGTAGAACTCGCCTTTCGAATCGAGCAGCTCGTCTCTCACGAGATCCGCGTCGCCTTCACGCTCGACATCATTCAGATCGATCAACCCACCTCTGAGTTCGGGATGTTCGAGAAAGAGGCAACGCCCCATGCCCAGCAGCGCGGTGGAGATCCGGCGGAGCTGGGCAATTGGCCTGATTTCCCGGACTTTAATGTGCCTGGCGTTTAGAATTATGTTTTGGTTAGCCGGTTTGATTCATGAGGAATACTCTCTCTTATTTCCTATGCATATGTAGCTAAGTTTAAATTCGGGAAGTATTTAAGGGCGGAAGCCGATTTCACTAGCGACTGTACTTTGGAGAGCTCTGAGGGGAAGCAAGAGAATGACTGAGGTGTACACGATCCGCGGGCAGGAGGATGTGATAGCCTGAATCTTTGGGCTCAACTTTAAGGCTCTTGTGGCTTGAGGCGTTCGCTAGGGTCATGCAGCTTCCCGTCCAGGCATCGAATGCTGGGTCCA
>Ga0137415_10008797_pt1 | contig 10013 bp, 9 predicted proteins | sample CZODoug3_1_1_16f_FD_183082 | JGI IMG/M metagenome (GOLD analysis project Ga0137415, IMG submission 183082) | Vadose zone soil fungal communities from Angelo Coast Range Reserve, California, USA - CZODoug3_1_1_16fungal (Hybrid Assembly) | ecosystem: Environmental > Terrestrial > Soil > Vadose... | reverse complement strand
CCAACTTCTTTCGCTCGGCGAGCGTGAAGCCGCCCGACCGGACAGCGGCCAGCACACCGTCGTAGCCGAGCGGATCGACGACGACGGCAACACTGGGATGGTTCTTGGCGGCGGCACGCACCATCGACGGCCCACCGATGTCGATCTGCTCGACGCACTCGTCCTCGCTGGCGCCGGAGTCGACCGTTTCGGTGAACGGGTAGAGGTTGACCACCACGAGTTCGAACGCGGCGACGCCGAGTTCCTCAAGCGCGGCGAGGTGCTCCGGCTTGCGGGTGTCGGCCAGCAGACCCGCGTGCACCCGTGGGTGCAACGTCTTGACCCTGCCGTCGAGTACCTCGGGGAAACCGGTGACGTCCTCGACCGCCGTCACCGGAACACCGCCCGCCGCAATGGTCTTCGCCGTCGACCCGGTGGACACGATGGCCACGCCCGCGTCGTGCAACCCACGTGCGAGCTCGGCCAGCCCGGTCTTGTCGTAGACGCTGATCAGCGCCCGCCGAATCGGGCGTCGTCCGTCGCTTTGCGTCATCCCAAGACCGCCTTTCGTCCCGTCCACGTCACGCCGCGCGTTGCCATCGCGGCGAGCACATCTACCAACAACCGTCGTTCGACGACCTTGATCCGTTCGTGCAGGCTCGCTTCGTCGTCACCGTCGAGCACGGTTACCGCTTCCTGCGCCAGGATCGGCCCGGTGTCCATGCCCTCGTCCACCAGGTGCACGGTGCAGCCGGTGACTCGCACCCCGTAGGCCAATGCCTCGGGCACCGCGTGCGCCCCGGCGAAGGCAGGCAGCAGGGCCGGATGGGTGTTGACCACCTGGCCGAGGAAGCGGGAAAGGAACTCCGGCCCAAGGATCTTCATGAAGCCCGCCGATACCACCAGGTCGGGCTGATGCTCGGCCGTCGCGTCGGCGATGGCGCGGTCCCAGGCTGCGCGGTCGGGGTAGTCGCCGAGTCGCACCGTGTAGCCGGTCACCGAAGCCGCCGCAGCGATGTCCAGGGCGGGGCAGGCACGATCCGTGCCGACCGCGACGACCCGGGCCGGGTAGTCACCTACCGCGGCGTCCAACAACGACTGAAGCAACGAACCGGTGCCGGACGCCAGCACCACCAGCCGCGCCGGTGCGCTCGGGAGCACTTGGAGCGGGGGCTGCACGACAGGCAGCCTAATCGGCCGGTCGTCGCGCCTCGCCGTTGGCAGCGTCTGGCTCGGAAATGTCGTCGTGGTCGGTGACGAAGTGCTCTTCCGGGTCGTCGTCCAGATCGTCATCGCGCACGATGCGGGACGCCTCGATCACCGGCGCGGCAAGCTCCGGCTCGTCGGGTTCGACGATCTCGGCCTCGATGTAGTCATCGGGCCCGACGACGTCCGGCTCACCGATGGGCGGCTCGTCGATGGGCGGCCCCTCGACGAGTGGCTCGTCGGTGAGTGGCTCGTCGGTGATCACGGGCGCCGGCGCGCGGGCGGTCTTGGGCCTGCGGGTGAGGCCGCCCGTCATCGCGACGGTCAGCCCGCCGATCGACACGAACCACAGGAAGACCGCCGGACCGAAGGTGGTCTGGTCCACGCCGACCTGGCCGAAGTTTCCCAGCTGGCCACCGCCCGCGTAGCCGAGCACGGCCATCACGGCGGCGGCCAACGCGGCGGCCACCACCAGCTTCGCCGCCGCCTCAGGCAGTGGCAGGGGCCGTCGCGCGCATTGTTGACCGACGGCGACGGCAGACGCGGCCGCCACGATCAGCAGTGCTACCCAGACGGGTCCGAGCGGCGGAGACGGCACCGCGGCAAGCACGGGTACCGCGGGCACGTCACCGCCGAGGACGGTGAAGGAGCTGAACGTGGCCAATCCCACGTGCGCGCTGGAACCGACGGCGACGGCCGCCGTGCCGACGATCACGTTCGGCACGTAGAGCACCGACAGCAGGGTGAGGCTGAGCTGCCCGAACACCGAGTCGGTGATGGCGTACAGGTCGTGCATGGTCGACCAGTGCACGACCATCGACCCGACTGCGATGACGCCGGAGAGCCCGAACAGGGCCAACACGCCTGCCGCTCCTGCCCTGGCGGCCTCCGGTAGCCAGCCCGGTAGCTGCGCGGCCATCGACGGCCGACGGACCACGCGGGAACCGACGCCGATCGCGGCACCGATGAGGTGGACGGCCAGCACTCCGCCGAAGGCGCGCAGCGCGCTGGGCGTCTGCAGTTCGGTCAGCACGGAGGACGCGTCATGAATGACCGCCAATGCGATGGCGGCGATGAGCATCGGTCCACCCACTGCCGACGCCACGACCCAACGGACGACGAACCACGAACTGCCGGGCCGGATGGCCGCCGCGGTGGTGCGCGCGGTCCCCCATGCCACCGCGAGCACGGGTAGCAGGGGCATCACGCCCAGCTCGCGGCCACCGATCGATACCGGCACCTGGTGGACGCCGAGCCACATGGTGGCGATCGCGCCGAACGCGCCGGTCATGTCGCTGTTGGCGATCAGCAATTGCAGCAGTACCACCGCAGCAATGACGACCAAGGCGATGACGGACGGACCGAACGCGACCCTGAGCAGGTCGCGGGCCTGACGTGTGCCGACTGGCCGGTTGTCCACTAGACGGGTTGCTCCCCCCACGAGCTGGTGCGCGCGATGTCGTCGTGCGCGCCGCTAGTGATTATGACGGAGGAGGACCCGATTGCTGCGCAGCCGGTTGCTGTGGCTGTGCTGATTGTTCCGCCTGGGGTCCGCTGTTGGCGGACGCCTGGGGGTGGCCGTAGGTCGGGAAGCCGGTGGGAGGTGTCGGAGGCCCCGAGTGCTGCTGGCTGGCCGGGTAGCCACCCGTCGACTGACCGCCCTGGTATCCCTGGCCGTACTGCGGCGGGTAGCTCGGCCGGTGTTGGGGCGCGGGACCGCCGTGCTGAGGCTGACCTTGGGGTTGGCCTTGGGGTTGGCCTTGGGGTTGGCCGTAGTAGCCGCCGGGAGCGCCGTACGGGTTGTACTGCTGAGGTTGGTCGTACTTCGGCTTCGGCACCGGCGCGGTGATGACACCCGCGTCCAGCAACAACCACGCGGCCGCAGCGATCGTCTGCAGCAAGCTGAAGGCGATCACCAGGTACAGCGCCCAGTCAATGGTGGCGCCGCTTGGCGCGTTGATGACCTCACCGATGACCAGGAGGAACCCCAGGACGGCGGTGACGGCTGCCACGGCGGAGTAGTTGTTCTGCTTGGGCAGCAGCGTCACCCCGGCGACCAGGCCGGACAGCAGCGCCACGAGCACGGCGATGCCGAGACCCAGCGTGCTTCCGCTGGCGGAGCCGAGCTGAGGAAACTCCGAGTTACTGATGGTGAACTGCGGGCCGAAACTCGACAGATAGACCGCGAGACCGAGCACCGCGACCGCGATGGCCAGGTACAGCGGCAGCTTGCTCGGGCCCGGTGGATCGGACTCCGGAGCCTTGGAGAACTGCTGGGTTGGTACGGAGAACTGCGTCGTCGGCGGTGTGGGGGTATAGCCGGGGCTATTGGGCGGGTAGGTCATGACCTCTCCTGTGCATTTTGATTCGACCATCCACGCTAGCGCACGGTGATGTGGGGCCGATGTCCGTCGAGCGCGCCGAGTACCCAGTAGCCACCGTGAGCAAACAGTGTCGTTCAGGCCGAGACGAGCACCGGAGCGTCGCGCGAATTGTCTTCGGACTCCTCGATTTCGCGCACCAGCGGAAGGACGTTGGCGCCGAAGTACTCGATCTCCTCCTGGAAGTGAAGGAATCCGCCGAGGATCAGATCGGTGCCGCGTTTGCGGTAGCCGGCGATGCGTTCGGCGATCTGTTCGGGCGTGCCGATCAACTGGGTGCGGAATCCGTCGTTGTACTGCACCAGGTCCTCGAACGACGAGTCGGCCCACATTCCCTTCTTGTCGCCTGTGGAGTTGCCGGCCTGTTGCACCGCACCGCGGAAACCCTCGACTGCGGGCCGGTTCGCCTTCTCGATGATCTCTCTAAGGACATCTTTCGCCTCTTTTTCTGAGTCCCTGGCGATGATGAATCCGTTGAGACCGACGCTCACCTCACGGTTTGCGCTTCGTGCGTGGTCGCGGACTTCGACGACCTGTTCGGTGAGGCCGTCGAAGTCCTTGCCGTTGGAGAAGTACCAATCCGAGTACAGGCCGCCGTTGCGCCGCGCGGCCGTCGAGTTACCACCCTGGAAGATCTCGGGGTTGGGCCGCTCGGGCGTGTTGAGCGGCTTCGGCTTCAGCGTGAAGTCGTGGATGCGGTAGAAGTCTCCGCGGAAATCAACAGGGTCGTCGTTCGTCCAAATTGCGCGCAGCACCTGCAGGAACTCCGCGCTACGGCGGTAGCGCTCGTCGTGCTCGAGCCACGGCTCGCCGAGGTGGGTGAACTCGTCCTTGAACCAGCCGGACACCACGTTGACGGCGAAGCGGCCGTTGGAGAGGTGGTCGGCGGTGGCACCCAGCTTGGCGAGGACGGCGGGCTGCCACAGACCGGGGTGGACGGCCGCGATCACCTTGAGGCGCTCGGTGGCCAGCAGAAGTGCCAGGCTGAAGCTCGTCGACTCGTGCTGGTACTCGGCGCCGTAGCTGGCCTCGTAGCGGACTTGGGACAACGCGTACTCGAAGCCGTTGTTCTCCGCGGTCTGGGCAAGTTTCTTGTTGTACTCGTAGTTCCAGTCGGTGCGCTGCTCGATGTCGCTGGTCACCAGGCCGCCGCTGACGTTGGGTACCCAGTAGGCGAACTTGACGTGGTCGGCGATCCGTTCGGTGGTCATGGTGTGCCATCCCAGCAGCGGGCGCCATCGCCGTCGTGGGTATCACTCGCGGTGACGGAAAGTCACCTGCTTCAGCCGCCGCCGGCGCTGGCCACCACGATCGGTGTCTCGCCGATTCCGTTGAATCGCGACGACGTCACCGTCGTGTACGCGCCCATCATCGGACTGACCACGATGTCGCCGACGTTCAACGCAGGCATCGGGTAGTCACGCGCCACCACGTCGACGCTGTCGCACGTGGGTCCGGCCAGCGTGACCGGATCCAGAGGCAGCCGCCCGGGCGGGCCGTCGAGTTCGGCCAGCGCGACGATCGGCGGATGGACGTCCTCGGTCATCACGTTGGAGTAGCTGCCGTACAGGCCGTCATCGAGGTAGTGCCATGACCGGCCAGCACGGGTGGCGCTGCCGACGACGCTGGTCAGAAGCGTCACGCAGTCCGCGACCATGAACCGGCCCGGCTCGGCGAGAAGGGTGAAGTGGCGCCGATGCGGGCCGAGAACCTGGTCGACCACATCCGCGATCGCGCCGATCGGAGGCATGTCCTCGCGGTACGACACCGGGAAGCCGCCGCCGATGTCGATGGTCGATACGTCCAGCCCCAGCGTCCGCTCGACATGCTGGGCGAGATCGAGCGTGGCCCGCAGCGCGTCGCGGTAGGGCCGCACGGACGAACCCTGGCTGCCGACGTGGAAGCTGAACCCGGCGAATCGGACCCCGGCGGCGACGACGTGCTTGACCAACAGCTCCGCCTCGGCCGGGTCGACACCGAACTTCGTCGATAGGTCTGACTTGGCCGATGGATTCGGAAACGCCAGCCGCACGAGAACCTCGATGTCGGATCCCCGACCGACGAACTTCTGCGCCTCGACCGGATTGTCGACGACGAACGTTCGAATGCCTCGCCGGTAGGCGTGGTCGATGTCCGCCGGCTTCTTGACCGGATGCGTGTGGATGCAGCGGGTCATCGGGATGCCGAGTGAGTGCAGGTGATCGACTTCGGCGGTGGTCGCGACGTCGAAGCTGCTGCCACAGGCCGCCAGCACCGTCAACACCGCGGGATGCGGCAGGGCCTTCACGGCGTAGTGCAAGCGGAATCCGCGCAGCTGTTCACTGAGCAACGAGTACTGCGCGGCCACCCGGTAGGGGTCCAGAACCAGTAAGGGCGTTCCGTGCTCGGCGACGAGTACTCGGAACTGCCCGGCTCGAGCCCGTAACTGGTCACGCAACTGCAACCTGCGCTGCAGATCCATGTCCCACCTCCTCGACGGCGGGTCGGCGCACTGCCAACAGACTCTTGAACCGCTCGTAGCTGAAGATCGCGAGGACGTAGAAGCCGACGTCGGCGGCGAGACTGCCCAACACCCAGCCCAGTGCCACGTTGCCGACCAGGTACGGGCCCGCGTACAGCGCCACGGGCCGGATGAAGACGCTGTCGATGACCTCGGCGGGCCCGAACTCGATCGCAATGCTGCGCAGGGCGCGGAAGTTGGCGATGAGTGCCCGCATCGGCCATGCCCGGCCGTGAAGTGTCCGGGATACCCAGCGCACCCCGTTGACGTAGGCCGTTGCGTAGTAGCCGACGGAGGCGCCGATCGTGCCTGCCACCACGGCGGCGGCGTACGACCCGGTCAGCCAGTAGATGGCGGCCGCGGCGCCAAGCTCGCCGGCCCATCCCGCGATTTCGCATGGCAGGTAGCGCCGTGTCCATTCGACGATCTTCTTGCGTCTGGTCCCCCCGGTAGCCATGGCTAGAACTGTTCCGCCGTCGCCGTCCCACGTCGTGAGTAGCTGACTACCCGAATCGCGGGCCCATGGGCCGTCACTAGGCAGCGACCGGCGCTGCGGATCCAAGCGGCATCTCATCGGATGCGGGCGTGCGGACCGCCACCAACCCCTTGAATCGTTCGTAGCTGCAGATGGCGAGGACGTAGAAGCCGACGTCGGCGACCAGCTTGGCGAAGATCCAGCCGGCGACCATGCCACCGAACAGGGTCGGCCCCAGATAGAAGGCCAACGGCCGGACGATCAGGCTGTCGATGACCTCCGCGGGTCCGAACTCGACGGCGATGCTGCGTAGTGCAAGCCTGTTCGCGGTCAGCGCGCGCTGCTTCCGAGGCAGGTGCGAGTGCTCGCGGTAGGTGGTGCGCACCGCGGCGCCGTAGGCCGCGGCGTAGTAGCCCAACGACGCGCCGACGGTCGCCACGATGGCGGCCGCGGCGAACGACCCGGTGAGCAGGTAGGCGATCCCCGCGCCCCGAATTCACATGTCGTTCCGGCGATCTCGCACGGCAGATACCGCCGCACCCACTCGCGCAGCTTGTTTCTCGTCGAGCGTTCGGTAGCCACGGGGCGAACTGTTCTGCCCGCGCCCCACCGGGTCACGCGTAGCGGGCTACCCGTGTTTGGGCTCCCCGCGAACCGCTGTGGGGACCCGGCCTTGCACCCGGGACTAGAACACGTTCTAATTCTGGGTATGGACTACGGGCTCGTACTTTTCACCAGCGACCGCGGTATCGCGCCCGCACCGGCCGCGAAACTGGCCGACGATCATGGGTTTCACACCTTCTACGTGCCCGAACACACCCACATCCCGATCAAGCGGGAGGCCGCGCACCCGACCACCGGCGACGAGTCCCTGCCCGACGACCGCTACATGCGCACGCTGGACCCGTGGGTCAGTTTGGGTGGCGCCGCAGCTGTGACCACGCGCGTGCGACTGTCCACCGCGGTCGCCCTGCCCGTCGAGCACGACTGCATCACGCTGGCCAAGTCGATCGCCACGCTCGATCACCTGTCCGGCGGCCGGGTCAGCCTCGGCGTCGGATTCGGCTGGAACACCGACGAGCTCGCCGACCACAACGTACCGCCGGCCCGCCGCCGCACGATGCTGCGCGAGTACCTCGAGGCCATGCGTGCCCTGTGGACCCAGGAAGAAGCCGAATACGACGGCGAGTTCGTCAAGTTCGGTCCCAGCTGGGCCTGGCCCAAGCCGGTGCAATCCCACATCCCGGTGCTCGTCGGCGCGGCCGGCAACGAGAAGAACTTCAAATGGATCGCCAAGAGCGCCGACGGCTGGATCACCACGCCACGCGACTTCGACATCGACGCACCCGTGAAGCTGCTGCAGGACACCTGGGCCGCAGCGGACCGCGACGGCGCACCCCAAATCGTGGCGCTGGACTTCAAGCCCGATCCGGACAAACTGGCCCGCTGGGCCGACCTCGGCGTCACCGAGGTGCTGTTCGGTCTGCCCGACAAGTCGGAGGCCGAGGTCGCCGGTTACGTGGAGCGATTGGCGGGCAAGCTCGCCGCTTTGGTGTAAGCCCGCCTTTCGTCGAGATCTGCCACAGGGCTGTCGCCACGACGAAATCGCGACCCTCGCGCAGATCTCGGCGTACCAGGATTGCCGCAGATACCCCGTACGAGTTTCCTCATGTCCGGACCGGGCGGTTGCGCCAACGATCGAGCGATGCACCTCGCCGCGGCGCAAGAGATGGTCGGAAAGAACGGCACATGTGCCGTCGGTGACGGGGGCTCGTCGCCTGCATCGACGCCGACAACAAACACGGCTTCGTCCTGCAATCGTCGGGCGGTTGGTCGTTCTGAGCCAGCCCGCCGCCGACACAGTCGGGTAGTCGACTACGCGTGACCCGACCAGTTCTGGAGATGACAGTTCAGGGGCATGAGGACTCACCCTCAGCGGATGACGCGAAAGGACATGTCATGCCCAGCATCAGCCCACTCATCGTCCAAATCTTCGACGATCGCCACGGCAACCGTCGCCGCGCCAAGCGTGACGAGGACGGATACCGCTTGCGTTTCGAGTCCAAGGGCCGTGTGTCGCGACGCCGTTCGAAGTGATTGCGCTCAGCCAAGCGTGGCGCGGTTGATGCCGTCCTCTGTCGACTTCACCGCGATGCGGGCGCCGATGGGATCGCCGCCGGTCATCAACGCCACTAAGTCTTCGTCCTCGGAAAGGGCCATGAACCTGCTTCCGTCGGCGTCGAGCCTGCCGATGACGACACCAGTCGTGACGGGCCAGTCGTAGCGCACCGAGTACGTCTCAACGGTGCCCGGTCCGTCGGCATTTCGAGTGACCGCGACCTTCGGCAGCGCCGCAATGTCGTCTTGCAGCGCCGTGCTCTGGTCGGACGCCCAGTCGGCCGGTTCGGTCGAGTACACCCCGACCGAATACTTGCTCATGACTCCGCCGTTGGCGCCAACGAGACCGAATGAACCTGGCCTCTCGCGCATTTCGGCCACGGTCTCGGCGATCCCGTGCAGTGAGTAGCTGTTGCCGGGGCCACCGAAGTACGGCAGCCCGCCGGTGAGCGTGAGCCCTCGCGGATCATCCGCCGCCAGGCCGAACTCGTCACACACGGCGAAGACCGGGAAGGGGAAGCAGCTGTACAGGTCGAAGGTCGCGACGTCGTCGATCCCGATACCCGCAACCCGGAGTGCTTCTGCCACAGCCTGTTTCGCGGAGTAGCTCACGCTCACGTCGACGCGGTCCAAGAGGTCCTGCTCGGTCTGGTCGGCATGCCCCCGCAGGTACACCCACTTCTCCTCGGGCACACCAAGTCTGCGGGCCGCCTCGACTGACATCAGCACGGCTGCCGCGCCCTGGTTCACGGTGTCGCGCGCCACCAGAAGCCGCGGGTACGGGTCGCAGATCATCCGGTTGTCGTCGGCGACGGTTTCGATCTCCTCGACCGAACGCTCGACCGGAGATGACGAGAACGGGTTCTTGGCAGCAACTTTGGAGAACGGCGCGAAGAGCTCTGCCATCTTTCGCCGGTAGTCGTCGACGCTCAGGCCCAGGCGCGCACGCCGCGCGTTGTCGAGCAGTCCGTACTGCACCGGCGCGCCGGTCAGCCCGTGCTTGGCGGTGTACTCACTCGTGTAGCGCTCGAAGCCGTAGCCGCGGTCTTCGAGCTGGCCGCCGACGTGCTCGGTGAAGTCCGGCTTGTCGAATTTCTCTCCCGTCGCTTCGCTCGCCCTGGACCGGTCGGCGAAGTACTTCGCGGTGGAGCCCGGTTCGGAGCCCAGGATCAGTGCCACGTCGATCTCGCCTGCCGCGATCGCCCCAGCGAACTCGGTCACCAACTTCTGCGGGCCGTTGCCGCCGATCGGTTCGAGCACTGCGCGCACCGGATCGGCGCCGACCCGCTTCGCGACCGACCGCATGTAGTTGTCGGACGCCCCGAGCAGTGGCTCGTCGAACGGCGTGCAGATC
>Ga0137415_10008796_pt1 | contig 10013 bp, 12 predicted proteins | sample CZODoug3_1_1_16f_FD_183082 | JGI IMG/M metagenome (GOLD analysis project Ga0137415, IMG submission 183082) | Vadose zone soil fungal communities from Angelo Coast Range Reserve, California, USA - CZODoug3_1_1_16fungal (Hybrid Assembly) | ecosystem: Environmental > Terrestrial > Soil > Vadose... | reverse complement strand
CGAGTTTCATCGTCACCCCGCGCGGAGACACGCTGTTCTTCGGGCTCTATCGCGTGAATGGCATTGACACGTGCGAGGCCGGTCACCGCGATCCAATCTTTGGTGACGACGCGACAGGCAAGAATCTATATGACCTCGCATATGACGACCGCCTCGCGCTCTACGAAGGCAGGTTGTCGATCGTATGGGGCGGTGCGACGCGGTCATGGTGGCAGTGGGCCGCACGCCAGCCGAAGCCGGTCGTCGCCATCAGGGAGCCAGACGATCCGCCGTTCCCTGGATTCGCATCATTCGTGTGCGACCTCGAAAATGTGCCGGGGCTCTACACCTCGTGGCAGGCAATTCTGCGCGCGGTCAAAGGCATCTACCTACTCGTTGACCGCGAGACTGGGGAGCAGTACGTCGGCTCAGCCAAGGGTGAGGAGAGCCTCCTCGCGCGGTGGATAAGCTACGCGCACGACGGTCACGGGGGCAACGTCGGCCTGCGACCTCGCAAGGGGGCGAAGTATCAGGCATCAGTACTGCAAGTCTTCGACATAACCTCGCCTGACCAAAGAATCGAAGAGATCGAGTCTATGTGGAAGCAGAAGCTCGGGACGCGCGTCCACGGACTAAACCGTAACTAGCCTGACGAGCGTGCAGAACTGTCCAGGAAGCGACGATCCTAACCTCATCGATCTTCACCGCTTCTTCCTTGTTGATCGCACCACTCAGGACCTCATTCGAACGTGGTTTCGGCGCGCCGAGCCTCCGCCAAGCCCTGGCAATCAAGTCGCCGAAGACCGCTGGTTAGAGCCAGAGCAGCGGTTTGAGGGGTTCATCTACGCATGGATCGCTTTCAACGGATGGGCAATGACGGTCTGTGATGTCGACGGAGACGAAGCTTCGGTCAATCTAGTCGGATCTTCTCCAGACCTTCAACATCGCTTCCTAGCGCTGCTCGATCGCGATCCAGAGTTCCGGGGCGCCGCCGAGAGATTCCAGGCACTATGGCCAATCTTCAGCGACAAGGACATTCGGCGCTCCGGAGTGCTAGAGGAGATCCCGCGAGGCACGTCGAGACCAGAGCGCATTCCAATCTATCTGGCTTTCCAGTATCGGGATGAGCGCGGCAGGGGACACCAGATCGGGTTTCGTCCGCGCTGTGCAGGAGACCATGGTATCGGGGCCAAGATCCCGCTTGACTGGGCGCATTCGCTTTCAGCGATCTACCAGGTCCGCTGCAATCTGTTCCACGGTTATAAGGGGATCCGCGTGCGTGATGACAGGGACATTGTTGCGGCCGCGTACAACGTCCTCCACGCCACGATGCGGGGGGTACTTGGATTTGAATAGAGGTCAAACCAGCGTGGCGAGGCAACCAGCGGTGGTTCGAGTCCACCGCGGCCCTCACCTAGCTTTAGGCCGCCAACTCTTTTCTGATTCGTTCGATTGCTCGCCGACGCCGGAGCCGAAGGGCGTTCGGCGAGAGGCCAAATTCGGCTGCCATGTCCGCCAGCGATTCGCCTAGCACCTCCTGTCGGTACAGGATGATGAGCCCGGCCGATGGGATTGATCGAGCCTCCAGTTCTGCTAGCAGACCGGGAATTTCATGCCCGGCCGCGTCGGTCGCACGTCGATCCAGATCGCCAGTGCTATGGCTCAGCGACCGGATCTCTCTTGCAAGCCAGCGATAGGTCCCCTTTGTGGCCGTAGAAAGCAACCTGTTCGGGGACCACCGCGCTGGCTCGGCGGGGCCATCAAGTGCCGCGGCCAGAAGCTCAGTGATCAGCTGCTGGGCAACCTCGTCGTGAGTGATGGCCGGCGGCATGGCAGGCATTGCCGCGATAGTTATCACGAGGTCTGGGCACATGGCCTCGAGGATGATCGTGGCCCACGCCCCACGTGGCCCCTCAGCGTAGTCGCGGAGCACCTGGGCCCACATGCGGTCCCGCGCTTCCGCTGGCGCTCCCCACAATCTCAGCCTGCTGGGTAAATCCTCGACTCCGACGAGTGATCCGGATCTGACGGTCTCGCGGAAAGCTTGGTGGATCTGGTCGACGAATCGCATCATTTCGAACCTCACTCGCTTGGGATGTGGGTTCGACTATCGATTGCGGGCACCTTCTATCCACCTTCGACGACTCATCGCAGGGCCCGCGAGGTAGGGGCCAGCGAGCAGAGCGCGATCTTGCCTGAGCCGATCCCGGACCTGAACCACCTTCTCATCGCCGTTTGACCACCTTCCGCCGGTAGCCGTGGCATCGAGCGCTGACGGAAGGTGGACGGAAGGTGATCGGAAGGTGTTTGGCGCTCGGGCGACTGCTGGCTGAATTCAGCCTGACTCCGGGAACCCCCTCATTTTTGGGCCAAAACGCGGCCCGGAAGGTGATCGGAAGGTGGCCTAGATCTAGCCTCGCGACATGCGCCACCGTGTTCAAACAGGCTTTTCGCAAGGCAGTCCGGATCGGAGTCATAGGTTTGAGCCAACCTCAAGGAAAGTTGAGGAATTCTTGAGGCTGTGATGAGGATCGCGGCGGCCCCAGACGGCGATGCTCTACCGGGAAACGATTCGATGTCAGGTCGACCGGTGGAAGATCGCTTTGGCGGCGTTAAGATGCCGCTTAAGGGTAAGGGGTAGGTTGCAGCCGTGCTCACCAAGCCCGCCAGGGCACGCGGCTTTCAGATGAGAAATGCGGTCCTGGGAAGCTGGACCCGGACCGGGCTGGCGGCTGTCGTCCTCGTCCTGATCCTTGGCAGCATCGCTGTCCTCGGGGCCACCGGCCAGCTCAGCGACCTCCGGTATCTGAACATCCCTCTGATCCACCCCTGGCCTCCGGCCGGTAACTATCAGAACCCCTTTAACCCGACCGACCGAGGCGACATTATCAACGCCTCTCAGGCTGCGAAGGTGAAGGGCGACCTTGTCGAGGATGGCCAGGTTGAACTAAAGGCATTTCAAGCCAGCGACGGAAGCCTGCTCGACGGAGCGGACACTGGAAACCGGTTGGTCAAGCTCCGCGCCGCACTTGCGCAGAACCACGCAGCGGGGGTGTCCGAGGACTTCACAAACCAGCTGACATCGATTCGCGTCGGGAAGCTGGCGGACCCAAATGATGCCGCGGTGACGTGGTGCGTTGAGGAAGTCGGGACCTCGCGAATCACTCTCACAAACGCTGCCAACGGGCAGACCATCAGGCAGTACACGATCCGTTTCGACGACAAGTTCTGGATGGTGTTAGTCGGCGGCAGGTATCTGATAACCGACGCCGAAGTTCAGTCGGAGACTATTTCATGAAAGCGGGGCGACTGATCCGCTCCGCCATGGCAGCTCTAGTCGCCGTACTGGTCCTGCCGGCCTCAGCATTGGCCGAGGCTCCTGGCAACGAAGGTGGAACCGTCAACGTTGGCCCGGTCAGCAAGGGCCCGGTTGTGAGCCAGGGATCTGCCGGCTACGACCCGAACGGCATCAGTGCCACAGCATCTACGCAGCCGACCGGGTCAGGCACGACTTCCACTGCTCCGAGCTACATCTATAGACCAGTTCCCGGCAACTCCGTTCCAGGTGCCTGTCCAACCCAGAACAACGGCCTGGTCAGCAACCCCTGCGCGGGCATCCCTACATCGGCGTGTCCTCCCGCTCAGACGGGCTACTACGTATATGACTCGAACGGCAATGCGCTCGGTCTGGTTTGTGTTCCTAACCCGACCGACAGCCTCCTGCCACCGACCACGCCAGAGATCGCGCTGGCTGATCAGGCCAGCTCGAGGCAGCCATGGCCGGCTCTAAAGTTTGGTATCAACCCGACCGTTGGGCTGACCGGCTTGCCTTCGTGGTTCTGGCTAAGCGGAAGCGCAGCGATGCCTGACGCAGTTGCATCGTCGGGTCCCCTTACGGTACGAGTCCAGGCACGCCTCGCCGGTGTCAGTTGGGAGTTCGGCGACGGCCTTGGTTTCGACTCAGTCGACCTCGGTCAGTCATATCCGGTTCAGAGCGACATACAGCACCTGTATCAGACCGACACCTATCGGCTGAGCAACGGCTACACGGTGGTCGCAATCCTTCGCTATCTCGTGACCTATTCAGTCAATGGCGGCCCGTGGAACACGCTTGGCGTGAAGACACGTCCCTTCAGCCAGCAATACCTCGTCTATCAGTTGCAACCGGAGGCGGTGGCAGGGCAATGAGCGCGACAGCGGAATCACGACCTCTTCGTCTGGTGGCCGGCACGGTGCAGCGCCGATGGCGCCTGGGAGCATTGCTCGGGCTCCTCGTGGGCCTCGCCCTAGCGGCCTACTCTCTCATCGTCCTCGGCCCAGGCGCCGAACTGAGCCAGATGGTCCCGGTTCTCCGGGCAGCCAGGGCCATTCAGGCCGGCAATACCATCACGGCCGACGAGCTAACAACCGCCCTCATCCGGACTCAGGACCCAGGTGTTCTGGCGACGCTGCTGCGCGACTCCGATCGGTCGCGGATCGTCGGCCAGGTCGCCGCGATGGACGTGCCGGCGGGTGACCTTATCCCCGCTGGAGTGGTGGCACCACAAACGACTGGCGGGATGGTGAAGGCGGAGCTGCCAATTCGCATCATGCCCGCAGACCTCGCGCCCGGCAACCACGTGCTCCTGCTGGTCAGCGCTACGGCACCCAACGGTGCGGCCGTCGATATCGTCTATATGCAGGACGTTCGCGTCCTTCAGGTGGGACATGGGTCGGCCGAGCTCTGGATTCCGACCAAGCTGTTTCCGCAGGTCGTCTGGTACGCGGACCATGGCGGGATTGTTCTGGCGACCATGCAGCCTGGCGACATCCAGCAACCGATCCCCGCGGGCGGAGCAGCGGGATGACAACCATTGGCGTCTTCTCGGCGCGTGCCGACGGTGCGACCGCTGTCGCCGTCGGGCTCGCTGCGGTTCTGGCTGCGAGGGCGCGAACGCTGCTAATCGACCTCAATCTCGATAACCCCGAAGTCGCGACCATTCTCGACCTCGATCCTGAGATCGGAATCTTCGACCTTGCCTACAAGGCGCAATTGGCGCCTGTCGACCGCGACGAACTGGAGCAGCACTGTGGGTTTAGAGATCGCATCGCGGTGGTTCCGGGGATCAAGCGCCGCGACGATGTCCACCGCATCTCGGCTCACTTCATCTCCGGACTTCTGGAAGCAGCCTCGCGGCGCTTCGAACATGTTGTGATCGACCTCGGCCGGCTGCCTTCGTCCCTTGCGGAGGCGACGGGCTCTGGCCGCTTGCTCTGGGTGGTCACACCGACGCCACGCGGCACGGCAGCGTTGGAACGGCGCAACTGGGAGGGCGAGCGACAAGGGGAGGATTGGCTCAAAAAGGCGAGCATCGTCGTCAACCGCCACAACCAGCGCGCCTTCGCAGGCTTCGAGCGCTACGCCGGCGAAGAGTACGGGCTATCCACCGCAGGCAGCGTTCCGGAGGCTCCCGACTATTGGACTCGTGTCGACCTGCAGCATTCGGTCCAGGCACTGAACGTCGCAGAGATCCACACGGCTGATCCCCGCTACGAGAAGCATCACGGACCGCAGGCGCTTGCAAGCCGCCGAGCATTCGAGGCATTGGCCGATTCATTCGCGCCGCTGGAATTAACCGCGGCTGAGAGGGCGTGACATGCAGACCCTGGATGCCACCGCAGATGAGATGAGCCAGGCCGAAGCCCACATCCTCCCGGCCTTCCAGAAGAGTTTGGACGACTTGCTTCGCGAGCGTAAGGACCCAAGGCCGCAGGTTTCCGACGACCGGGCCATCTTCGGACTCGCTGACAAGGCGGTGCGCGACTACCATGCCGCGACGGCTCGGTCCTCGTCGCTGCCGCAGCTCTCGCAAGTCCAGCTCTGGGAAATCCGGCAGCGGCTCTACATCCAGCACGGCGCGCTTGGACCGCTCGGCGAGCTTCTGGCCAAGGAAGGCGTTGAGGACATCCACATGAATGGCCTCGACCATGGCTACCTCGAGTACGGCGACCACCGCGAGCCATTGCCGGCGTCCTTCGAGTCGGAGGAGGATCTCATCAGCATCGTCCGGTTCTACGCCGAACAGTCAGGACGCAGGTTCGACGTTTCGAGCCCGATTGTCACGGTCACGATGCGCGACGGTAGTCGGCTCAACGCAGTGCTCCCGCCGATCGCCAAGCCCCTCGTGATCACCATTCGTAAGCAGCAGCTGCGGCGGTTCCTGAGCCTCAGCGACCTGGTCAGGTCGGGAACGATTCCGGCCCGTGCCGTCCCGCTCCTCGAAGCTGCGGTGAGGGCTCGGCTGAACATCATTCTCAGCGGACCCACTGGCACCGGCAAGACGACGCTGGCGCGAGTTCTGGCGCTGATGATCCCCGAGGGCGAGCGCACCTGCGTCCTCGAGACAGAGACCGAACTCTGGTTGCACGAACTGCGTCCGCAGTTCTTCAGCCTCGAAGAGCGCGACGCGAACGTTGAGGGCGCCGGCCGAATCACCATGCAGGATCTATTTCAACGCGCCGCTTTGCGTCAGCGTCCCAAGCGGATCATCGTCGGCGAAGTCAGAGGGACAGAGGCGCTCGACATGATCCATGCGATGTCAAGCGGGCACGATGGCAGTCTGACCACGCTGCACGCGAGCAACCCGCAGACGGCGCTGGACCGCCTTGAGGTGCTTGCAATGTCGGCCGACCGAAACCTTGCGCCTCATGTCGTGCGTCGGATGATCGGGGCTGGCGTCGACCTCATCGTGCATTTGAGTACCTACCATCGAGGCGACCAGGAGCTTCGCCGCCTCGCCTCACTCGCGTTCGTGGCCGAGAACCGAGAGAACGATATCGGCTCGCCGGTGGTCTCAGGCCTCGCCAGCTATCGCATCCTCGATGACTCCTGGGACTGGCGTCGAGAGGCGCTCGTGCACATGCCGGACAAGGTCTGGAAAAAGCTGCTCGCAGCCGGGGTCAATCCCGAGGACGTGGTCCGCGAGGTGCTCGGGAATGGCGAATCTTAGGATCCTTCTGATTGTCGCTGGCCTGACGATCGCCTTCGCCTGTTTGGCCGCCATGGCGGCGGATGATCTGAGTGCTGCTTCCCGACGGGTGCGTCGTCGCGTTGGACGGCTCGTGCGGCCGGAATCGGTCCGCGTAACGCTTGCCCAGGCAGGTCTCACATCGATACCCGTGCCTGCATGGATTCTGTCTCGGATCGGGCTCGCGGTCGCGGCTGCGGCGATCGCCTGGGCGTGGTTCGGGCTCCCAGTCCTCGGGCTGATCGCATTTCTTGTCGTGTACCACCTGATCGGAACCGCGCTTGAGTTCAGACGCCGCGGCTTCGAGGCTCGACACCAGGAGGCGCTCCTCGAGGCCGTGCGCCACGGGATTGCGGTCATGTCGCGTGCGGGCAACGCGACCTCGATGCTAGAAGCTCTCGCCGACGGCGGTCCGTTCGAGGTTCGGCCCCTCTTCAAAGAAATCGTCCTGGTTGGTGGCAGCGGTCCAGCTGGAGAGACGTTCGTCCGCGCGCTGGAGAAGATCCGTGACCGCGTCGCGGACCCACTCTTTGACGATGTCGTGCTCGCGCTGACTCTGCACTGGCGACAGGGTGGCAAGCTGGTCCCGGCGCTCGAGGCGGTTGTTAACGACTGGTCAGAGACACTGCGCCTTCAGCGCGAGGCCAAGGCGCTGCGGTCGGGCGTCGAGGCGTCGGTGGTGCTGCTCGCCCTGCTCCCATTCGTGTTCTTGGTCACGCTGCAACTGCTCGCGCCCACACTGCTCGCGCCATTCCGGTCGCCCGGCGGTGAGGTGGTCTTCGCACTGGCAATTGGCTGGATGGCGCTCGGCTACGGGATTCTCCAGCGGATGTCCCAGCCTCCACGCGAGAGCCGGTTGCGGCTGCGTGAGGCGTTGCCATGACGGCGCCGCTCGCAGGAGCGCTCGTGCTGTCAGCGCTGACCGGTGTGACAGTCTCGTGGTTCTTCATTTCCTGGCCGCGCCGGATCTCGGCCGAAGAATGGATCGTCCACCGGCGGTCCTTCCAGCGTGCCCATGACACGACGAAGCAGTTTGGAGTTCTCTCAATCCTTCGAACCGGGTCGGTGGCGGGCGTGCGGATTCTGCCGGAGGCGGACGTCGCGTTGCTAAGCCTTGCGAGCCCAGACGCGCCGGCCACTCAAGGGGACGCCAAACGCCGCCTTGCGCTGCTCGCTGGAGGCTCGGCCGCCGGCGTGATCATCGTCGCAAGCATCGGCGGATTGGCAACCGGAGCGACATGGCTTGCAGTCTTCTCGCCCCTTATCGCGCTGCTCGCGGCAGGTGCGGTCGTGACCGGCCAGTGGGTGAGGTGGAGGTTCGAGGTGGCGAGCGTCCGAGCCTCGATCCGTAAGGACCTGCCTCGCCTGCTTACTGGTGCGCGCGTCCTTCTGGATAGTGGTACGGCCAACGCAGAGCAGGCCCTGGCGGCCGCGGTTGGCACGTATGCCGACCCGGCTGCAGAGCTGCTGCGTGAGGCGCTTCGCCGCAAGGAAGTCCAACGGGTGGAGTTCGAAGCAGCCGTTGATGAGGTGGCGGACCACTACGCGGTCGGGGAATTCCATCGGCTTGCGGACAACCTTCGCGTTGGTCATCGCTATGGGACCGGTATGTCCACGCTGCTGGTCGACTTCGCCCAGCGGGCTCGCAGCTCCTGGCATGCCAGCTACCGCGAGCGCATCACTCGAGCTCCGGTCCTGATGACTGTGCCCGCGCTGATGTTCTTTGTGCTGCCACTTCTCGTCCTCGTGATGTTTCTCGTCTTCTCGCCGCTCATGGGGACGCTGGGCCGGCTATGAGCGAACGAGGTCAGGCACTGATCGAGTTCTCGTTCACGGTCGGCCTGCTTATGCTGCTCGTGGTCGCCACCGCGCAGGTCGCGATCTTCCTCAACTACCGCTCCAGTCTTGACTTGGCGACACGCGAGGGCGCCTACCAGGCGAGTCTGGTCGGCCACCAGCCTCGCGATGGAGAGCTCGAGACGCAGACGCTTTGGGCGAAACTCGAGCCAGGAGCCCAGCCGGTGGACGTGTCCGTTACCCGCGAGGGGAACCTGATTGTGGTCACGGCGAGCACTTATGCACCCGCCATCCTGCCGATTCCGTTTCCACCATTCACCCGCCTGACGGTGCAGGCGCGCTCGGTCCACACCATTGAGCAGTTCGAGCCGGGATCGTCATGAGAAGGCAATCGGGCCAAGCGCTTGTGGAGTGGGGGCTGAGCGCTTTCGTGCTCATGCTCTTCGCCTTCGGGCTCTTGGCGGTCGGCCAGATCGTCGGCGAGGACATGGCTGTTCGCTCAGCCGCCACCCAAGCCGCGTTCGCGGCCGCACGGGCGCCCAGCGCAACCGCGGCCCAACAGTACGGACAAGCCGCCGCGATCGAGGCGGTGCGCGGATCGCAAATTGAGAACCTCCAAGTGACCATCGACACAGGCTCGTTCCAGCGCGGGTCGACTCTGACGGTGACCGCACGAGGCTACGTAAACCTGGCGGCGTTTCCGATCATCTCGCAGGTGCTCGGTGGAAGGGTCGCGGTGACCTGGCAGGCTCGCGCACTGATCGAGCCGTATCGAAGCAGGACGCCATGAGACGGCCGGGCACGCAGAAAGGCCAGGTGCTGGTCATGTCCGCGCTGGTAATGACGTTTCTCTTCCTGCCGCTCTCGGTCTTCGTCATCGACACGGCGCTGGTCGATTCGAGCTATGCCCAGCTCGGAGAGACTCTGCAGGCGTCGGCCGAGGACGGCGCGTCATCAATCGACGTGGCGGCCTACCGGAGCAGCAATGGCCAGATTGTTCGACTCGATCCGGTTCAGGCGAAGGCGGTCGCCGACGGTTCGATTAAGGCAGCTGCGGTGCGGGGCCTCCAATCGTGGACCGTGTCAGTCAGTGGTTCGCGTGTGACCGTGACCGGGACGCTTTCAGTTCAGCTGATGGTTCTTAGTAACGCGGCGTTGAGCGAGTCGAGGAGCGCGATCTTTGCCTATGGGCAATAGGACAATCCGTCTCGCTGCTGCGCTGACGATAGG
>Ga0137415_10008795_pt1 | contig 10016 bp, 10 predicted proteins | sample CZODoug3_1_1_16f_FD_183082 | JGI IMG/M metagenome (GOLD analysis project Ga0137415, IMG submission 183082) | Vadose zone soil fungal communities from Angelo Coast Range Reserve, California, USA - CZODoug3_1_1_16fungal (Hybrid Assembly) | ecosystem: Environmental > Terrestrial > Soil > Vadose... | reverse complement strand
CCGCCAGCCTGCTGGTCGCGCCTTTCGAGGGGAAGGGCCATTCGATCGTCGACGGCGAGCGCTTCGAGTGGAACCGCTTCGACACGCTGGCAGTGCCGGGCGGCTCCTGGTGCGAGCATGTCAATGGCTCGGACAAGGAGCCCGTCTATCTGTTCGTGGCCAGCGACGAGCCTGCACTGCGCGCCTTCGACCTCCATAAGAAGTGGGGGCGCGACAAGGCCGGCGACGTGGTCCGCCTCTACTGACCGTCAAAGAGCCGCGGCGGAAGCGGGCATTCCGCCGTCATCCCATCGATGTTCGAGCTGAGGTCGTGGCTTGCCGAGTTCACGTAACACGACATTGCTGTCCCATATCGATTGCCCGGGCGGCGGCCAGGTCTGGGTCGAGGGCACGACATTGTTCGTCGGCCATATGCGTGCGCCGAGCGGCACCTCGATCTACGATGTGGGAGACCCGAGGCGCCCGCGTCTCATCGCCAGGATCGATCTTCCCGAAGGCTGGCACTCGCACAAGGTGCGGGTCGCCAACGACATCATGGTGGTCAACCATGAGAAGCTCGGCCAGAGTGGCTCCGCGGATTTCGGCGGAGGCTTGGGCATCTACGATGTATCGCGACCGGGCGATCCCAAGCTGATCACCAAATGGACGACGTCCGGCGGGCGCGGCGTGCATCGCTACGACGTCGACGGCCGCTACGCCTATATTTCGCCGACTGCCGACGGATATGTCGGCAACATCGTCATGATCCTCGATCTCGAGGATCCGGCGCGGCCGGTCGAGGTTGGGCGCTGGTGGATCCCCGGGCAATGGACGGGCGGCGGAGAGGAATGCCAGCTCGTCGGCGGGGTGACGCCCCGCTGCCACCATCCGCTGCGCCTGGGGGACCGGCTCTATGTCAGCTACTGGCAGCACGGCCTCTTCATTCTCGACATTGCGGATATGAGCCGCCCGTCGGTGGTCTCTCATCTCAATTCGAGCCCGGCCTTTGCGCATCCGACGCATACCTGCCTGCCCATCCCGCAGCCCCTGAAGGGGCGGCGGATCATGGTGGTGGCTGACGAGGACGTGGCGAAGCTCTACCCGTCGCCGCCGGCCTTTGCCTGGATCTACGACATCACCAACGAGAAGGTCCCGCTGCCGATCGCCACTTTCCAGGTCGAAGGGCTCGATCCCGACGGCTCGCCGCAGCCGCCCATGATGGGCTGCCACCAGCCGTCGGAGCGCTTCAACGGCTCGATCATTCCCTTCGCCTGGTTCGCGCAGGGGCTGCGGCTCGTTGACATCGCCGACCCTTTCGCGCCGCGCGAGGCCGGCTACTTCGTCCCGGACGCGCCGGCCGGCGCCGCGCTCGCCTCGTCGAACGACGTGACGATCGACGCTCGCGGCGTCGTCTACCTCGTCGACCGCATCCATGGCGTCGACATCATCGAAGCGAGCGTGTTCTGATGAAGAAGAACGACCTCTCCGGCGCATCGGGCTCAGGCGGCAAGGGCGACCGCTATCCGATCGGCGCCAAGAATCCGAACCTGCCTTTCTATCCGGCCGTGCGGGCGGGCGATTTCATCTTCGTGTCCGGGCAGGTCGGGAAGGATGCCGACGGCAACATGGTCGACGGCACCATCGAGGTGGAGACCCAGGCGACGATCGACGCGATCAAGCGCATCCTCGCCGAGGAAGGCGCCGCATTGGCCGACGTGGTCAGGGTGACGACTTTCCTCCAGGATACGCGCGACTTCGGCCGCTACAACAAGGTCTTCGCCGCTTGCTTCCAGGGCGTGGCGCTGGCCCGCACCACGGTCGCAGCGCGCGCCGTGATCAACACCAAGATCGAGATGGACGCCATCGCCTATTGTCCGCGCAAGGCCTGAGGTAGCCACAGGATCCTGGAGCTGCACGAAGAGAGATATTGGAGGAGAAGAGATGATCAGAATTCTAGGGCGGCAAACGTCCGGCAATGTCCAGAAGGTCCTGTTCGCACTGGAGGAGGTCGGGGTTCCCTACACGCGCGAGGATTATGGCCGTCAGTTCAACAACACCCAGACGCCCGAATACAAGAAGCTCAATCCGAACGCCAAGGTGCCGACCATCGTCGATGGCGAGACAGTGATCTGGGAATCGAACGCGATCCTTCGCTATCTCGCGGCGACCTATGCGACGGGGCTCACCGGCTCCACGCCGGCCGAGCGCAGCGACGTCGAGCGCTGGATGGACTGGCTGCTGGCCTCCATCAATTCCCTCTATCTCACCATGTTCAAGGATTCGAAGAAGCCGGCCGAAGAGCGTATTTCCGACTACGAGGCGCAGGCCAAGGAATTGGCCTCGCTGCTCGCACTGGCCGATCTTCACCTGGCCGGCCGCGAATGGTTCGCGCTCGATCGCCTCACTCTCGCCGATGTCGCGCTCGGGCCGATCGTCAAGCGCTGCCTCGGATTCCCGATCGAGCTGCCGAAGCTCGCGAATCTCGACGCCTGGATGGAGCGGATCGACTCCCGGCCGGCATTCCAGGTCGCGACCGGCGCCAAGCCGGCGAAGGTCGCGAGCGCCGCGTGATGGCCAGGCTCCGCTAGGATTTCCACCCGTGCACCTCAGGGCGATCAGGTCCGTTGACGAGATGCCGGCTCGATCGGGCGCGGCAACGGATCTGATCCGCGCCGAGGCGGTCGGAGTGGCCTTGGGCGCGGCGCAGAGCCGACAGGAGATCCTCCAGGACATCAGCCTTTCGGTGCCCGAAGGCGCGTTCGTCTGCCTGATCGGCCCATCGGGTTGCGGCAAGAGCACTCTGCTCAAGGTGCTGGCCGGCTTGATCTCGCCGACCTCGGGCCGCGTGTCGATCGCTGGCCTGGAACCCGCGGAGGCGGCGCGCCGGCGCATGGTGGGCCTCGTATTCCAGGACGCCACCTTGCTGCCCTGGAAGAATGCGCTCGACAACGCCGCCTTGCTGCTGGGTGTCGCAGACAAGACCATGTCGCGATCCGCATTGCGCGATCGGGCCCAGCAGATGCTCACCCTGGTGGGCCTCGGGGAGGTCGGCCACAGGCGCCCGGACGAGCTGTCGGGCGGCATGCGGCAGCGCGTCTCCATCGCCCGGGCCCTGGCGCTCGATCCGGCCGTGCTGTTGATGGACGAGCCGTTCGGCGCGCTCGACGCCATCACCCGCGAGGTGATGAGCCGGTCGCTGCTGGAGATCTGGCAGCGGACCCGCAAGACGATCGTGCTCGTCACCCACTCGATCGACGAGGCGATCTACTTGTCGAGCCAAGTGCATGTGCTGGGCATCGCGCCGGGCCGCATCGTCCAGACCCTGGATGTGGCGCTGCCTTATCCGCGCGACGAGGCGGTGATGGAACGCCCCGAATTCATCCAGCTGGAGCGCCGCCTGCGGGCGGCCCTTCGGTCCAGCCACCGGCCTGGAGAGACGCCGTGAGCCTGCCGTCGAGCATGGGTCTTGCGGGCCCGCCGCTCTCCCGCTGGCGGAGCTCGACCGGCAGCTGGTTGCCAGCGCTCGCGCTGTCGCTCGTCATGCTTCTCGTTTGGGAGGCGGTGGTCCGTTTCTTCCAGGTTTCAGCCTTCATTATACCCGCGCCCACGGCGATCGCCGTAGCGCTCATGCGGGAGTGGGCGTCGCTCGCCGATGCGGCGACGGTCACCGCCCGGGAAATCCTTGTCGGGTTTCTGGCCTCTGCGGCAGTCGGGGTCGCGCTGGCCTTGCTGATCGTGCGCTTCGGCTGGCTCGGACGCGCGCTCTATCCTCTCGTCGTGCTGTTCCAGAATGTCCCGAAGGTCGCGCTCGCCCCGATCTTCATCCTGTGGTTCGGTTACGGCCTCGCACCAAAGATTGGCCTGATCGTCGTTATCGCCTTCTTCCCGGTCACCTTGTCCATGCTGGCCGGCCTGGAATCGGTTGATCCGTCGCTCTTGGCGCTGATGCGCTCGGTGGGCACCGGCGCCACGGATATCCTGTTCAAGATCCGGGTGCCGCACTCCTTGCCCAACCTGATGGCCGGACTGAAGATCGCCGCTACCTTCAGCGTCATCGGCGCCATCGTCGGCGAGTTCGCGGGGGCCTCGGCCGGCCTCGGCTACGTGATCCAGTTCGCCTCGACCCAGCTCGACACGCCCCTGGTATTCGCCGGGCTGGTGATCGTCTCGATCCTGGGCGTCGGCTTCTACTACGTCGTCGAAATGCTCGAGCGCCTCGCCGTGCCATGGGCGCCGAAATTCAACACGGGCTGACGTCTTCGATTTATGCGGGCGAGGGAGAGCATCATGCTGAGACGGGCCGTTCTCAAAATCGCTGCTGCCGTGGCTTTCGCGGCCATGTCCGCCGGGCCTGTGTGGCCCGCGAGGGCCGCCGACCAGGTCACCGTGCAGCTCGATTGGGTGGTGCGCGGCAACCACGCCATGTTCTTCGTGGGCAAGGAGAAGGGCTTCTTCGCCAGGAACGGCATCGACCTCGTCGAGATCCGCAAGGGCACGGGCTCGCCCGACGCCATGCGGCTCGTCGCCAACGGCAATGCCGATTTCGGCTTCGGTGACCTGCCGACGCTCGCGGTGGCGCGGTCGCAGGACGTGCGCGTGGTGGCGCTGGCCGCCGTCAACCAGCATTCCCCCCTGGCCTTGGTCTCGCTCGCCAAGACCATGAAGCTCAACCAACCCTCCGACCTGAAAGGCCTGACCATCGGCATCCATCCGGCCGGCTCGACCTACATCTTCTTCAAGGCCTTCCTGGCCGCCAACGGCCTCAGCGAGAAGGACATGACCATCAACAGCGTCTCGCCGCCCTATGAGAGCTACCTGCTGCTCGGGCGGGTGCAGACCGTGGTGGGCTATCTCGATGCCGAGGTGCCCGAGCTCGAGGCGAAGGCCGGAGGGTCGGGTTCTCTCAGCATCCTGCTCGGGGCGGACTACGGGTGGAAGGCCTATGGCTCGGGCCTCTTCGCCTCCGAGAAGACGATCAGCGACAAGCCTGACCTCGTCCAGCGCTTCGTCAGATCCTACAAGGAAGCCTTCGATTACGTGGCCGCGCACCCTGATGAGGCTGCGGAGATCACCGCCAAGGCGGCGCCCGGCTACGCGGAGAAGAAGGACGTCCTGCTCGGGCAGCTCAAGGCCGACATCGCCTCGACCTTCACGAGCGAGGACACCAAGGCGCATGGTCTCGGCTGGATGACCAAGGGCCAGTGGGAGCAGACGCTGAAGACGCTTTCGGATCAGGGAGTCCTCAAGTCGGTCCCCCCGGTGGACCAGGTCTTCAGCGACAAGTTCCTGGGCGGTGGCACGTGACCGCAGCGCGGCAACCTCGATTGAACGCGAAAGGCGACTGATGCTGCAAGCGGCGTTGATCGGACTTGGAACAATGGGGCCGGGCATCGCCGCCACCTTGTCGCGCGGGGGCGTTCCTGTCCGGGTCCATGACGTGCAGCCCGCCGCGATGGAGCGCGCGCGCCCACAGCTCGATCTCGCCTATGGCGTCCTCGACCGGCTCGGCAGGCGCCCTCCCGAGACCGGCCAGGCCGAGGTCGTTTTCTGCGACGACCTGGCGTCGACCGTTGCCGGAGCGACGCTCGTCATCGAGAACGTGCCGGAGAAGATCGACGTCAAGGCCAGCCTCTACCGCTCGCTCGATCCGCGCATCGGGGCGGGGGTGATCGTGGCTTCGGACACGTCCGGCATTCCGATCAGCAAGCTTCAGGGCTTCCTGTCGCATCCAGAGCGGTTCGTCGGCATGCATTGGTCGAACCCGCCGCATATCATCCCGATGATCGAGGTGATCGCCGGGGAGAAGACGGCGCCCGCGACGGTGGATTTCATCGTGCGCCTGATCCGCGGCCTGGAGCTCCTCCCGGTGGTGGTCAAGAAGGATGTTCCCGGTTTCGTGGAGAACCGGGTGCTCTATGCCTTGCTGCGCGAAGTCGTGGCGCTCGTCGAGGGCGGCGTAATCGACCCGCAGGACATCGACACCTGCGTATCCTGGGGCATCGGCTTCAAGCTCGGCATTGTGGGACCGATGGCACTCCTGGATATGGCCGGCCTCGACATCTACGAATCCGTGAGCGGCTTTCTCAACCAGGAGCTCTCGACCAGGAAGGATGTCGCGCCTTTCGTGAGCGAGCGGACCCGCGCCGGGAGGCTGGGCATCAAGACGGCGGCCGGCGTCTACGACTACGCACCGGAGCGCATCAAGGACCTGCAGGCGGAACGGGCCGCGAAGTTCATCGCAGTGCGGCTGGCGCTCCAAGGACAAGGGCGGTGAGGGGCGCCGCCTCCCTCATCGGGTCCGGCCGCGCCCATGTCGGGCAGGCGCCCCAGCCCGGCCATGCCTCAGCGGCACGAAAGGCCTTCGCCTTCCGGCCTGCAAGCGACGTGGATCGGCGGCGGCGCAGTGCCGGTCTTGCGCGCGAGAGCGATCTCGGCGCGCGTGGTCCAGGCGCGTGCGGCGATGCCGCACCAGAGCGCCTGGATCGGCATGTGGTCCTTCAGCGCGTTGAGGAGGAGCATGCTGCCGTCCTTCGGGTCGTACCAGAGCGTGCCGCGCACGCTTGCGCCCGGGCTCGCCTGCCCGAGATCGAGCGAATACCAATGCGCCAGCGCAGCCGAGCAGGCGATCCCGCCCGGCCCCTTGTTGTCGGCCGTGAACGGCACTTCGATCAGGCCCTGCGTGCCCCGAACGATCGGGAGTGGTTCCTCCGCCGCGGCCGGCCAAGCCAAGAGGGGGCCGAGGCAGAAGGCGGCGAGGCGAAGACAGGACGGGCGGAGAAGATCCGGCATTCATCGGCCAATGTTCGGAGGAGCTGCGCGCCTATATTCGCTGTTGCTTCGTTTCAACATCGAGCCTGGTTCCCAAGCGTCGACCTAGTACCCGGAATCATGGAAAGGCGCTACGCAGATCGCAACGCGCCTATCCCTCTCCCCGCATGCGGCTACGGGATGCACACATCCTGCGAGTTGGCGCCGGCGCCCACCTGTCCCCTGGTGGGAGAGGTCGGATCACGATCGCAGGGAGTGATCCGGGTGAGGGAGGCAGCATCATGCCTGTCCAGTCACGTGGCATCCTGCCACCCTCACCCGGCTTCTCGCTGCTGGGCTGCGAGAAGCCGACCTCTCCCATCGAGGGAGAGGTGGGCGCTCGCACACCCGACGCCGCAGCCAAAGGCGATGTGTGCATCCCGTAGCTGAAAAGGGGAGGGCAGAACGGCCGGAGGCCGTTCGGGGTGGGGATCATTCTACGGCTTCTTCGCGAATTCGACCCCCACCCGACGCGCCCTGCGGCGCGTCGACCTCCCTTACAGGGGGAGGAACGCGCTCCACCCGACTCACTCTTCAGTGAAAGTCGGTACTAGCTCAGATGAGTGAACGCTGTTTGTTCAGAGGAGGGAGGATATCATGCCGCATCGATTGAAGATTGGCCTTGAGAGGATAGGCCCTGCGAGGATCTGCCTTGTTAAGGCTAGCCTTGGGGCCTTGGCCTTGGCGGGTCTGCTGTCGAGCACCGCGGTGGCCGCCGAGGTCAAGGCGATCGCCATCCTGACCCCGGAGCAAGGCACTGATTTCGGCTGGAACCAGCAAGGCATCGAAGCTGCCAAGGCCGCAGGCGCCAAGGAGGGCGTCAAGGTCGTGGTCGCCCAGAACCTCGGCTATGGCGATGTGCGGCCGACCTTGCGCGAGCTGGCCGAAGACGGTGCGAAGCTGCTGATCGCGCATGCGAGCGGCTACAACACCGCAGCGCCTGAGATCGGCGCCGAAGCCCATGTCGCGGTCGCGATCGTCGATCGCCCTGGCGCCGGGAAGCCCGGCGAAGTCGCCGACTATACGCTGAGCGGACACCAGGGCGCTTACCTCGCCGGTCGGCTCGCAGCCAAGATGAGCCATACCGGCACGGTCGGCATTGTGGTTTCGGGCGAGCCTCCGTCCTGGAACTCGCAGTCGGCGGCGTTCGCCGAGGGCGTGAAGGCCGAGAACCCGAAGGCGACCGTACGCTACGCGGTCATTGGCCCGGCCGCCTACCGCGATGCGGCCGGCGGCAAGCGCGGCACCGATGCCGTGATCGCGGCGGGCGCGGACGTCGTCTTCGGCCAGGGCAATGGCTCGAGCTTCGGCATGCTCCAATCGGTCGAGACCGCTAAGGCCACGGATGGCGGCAAGGTCTATTTCATCGACGTGATCGGAGACAAGTCGAGCATCGATAAGGGCAATCTCCTGAGCTCGGTCGTCTGGGACATGACGCCGGTCTACACGGCGATGATCCAGGATTTGAAGAGCGGGAAGTTCGGCACTTACGAGTATTCGATCAAGCTCGCGGATAACTCGGTCCGCTTGCTCAAGACCAGCCACATCCCCGACAAGGTATGGTCCGATGTGCAGGCTATCCGCGACGACGTCGTCAGCGGCAAGATCAAGGTCGAACCGCATTTCGACGCCGCGGCGGTGCACGCGATGGTGACCGAGGTCGCAGTCCCCAAATAGGCGCGCTGGGCGGAGTTTCGTGGGTCGTCGCACGCATCTCTGCCCAGCGCCTTTGATATCGCGTCGTTCCATCCGAAAAGCGGAAGGTCACTTTTCGGCACGATGCTTGGGCCGATGAGCCCCGTGATACAAGCTCGCGGACGGCCGGCAACCGGCGCTTCGTCCGGTTGCCGGTGAGCTTGGGCGTCCAGTGACGGGCTGCCGTCATCGACACGAGGCGCGTTGGAGCCGTTGACCGTGATCGCCACCCAAAGGTCGACCGCAATGGCCGAGAGCCGATCGACGCGGCACCAAGGCGCCGAACGGGCAGCGGCGCCGATCATGGAGATGATCGGCGTCACGAAGCGCTTCCCGGGCGTCGTCGCCAATGACGGCATCGACCTCGCAATCCGCGCGGGCGAGATCCACGTCCTGCTCGGGGAAAATGGCGCCGGGAAATCGACCCTCGTCGGCATGTTATCCGGCCTGCAGCAGCCCGACGAAGGGCAGATCCTGATCGACGGGCAAGCGCAGAGGATCAGCTCGCCGCGCCGGGCGCTCGATTTCGGGATCGGCACGGTGTTCCAGCACGTCATGCTGGTCCCGAGCTTGACGGTCCTCGAGAATCTGGCGCTCGGCAATCGCTGGTGGCGCTCCCCCGATCGGGCCGGCTTGAGCGCCCGTCTGCGCGAGATGAATGCGAGCCTTGGCCTCGCGATCGATCCGGATGCCGTCGCCGGCGACCTTTCCCTGGGCGAGCTGCAGCAGGTGGAGATCGTGCGGGCGCTGCTGCGCGGCAGCCGCGCCCTGATCCTGGACGAATCGACGTCGATGCTGGCCCCGAAGGGAGCCGAGGAACTGGGCACCCTGATGCGGCAATTGGCCAAGCGCGGCATTGCCATCGTGTTCATCACCCACAAGCTGAGGGAGGCGTTCGCCCATGCGGATCGCATCTCCGTGTTGCGGCTGGGCCGCAAGGCCGGCGAGATCGGTCCGGATCGCATGGCCGAGATGGACGAGGAGGCGCTGACGTCGGAGGTCATCCGCCTCATGTTCGGGGCCTCCGCCAATCCCGCGGTCGTCGCCGAAGAGCTCGGGACGGCGTCACTGCGCGGCAGTACCAGGGGTCGCACGCTCTTGCACGTCTCCGACCTCGCTCTCGAAGATGATCGCGACAGCAGGTCCGGCATCGACCTCGACCTCGCCGAGGGCGAGATTCTCGGCATCGCCGGTATCGACGGCAACGGGCAAAAGCAGCTGGCCGAAGCCCTGGCGGGCCAACGGCCGGCGTTACGCGGGCAGATCGTGCTCGACGGTCGTTCCATCGAGACGATGGAGGTCGGCGCGAGGCGCAAGCTCGGCCTTCGCTACGTCACCGATGATCGGCTCGGAGAAGGCACCGTCGGATCTTTGTCGGTCGCCACCAACCTGCTGCTCAAGCAGATCGGCGATGCCCCGTTCTGGAAGCGCGGGCTGGACGATGCGCCGGCGATCGCGGCGCATGCGCGCGCGCTGGTCGAGGCCTTCGATATCCGCACGCCGTCCGTCCACACGCCGATCGGGCGGCTTTCGGG
>Ga0137415_10008792_pt1 | contig 10018 bp, 5 predicted proteins | sample CZODoug3_1_1_16f_FD_183082 | JGI IMG/M metagenome (GOLD analysis project Ga0137415, IMG submission 183082) | Vadose zone soil fungal communities from Angelo Coast Range Reserve, California, USA - CZODoug3_1_1_16fungal (Hybrid Assembly) | ecosystem: Environmental > Terrestrial > Soil > Vadose... | reverse complement strand
ATGAGATGCTGGACGAAGCAACGGATGGGCGCTTGTTCGAAGGTGCCGCTGAGGAGCCAAAGAGCATCTGTGAAAAGAGTGGGATATCGAGGTGCGAACGATCGTCCATACGGAAGGGATGTTTAGCATACCGATCCCGAACATCCAAGTCAAAATGAATGGCAATTCCAGGTTGAGAAGGAATCGCACGGAAAAGATCCATGACGATCTTCCTGTACTTGAGAAGCTCCGAAGCACGATGCGGGTAGACTTCCAGAAGACCGGCCTCCCATGCCCCAAAAACTCGAATCCATTCAGCCTCATAGAGAAGAGACTTCCTCGCCGAGGAGTGATCTTTCCGAATAAGGGCAAACTCGCCCGCAAACTCCTTGGGATCATCCTGATGATTATAGCCTGGATCCATCGAAGCGTACAGCTTTTCAAAGTCAACATAACCATCGAGGATAATTTCACGCCATATAGAGCGAGGAATGGGCTCTTCGAGGTGACGCTTCTGCATAAGATTGAGCATAGTCTTTGTGACAGACTCCGAGGCATAAAGGTTTCGCAATTCCCAAGTCTTGTCGATATGGGCATCCCCACTGGTCTCGAGAAGCTTCGCCAAGTGAGGAGCTGCATCAAGAACGGACTGTGGGAGTTCAGCGGAGGACGAAGGCTTGGTAATCCCGAATAGGGTAGCAATGTCCTGAGCCGACATTGCAGAGTCTGGCCGAGTCGGATGCTGAATGCTAGCCATCTTGGCTTTGAGAATTCCCCATGCAGCATCGTCAAGAGCTTTCTGTCGGAGTTCATCTGCACGACGGCGAGCGGCCGCTTCCTCCTGGAGACGGGCGCGCTCGGCGGCTTCTACTTCTGCCGCACGCGCGCGATCGGCGGCGGCCTGCCGGTCTTCTTCTAATTGCGCCGCCCGCTCGAGTGCGGCGGGATCGGGCGGCGGCGGCTGCGCAGCCGCCTCGGCGGCGGCCTCGGCAGCCTTCACCGCAGCTTCCGCACGAGCGGCGGCGGCGTCGGCGGCCTCCTGGGCCGCGCGCTCGTCCATCTCGCGCACGATCGCGCGCGCGCGCTTCGACGCGCTCTTGTTCTTCGCGCGAGCCGCGATTTGCTCGAGCTCGTCGCGATCGGTCACGCGTTCCACGGCGGCCAGCGTCGGATCCTTGAACTCGCTGTTGAGCGCGACGGCGAGGATTTCGTGATGGTCCTGGAGCGCCTCGAACGCGGCGCGACGCACCGCTTCGTGCTCCGCGTGACGCGCAATCGATCCGAGCGTGTGCGTGTCGCTCACACGACCCAGCGCGCGAAGCGCCGCCGGCTCGCGCGGCGCGCTCTTGGCAATCGCCGCAAGCGTCTTGACGTCCGAGAGCGCCTCGAGCGCCTCGACGGCGGCCAGACTCTCGGTTTCGCCCATACCCTCGAACGACTCGAGCGCGAGATCGCGAAGCATCGCGACCGCCTGCGCGCGAACGCCCTCGTCGGCGTCGTCCTTCACGACGCCGGCGAGCGCCGCCACATCCATCAATTTCGCAACCGCGGCGCGCCGGACGCGCGCGTCGGCGTCCTCGCGCGCGATCTCCGCGAGGAGCTCACGTTCGTCGATCGGAATTTCCTGGACGAATGCGAGCCGGACCGCGGCGTCGGGATGTTTTTGACGAGGCTGGGTTCGGAACCGGTCGAGCAGTGCCATACGCGCTCCAGCCTGACGCGCGCCGCGTCAGCTTGTGAGTTGGGTCACCCCAAGTTCCTCGAGTCTCGCCACGACGTCGCGGCCGTGGGAGGCGGCATGAACCTCTTTGTCAATCGCAAGAACGCGGCCGTCGGCGCCGATGTAAAAAGTCCACCGTGAGGCGTAGCCGCTTCGCGATAAGACGCCGTACGCGCGCGCCGCGTCCCGCGATGGATCGCTCAAGATCGGATACGCGATCCCGAGCGACGCCGCGAAGCGCGCGTTCACATCCGGCGCGTCGACGCTCGCGGCAAACAGCTGAACGTCGAATTTCCGTATGGCCTCGCCGCTCGTCCCGAGCGACTTGCATTCCGCCGTTCACCCACCGGTGAACGCTTTCGGAAACCATGCGATCACGACGGCGCGTCCACCGAAATCGCTGAGCCGATACGTGCGGCCGTCGGAGCCTGGCAGCGTGAAATCGGGTGCCATGTCGCCGGGCTTCAGCTCAACCGATGATTCCATGCGGCGTGTGCTCACGTTCACGACACCAACAACGGTTGCCGCCACCGTGGTGAATAGCGATCTCAGGCGCAACCACATCCGCTGGATTCGTGTCATTCTAGTGAGGGCCCGCCAGCCCGGAACGCGTTCTGCGTCTATCTTTTTTCGTATGAAGCACACTTCTCCAATTCTGCGGATCGCAATCGCTATCGCGTGCCTATTTCCGGTTACCAGTTGTGACAAATTGGGACTTGGAGGCGACAAGAGCCCCACGGCGCCGAGCGGTCCACCGCCGGCGGGGTCGACTGTCGTGTACGCCGCCATCGGCGCGAGTGACGCCAATGGCGTCGGTTCGAGCGTCGTTTGCGCGCCATTCGCCGATTGCCCCAACGGGATGGGCTACGTGCCGGTCACGGCGCGCACCCTGACCGCCCAGGGTTTTACAGTCAGGCTGACCAATCTCGGCCTTGCAACCTCGGTCATCGGCGCTGACTTCGCACAGCTTGGCGCCAACTACGGCCGGACCATCGTCGGCAACTTCATCGAGCAGGAAATGCCGTTCGTGCCGCAGAACGCGACAGTCGTCACGATCTTCGCGGGCGGCAACGAAGTGAACACGATCACCGCCGCGCTCGGCGGAGGCGCCGGCGGATCCGATCCGCTCGGCTTCATCGACAATCAGGTGAGGGCGTTCGGGGTCGATTACACCACGCTCATTGCCGGCGTCCGCGCGCGCGCCGGGCAGCCGCGCATCGTCATCCTCAACGTCCCGAACCTGGCCGGACTACCGTTTCTTGCCGGCGTGTCGCTGGCACAGAAGCAGGCCGCGCAGCGAGCGGCGGTCGGGATGACGCGCACGGTCGTCAACGCGCTTGCCTCCGACAGCATTGCCATCGTCGATCTGATGTGCGATTCGCGCACCTATCAGTCGTCGATCTACTCGTCCGACGGCTTCCATCCAAACGACGCCGGACATGCGTTTCTCGCGTCGGAGATCGTCAAGGCGATCACGCAAAGCAGCTATCCCAGACCGCAGAGCACCTGCGCCGCGATGACGCTGGTGCCCTGATGGGACGGTCTTTAGACCGTCCCGCACGAGATGCGCTTCACCGACGCCGTTGACAAGCTCGAGGCCGCGTTCACACGCGAGCTGCCGGGTGAAGCGGCGCAAAATCGGCTGGCGCCGATCCCTCGCCGCGAGTGGCCCACCGGTTTCAATCCCGCCAGGATCCGCAACGCCGCAGGCCTGCTGTTGCTGTATCCCGTCGACGGCGACGCGCACGTCGTATTGACGGTCCGCGCCGACACGCTCGGCCGGCACGGCGGTCAGGTGTCGCTGCCAGGCGGCGTCGTCGATCCCGGTGAGACGTTCGAGCAGGCTGCGCTGCGTGAGGCGCACGAAGAGATCGCGCTTCCTCTCGACGGTGTCCGCGTGATTGGCGCGCTGACGCCGCTCGACATCCCGGTGAGCGGATTCCGTCTGCACCCGATGGTTGCGGTGCGTTCCAGCCGGCCGGCGCTGCGGCCGGCGGACGGCGAGGTCGCGAGGATCCTCGAGCCGGCCGTGGATGAGCTGCTCGATGCGAGTTGCGTGCGTTCGACCGAACGCGTCCGTGAAGGCCGAACGCTGACGATTCCCGCGTTTCACATCCGCGATCACGAAATCTGGGGCGCGACGGCGATGGTGATTGCCGAATTCCTCGCGCTGCTGGGGTGACAGCCTCGAAATCACGACTGATAATTGTTTCGTGCGATTCAGGCACAAAACGAAGCCACAGCAGGAGCATTTACCTGCCTGTTGGCCAACTCTCCGCAAGAACGTTGCATGAGATGCACAGAATTCGTCATAATGCGTAGTTCTACAAGGCCGAGCTATGATGCGCATCGGCTGTTGACTGAGCAGAAAGACGCGGCGAGCCAGCGCTGCGAGCGAACAAGCGAGCGGTGAACCGCCTGCGGCTCTGGCGAGCGCGGAACGCGCGAGCAAGGCGAGTGGGGGTGGGGCCCCACGAGCGGAAGGAAAAGTCGTGGGGGCGGGGCCTCACGACGCGTGAAAAGGGGGCGACGACATGGGGTCTGCAGTACTCAGTGAAGCGATCAGCGCGATTCGCGACTGGTCGGTGACCGATGCGAAGGAGAGACGCACGCCGAAGACGACCGAGGCGTTCGGCAGCCTCGTGTTCAACGACGAAGTGCAGCAGGCCCGCCTTCCGAAGCCCGTGTACCACGCGCTCCGGCGCACGATCACGCACGCGGTGCCGCTCGATGTCTCAGTCGCCGACGCGATCGCGGCCGCGATGAAGGAATGGGCGGTCGAGCACGGCGCGACGCATTACACGCACTGGTTCCAGCCGCTCACCGGCATCACCGCTGAGAAGCACGACTCGTTTCTGCAGCCGACCAACGACGGCAAAGCGGTTCTGGAATTCAGCGGCAAGGAGTTGATCAGGGGCGAACCGGACGCTTCGAGCTTCCCGTCGGGCGGCATGCGCTCCACCTTCGAAGCGCGCGGCTACACCGCGTGGGATCCGACGAGCCCGCCGTGGCTGCTCTACAGCGGCGGCTCCGTGACGCTCGTGATTCCGACGGCGTTCCTGAGCTGGACCGGAGAAGCGCTCGACAAGAAGACGCCGCTGCTTCGCTCGATGGAAGCCTTGTCGAAGCAGGCCGTCCGCGTCCTCAAACTGTTCGGCTCGACCGCCGAGCGCGTCGTGACGACGTGCGGTCCGGAGCAGGAATATTTTCTCATCGACCGCTACTTCTATTTGTCGCGGCCGGATCTCATCAACGCCGGCCGGACGCTCTTCGGCGCGAAGCCGCCGAAGGGCCAGGAGCTCGAGGATCAGTACTTCGGCGCCATCGCGGATCGGGTGATGGCGTTCATGTCGGAGGTCGAGACCGAGCTGTACAAGGTCGGCGTGCCGGTGAAGACGCGCCACAACGAAGTCGCGCCGAGTCAGTACGAGATCGCGCCGGTGTTCGAGAACGCGAACGTCGCGACCGATCATCAGATGATGACGATGGAGACGATGCGCAGGGCGGCGCCGAAGTACGGCCTCGCGTGCCTGCTCCACGAGAAGCCGTTCGCGGGCGTCAATGGATCGGGCAAGCATCTGAACTGGTCCATCAGCGACGACGAGGGGCACAACCTGCTCAGCCCGGGCGCGAACCCGCACGACAACATGCAGTTCCTGGTGTTCTGCATGTCGGTGCTTCGCGCGGTGAACAAGTGGCAGGGGCTGCTGCGCGCGAGCATCGCCAGCGCCGGCAACGATCATCGGCTCGGCGCGAACGAAGCGCCGCCCGCGATCATCTCGGTCTTTCTCGGCGATATGCTCACCGACATCTTCGAGCAGATCGAGAAAGGCGGCGCGAAGTCGACCAAGCACGGCGGCGAGCTCGACACCGGCGTCCTGGTGCTGCCGAAGCTGCCGCGCGACGCGGGCGACCGCAATCGCACGAGCCCGTTCGCGTTTACCGGCAACAAGTTCGAATTCCGCGCGGTCTCGTCCAATCAAAGCATCGCCTACCCGAACATCGCGCTGAACGTCGCCGTCACGGAATCGCTCGACTACATGGCGACCGACCTCGAGAAGGCGACCAAAGGCGGCAAGTCGCTCGAGAAGGCCGTGGCCGAACTGCTGCAGAAGGTGATCAAGGAGAACAAGCGGATCATCTTCAACGGCAATAATTACGCGAAGGAGTGGGAGAAGGAGGCAGGCAAGCGTGGTCTGCTGAACTTCAAGAACACCGTCGACGCGCTGCCGCAGCTCATCTCGAAGGAGGCCGTCGGCATCTTCGAGAAGTACAAGGTGCTGAACGAGCGCGAGGTGCACGCGCGATACGACGTGATGGTCGAAACCTACAACAAGACCGTCAACGTCGAGGGTCAGTTGATGGTGCTCATGGCCAACCGGTACATCCTGCCGGCGGCCTTCGAATATCAGAAGAATGTCGCCGACAGCGTGGGGTCGGTGAAGGCGGCCGGCGGCAAGTCGGTCGAAGGCAAGAAAACGCTCGACCAGCTGACGGCGCTGATCGACGACTTCAAGCGGCGCACCGACAAACTGCAGCGCGAGCTCGGGCACGAAGGCAACGGCGACGCCGTGAAGCACGCGAAGCACTATCGCGACACGGTCATTCCGGCGATGTCGGCCCTGCGCGAAACGGGCGACGAGCTCGAGGTCGTGATGCCGCACGAGCTCTGGCCGCTCGCGACGTATCGCGAGATGCTGTTCATCAAATAGGCAGGAAGGGCTTGATGACGTCGAGAACCTGACGCGCTTCGGCGTCGCGCTTCAGGATACCTTCATCCCTTCGCGATACGCGTCGAGCGCGCGCGCGAAGTCGCCCTGCAGGTAGTACGCGAGGCCGAGGTGGTACCATAACCTCACGTTGGCCAAACGACGCAAACCCGCTGATCAATCTCTGTTCGACAACATGGAGCCGGCCGACGCGGGCTCGGGCCGCAATGCGGCGATTCGATCGTCGTTGCTCGGCGGCGGCAACGGCGGTGGTGTCGACAACGTCGCGCTGCACGAGGCGGCGCAGTCGCGGTATCTCAACTACGCGCTCTCCGTCATCACGGCACGGGCGCTGCCCGATGTCCGCGACGGCTTGAAACCGGTTCAGCGGCGCATTCTGTACACGATGTGGCAGCAGAACCTCACCGCGGACGCCAAGCATCGCAAGTGCGCCAAGGTCGTCGGCGACGTCATGGGCAGTTACCACCCGCACGGCGACGCCGCGCTGTACGAGACGCTCGTCCGCATGGCGCAGTCCTTCTCGCTGCGCTATCCGCTCGTCGACGGCTCCGGTAACTTCGGATCGCTCGACGGCGACAGCGCCGCGGCGATGCGGTACACCGAGTGCCGCCTCGCGCGCATCGCCGACGAGATGCTGAGTGAGATCGAGCAGACGACGGTGCACTTCCGGCCGAACTACGACGGCACGAAGACCGAGCCGGTGGTGCTGCCGGCGCGGATTCCCAATCTCCTGGTCAACGGCACGACCGGCATCGCCGTCGGCATGGCGACCAACATCCCGCCGCACAATCTCGCGGAAGTCTGCACCGCGCTCGGCAAGCTGCTCGACAACGAGGACATCGGCAACGCGCAGTTGTGCCGCTATATCAAAGGTCCGGACTTCCCCACCGGCGGGCAGATTCTGAACTCGCAGGACGAGCTCAAGCAGATCTACAAGACGGGCCAGGGCGGCGTTCGCCTGCGCGGCACGTGGGACATCGGACCGGAGACGCGATCCACCAAGACGATCTACATCGACAGCATCCCGTACACGGTCAACAAGGCGCAGCTCGTCGAGCGCATCGCGGAGATCGTCATCGGCCGCAAGCTGCCGCAGCTCCTCGACGTGAAGGATCTGTCGACCGAGGACGTGCGCATCGCGGTCGAGATGAAGAAAGACGCCGACGAGAAGATGGTCATGGCGTACCTCTTCAAGCACACGACGCTGCAGATCAACTTCGCCGTCAACCTCACATGCCTCATCCCGACCGAGAATCCTGAAGTCGGCCGGCCCGAGCGGCTCGATCTCAAACAAATCCTCTGGCACTTCCTGCACTTCCGGCTCGAGGTCGTGACCAGGCGCCTCGAGCACGAGCTCGCCGCGCTGAAGAAGCGCATCCACATCCTCGAAGGATTCGAGACGGTCTTCGACGCGCTCGACGACATCATCAAGATGATCCGGAAGTCGGACGGCAAGGCCGACGCCGCCGAAAAGATCATGGCGCGGTTCAAGCTCGACGCCGAGCAGACCGACGCGATCCTCGAGCTGAAAATTTACCGGCTCGCCCGTCTCGAGATCCTCGTCATCCGTCAGGAGCTCGAGGACAAACGCAAGCGCGCGCGGCAGATCAACGCGCTGCTGAAGGACGAAGACAGCCGGTGGAAGCTGGTGCGGACCGAGCTCGAAGAGGTCAGCAAGACGTACGGCGACAAGCGGCGCACCGCCATCGCCAGCGACTCTGGCGAGCCCGAATACTCCGCCGACGACTTCATCGTGGAAGAGGACAACGTCGTCATCGTCTCTCGCGACGGTTGGGTGAAGCGGCAGCGGGAAGTGAAGGATCTGTCGACGACGCGGCTGCGCGAAGGCGATTCGGTGCTGGCGGCGTTTGCCGGCAGCACGCGCGCCACGTGCGTGTTCTTCTCGAACTTTGGCGGCGCCTACACCTGCCGCATCATCGACGTTCCGGCGTCGACCGGCTACGGCGAGCCGATTCAGCGGCTGTTCAAGCTCAAGGACGGCGAGAAGGTCGTCGCGGCGATGAGCCTGGATCCGCGCGCAGCCGGCAACATCACGCCGAAGAAGGAAGGTGCGGAGGCCCCGGTCCACGGCGTCGCCGTCAGCAGCGACGGCTTCGCGCTGCGGTTCGGGCTCGAAGGATTAGTCGAACCGAGCACGCGCGCCGGGCGGCGGTTCGCGCGGCCAACGGCGGGTCAGGAAGTCCTCGGCGTGGCGAGGCTGACCGGCGGCGAAGTGCTGATTGCCGCCACCGCGGAGGGCCGCGGCATTCTCTCGAAGGCCGCCGAGGTGAACTATCTGTCCGGACCCGGGAAAGGCGTGCTGCTCATCAAGCTCGGCAAAGAGGATCGCGTGCTCGGGTTCATCGCCTCGAGCGGCGACCGCGATCTGCTGACAGTGGAGACGACGCGCGGTGCCGAGCAGACGATCAGCACCACGAAATATGAGGTCACCGGTCGAGGCGGCAAGGGACGCGAGCTGCTGCAGCGCGGCCAGTTCACGCGCGTCATCTGGCCGATGCCGGAAGCGCCGCCGCCGTTGTCCGCCTCCAACTGACCGGAGGTAAAATTACCGCATCATGAAGGCCGTGGTGCTGCGCGTCACTGATGAAGAACTGGCAAAACGCCGTCTCACGGGCATCGATCGCTTCGATGAAATGTGGGAGGGCGTGCTGCATATGGCTCCAGCCCCGGCGTATGAACATCAGCGCATCGTCATGGCCATCGTCGAATTCCTTGGGCCGCTTTGCCGACAGCGCGAACGTGGCGTGCTGGCGATTGCCATCAACGTGTTCAACGAAGCGTCGAAAGAGCCGGATTATCGGATACCCGACTTTTCGTTCGTCGCCCAGGGACGCCAGCACATCCTGGCGCGCGACGGCATCCGTGGCGGCGGTCCGGATGCCGTAATCGAGATCCGCTCACCTGAGGACGAGACGTACGAGAAGTTCCCGTTCTTCGCTCGCTTAGGCGTTCGCGAAGTGATTGTCATCCATCGCGACACGAAGCAACCGGAGATCTATCGTCTTGCCGGACCGCAGTACGTCGCCGTTCCGGCTGATGCAGATCGTTGGCTCAACAGCGAGGCTCTGAAAGTTCGGTTCGTGCATCTGGATCCCGACCGCGTCGTGATTGAAGACATCGAAGATCCGATCACTCGCGTCGAAATCTGAGCCGCGCGACGCCGCACGCCGGCCGTCTCAATATGCGTTCACAATGTGGACGATTACTGGAGTGCGTTCGTGGAGCTGGCTGTCGCCCGAGAGCCCGGATCGTGACGCGGCGCGATCAGGCATGAAGTAGAATGGGTGCGCACCTCACCCTGAGGTTGCTCAGCTCGACCGCTGCGAAACAATTGGCTGGATGTCACCGGCCGCTGTCGGTCGAGCACAGAAAGCATTCGCATCAAGACAGGACCTCTCGTTGCCTCACCAAGATCGCTTGAACATTGCCGTTTTCATCGACTTCGACAACATCGAAATCGGCGTCAAATCCACCCTCGGCGAGCACTTCGACGCCGGCATCATTCTCGCCGCCATCAAGGAGCGCGGCGAGGTCGTCACCAAGATCGCGTACGCCGACTGGCCGCGGG
>Ga0137415_10008791_pt1 | contig 10018 bp, 9 predicted proteins | sample CZODoug3_1_1_16f_FD_183082 | JGI IMG/M metagenome (GOLD analysis project Ga0137415, IMG submission 183082) | Vadose zone soil fungal communities from Angelo Coast Range Reserve, California, USA - CZODoug3_1_1_16fungal (Hybrid Assembly) | ecosystem: Environmental > Terrestrial > Soil > Vadose... | reverse complement strand
TACCTCGGGCTGGCGAATGATCCGCAGTTGCGCGAAGCAACTACCAAAGTGATTGCGGAATTTGGTATAGGTGCGGGCGCGTCTCGATTGATCAGCGGGACGCAATCGCCGCACGTTCGCCTCGAAACCGCGCTCGAAAGGCGCGGCGCGATTGCGGATCACGCTTTCAGCGGCCCACGAAGCAACCCAGCTGCGGTCGCTGGCTGGCGCGATAAAACGCCTCCCGAAAAGAGACTGAACGAAACCGATTCGCCGATTACGGAGTGCGCGAGGACGCCCAGTAGCGGAGCAACGGACTCGGCATTAACGCCGGGTTTTGATCGACCGTCGCGGGAGCATCGGCCGGAACATCTTCTGGACCTTGGGCCGGAGGCGCCGGTTCTTCGCCTGGCGTGCCGGGCTCGGTCGCATTGCTCGCGTACTTGGTCATCAGGCGCTGCTCGAGCGTTTGGTTGGCCGTCGTCGTCTGAGAAGTGGTCGAACAAGCTGGGAGGAGCGCGAGGCTAAGCAGGCAGAAAGCGATTTCGATTTTCATTAGACTGTGAAAGGTAGTACTGGCGACGCTTTTATAATTACTATAATCAGCTCGCGAATGGCAAGACTTTTTTACCCTCACAAAAACCGGCCTAAAATTGGCCGCAGCTTCTCTGCCGTCGCCTTCGGCCAGAGCTTCCGTTCCGTCACCAGGGCGCTGTCGAGGGACCGATGATCGGCCCAGCCCGGGTCGGCCGGAATTCGGGGGATCACTTCGAGCAAAACTTTCTTAGCAGCTTCGGCGTTCGCGGTCAGGTGTCCAAAGACCGTCTGGGCCGACACCGGCTCCTCTTCGACCTTCCAACAATCGTAATCGGTGATCATCGCCATCGTGGCCAGAGCGATTTCCGCTTCGCGCGCCAATTTTGCTTCCGGCAAATTCGTCATTCCGATCACGTCAAAGCCATTTCGGCGATTTAATTCGGACTCCGCCCGCGTCGAAAATGCTGGTCCATCCATGTTCACGTAGGTGCCGCCGTTGTGAACGGTAACGCCAACTTTTTTCGCTGACTCGGCCAACAGATTGCGCAACGGGAGACTAATCGGTTCGCCAAAAGAAACGTGTGCGACAATTCCTTCCCCAAAAAACGTGTGGTAGGCGCGCAAACTTGTGCGGTCGTAGAATTGCGACGGCAGCAAAATGTCGCGCGGCTTGTATTTTTCCTGCAAACTACCGACGGCGGTGACGGCAATGATCCAGCGCACATTGAGTGAGCGCAGCGCGTAAATATTCGCACGATGATTCAGTTCGTGCGGGAGAATGCGGTGACCTCGGCCGTGTCGCGGCAAAAAATAAACCCGTCGGCCGCTGATGTTTCCGCCGATTAGCGCGTCGGAAGGCGAACCAAACGGCGTCTCGATCTTTTGCTCGGTCGCATCGCGCAATTGCTCCATCTGATACAAACCGCTCCCGCCAATGATGCCGATCGCCGGAGTCCCGTCTTTCATTTTGCGTCGCGATTAAATCTGAAAGATTGACGAATTGGAAAGCGTATAATCGAGATGAAACAAATTCGCCGACTGCTTAAAATTTTCGCGCTGTTCAGTTTCTTATTTTTCGGATCTTGCGAATCCTACGTGTCCACCGGTAGCGCCGGCGCCGCTCGATTCGCCCAAGCGCCGACTGATCGGCCCGGTCTCGGCACAAAATGGGGCGAAACCCGCAGATCGCGTGTTGGCTACGCCAGTTTTCGCCGCTCGGACTCGACCCATCCGCTGGCGACAGCAGCAATTTACTACAATGACGCGGCTGGCATTCGCGCGATGGCTGGCGCGGTGGCATGGCAGCGGCACTGGCCTCTGTTGCCCGCACCGACCGAAAACTTGATTTCAGTCGGTCTCAAAGATCAGAGTGGGCGCTTCCTTCCGGGGCTGATCGTGGACGACCGCTGGTTTGTTGTTGGTGAGGAGGGTCGTCGTTACTCAATCGTGGTCCGGAACAAAACGGATCTGCGCCTTGAGATTGTTTTGTCTGTCGACGGACTCGATGTCCTGGACGGAGGCAAAGCCTCGGTGCGAAAACCCGGTTATGTCATGGCGCCAAAGTCGCAATTGAAAGTTGAAGGCTTTCGACAAAGCACTGAGGCGGTTGCAGCGTTTCGTTTCGGACCGGTTCGCGAATCGTACGCCGCCGAGAAATATCGCAACACCCGAAACGTCGGAGTCGTCGGCGTAGCTGTTTTCAATGAATTCGGGACGAATCCGTGGACTGGCGAAGAAGTGCAAAAGCGGTTGAACGCAAATCCATTTCCCGGACAGTTCGCTACGCCACCGTAAGATCGAGATCGTAGCAAAGCCGTAGCGCCGGGCGCGCGCTCGTGTATTATTTCGCCCGCCCATGCCCAAGTTTTTCATTAAAACCTACGGCTGCCAGATGAATGAACGCGACTCGGAACAAGTCGCGCACTCGCTGATCGCCCGTGGCTACGAACGCGCCGACAGCGAGCAGGAAGCGGACGTGGTGCTGCTGAACACTTGCAGCGTTCGCGACACGGCCGACCAAAAGGCGCTCGGCAAAATGGGAATGCTCGGCCGCATCGCCAACGAGCGGCCACACGTTGTTTTTGGTTTTCTTGGCTGCATGGCACAAGCGCGCGGCGCTTCGCTCCTCAAGAATCTGCCACATGTCGACCTCATTGTTGGCACGCAAAAGTTTCATCGCGTCGCCGATTATGTGGGTGACGCATTGGAAAGAAAATTGACTCGCGCGATGGACGATCCGCGATTTTCAATCGTCGACGTCGATGAGGAACCGGGATCGCAATCCACCATTCGCCATCAACAACTGGCGCCGAAACAGGCGACCGCGTTTGTCTCGATCATGCAAGGATGCAACATGCATTGCACATTTTGCATCGTGCCGCAGACGCGCGGCGCTGAGCGGAGCCGAACAATCGAGCAGATCGTTGCCGAAGTCCGCGAGCTTGTTTCACGCGGCGTAAAAGAAGTGACCTTGCTCGGTCAAATCGTAAACCTCTACGGCCGTCACGAGTTTCCGAAGATCGGCAATAAGAGTCCTTTTGTGCAATTGCTTGATGCCGTCCACGAAATCGAGGGTTTGCAGCGTCTTCGCTTCACTTCGCCGCACCCGATCGGATTTCGCGAAGATTTGATTGACGCCTACCGGCGCTTGCCAAAACTGGTCGATCACCTCCACCTGCCGGTGCAATCGGGCTCGAACAGGATTTTGAAAGCGATGCACCGGACCTATACCGCCGAAAAATATGCCGATCTTGTCCGGCAGGTCCGCGATGCACGAAAGGGAATCGCCATCACGACTGACATTATCGTCGGATTCCCGGGCGAAACGGACGATGATTACCAACAAACCCGCGCTTTGGTCGAAGAAATCAAATTCGATAATGCTTTCGTATTCCGTTACTCGCCCCGGCGCGATACACCGGCGGCTGGAATGGCGGATCAAATCGACGAAAGGATCAAAGAGCGCCGCAATCACCATTTGCTCGAGATCGTGAACGAATCGGCGCGGCACATTAATGAGCGTCTGGTTGGCCGAACTTTGGAGGTGCTGTGTGAAGGGCCTAGTAAGACCAATCCGTCGCGGCTGATGGGACGCACGCGCACAAACAAAATCGTTCTCTTCGAGGGGCCCGAGGAATTTGTCGGCGTCCTCGTCGATGTTCGAATCGAACGCGCGACGGGATTTAGTCTCTACGGAACGCCGGTGCCAACTGAAAAGCGTGTCGCTACGATCGCCGCATGATTTACGATTTGTCATTACAAACAGGCGGTTTCATTGCCGGGATCGCTTTGGTCCTTCTCAGTCTGCCGGGATTGATCAAGCCCGGGCTGGTGCAAGATTGGCTGAAACGCTTTCCGCGCTCTGGTGTCGGCGGGATTGTCCTTCTGAGTTTGGTCTTGGTTTGGTCTTTCTGGCTCCTGGCCACGATGGAGATGGGGGAATTCTCCAGCTTTCGCCGCCCGCTGATGATCGTTCTTCCGATTGGTTATGTGCTCGTGCTGCGATTCGTGGAAGAATTTCTCGCTGTTCGCGCGCTGGGCATTCTTTGCTTACTCGCGGCCGAGCCTTTATTGGAGGCGGCATTCTTCCGTTACGAAACCAGCCGCTTGTTCCTGACGGTGCTCGCCTACTTGCTCATCGTTGCCGGCCTCCTTTGGGTGACGATGCCATACTTGCTGCGCGACCAGATCAATTGGAGCGCGCGGAGCAACATGCGCTGGCGCACGGTGCACAGTATCGCAGCCGTCTACGGGATTGCGATCCTCGCCTGCGCGTTTACGCAATATTAGTCTCGGCGCATTGAAGCGTATTCTGGTTATCCGCGGCGGCGCGATTGGCGACTTCATTCTCACTCTCCCTGCGCTCGCAGCGTTGCGCGAAGCGTATCCGAATGCGGAGATCGAAATTCTTGGCTACAAACACATCGCGGCGCTGGCTGAGGATCGCTTTTATGCCCAACGCGTCCGCTCGATTGAATCGGGGCTGCTCTCGAGATTCTTTGCCAAAGAGGCACATCTCCCGGCCGAACTCGCGACCTATTTCGCCGAGTTCGATCTTATCGTCAGCTATCTCTACGATCCCGACCAAATTTTCGAAACGAATCTGCGGCGAAGCGGCGCGCAGGAAGTTGTCTGCGGCCCGGCAAAGATCGAAAATTCTTCACACGCAGCGCGGCAATTGGCGCAGCCAGTCGAGGAGCTTGGCCTGTCAATTTCCAACTTTGCCCCGAAACTTTATCCTTCCAGCGAAGATCGACATCGTGCCCGGGAATTTCTCGCCGGATTGGCGGCTCCGGTCGTTGCGTTTCATCCCGGAAGCGGCAGCGACCAGAAGAACTGGCCGCTGCAGAAGTGGATTGAGCTTGGAAATCATTTACTCAGAAATTTCGATGGTTCGCTTCTGATCATTTCCGGTGAAGCCGACGAAGATCAAACTCGGCAGCTCGAATCGATCTGGCAAAATCCAAGGGTTCGGTTCGCGAAACATTTGCCGTTGCCCGATCTGGCGGCTTTGCTGGAGAGAACGATCTTTGTCGGGCACGACAGCGGCATCTCCCATTTGGCCGCGGCCGCTGGCGCAAAATGCATTTTGCTATTCGGCCCGACCGACCCGTCCGTCTGGGCTCCGCTGAATGAAAACGCGCGAGTCATCCGCGCGCCGGACAGAGATCTATGCCGTCTCGATGTCGATCTTGTGCGCGACGCGCTCGATCAGGAACTGATGCGCATTGGCATCAGGACATAAAGAAACGGCGTCTGGATTTTCAAAACCCCCGGACTCATCTCGTCGATGAGATCGAGAAAAACTTCGTCCTCGGTCAGATTGCGCAATGGCGCCATTAAGAATTCCGGATTGAAGGCGATCGAAAAATCGCGGCCCTTGTATTGCACCGGGAGCGATTCCTTTGCCTCACCGACTTCAGGAGTGTTGGCCGTGATGTCGATGTTGTTCTTGGCAAAATTAAGCTTGATCGAATTCGATTTTTCGCTGGCCAAAAGCGACACGCGCCGCAGCGAATTCAAAAAGGTCTCGCGCTCGAGGGTGATACGCTCCTTGGCTTCAGCCGGAATGACCTGTTTGTAATTCGGATAATTGCCTTCGATCAGCTTCGAGACCAACAGCGTCTTGTTTAAATCGAAAGCGATCTGCCCACTGGACACGCTTACCTTCACATCGCCATCATCGGTCAGTAACCGCTGCAATTCGGTCACGGCTTTGGTCGGAACAATGATGTCGGCTTCCTGGCTCCGCGGAATTTCCAATTCGAGATCGACCATGGCCAGCCGCCGCCCATCCGTGGCCACGAGTGTGAGCTTGTTCTCCTTCATGCTGAACAGGAGTCCGTTCAACACGTAGCGAGTTTCGTCGGTCGAGATCGCGTAGGACGTTCTTCGCAAACCATCACGCAAATCTTTCTGACGGATCGTGACCACTTTGGCATCTTCGAACTTCGGAAGCGGTGGAAATTCTTCTTCCGGCAATCCGAGAATCTTGAAAAAACTTTGTCCGCTCCGAATCGAAGCGGCATTTTTTCCATCGACATCGATCTGGATTTCACTCGAAGGCAGCTCACGGACGATGTTGAAAAGCCGACGTGCCGGCAGGGTGGTAGCGCCCTCCTTTTCCACTTCTGCTTCAAAACTTCCGCGAACGCCGACATCGAGATCCGTGGTCGTGAGATGCACTTCGCCGTCGGTGGCTTGGAGCAAGACGTTGGAAAGAATCGGCAGCGTCGTGCGCGTGCTGACGACATTTTGGACCTGTTGCAGACCTTCGAGCAGCTTTTCTTTGGTGACGCGAAACTTCATGAGGGCGATTCTGCCTAAGATGTTAGGCGTGCGATCTTATTCGGCAACCGTAATCTCACAGCGCAATTAGCGTTGCAACGCACTGTCGATAAACGAGATCGTCTGCCGAATGCTGTCCTGTTCTTTCATCCGCCTTTTCACTAACTTACACGCGTGCAGGACGGTGCCGTGATCGCGCCCGCCGAACGCATCGCCGATTTCGTTGAGCGAAGATTTGGTTAATTCGCGAGCCAGATACATCGCCACCTGTCGCGGGAACGCGATGCTCGCCGGCCGGCGTTTGCTCGTCATGTCCGCCAATCGCACATCAAAATGCTCGGCCACGCGCCGCTGAATTTGCTCGATCGTGATCGAAGTGCGCGCCTCCTCCTGCAAAATGTCCTTGAGCAGGTGCTCGATCACTTCACCGGTGAGTTGTTTGCCGCTGAGCGACGCGAACGAGGCGACACGCATCAGCGCGCCCTCCAATCGACGCACATTGCTCCGAATTCGATTCGCTAAAAACTCGAAGGTCTCATCCGGCAGCTTGATCTGCATGCCACGCGCTTTTTTGCGAAGAATCGCAAGTCGCGTCTCAATCGCAGGGGGCTGCAGCTCGGCGGTCAGGCCCCATTCAAAACGCGAGACGAGCCGATGCTCGAGATTGGCGATCTCCGATGCCGGCCGGTCACTCGAAAGCACGATCTGTTTATGTCCGTCGAAAAGCGTATTGAACGTGTGAAAAAATTCCTCCTGCGAACGTTCCTTGCCGCCCAGAAATTGAATGTCGTCAATGCACAGGAGATCGGCCTGGCGGTAGCGTTTGCGGAATTTGACCAGGTTGTTGTGCTGAATCGCGTCGATGAATTCGTTGATGAAAAGCTCGCTCGAAAGATAAATCACCTTCACGTTTTTCTTTTTCGCGAGCACGTACTGGCCAATCGCCTGCATCAGGTGCGTTTTGCCCAGGCCGACGCCGCCGTAAATAAAAAGCGGGTTATAAGTGCGCGCGGGCGACTGCGCGACCGCGAGACTGGCCGCGTGCGCGATTTCATTGTTCGGTCCGATCACAAACGATTCAAATGTGTTGCGCGGATTGAGTCCAAGCGAACTGCCGCTCGCCGGTTTGGTTTCGCGGCCGGATTCGGTTTGTTTTGCGAGACTGATGGCTTCGATTTCTTCAACCGGCGATTCGGAGGAAATAAATTTAATTCCGCGCGGTTCGCCCAATGCCGTCAGCACCGCCGCCTGAAGCGCCGCCATGTGGTTACTCTCAATCCAATATTGGTAGATGTTGTTCGGTACGCGAAAACTCAGCGTCTTGTCGGTGGCGCCGACTAATTCGACCGCCGAGAACCAACGCTTGAAAGTGTCCGGGCTAACCTGGGGTTTTAGCGCGGCGGATAACTTTTGCCAAAGCTGGTTACATTTCTCGTCCATAGGGGACTTGTTAACAGTGTTACACAATCGCCATACAGGCGGCTGCACGAGGAACTTCGTGCTTCCGATGAAGGCGAGGCTTCCAGAACGCTGCCGGCATCTGAAGCATTAAAAACTGCAAAAACGGGGAAAAATCACTAAAATACCAGGGGAAAGGGGCACTCACCTTCCGGGCAATGAAACGTTGCGAACTAGGATCGACATCTCCTTTATGTTCTCGATTTAACAGGGTTAAGGGCTTACTCATTCTCGGGAATTAATCTTTCTCAGACATGTTCACATCTTATTCACACGTGCCTTCCTTTCCTCCCTGCCGCTGGCTTGAGATTAGAAATCAGTTCCAACTGCGACAAGAAAAAATCTGAACTTTATTTTTCTTTTTCGGTCAAAAAAATCTTGACTGAAAAACCAAAACGAGCGTGTCCCTAGGCAACGAAAATCTCACGAAGCGCACACACCTGATCGCATTCTCGAGCGCGGGCATTTTCTTTGCTTCAGCACGTTGTTAATGTCTGCTTGCGCCTTTGATTCAACATGTCGCGCGTTCTGATTGCATCCGTTCTGCTGCTCTTCGTCGTTTCAACAACGCGCGGGGCCGAAGAACTGTTGCCCCCTTTTGGATTTCGCTGGAACGATCCGATGTCGCGCGTCGAAGCTGTGCTCAAGGGCGCGAAAGCGACGATTATTTCGCGCGAGAAAAAAGAAAACCGCGAACTCTGGATGGTGGAGGGCTTGGTCCATCCCGGATTGAAGCGAACACTCTTTACTTTTAAAAGCGGCGCCTTGTTCGGCGTCGAATTGCAATACGAATATCCCGATTGGTCGATTGAACGTTACAACGAGCGCATGGGCGAGATCCGTCGCTACTTTGACGCCAAGTACGGCACCGGAAAATTAGTCTCGCGGACTCGCGATACCGATTCCGACGTCATCCAAACGCTCGTCGGTTATCAATGGACCATCGGCGCGACGATGCTCGAACTGTTTTATTTCTCCGCGCAACACGACGCGCTCGTCTTCCGCACTATCTCAGTCGATTACAAAGCGCTCTGATGCTGTAACCGATGCCGCTGACATCGGCCGCGGCTACAACGTTATAGCGTCGTTTCCGCCACCGCTGTTTGTCGATGTTTTGCGCCGCTTCGGGTTTCTTTCTGCAGACGCTTGAGCTTGCTCGACAAACTTATCTTGGCCGCTGTGCTCATTCGATCAATGAAAAGAATCCCGTTGAGATGATCGACCTCGTGTTGAACCGCCCGCGCCAGAAACCCGGTCGTTTCGATCTCGATCGGTTCACCATCTAAATTCTGGGCCCGCACCGTGATCGATTTTGCCCGTCCAATTTCGCCTGTGATTTCCGGAAAGCTCAAACAACCTTCGGTTCCCTTTTCGGTTTCAGCGCCCAAATCAATTTGTGGATTGATCAAGACCAGTGGCATCGCGGTTTTTGGATCGATGCTCTCGCCGTTCAATTTCATCGTCGTCGGCCGATCTTCCACCTGCGAGACATCGAGCACAGTCAGCTGAATCGCTTCCCCGACTTGCTGCGCCAGGCGTTTCGGGTTGCGACGAGTGGCGCGCCCGGCCCAGCCTGACGTTCAATTTGGGCTTGCGCTACGACGTACAGGTGATGGCCAAGCCACGAGTGAAGAACCCCTACCCGGCACTGGTGGCCGCTGGGCTCGATACGAGCTTCGTCCCCCAAGACAACAACAACTTCGCCCCGCGGCTCGGGTTTGCGTGGTCTCCACTAAGGAGTAACAGATTGGTGGTCCGCGGTGGGTATGGCTTGTTCTATGCCCGAACTACAGCCGGCCTAGCTGCTCGCGCCCATTTCCTAAACGGGCTGACGGTGCAGACACGCACTTTTACGGGCGAGACTCGCAGCGCGGCCCTTATTCCCGCCTATCCGAACACCATCTGCGGCGCACCGGACTCGTCGGGAGTACCGCCGAGCTGTCCGGCACCAGCATCAGGGACCGACATTATCATGCCGTTCGATCCGAACTACACTCAGCCGTTCGTTCAGCAGGGCAGTTTTGGCGTGGAGTATCAATTCCAGAGAGACGCGGCGCTTTCCGTAAGCTACCTCGTGGACAGAGGGATTCACCTCCAGCGTTATCGAGATGTGAATCTAGGAACGCAAGGCACACCGACTACGATTGGCATCGCTGGCGCGAGCACCGTGATGACCTTCCAGCGCTTCACCCTTCCCCGGCCCATTACCGGTTTCGACCGCGTCTTGTTGTTCGAGAGTAACGCCAACTCGATTTAT
>Ga0137415_10008790_pt1 | contig 10018 bp, 9 predicted proteins | sample CZODoug3_1_1_16f_FD_183082 | JGI IMG/M metagenome (GOLD analysis project Ga0137415, IMG submission 183082) | Vadose zone soil fungal communities from Angelo Coast Range Reserve, California, USA - CZODoug3_1_1_16fungal (Hybrid Assembly) | ecosystem: Environmental > Terrestrial > Soil > Vadose... | reverse complement strand
AGGCTGAACTTTCCGGCCATGAGCAGCACGCCGACTACGGACATGGTCAGCGCGAGTTCGTAGCTGATCATTTGCGCGGAGCTGCGCAAGCCGCCGAACAGCGAATACTTGTTGTTGGAGGACCATCCGGCGAGGGCGAGACCGTACACGCCCAGCGCGGTGATGGCGAAGAGCGCGAGGATGCCGATGTTGAGGTCGACGATGCCGAGATAAATGTCGTGCCCTTTGAAATGCAGAGGGTCGGGACCAAAAGGGATCACGGCGATGGACGTCAGCGCCAGCGCCAGCGCCAGCAACGGCGCGAGATAGTAGACAAATTTATCGACGCCGGCGGGCGTCGGGTCTTCCTTGAGGAGAAACTTCGCTCCATCGGCGAGCGGCTGCAGCAGGCCGTGCGGGCCGACGCGATGCGGTCCCCAGCGCGACTGAATGTGCGCGATCAGTTTGCGCTCGAACCAGGTGAGATAGGCGTTGACGGTCAGCACCACGAAGAGCAGGATGGCGATCTTGACGAGCGTGATCAGGATTTCCGCGTGCTGGGCGAGAAAGGCGCTCACGGCTTGGATTCGGCCTCCGGCAAGGATTCCATCATGGAGCAGAAGCGGGTCAGAGTGCCGCTGGTGAACAGGGTGTCTTGCGCGGAGCGGATCAATCCGGCGGGAACATCATACGGCGCGTGGCCGTTTCGCGCGATCTGTATGCGCGTGGGCTCGGCGTTGCCGGTGAGCAAGCCGAGCGCCGGCACGTCGTAGCCGGGAACGGCCTTGCGAATTTCCTCGAAGACGGCGGCGGGAGTTTTGTAGTGAAAGGCTTTGCCGAGACCGGCGCGCTGAAGTTGATGCGAAAGAATGCGTAGGAGATCGAAATCGGTGCGCGGCCCCATGACTTCCGCGCCTTTGCGGAGCAGCTGGATTTCGCCGGAAGTATTGGTGACCGTGCCGTCCTTTTCGTAGGCGGAGGCGGCGGGGAAGACCACATCGGCAGCTTTGGCGGTGTCGGTCATGAACATTTCCTGCACGACCAGGAATTCGAGCTTGCCGCGGCCGTAGCCGAGCGTGCCGAAATGCGCGAAGGGGTTCGCGCCCATTACGTAAAGAGCTTTGAGCTTGCCGGATTGAGCGGCTTCCACGATTTGCGGCGCGGTCAGGCCGGGTTTCGAGGAAATTATGGACCCCCAGAGTTTGTCGAAGGCTTCGCGGTTGGCGGCGCTGTCCAGGTGGACGTATCCGGGCAGGCGGTCTGGCAGCACACCCATGTCGGCCGCGCCGCGGGAATTTGCGTAATCGCCGAGGGCCATGTAGCGCGTCTTGCCAGGAAGCTTCGAGCCGAAAGCTACAAGCTGCGCGATGGCGGCGCCAGAAACTTCCGAGCCGAACACAATGGCGACATCGGATTCCGCTTCGAGACCGGCTTTGAGCTGCACGAGCTGCTCGACCAAGCTGGATGGAAGCTGGCCTTCTTCGTGAGCGAGCCAGCGCAGCGCGGCTGCTTCCTGGTTCTTGCCAACTTTGACGAAGACCTTCGCCTGGCGATGCAGCTTGATTTCGCGCTCATGGATGATGAAGAGCTTGGCGCCGAAATGACGGATGCCGGTGCGAATCTGCCAGGCTGCGAGCGGATTCTGGTTGGTCGGATCGTTGCCGACGAGCAGAACGGCCTTGGAGTGATAGAGCTCGTCCATCGTGAGCAGGGAATCGGCGGCATTTTCACCCAGTGCGGTGATCAAGCCGGTGTAATCCACGGTACGATGGTGATCGATGTTATTGGTGCCGAAGGTGGCACGGGCCAGGCGCTGAAAGAGATAATTCTCTTCGTTGGAGGTGCGATTGGAGCCGATGAAGCCGACCGAATCAGCGCCATTCTTGGCGTGAGTTTCTTTCAGCTTGGTGGCGGCCGTTTTCGCGGCCTCTTCCCAGGAGACGGGAAAGAGCTTGTCGCCTTTGCGCACCATGGGCTGGCGGATGCGATCTTTGTGCGTTGTGAAATCGAAGCCGAAGCGGCCCTTCACGCACAGAAAATCCTTGTTGATCCCGGAGAGGTCGCGATTGTTCGCGCGCATGATTTCGTGATTGCGTACGCTAAGGGTGACCTTGCAGCCGTTGGAGCAGTGCGCGCAGGTTGTGGGAACATATTGCATTTCCCACGGACGCGTTTTGTAGCGATAGGTGCCGCTAGTGAGCGCGCCGACCGGGCAAATGTCGATGCACATGCCGCATTCTTCGCATTCGAGGTGATCTTCGCGGTTAGGAATGATGACGCTGTTAGCGCCACGCATGCCCACGCCGAGCGCCTTCACGTCCATCCCTTCATCGCACACGCGCACGCAGCGGAAGCACAGAATGCAGCGGGGGGCATCGTAGTAGACAAGCTCCGACCACTTTTCTTCGGGGCGATGGATTTTTTCCTCGACGAAGCGGCTGGTATCCGCACCGTAGCGGAACACCATGTCCTGCAGCTCGCACTCGCCGCCTTTGTCGCAGACTGGGCAATCGAGCGGATGATTGGTCAGCAGAAATTCCAGCATGTACTTGCGTGCGTTGCGTACCTGATCCGTGTCGGTGCGCACGACCATACCTTCAGTCGCAATCACGGTGCAGGCGGTCTGCAGCTTGGGCATTTTTTCAATTTCGACAAGGCACATGCGGCATGCAGCCTGCAGCGAAAGGCCTGGGTAATAGCAGAAGGATGGAACTTCGGTGCCAATGCGGCGCGTGGCTTCGATCAGCAAAGTTCCCGGCGGCACCTGCACGTCGCGGTCGTTAATCTTCAGCGAAATCAGTTTTTGCTCGGTTTTGGTTTCTGACATTAGTTCCTACCGCGAGCCGACCAGCGCTTCGGCGGATTTAAACGGGCAGCGGCCGCTCAGATGTTGCTCGAATTCGTTGCGCCACTTTTGCACGATGCTGATGGTGGGCAGCGCCGCCGCGTCGCCGAGCGGGCAGAAGGTGCGGCCCAGCATATTTTTGGCGAGGTCGCTGACAAGGTCGATATCTTCGGGACGCCCGAAACCGGCGTGGAAGCGATCGAGCATCTTGCGCAGCCACGCGGTCCCTTCACGGCAGGGAATGCACCAGCCACAGGATTCGTGCGCGTAGAAATGCATGATGCGGCGCGCCATGTCCACCATGCAGGTGTCTTCGTCCATAACCACCATGCCGCCGGAGCCGAGCATTGACCCCGCTTTCGCGACGGAATCGTAATCCATGGGAATGTCGATCTCGGACGCGCTCATCAGCGGGCAGGAGCTGCCGCCAGGGATGACCGCCTTCAGCTTCTTGCCGTTGGGGACGCCGCCAGCGGTCTCGTAAATGAACTTCTTCATGTTCATGCCGAGCGGAATTTCGTAAATGCCAGGCTTGTTGACGTGTCCGGCGACGCACAGCAGACGCGTGCCGCCGTTCCTGGGTGTGCCGCGGCTGGCATACTTCTCGCCGCCTTCCAGGATGATGGCCGGAACGGTGCTGAGCGTTTCGACGTTATTGATGATCGTCGGGCATCCGTAGAGGCCGACGACGGCAGGGAAGGGCGGCTTGATGCGCGGATAGCCGCGCTTGCCTTCCAGCGATTCCATCAGCGCGGATTCTTCGCCGCATTCATAGGCGCCGGCGCCGGTGTGCACGATCAAATCGAAATTGAAGCCCGAGCCGAGGATATTGTTGCCAAGGTAGTTGCGCGAATACGCTTCATCGAGAGCCGTCTGCACGATGTCGAGCACGTAGCGATATTCGCCGCGGATGTAGATGAAGCCTTTCGCCGCTCCAATCGCGCGTCCCGCAATGATGATGCCTTCGATCATTTGGTGCGGGTCCATCTCCATCAGCGGACGGTCCTTGCAGGTGCCAGGCTCGGATTCATCCGCATTGCAGATAACGTATTTCGCCTTCGGCGAATCCTTGGGAACAAACGACCACTTCATGCCCGTAGGGAACCCTGCGCCGCCACGCCCGCGCAGGTTGGACTTCTTCACTTCATCGATGATGGACTCCGGCGTCATTTCCTTCAGCGCTTTTTCCAGCGCCTTGTATCCGTCGTGCTGCAGATACACATCGAGCTTATGCGAATACTTGATGCCGAAGCGGCGGCTGATGACAGGGGTCTCCGCAGGATCGCGGGGATGCAGCGCGCCCGCGGTCACAGGCTCGGGAGCGGGATGATCTCCGGCGTCGAGCTCTTCGATGATGCGATCGAACTTCATGGGCGTGAGATTTTCGTAGAAGTCATAGTTGACCTGCATGGCCGGCGCGCCGGTGCAAGCGCCGATGCATTCGACTTCTTCGAGAGAGAAAACGCCGTCGCTGGTGGTTTCCTTGTGGCCGATTTCCAGGCGCTTCTTGGCTTGCTCCAGAAGCTCATTGCCGCCGCGCAGCATGCAAGCGACATTGGTGCAGATTTGCACGTGATGCTTGCCCATGGGCTTGCGGCGGAGCATGGAGTAATAGGCCAGCGTCTCTTCGACCGCCACTGTTCGCAGGTCCAGTCGCTTCGCGATTTCCGCGATCATTTCATCGCTGACGAAACCGTATTCATCCTGCGCGTACATCATCATGGGAATGAGCGCGCTGCGCTTGAACGGGTAGCGGCTCTGCAGCGTGTCGAAGCGGGCGGCGAGTTGTTGCGAGAGTTCCATAAGTCTTTAGCGATCCCTGCGGAGTGTCATCCTGAGGCCATCCGACGAGGATGGCCGAAGGATCTCAGCGTTCAACGTTTTCCGAGAGGCCAGCGCTTGAGATCCTTCACTTCGCTCCGGCCGACCGTGATTTTGCATCCGGCTCAACGGTCGACTTCTCCCAGCACGATGTCAATCGTCCCGATGCACGCGATCACGTCGGCGATCAACTTGCCCTCGATCAATTTCGGCAGCGCCTGCAGATTAATGAACGATGGCGCCCGGAAATGCACGCGCAGCGGCTTCGGCGAGCCATCGCTCGCCACGAAAACGCCCAGCTCGCCCCGCGGCGACTCGACCGCCGCGAAAGCCTCGCCGGGCGGCGGCGAAAATCCTTCCGTGAAAATCTTGAAGTGGTAGATGAGCGCTTCCATCTCCGTCTTCATTTTTTCGCGCTCGGGAGGAACAATTCCGGGTGCGTCGGTGCGCACCGGACCTTCCGGCGGAATTTTCTTGATCGCCTGGCGAATAATCTTCAAGCTCTCGCGCATTTCCGCAACGCGGACCATGTAACGCCCGAAGCAGTCGGAATCGGTGCGCGTGGGAACGTCGAAGTCAAATTCTTCATAACTGGAATAGGGAAAAACTTTGCGATTGTCGTACGCCACGCCTGCGGCACGCAGCGTAGGCCCCGTCATGCTAAGCGCGATGGCATCCTCGGCAGATATATAGCCGACGCCCTTGGTGCGGCCAATCCAGATGCGGTTGCCGGTGAGCAGCTCTTCGTACTCGTCGATGCGTCCGGGCATCATCTTTACGAATTTCTCAACGCGCTCCAGATAGCCAGTCGGAGGTTCCAGCGCCAGTCCGCCGATGCGGATGTAGCTGGTCATCATGCGCTGCCCGGTGACAAACTCAAAAATCTTCAGGATTTCTTCGCGCTCCCGGAAACAATAAAGAAAAACCGACATCGCGCCGAGGTCGATGGCGTGCGTGCCCAGCCAGACCAGGTGCGAGGAAACGCGTTGCAGTTCCACCATCAGCACGCGGATGTATTGCGCACGCTTGGGCACTTCAATGCCCAGCAGTTTTTCGACGGCAAGGCAATAAGCGAGGTTATTCCCCAGCGGATTGAGGTAGTCGATGCGATCGGTGAGGGTGATCGCTTGCGAATAGGTCTTGTCTTCGCAGGACTTTTCAATGCCGGTGTGCAGATAACCCATGTCTGGAATGGCTTTGACGACGTTTTCGCCGTCCAGCTCCAGCAAAATCCGCAGCACGCCGTGCGTGGACGGGTGTTGCGGCCCCATGTTGAGGACCATGGTTTTGGCTTTACCGGTGGCGGTCTCGACGGTGCTGGTTTCAGACTGAACAGTCACGTTCGGTTCCTTGTATAGCGAGTGGCGATCGACGGAATGTCGCGATAGCCTTCGACCGGAAAATCCTTGCGGAGGGGGTAGCCCTCCCAGTCGTCAGGCATCAGGATACGGCGCAAATCGGGATGGCCGTTGAAACGAATCCCGAAGAGGTCGAAAATTTCCCGCTCGAGCCAGTTCGCGCCGGGCCAGACGGGAACGAGGGAATCCACAACAGGGTCGCTGGAAGAGAGGCGCACTTGCAAACACAGGCGTTCGCGTCGGGGAATCGAAACCAGTTGATAGTTGACCTCGAAGCGCGGCTCAAGTGGATAGCGGTCCACGCAAGTGGCGTCGCTCAGCAGATTAAACCGCAGCTCTTTGTCGCCGCGACACCGCTCGGCGACGTCGCGCAGCACGTTGCGAGGAACGACGATGGTCGTCTCGCCGCGAAACTCGATCACTTCGCTGACCGCGTTCGGGCTCCATCCACGCAATCGCTCGACCACAACATTAGTATTTTGGTTGCTGTTCTCCGCCACAGTTCCCGAATTCCCCAGTTGCGCCGACTCTTTATCCCTTATGCCAGTCGAACGCGCCCTTTTTCCACAGATAAATGTACCCGACCAAAAGGATGGCGATGTAAACGAGCATCTCTACAAAGCCATATCTTCCCATGGGCACCGATTGCCGGATCATGTCCCGATAAATGTAAGCCCACGGATAAAAGAAGATTGCTTCTACGTCGAACAAGATAAAGACCATAGCCACGAGATAGAACTTCACGGAAAAGGGCTGGCGAGCGTCGCCCGTCGGTTCCATGCCGCATTCGTAAGCTTGCTGTTTGGCGCGATTGGGGCGCCGCCATCCTATCAGCACGGAAACGGCGGTCAGCGCGCCCGCCAGCGCCGTGGCTAGCAGCAGGTATATGAGAAGCGGTGCGTAGGCATGTAGGCCGGAACCACTCATGGGCGAAAAGGTATAATAACGATTCGGCCGCAAGCGGTCAAATGCGGCGCGCAACGGTGCGGTTTGGCCGGTGTCGGTCGAGAGAGCGCATCCCCCCATGTTGTTCGGTCACAACTCGAACGTGAAAATCGGCGAGGTGCTCTACCACGTGCAGACGGAAGACCGGGGTACGTCGCACGCCGTCATCGACACGATGGTGTATCACAGTGGCCGAGTGTTGCACCGCCGCGCGAACAGCTACGCGGACCTGCTTCCGCTCGATGCCGCGCGCGAGGAGAAGCTGAAACAACGGGTCAGCGTGCAGCATCACGCGATACTGGAGGAATTGCGATCCGGCACTTTAAAGTTGGCGCAGCACAGCACGGCCGCCGCTCCGACTAAGCTGTCTGCGGACGGCGCGCGCGATTCCTTGCGTCTCGAATTGCTGAACGCAAAAAATTGGCTAGCGGGCAGGCGGGCGACACTGCAGGTCCTGGTTTCACAAAAAGAAAATGGAGCAGCGGTTTCCGGTGCACGCGTGACGGCCCGCATCGAGGGTGCGGCCGAGCCTGTGCAGTATTCCACGGCCACAGGGCTGGATGGCAAAGCGCAGCTTGCCTTTGACATGCCGCAGCTGGCCGGCGCGGAATGCGCGCTGGTCATTGAAGCCAACAACGGTAAAGCTCAGGCGCGCTTGCACTTTCAGTTGCGCGCCAAGCCGAAAGTTCCCGCGTCAGGATGAATCTTTGGAGATGGCCATCACAATATCGGTGAACGGTGAAGCTCGCAGCACCAAATCGGGCTTGAGCGTGGCGGATCTATTACGCGAGCTTGGGCTGGAAGGCGGGCGCGTGGCCATCGAGCGCAACCTCGAAATTTTGCCGCGGCCGCAATGGGCGCAGACGCTCGTCGCAGGTGGCGATCGTTACGAAATTGTGCAATTCGTCGGCGGCGGTTAGTGATACGCCGCGAAGACTTCTGATGACCGCTGCCTTCGTGCACCAAACGGACTACGCCCCACTGACCTGGCTCGCGATCGCTTCGCCCAACTCGCGCGTCGTCGCCTTTCCCCCAATATCAGGAGTACGAATCTTTGCCTGTGCCAGAATCGCCGCAATCGCTTTCTCGACGGCATCAGCGGCATCGGGAATTCCGAGATGGCGCAGCATCATCGCGCCGGACCAGATCTGCCCGACCGGATTGGCAATGCCTTTTCCCGCGATATCCGGGGCTGACCCGTGCACCGGCTCAAACATCGAAGGATATTCCTTCTCCGGATTGAGATTTGCCGAGGGCGCGATGCCGATGGAGCCCACTACCGCGGGACCGAGGTCCGAGAGTATGTCTCCGAAAAGGTTCGAGCCCACCACGACATCGAACCAATCCGGGTGGTTGACAAAGTGCGCGGTCAGAATGTCGATATGATACTGGTCCGTCCGGACGTCCCGATACTCTGCCGCCATCGCACGAAAGCATTCGTCCCAAAAGGGCATGGTATGAATGATGCCGTTCGATTTGGTGGCGGAGGTCAGATGTTTTTTTCGTTTGCGAGCCAATTCGAAAGCGAAACGCAGCACGCGATTCACGCCGCGCCGCGTGAAAACGGTTTGCTGCACGGCCATCTCGTCCTCGGTGCCTTCGTAGAGACGCCCGCCAATGTTTGAATACTCCCCCTCGTTATTTTCGCGAACGATGGTGAAATCAATTTCCCCGGGTTTCCAATTCTTTAACGGCGATTCGATTCCCTCGAAAAGGCGCACGGGGCGCAGGTTTACGTATTGCCGGAAAGTGCGGCGGATGGGAATCAGCAGGCCCCAAAGCGAGACGTGATCGGGAACACTGGGGTGCCCGACAGCTCCGAGGAAAATAGCGTTGAAGGGTTGCAATTGCCGCAGCCCGTCCTCCGGCATCATTTTCCCGGTCTGCGCGTACGTTTCGCAGCTCCAGTCAAACGCCTGCCAATGCAAGCGAAAATCGAAGCGCCGCCCCGCCGCTTCCAGCACACGGATGCCTTCGGGAACCACTTCTTTCCCGATGCCGTCTCCAGCGATGACCGCGATGTTAAAGGTTTTCATACCTCTCACATGCCATCGAGCAAATGGCCCAGTTTTGTTTTTTTGGTCTGCATGTAGGCGCGGGAAATCTTGGAGACGCGCGGCTGGCAGGGAACTCGTTCGACGACACGAATGCCGGCGCGCTCGAGCTGCCGCACTTTTTCCGGATTGTTGGAAAGCAAGCGAATCCGGGTGGCGCCGAGTTGTTTCAGGATCTTGGCTGAAAAATCGTAATCGCGCGCGTCCGCGGCAAATCCCAGCGACTCGTTGGCCTCCACCGTGTCCATCCCGCCATCTTGCAGTTCGTAAGCGCGCAATTTGTTCATCAACCCGATGCCGCGCCCTTCCTGCGGCAAATACAACAAAATCCCGGACGGAGCGCGGCTGATTTTCCGCAGCGAAAGCTCCAGTTGCGCGCGGCAATCGCAGCGCAGCGAAGTGAGCACGTCCCCGGTCAGGCATTGCGAGTGAACGCGGACTAAGGGCGCGGATTTGCCGCGCAAATTCCCGCGCACCAAAGCGACAGCTTCTTCTTGCGACCCGCGTCCCTGGAAGCCGTAAATAGTGAAGCGCCCATAGCGGGTGGGTAGTTCGGCGCGAGCAATCGCGTGCAGTCGCGTGGATTTTGGTTTGGAGCGATTTCGGGGTTGAGATTTCGCGGCCATGGCAAACGAGCAGTATAGCAGGTCGAATTTAGCGGCAAAATTCGGCACCCCGATCGGTATTCGGCCAGAACGAGCTTTTGGAAAGCTAGGCGTATTTGTCCGGTTTGCGCTGCCACTCCCGGGGGTTAGTCAACGAGGAGACGAGCGATCCGAGAAGGTAGCACGGAGCGGCACTGGCTGAGTTAGCGGACCGAGCTACGAACGTCCCGGCACGCTGTTGATCTGCACCAGATTCCGTGCTTGTCCATCCGATTGGGGAACAAACCCGGGCCGCATGAACTGAATTGCCCGGCGGCTTTCAGCTTCCAGAGACTCGGCGACCTGCCGCGCATAGCGGATGAAGTGGTGACCGGAGAGCGCAAGCTCGAACCCAAGTCGCCTTTTCTGCGG
>Ga0137415_10008789_pt1 | contig 10018 bp, 12 predicted proteins | sample CZODoug3_1_1_16f_FD_183082 | JGI IMG/M metagenome (GOLD analysis project Ga0137415, IMG submission 183082) | Vadose zone soil fungal communities from Angelo Coast Range Reserve, California, USA - CZODoug3_1_1_16fungal (Hybrid Assembly) | ecosystem: Environmental > Terrestrial > Soil > Vadose... | reverse complement strand
AATTTCATGGACGGCATGTACGACGACAATTTTTATTTCAACAATCCCGTCGATTACCTCGCCAACCTAAGCGATTCCTGGCTCCTCGGCCAGCTCGCCTCCTGTGACATCCACATCGCCACCGGCACCGGTCAATGGGAAAATTCCGGCCCCTCCTACCGTCTCTCCGAAATCCTCGCCGCCAAAGGCGTTCGCCATTCCCTCGACAATTGGGGCCCGGAAGGTGGCCACGACTGGCCGTACTGGAAGCACCAAATGCGCGAGTACATCTCCCGCCTGTTCTGAGCCTCCAAGAACCTCTTCTGAATTTCGACCTGCTGACCTGGTTTTTCCTCTCTCCGAAGTCGTTTGCACGACAAGATGCGTCATTTCACCACTCAGGAACGAAGCCGTTCCTTGTCGCTTGCGGGCCATCCAGCGGGCCGCATAGGCTCGAGTGTAAGGAGAGCCGAGATGAAAATCGTCAAACGAATTGGGTACGTGACTTTGCTCTTTACGCTGCTCGCCCTGGCAGCCGTCCCATCGCTGCGGGCCGTGGAGAAATCGGATTGGAGCAGCTTGAAACAGATCGCCGCGGGTCAAACCATCAAAGTCATAGTCAAAGACGGAACATCGTCTCAGGGCGATTTTCAATCCGCCACCGAGGATGCGCTGGTGCTGCGCGTCGCGGGTAGTGACCGAAGTATCGCCCGCGACACGATTCGGCGGGTTACCCTCAAAATGAACGGCCATCGAGGCAAGCATGTGCTGATTGCGGCAGCGATCGGAGGAGGTGCGGGACTCGGCGCTGGCATCGCAATTGACAACGATTGCTCTCCAAACTCGATCGTCTGCACGGGAAACAAGGGCAAAGCGATACTGACTCCGGCGTTTGCCCTGATCGGCGCCGGCATCGGAGCGCTGCTGCTTGCAGGCGGCTGGCGCGAGATTTACCGCGCGGGGTGAGCGCCGACTCTCAGCCAGTTCAGAAATTCCAGAACTGGTACGGTCGACTCGAATGTAAATCTTTGTGCCTGGCGGCTCGTCATCAGCATCAAAAGGTTTAGCTACCTGCGCGATTTTCTGTGGACGGCACGCGCCTTGCCACGAATCGCGGGGGAAGCGCGCCAGCAGTGGAGCAACTCTTTGGGGCCCGGATTCGTCCAATCGGCAACCCAAGGAATGTTGTGCGACGAGCCCAGCTGGAACTGGCTCAAAGATCGAGGAGGAACATCATGGAGGAATCTCAGGGAGTGAATCATCACGATCACCAAGGCGAACCGGCGTCAACGGGAATAAACCGCGGGATGGTACTTGCGGCCGTGGTGCTGCTGGCAATTGCCGTGGTGGCTTTCGGCTACGGATACCGGCAGCAAGTCATGGTCGGCCACCTGACGGCGCGAGAGTCGGCGGCGAACGCCACGATCAACAACATGCAGGGACAGCTCACGACCTTGACGGCGAAGCTGAATGAAATGTCCGCCGCGCAGCAGGCTGCCGCGGACGCCGCGGCGCAAAAGAAGGCACCGGCGGGACACGCGGGTGCGCCAGGCGCAAAACCGAATGGCGGCAAGAGCGGCGCCACGTCGAGCAAACAACTCAAAGAGCTTCGCGCGCAGCTTGACGAACAGCAAAAGCTGCTGAACCAGACGCAAGCGGAAGTGGCCAAGAATCGCGCCGACCTGGAAGGAAATCTCAATTCCACGCGCGATGAGCTCAATGGCTCGATCGCCAAGACGCACGAGGAATTGGTCGCGCTCGCGAAGCGCGGAGAGCGAAGTTACTTCGAGTTCGACCTGACAAAGTCGAAGGAATTCCAACGCGTCGGGCCGGTCACGCTTTCGCTGCGCAAGGCGGATACGAAACACAAGAGCTACGACGTGCAAATGATCGTCGACGACAATCAACTCACCAAGAAGCACGTCAATCTCTATGAGCCGATTTGGATCCACACGGAAAATGAGTCCCAGCCGGTTCAGATCGTCGTGAACCGCGTAGAGAAAAACCTGATACACGGCTACGTCAGCGCCCCGAAATACAAGCCGTCAGAGCTGGCGGCAGCAGGCTCGGCCGCGGTAACGCCAGTAGCGGCCCATCCGCAAGCGCCAGACCAGAATCCCAATCAACCACAACAATAAAAAATAGAAAACGAGCAGCACAAGCGGCAGGGCGTCCGTAGCGAGGTCCTGCCGTTTCGTTTTCGCAAGGAAAGAGCAGGTCCCTCGAAGGTATGCCACCCCGGGTGTCCCGCAGTTTCGTCTCCGGCACCCGGAGTCTTCGTCGACTCCCGCCGAGAGTCCAAAGACCGGACCGGGATACCCTACCCCCGGTGTTTTTGTCGAAGAGTGCGGAAGTTATTGAAAATAAAGGACGGGAGTCGCAAAAAGAGCGGCAAGAGAGATAAAGAGTGCGCAAGCGATTGAAAACAAAGGGCGACTTGGGCGCACGGGGATTGCAAGAATCAAAAGGTTGCGGATACACCTTGGATTGCGGGGAAAAGGAGGGACCAAACGGGGACACTGTCGTCAACCTTGGTTTATAGATTACCGCATCCGTTACTATTTGTCAAGTGAGAACTTAAGGGCTGTGGATTGAATGGTTTGCGGACTAGTGTATGGAGCAAATCCAGAAGAAGGGAACAAAAGGTACCAAGCCCCGCGCTCTCCCAAAGACCCAAAGGGTAGGCGACCCGTCAAAGACGAAAGTCAACGCCCCACCCTTGCAAGAACCAACGGCGCAAGGACGGGCTCGACCCGATGGAGATGCCTACCACGGCCCATACCTTAGGGTCCTTTACACGAAGGCTTGCCCTCGGCCGTGGTGACCATCATCCCGACGATAAGTAGCGCGGCGAGGGCCCTCACTTGCTCACGCTCAGGTCTGACCAGATTATCACCTTCGCGGCGGGGTTCCCGCTCGCGTCGGTGACCGGAGTGAAGCGCGCAACCGACCACGAGACGGTAGAAAGCGAATCAAGCTGTGGAAACGCGAGCCGCAGCGAGGCGCCGGGTATGATTACCCCATTTGCATCTGCCAACGAGAGATGGTACTCCTGCGGATCTTGCGTCGGATCAACGGTAAACATAGCCCCGGTTTGCGTGCTGCCAACGGTACCATCAGGGTTAATGGGAACGGTTACTTGGCTGCCGCCCGTCTGTGAGACGACGAGGCTACCGGTCACCGGCTTATCATCAGTGCCGTCACATTTCGTACACCAGAACAGCGGCCCTTTTACGGTCATAATATTAGAACTAGGCGAAATATTAGGCGAAGGAGGTGGCGGGGTAAGCGTCAAAACATTATTGAAATTAACGTTCCCGTCGGCAACCAGCGACACGGTTGACGGTCCGGCGGGCAACGTGACCTTCCCGCTCTGTTGCTGGTACACGCCCCAGCTGCCGGTCCCGGTGACCGGCAGACTTCCTACCGTCGTTCCCTTCGGCAGCTCGAAATGCAGAGCCTGGTTGGTAAGGTACGTTGCGGCTTGCGCTGCGATCACGTAATCACCTGCCACCGTGGTGTTGACCGGACAAGTCCAGGTGTCACCGGCTTTCATGTAGGCCCAAACGATTTGTGACAATCCGTTCACAATTTGATGTATCGGCTGCGCGTTGCCGGTGAACGAGCACGTCGTTAGCGTGACGGTGATACTTTGCGCGGCTACCGGCCGGACCAGCAGCAACAGTAGTATGAGTAAAGCAAAGCGACGAATCATAGTCCCCCCTCAGTGATCGTAGGTTTCAAGTCTTTTCGCGCGTGTGCCCGCTCCACGTTCAGGCTTCACAGTGGCACACGCGCCGACGCGCAAACACCTGCCCAAAGGTATAGAAGTGGGGCAGATGTGCTCCCTGGCAACCAGCGCTCGACAGGGAGGCCCAATCTTGTAGCCACTGAGGAAATGGGTCTGGCGGTTGGTTACGTCAGTCGCGCTTCTCTGGGATTGTTCGATTCACGGGGCTAGTTTGAAAAAGAGACGTCGTCGTACGCTTTCTGTCCCCTGAGGTTGCCGGTGCCGTCCGCCGTCCACGTCTCGTTCGTGGTAATTGCGAATGTAACTGGGGCATCCGCTGAAGGGTTCGTGAGGATATGAAATTTCGTGCCCGTGAACGCCTTTTGGGGCAGAAACGTGTCGATCAGGTTTTTCCCTTCCACATTCAATTCAAAACTCGCAAGGAGCTCGGTTGTATCTGCTGGAATCCTAAGATCGTATCGAGCCGTGACGTTTGCCCCATCTTTTTCAACACGGATCGAGTACTTGACTGCCATGTTGCCTCCGTCGAGCGTCCGCAAATGCCACTGGTTCCCCGAACGCAGGCTTAATTTAGCAGAGATGGGGAAAATTCGATGATGGACGGTGGAGCAGCTAAACTAGCCAGGGAAGGTCGCTGAATCTTTCACTCGTTTTGCCTGCAGTAGATGCCGGCGTTCGTGGCTGACAACGATCTCGAGTCCAGTCCCTACCGTGAATCGAAGTCCTGGAAGAAACGGGTTCCAGAAGCGAATGCGGTTTACGTCGTTGCCGCGAGCGCGGAGGATAAGGTCACGGCATGCCTGGTTGCCAGACAAAAAACGATCGAGAACCGAAAGGTCCGTACGCGGTCCCGGCCTGATCTTTCCCGGAGCGGAAGCGCGCTTGCTGTTCGGCGAGGGCTCCGCAAAGTTGCGGATAAACCAGCCCCCCAACCATCCGGGAGTGATCTCCTCCACGGGAGAACGAGGCTTCTCCCTAAGTGCGGCGGAGATCGGCCGCAGATAGCATTCGTTGGTGACGCAGAGATGCTCCAGACACTGCCCGATGCTCCAACAGCCCGGCGCCGGTTGCCAATTGAGCTGTTCCTCGGTGAGTCCGCCGACCAGGTTCCTGGCGGTCTGGTCGTTTGCGCTAAGGTCCGTGGCGAGCCGGATGGACCAAGCAGGCGCGAATGTTTCCTGCGATGCGGCCATAGTGAGAACTCTGCTGGATTATAAACCAAGGCCCCGGCAGCAACTGCCCGGAACCAGGAGTTAGCCCTACGCGCAGGCATGTTACGCAATCGCTTGCATAAGGCAGATTTCCGGTGTTATTTAAGCAGGCCGTAGTTAGAGGAGGGTGGTCGATGCCTCGTTCAGTGGGGATCACGGTTTCAGCGGTGGTGGTAATCATCGGTAGTGCGTTTACCATTCTTGGCGGTGCGATGATGGTGCTGGGTTCTCTCTTTCTATCGAAGTCAAGCCCGGCGGCTAACGTCCCGGCGAATTTAGGGTTTTTTGTAGTCATCGAGGCAGTAATGTTTTCCGGCTTCGGAGGCTGGGGCCTTGCGGCTGGCATTGGGCTCATCCATCTGAAGCAATGGGCCAGGATTTCGATGTTGGTTTTCGCCGCCATTCTGGTCTTCATTTCACTTCCCGTTGCGGCGCTCATAGCAGTCATTCCGTTTCCGAATACCAATGATCCAAACCTTCCTTCCAATTTCATGTCGATTATGCGCACCGGGATGGCGCTCTTCTATGCCATGTTCGCCGCGTTGGGGTGTTTCTGGCTCTATTTTTTCAACAAGCAGAGTGTGAAGGTACAATTTCAAGTGAAGCAATCGGCCTTGGAGTCGGCGGCGGGGACGCCAATAGCCGCGCCCGGTGCCAGCCGTGCCAGGCCGCTCAGCATAACGATCATCGGATGGTTCTTGCTCATTGGCTCCGCCCTCGCTCCACTGGGCCTTCTCTTCAACAGCGCTTTCTTTTCCGGCGTGCAGTTCCCACTCTGTTTTTTGGGCTTTTTCTTTTTTGGACGGAGTGCATTCCTAATTCTCATCGTGTGGATGACGGCTCAGATTGTGGCGGCGGTGGGATTGTTGAAACTGAAGAACTGGGGCCTGCTCGCAACCATCGGCCTGCAATGCCTCACGGTCGTAAATGCGGCGCTGCTGGTTGGCATTCCCGCAAATCGTGCGAGGTTCCAACAGATTATGGAAACGATGATCGCTTCCACAAACTCGCGCATGCCTCAGCCAGTTCCGTTTGTTTTTCCAATGTGGATAGGATTTGCTAGCTCCTTGCCTATCGTTTTCGTGATCTTGTGGTTCCTCATTACGCGGAGACAGGCTTTCACCAGTCCTGGGCAAGAGCTGGCCCGCCAACACTCATAGCTCTCTCGAAGATTCGATCTCAGCCCCGATTAACGCGCTTGCCGGACAAGTGGACCGCCGCCCGATTGCCTCGCGCCTCTTTGCGAGCGATGAATCTCTCTCATTCTTTCCGCAAGGTTAAGTCGCACCGTAATAGGCTTGAAATTATCTGCTCTGAGTTTTCGTAGTTGGAGCAGTGACTCGATTGCGGAGCCGACATGACCAACCATGCCTCAGATCGCCAGCGCCGCCTATCCGGAGCAGCCGGCATCTTCGGCGCGCTACTCTTCTTCGCAGGCGACATGCTCTTCTATGCTCATCTCGGCCCGGGAACGGGTTTTCACGAAGGCATGCTCGCAACCGTTCGCGACGCCTCGCTAGCCCGCCTATTTGCAGGAGGCTTGGTCGGGCCGGCGGCAGCCTATCTCTGCATCATCGGCTTCTGGCACGTCTACCTCAACGTCCGGCCATCCGCCGCGCGCATCGGGCAAGTAATGTTCGCGGCATTTTTTGCATTGATGGTCTTCGGCAGCGCGATCCACACGCTGTGGACCGCCAAAGGCCTCGCTATCAAGTACTGCTATGGCAATGATGATGCGGGCTGCCACGCACTGATGCAGGCCATCAACTCCTATTGGAATCTTGCATACAATATCGGTGCCGTACCGGGCTACGTCGGCGCGCTACTGCTCATCGCGCTAGTCCTGCTCGGAAAAACCTGGTACCCCAAATGGACAGTGCTCGCCAATCCCGCCGCGCTTATGCTGTTGTCTCCGCTGGCCGACCGAGCCCCAGCACCATTCGGCGCAATCCTAGCAGGCGGATTCACGAATCTTACGATCGCAATTTTCTTCCTAGTTTCCCTGCGCACAACCTGGACGCGCGACGCGAATGACGACCGTGCGCACACCGCAAGAGTAGACCACTCCTAGTGACAGCTCCGACGGGAGAAGCTAGCCCTAGAACGGAACATCGATGGGTTCGGAGATCCAAGTTACTTTGTTGGCGCGGCGCCGAGCCTTCATCTTGAGCTCGATTGTCATGTGATCATCAAAATAGTCCTGCATCGTCGGCAGGCGCTCCGCTTGCAGCAAGTAATCCTTTGGAATGTTTTGATAGACGGGGGGAAATTCCAGGGCGGCATTGGAGACATTTTGCACAACAGCGGGAATGTGTGTCACGCCCGCTCTTCTCAATGCGTAAACGCGATGAAAGCCATTGTTTAGGAAGACTCGGGGGCCAATTCTCAGGACATTGACCGGCGAGCCGCCATATCCGAACAAGAGAAGCAACCCACATGTGGGGATCCCGCCGGTCGATGATGATTGAAGGTCGACATGCTCAAGTGGCTTCTGGAAAGCACCTAGGAAACGAAAATCCGTATTTTCGGAACTATAGATAATAGTATTTTCGGCAGACCTCATCTCGGAGACTTCAGGGACCGTCTTATCTAGAGAGAGGCAAATATCTATCAAGTTCTCAAAAGTCAGCTCCTTCGGGAATTGCTGCATCAGCTTGTCCACATAGTCCAGAGCAACCGTACTTTGGCAGGCAATCAGATTGTCAATTTCCAGTGTGGCGAACTCGGTAGGCAACTGGCCGAAGGTGTTAGCAAATCGTCGGTCTCGTTGAATTGCGGCTACTGCGGCTCCGTACTGCGGGTCGATTGGTTGGACCGAGATGGATTCAAAGGTTCGCGGAACCTTTCTACTAAAGGCACGGGCTGCTGCTTGCCAGCTCTGGAGTATCTGGCTTTCCCGGTCTTGCTCCTCTTTAATGCACTGGCTCTTCAAAAAATTCGAGACTGCAGCACCTGGCAGCCACGCATAAAGAACCTTCTACCTTTGATAATTGGCTGAGGCCCGGACCTCTAATTCTGCAGTTGCCGTCATCGGTTGTTCCTCCTCACTATTTAACATTTGCTTTGAATCTCACGTGCACAGGAACTTTCGTTTTCTTGGTGGCTATGAAGTCGACGCGCTTTCCAGCGGTAGTCTTGAATTCAACCTCAGCTGGCTTGTTGACAATCTTGTGAGCTTCAAATTCAACTTTTTTCTTCATTTTGTGTTCTCTTTCACCTTGAATTTTGGCCGGGTCTGCGGTTGAATATCCACAAATGCCAACCCGTTGCCTTACGAGAACGAGGTTAGCAAAGGGAGGCGAGTTGGGTCAACACTTTTTTGCAACCGGTTGTAGATAATGGACGGCAAGAATATCGACCTCGTAAGGCTGGGTCACCGGATCCGGTTCCTGCGTACGGGAAAGGGTTGGTCGCTCGGCGATTTGGCTAAGAAGTGTGGACTATCAAAAGCGTATTTATCAGACCTTGAAAATGCCGAGGCTGGAAAGCCAAACATCCAGTATATCTATGCGGTTTCGCTCGCTCTGGGTGTCACGCTGAGTGAGCTTTTAGAGGAAAATAAGACGCGCTCCGAAGCTACACGGCCGAAAAGGAAGGAGTCTGATCTGCCATCGGGGCTTAAGGAAGTACAACTCGAGTTAGGATTATCAGACGACGATGTCGAGATGCTATCTCAGGTTAATTTCAGGGGGAACAGGCCGAGAGACAAGGAGGGGTGGCGATTCCTGATAGAAGCGTTGAATATGTTGGGACAACGAAAGCCACCAACTTAGGATGGAAACTATTCGAGTCGGGGGACGGAAGTACTCAGACCCCGACGTGATTTCTTTGATTCGTGCCACCGGAGGGTTGGTCGATCCTCGATCTGCGGTCATAAATCAGGCACGGAAATTAAATCAAGAGTATAGGTCCTACGAAGGTGGTCCCTCGGACCCGTTCAAACGCCTAGAGATTATTGCTTCGCTGGGCGGTTTGACAATATCGCAGATGAACATTGAGCAGCAAGGGAAGTCTGAGCGTCGTGACGCTGTTCTCATTCCCAGTGGCCGCGGTCACGGAGGGAGAGGCCAAATCTTCTACAATCCGCTGCGGCCACGAGGCAGGGTGGCATTTTCAATCGCCCATGAGATTAGCCACACCTTCTTTCCGAATACAATGACGGGCGCTAGATTCCGGGACATCACTGCTCCTGATTCGCGTGAGGCTAATGAACTGGAAAGACTATGTGATTTGGCGGCGTCCGAAATATTGATGCCGATAGAAGAGTTTCAGCGTGAAGTTCACGGTTTCCATAGCTTGGCAATGGCGGCGGAACTTGCCGAGAAATTTGGAAGCTCCTTCGAAGCCACAGTTTTTCGCCTTGCCACTGCGCATCCAGGTTTCGCGGTAGCGGGCCTGCTCAAATATCGCCTCCGAAGAGCCGAGGAACGCAAACTTGGGAACCCATCTCAAGCGCGCTTATTTCAGACAGCGAAGGAGTGTGAATCCGACCGCCCTGAGCCAAAGTATCGACGTCAGTCCTTTTTTGCTTCTTCCTCCTGCGGCGATGAGTACACGATTCGCTGGAACAAATCATTTGCAACTGAGTCATGCGTTTATGTAGCTGCGAGATCCGGGAGCCTTTGCAATGCGGTTGAGTTTCTGCCAAACCTTGCTGGTCAGCCCGGCCTGTTGGAAGCCGTTCGCGCACCGTTTCAAAGGGAGGACGCGCATCCAGAATTCCCCGAGTTGCTCTTCTTCTGGTCGGCCTAAGATCTTTTGCTTCATTTCACAAGCGGCGGCCACTCTACTCACTGAACTCAGGACCTTCCATCGGGCGCGAGCTCATAGGAAGACGTTAGCTGAATAGCCTTATGCAACGTCCGATAAAGCGGGCAATTCATGGCATACATGGCGTGGACGCGTTCGATTTTGTCCTTTAGCTCTGGCGCGGCGACCAGCCGCATGGCTACGTGAACCCGCCGGATGACCAGCACATTGTCCTCGGTTTCCACTTCGCCGGTGACTTCCGCGGTCAGCTTGCCGTTGCTGGCATCGATTTGGCGCGCTTCCAGCGCACCTCCAAACGTCCCCAGCA
>Ga0137415_10008788_pt1 | contig 10019 bp, 4 predicted proteins | sample CZODoug3_1_1_16f_FD_183082 | JGI IMG/M metagenome (GOLD analysis project Ga0137415, IMG submission 183082) | Vadose zone soil fungal communities from Angelo Coast Range Reserve, California, USA - CZODoug3_1_1_16fungal (Hybrid Assembly) | ecosystem: Environmental > Terrestrial > Soil > Vadose... | reverse complement strand
TCGCCCATCTTGCCATTCCGGTCGACCCGTACCTGGACGCGCTCGCGAAAGTGGCGGCCATGCTCGAGTGGCCGCTGCCGCGCGAGCGAGACGAGGCGGTGTGTGCGGAGGCGGCGCGTGTCGTTGACCGGCTCCTCGCCCCCTTCGCGCGAGGGCGCGGCGCGGTCGATGTGGCCATCGGTGAAGGGCTGGATCTCTTGAGCAAGGGCGATCGCGTGCTCCGCCTCGGCTATTCCGGCATCGGCGACTACGCCCGCGAAAGGCTGGGGATCGCTGCCAGCACCGCGCGGAAGATGGCGCGGCTCGCGCGGGAGTTGCGCGACCGGCCACTCGTCCGCCTCGCCGTGCAGAGTGGCGAGATGAGCGTTCGCCAGGCGGAAGCCGTGCTGCCGGTTGCGCGCGGCGATGACGAGGCGTCGTGGGTGGCCAGGGCGCGGATGGACACCGTTCGCGGGTTGAAGGTCGCGGTGAAGGACCCCGATGCTCCAGAGCCCGAGGAGGACGAGGAGTGGGGGCGGTTGTCGATACCGCTCTCGGAGGAGGCGCGGCCGGTCGTCGAGGAGGGGTTGGCGGTTGCAGGGAAGGTCTTGGGCGCGAACGTGCCGAAGGGGCTGCGATGCGGTGCCCTTTGTGAGGAGTTTCTCGGCGTGCACATGGCGCCGGACGACGGCGGCGGGGCTGAGCCAGCGCTGTCGGCATCCGCCAAGGACCTTCTGGAATCGGTCAAGGAGCAGCTAGAGAAGGAGAGCGCGCAGTGGGCGTTCCTCGCCCAGGTGGAACCGGTACCGGCTCCGAGGCCGAGCGCGGATGCGGAAGACGATCCGTGGCTCCTCGATGGGGAGCTGCGGCGCTTCGTGGGGATGCGCAATCATTGGGACGGCGCCTTCGGACACCTGGGGCTCTTGTTTCGGACCCTGGAGGGATGGCGGTACCTGGGCTTCGCCTCCTTCGAGCATTATTGCTGCGAGCGGCTCGGGATGGGGGAGCGGACGGTCCAGCAGCGCATCTCCCTGGAGCGGAAGCTCCATGACTTCCCGTCGCTCCGGCAGGCGATGCGCGATGGGCGGGTTTCCTATGAGAAAGCCCGGCTCATCGCCCGCCACGCGAGCGACGCCACCGTCGACAGCCTCATCGACCGGGCCGGACGGATGACCTGCATCGAGCTCAGGCGGGAATTGGAGGCGAAAGAGGAGGCGCAGATGTGCGCCAAGCGTGTGCTCGACCTGGTCGCACCTCGGCGGGTCCTCGCCCTTCTCTCCCTGGCATTTCGGGCGGCGCGGAAGGCCGCGGGGCGGTGGCTACCGCCTGGCGAATGCCTCCGGATCATCGCCGCGCACTTCATAGAGGTCTGGAAACCCATCCTGGCGGAGAGGAATACCCCGCAGAAGCGGGTCCTCGCGCGCGATCGGGGCTTCTGCCAGGTCCCGGGCTGCAGCCGGGCGGCTACGCAGGTCCACCACATCGAGTACCGCTCGGCGGGCGGCGCGGACGAGGAGGGAAACCTCGTCGCCCTCTGCGCGGCGCACCACCTGCACGGCGTGCACCTGGGCTACATCCGCGTCAGGGGCAAGGCGCCCCACGGACTTCGCTGGCAACTGGGCGTTCGGCTGGGGGCGGCGCCGCTCGTCGAGATCGTTACGGCGCCTACAGCCACCAGCCCCTGAATCAGTTGTCGTCGAAGTCGTCGTCTTCGAAGTGTCCTGGCAGCGAATACGAGAGCCAGGTGCCTGCCAGCGGCTTCTGGTTCACGCCGCGGCGGGAGTAGTCGCAGACACCCTGGGGGAAGATCGCATTGAGCGACGCCAGCTGGTCTGCGGTCAACGAACGCGCGTAGTCCCGGGCATCGACCTTCTTCAATCTGCACTTGAGGACGTCCTGGGCAAGCGGCTCACCGGCGGCGAGGCGCGGGTTGCCGTGTACCGGGTACATCCTCGCGCAGGTGGCAGGGTCGGTGATCCGCTCGCCGGTGACGGTGAAGCAAGCGTCGACGAGGCCCGCGGGCTTGTTCCGGACGACCTTCGCCGCGGCGCTCCCGTGGCCGGTGTCGTTGACGACGTTCTCCACCCACTGGTCGACAAGCCGGATTGCCATGACCTCGATCAGATCGAGGCGTCCGGCGCCGGTACCCACGTTGGAGCAGACCATGTTGACGTGGTTGTCGGCGTTCCCGTTGCTGGCGATGAGTCGCGCCCGGAAGCTGAGGCTGCGGATGGCATCGTGGACGTCGCCGATGTCATCTCTCCAGGGCCGGAAGTGGATGATGGGCAAATCGGCGAGCCCACCTGCGCCGCTGTCGACGCGCCCCGTCCGATACGCGATGCCCAGCGCTTTTCTATTGGCGACTTCCCGCGCCCCAACGATGTTGCCGTCGATGTCGTAGCCGCCTACGCGCGCGTTGAGATCGAGGAACTGCTCAGCGTCGATCTGGCCGGCGTTGAAGGCCTTCAGCCCGTATTGGACGCCCACGTTGTCCAGCGACCGGCGTGCAAAGCCGGTGGCGCGGTCGCGGCCAAAGACGTTGACGAGGTTGTCGTGCCAGGTGCAGCGGGCGCCCCCGGGGTTCGTGACCGGGTCATAGATGAGCGCCGGCGGGATTCCCACATCGCAGCCAGCACTGTCGGTAACGGCGCCGTTGGGCTTGTACCCCGCGTTCCAGGTCCTGTTGTTGATGCAATGCTGCCAGGTTCCCCAGCCCGCGACGGCAGTCTTCTGGTCGAGGCTCCAGGCCAGTGAAGAGGTGTTGAATGCGCGCTCCAGCAAGGCGCAGTCGGAGAGCGGGATGCCGAAGGTCAGGAGCTCCGCGAAGCTGTTTCTCGCTGCGAAGCCTTGCATCATCCCCGGATAGTTCTGGTTGATGAGGTGCAGCTGCATGGAGCCGCCCGAGCTCCCTGTCCCGAGGGTGTAGCGCGGCACTCCGTAGCGCTCGATGAAGTGCTCCCGCACCATCATCGTGGTCTCGGCGGAAAGGACGTCGTCGGCGTTGTTCCCGAACACGTTCAACGACGACGCCGCCATGGCGTAACCCAGCGCCAGCACGTCACCGCCGCTCGCGCTCGACAGAACCCCACCGGTCGTTCGCCCCTGGTGGTAGCCAGCCTTCGCGCCACCCCCGTAGCTGTACAGCAGCCGTCCGTTCCAGGCGGGCGAGCTCGTCCACGGATCCGGGACCGGTCCGGCGGCGGGATCGTGCAGGATGGCGATCTGGTAGATGGCGCGGTTGATGGTCCCGGTCTCGACCCTGACGATGTAGTTCACCGTGATGCCCTGGCTCGTCGTGGTCTGGGCGAGATCGGCGGGATGAACCGATGGATCTGGCAGCGGCTTCAGCGTGCCGGCGGTGGATCGGTAGACGTAGTCGATGCGAGTCGCCGTGGAGCAGTCGGAATCGAGGGGAGGCCCGAGATTGCCGCCCGTGACGGGCAGAACGAAGGTCTGCGTCTCGCAGATGAACGGAGTCTGATGTGGACCCGAGAAGATCGGACCGGTAAGGGGGTAGTTGGTCAGCGCGAGCGACTCGCTCGGCGGCGCGCGGCCCCTGCCTTCCACCGTCAGCGTGTTCCTGCCCACCGACAAACCGGTGACGAGCCCCAGGACGGTATTCGCCGCCCGTCCGGCGCGGAAGGCGCTGGAAACGTTGCGCCCGTTCAGGCTGACGATCAACGACTGGCGGGACTGGTTGCTGGGATAGGCGATCTCAACCAGGACGTCGCCACCGCTCACCCGGTCCGGCCAGGTCGAGAGCGTCCTGATCGTGAACCCGCCGCGGCCCTCGCGATCGTCGTGTCCCGCGGCGGTTTGCGAGAGGAAGAAGTGGATGCCGAAGACCAGTGCGAGAGAGAAGGATCTGCTCAGGAATCGCCTCATCGCGAACCCCCATGCCTCGACTGCGCGGACTACGGCACGTGCTCGCTTTCACAGTCAAGACGCGGTGCCGTCGAGACGACCTCTCGATCGAGCAGGCATGAAATCTTATGCCGAGAGGCGACGCACGCATGCCGGTTCGGCGTTGCAAGGCACTGAGCCCGGCGGGCGCGGACCAACGCGCCCTGACTTGATCTCCGATGCGCCACTGGAGAGAGAGCCGCTCAGCGGCGGAGTCTTGCCGCTCCAACAGGAGGCAAACATGGCGCAGCGTCCGCCCGATACGCGCGAAGCGGATTCGTGGTTTTCCGACGAGCAACTCGCTCAAGTCGAACCTTCTGAAACAGGGGAGACGTTGCTCGCGCCCGTCCCCACTCGGATGGTTTCCAGCGGCGAGTACATGCCTCACCCGCAGACGGAAGAGCAGCAGCGGGTCGAGCAGCGGATCAAGGAGCTGGCCGACGAGGCCTCGAAGAAGTTGGGCATCAATCGCCGCGAGTTCCTCAGCACGGGCGGCGGCATGGCGGCGTGCTTCCTCGCCATGAACGACGTCTATGGCCGCTTCTTCAACGTCTCCCGCGACGAGCTGTTCGAGCCGGCGGCGCACGCCGCCGCCGGTCCGCCCAAGAATCTCTTCGTCGTCGACGATCAGCTGCACACGACGCGAGGTTCGCTCTCGCTTGCCACGTTCAACGCGATCTCCACCCTCCGCGCGATCGCGCAGGGCCCGACGACGCCCGGATTCAAGAGCAACCCGTTCAACCCGACCGGCCTGGGCGACGAGTTCGGAAACGCCTGGACGCCCTGGAATCCCGCTCTCGTGGGTCTGCCGCTCGCACCCGATGCCTTCAAGGTGGTGCAGTTCATCAAGGACATGTACTTCGACAGCCAGATGACCGTGGGTGTCCTCAGCAACGCTCCCGGGAGCATCTTCGCGCCCCCGGGCGAGGTGCCACGTCCACCCAAGAACATCGGTGAGAGCCTGACCGCGGAGATCCTCACCGCGGAACAGACGGTGGCAGTGAGGGACTTCGTCAACAACATCTCCGGCTCGCAGCGATTGATGGCGCACGGCATCTTCTATCCGGGCTCGGGGAACGCGTATTACCTCGAGCACGAGTCCGAGGAGTTCAAGCCCGATTCCTGGAAGGGCTACGTCGCAAACAACAGCGCCAAGGTCAACGATGATCCGAACAGCCTGATGATGCGCTGGCGGATGGATGACGAAGACGTCGCCTACCCGTCGTACGCGGTGGTGACCAAGTATCAGAAGAAGTTTCGCAGGAGCCGCCCCGGCTTCGGCACCATCTGCGTCCACAAGGGCCTTTCGACCAACGCGGAGGCGCTTCCGCAGCTGGGCCACCCGTCCGACCTGCCGAAGGCGGCCACCGACTGGCCCAACTTGAACTTCGTCATCTATCACTCGTGCTTCCGCCCTGGATTCTGGGCGCTGAACGCACTCAAGGACCTTCGCGCTGGCAACATGCGGGAAGGCGTGCCCAACGTCCTGTGGACCACGGAGTTCGCGCAGCTCACCGGCCCCCACCGCAACGTGTACGGCGAGATCGGGACAACCTTTGCATCCACGGTGATCACCTTCCCCTCGGTGACCGCGCACATCCTCGGCCAACTGATGAAGTACAAGGGCGCCGACAACATCGTCTTTGGTAGCGACTCACCCTGGTATGGCTCGCCGCAGTGGCAGATCGAGGCGCTCTGGCGCTTCCAGATCCCGCAGGAGATGCGCCGGCGCTACGGTTATCCGGAGCTGACCCAGACGGCGAAGCGCAAGATCCTCGGGCTCAACTCGGCCCGGATCTACGGGCTGCAGACCTCGGACGGGGAGCACGAAAACGACGGCAATGAAGACAACGACGACGGCCGCTACAACCCGGTCCCCGCCGATTACGTCGCGCGCATGTCGACGCAGTTCAAGACGCTGCTGGAGTTCCCGGGCTACACCACGGACAACATCAGCAAGATGCGCGAGACGTATCACGCGATGAACGTGCCGCGCGACAACCTGCGGCATGGCTGGGTACGCGTCCGACGCTAGCTCCTCCCCCCGGTGGGCGGTCTTCTGGAACGGACCGCCCACCGTGATTCACGCCAGGTTCCAGTGGATCCAATCGGAGGAGCATCCCATGGCCACGAAGCTTTGGACTGTCTTTGCGCGAGCCGCTGCCCTGCTGTTCGGCGTGAGCGTGCTGACCCCCGCCGCCGAAGCACGCGTCACCCGGATACAGATCACCTCGCGGGTTCCCTTCGCCGGCGGCATGTCGTTCGGCGACACTGGCCCTTACGAAAAGCTGCGGGGGAAGATCTACGGCGAGGTCGATCCGCGCGACCCGCTCAATGCGGTGATCTTCGATCTCGACAAGGCACCGCGGAACTCGAACGGGAGAGTCGAGTACACGACGGAGTTCCTGATCCTGAGGCCCGTGGACATGCGAAAGGGTAACGGCAAGATCTTCTATGGCATCAACAACCGGGGAAACACCGGCGCGCTCGGCGGCCTGAACGACGCGACCACCGGCGGAAACGATCCCACTACTGCCCAGGACGCAGGCAACGGTTTCCTCATGCGGCAAGGCTACGCCGTCGTGGACGCCGGTTGGGAAGGCGACGTCCTCCAGGGCAACTTCCGCCTGGCAGCGCAGTTCCCCACAGTGACCGACAACGGCGCGACCATCACCGGGTCGATCACGGTCGAGTACGACGTTTCCCGCCACATCCCGGTCACCGGCACCGTCTCGCTTCCTTTGAACCGCGACACCTTCGATTCCTACGAGACGGCCTCGCTCGACACGTCGACCGCCAGGCTCACCTCACGGGCCCTGATCGATTCGCCGAAGTCGCTGATTCCGGGCAGCCGGTGGGCTTTCGCCACCTGCGACCGGAACCCGGCCACGGGTGCGGTGCAGAACGTCGTCCCCAATAGCAAGAGTATCTGCTACTTCGACGGATTCGATCCCAACAAGCTCTACGAGCTGACCTACCTCGCCAAGAACCCCAGGCCGATGGGGCTGGGCTACGCCGTCACCCGCGACGTGGGATCGTTCCTCCGCTTCGATCCCGCCGATCGGGCGGGAAACGCGAACCCCCTCGCGCGCAACGCGGCGTCCACGGGCATCACGCACATGTACGCGATGGGCGTCTCGTCGACCGGAATGTACGTGCGCGATTTCCTCTACCTCGGCTTCAACGAGGACGAGACGCACCGGAAGGTCTTCGACGTCGTTTGGACCCAGATCCCCGGTGGCCTGCGCCTGCACCAGAACACGCGCTTCACGATGCCGGACATCTACTCGCGCCAGGATCTCTGGGCCGGCCTCTGGCCGATGGCCGACTTTCCTTTCACGTACCCGGTCATGCGGGATCCCGTGACGGGGCGAGTCGATGGCATTCTCAAGCGTCCGGCGACCGATCCCAAGGTGATCCACACCGACAGCTCCGAAGAGTACTGGCAGTTCCACGGCGCGCTGGTGACGACCGATGGGTGTGGGCGTGACATCGCGCTGCCCGAGAACGTTCGCGTGTACTTCATGTCGGGCGAGCAGCACGGTCCGGCGCTGGTCCCGAGCAAGGGGATCTGCCAGCAGCTGAACAACCCGCTTCCGCGCGGGAGCATCAACCGGGCGGTGCTGGTGGCGCTCGACCAATGGGCCGCAAGCGGGATCCGGCCGCCCAACAGCCGGTATGCAAAGGTCTCTGACGGGACCCTGGTCCCGTTCGACCAGGCAAGCACGGGCTTCCCGTCCATCCCGGGTGTGGCCTACGGCGGGTTGGTCAACAGCCTGCCGCTCCGTTTCTACGGCCATCGCTTCGGACCGGCGGGAGGCATCATCGACGTCATGCCGCCTCTCACGCTCCGGAGCCGCGGCTGCCGGAACGAAGACCGGGACGAAGAGGAGAGCCACTCGGGTCGCCGAGGCGACGGGGACGAGCGCGCCCTGGGCTACACGATCCTCGTGCCCAAGGTCGACGCGGATGGAAACGACCGGCCCGGCATCCGCATCCCGCAGTTCCAGGTCCCGACGGCGACATACACTGGCTGGAACACGCGGGCGGCGGGATTCCGGCAGGGCGATCTGTGCGGGCTGAACGGTATGTACCTGCCGTTCGCGAAGACCCGGGCGGAACGGCTCTCCACGGGCGATCCCCGACTCTCGCTCGCCGAGCGCTATTCGAGCCACAGCGACTACGTGAGCCGGATCGTTTCCGCTGCGCAGCGGCAGCGAACCGAGCGGTTCCTGCTCCAGGAGGACTACGACCTGATCGTCGAGCAGGCGGCGGCAAGCGACGTGGGAAAGTGACGCCCCACTGAGGGGACAGGAGGCGCACCATGCGATTCGAGGTCATTCGGAAACGGCTCTCTTCCGCGCTGGCCGCGGTCGGCGGGAGCCTTGCGCTCGCAGGATCGGCTCTCGCGCAGACAGCAGCGGTCAACTGCCACGTCGAATGGGCGCCGATGCGAGACGGCGTGAAGCTCGCCACCGAGGTCTACATGCCCGGCGGGCCGGGCCCGTTCCCGGTGGTCCTTCAGCGCTCTCCGTACAACCGCGGGCCGCCCAATCCGGGGAGCAACTGCAACAACACCCAGCTGCAGTTCCTCGCCTCCAATGGCTACGCGGCGCTCCTCCAGGACGTACGCGGCCGCTACCGGTCACAGGGCGTGATGAACGCCATGCAGCAAGAAGCTTCGGACGGCTACGACGCGGTCGAGTGGGCCGCCGCGCAGCAGTGGTCCACGGGCAAGGTGGGACTCTTCGGCGGCTCGTACGTGGGACTGACGCAATGGCAGCCGGCGATCCACACTCCGCCCCACCTGGCAGCGATCGCGCCGCAGGTCACCGCGTCCGACTACCACGATCACTGGACGTACGTGAACGGCGCGTTCGATCTCTGGTTCGCGCAGAGTTGGCTGCTGCTCACCTTCGCCGGCGAACAGTACATGCGCAACCTCGAGGCTTCAGGCGCCTCCCCCGCCGAGGTGCAGTCGCAGACCGCGGCGTGGATCGCGAACGGCCGGGCGAACATTCTCACCGATTGGGTGTGGAAGCTGCCGCTCACGTCGTTCGACAACTACCGCACGCTCGCGCCGTACTATTACGACTGGATCGCTCACCCTAACTACGACGATTTCTGGGCGAAGATGGACATCGAGACGCGCTACGAGAACGTCAAGGTGCCTGCCCTCAACATCGGCGGCTGGTACGACATCTTCCAGGTCGGAACGGTCCGCAACTTCCAGCAGATGCAGAGGGAGGCTGGCACGCGCGACGCACGCACCGGAACGCACCTCGTGATGCGCTCCTCGTGCCACGCCTGCCCTGCGGGCACGAAGGCGGGCGACATCGATTTCGGCTCCGACAACGCTCTCGACATGAATTCGCTGTTGGTGCGGTGGTTCGACCGCTGGCTGAAGGGAGTCCGGAACGGCGTCGAGAACGAGGCTCCGGTTCGGATCTTCGTGATGGTGCCGCCTGACACCGGCATGACCGGAAGCGGTTTCTGGATGACTGCGGACTCCTTCCCGCCCCCCGGCACCGGTACCCTCAAGCTGGGCCTCAGCAGCGGGGGACGGGCGAACGGGCCCGATGGGCTCTCGAAGTCGCGGTTTCCAGGTATCGAGTAGCGATCCAGCCGAGATGAGGAGGCGGCCGCAACCCTGGTTTTCGAGTAGCGATGACGCTCGAGCTATTCCCTCGACGGAGTGCCGACAAGGTGGACCGGACCGAGGGATGGTTGGTGCTACGCACCCGGACTTGACTTCAGCCTGCGATGAGCGCGTTGGCGGCTCGGGGCCAGCACGCATCCCGTTCTATGGCCCCGGGGAGTAGAGATCAAAGGCTAGCTCGCGGTGCCGGCAGACTCGCTCTTGTGGCGTTTGCCAAGCGCGCGGCCGGCCATACGCGACGGTCGGCTGCACCTCTGCGCGACCGGTGAAGAGGAAGGAGTGCCCAATGAGATTCCAGTCGAGCCTGAAAGGGAGCCTGTCTGTTGCAGTTGGATTGCTCTCGGTAGCTGTCATTCCGAGGTCCGCCGAGGCCCGGGTCACCCAGTTCGTGGTCGAGGAGCGGGTGCCTTTCGCCGTGGGGGTGGAGTGGGGAACGGCCGGTCCCTACGAGCGGCTGAAGGGCACCGCGTACATGGAG
>Ga0137415_10008786_pt1 | contig 10019 bp, 9 predicted proteins | sample CZODoug3_1_1_16f_FD_183082 | JGI IMG/M metagenome (GOLD analysis project Ga0137415, IMG submission 183082) | Vadose zone soil fungal communities from Angelo Coast Range Reserve, California, USA - CZODoug3_1_1_16fungal (Hybrid Assembly) | ecosystem: Environmental > Terrestrial > Soil > Vadose... | reverse complement strand
TCGGCCGCTGCCCGTTCGGTGGCCCAGACCGACTCGACCGACCTCTCCTGGTCCATGTAGCGCGGGATCTCGAACACTCCGTAGACCATGGTCGATGGTCGTTTCCAGTCCTGCATGTGATGCCTCCCCGGTGTTGGCCGAATTATGCAGTCGCTAGATGTCTACAGCAAGCGTTTGATGATTGACTTGATCGGGACTCCACGCGACACTGAGGTCGCTCGGTCATCGGCGCCGGGGCTGTTGTCCGAATGGGGGAGGACCGATGGGATCGGCGTTCGAGATCGTCACGCTGCACGGCACCTGTGAGGGCGATCGGGTGTGCCCAGCGGTGCACCAGGTCGTCGGTGAGCCGGCCTACCTGGCCGGTGAGCCCGGGCCCGACCCGGTAAGTCTTGAACGCGCGCTGCGAGTGGTGCGGGCGGATGCGGCGAAGGGCGTGCAATCCCGGAAGGTGCACGTGCTGACCTCGCCGCTGTCCGACTACCTCAGGTTCGAGTGTGAGTGGGGCTTCGCCTACTCCGGGCCAGCTGGGCAGCACACCCGAATCCTGGACCTCGCCGAGCGGCCCCGACCGACGGCTCTTGTCGATCATGACTTCTACCTGGTCGACGACGAACGGGTGCTGCGCATGCATTACGACGGCGAGGGGCACTTCGTCGGCGCCGAAGAAGTGGCGGCCGGGCTGCTCCCCCGGTATCGGGCCGCCCGGGACGCGGCGTGGGCCGAGGGCCAGCCGTTCGAGCAGTGGTGGGCGGCCCACCCGCATGAGCATCGAGCCAACCGGGCATCCTGACCGGATGGTCGGACGCGGTGGTCGGGACGAGCTTTCCCGGATGCTGCGCGCGCTGCGGGCCGCCGCTCGCCTGACCCAGACCGAAGCGGGGGACCGCGCCGGCCTGGGTCAGCACGCGGTGTCCCGGTTGGAGCGCGGCCTCTACCGGCCGACCGGCGATGAAGCCGCCGCGCTGGCCGCCGCATACGGGGCGCCCGCTGGAGACCAGGAGCGGGTGCGGCGGCTGGCCGAGGAGGTGAAGACCGAGACCGTCCCGGCCCGAGTCATCCTGAGCCGGGGCGCGGCGTCCCAACAGCGGCGGATCGGGCAGCTCGAGGCCAGCTCGAGCCGCATTCGGGCGTTCCACCCGAGTGTGATCCACGGTCTGTTGCAGACGCCGGCCTACATGCGGGTGGTGTTCACCCCTGGAGGCGGAATCGATGAGCTGGAGGCTGAGCGCGCGGTTGCCGCTCGGGTGGACCGGCAGCGGATCCTGGACGAGCCGGGTCGGCGGTTCACCTTCGTGCAGACCGAGGGCGCACTGCGCTTCCAGGTCGGGTCGGCCGAGTTGATGGCCGAGCAGCTCGGTCACCTCGCGGAGCTGACCACCCGCGCGGACCAGTTACGGATCGGCGTCATCCCCTGGACGGTTCCCGCCCGGATACTGGCGCTGCACGGGTTCCATCTCTACGACCGCCGCGCGGTGACCGTGGGGACCAAGACCGCGCACGCGATCCTGACCGAGCAGTACGACATCGACGTGTACGAGGAGCTGTTCGCCGAGTTCGAGCGGCTGGCCGTGTTCGGCGTCGAGGCCGCCGGCCTGCTGCGCCGGATCGCGCGCGAGTACCGCAACCTGGCCTGATCGACGCCCGAACCGCCCGGGCACCGGCCGGCCCTCCCGGTGTGACGCGGTCGCAGACGGCGGTCAGCCGAGGGTGAGGTCGGCCAGTAGGCGCAGCTGGGTGAGGTCCGACGAGCAGGGGAACAACAGCAGCTCGTGGCAGCCGGCGTCGGTGAACCCGGCGATGGTGTCCTTGATCGCCGCCTCGGTGGTGAGCGCGCCGGCCGCGATGTTGCTCGCGTACGGGCCGGCGAAGGCGTAGTAGTCGTGCAGGTAGCCCTCCGCCAGCGCGGTCGCGTCCGGGCCGAGTGCGTAGTAGGCCAGCGAGGCGAACCGGGGCTCGCCCTGCCGGCCGGCCTCCGCCCAGGCGGCGCGAACCTGCTCGGCGCCCTGGGTGAACACGGGCAGGCCGCCTCCGCCGGCGATCCACCCCGCGCCGTGCTGGACGGCCCGCCGCACGGCCGCCTTGCTCGTTCCGCCGATCAGCAGCGGCGGTCCGCCGGGCTGCACCGGCGCCGGCCCGATCGCGCCGGCCGTGCCCCGCGACTTGCCGGCCCAGACCTCGCGGAACTCACCGAGTTGGGCGTCGAAGGTCTTGCCCCGGCCCTCGAAGTCGGCGCCGGCGGCCTGGTAGTCGTCCGGCCGGCCGCCGACCGCGATGCCCACGGTGAGTCGGCCGCCGGAGAAACTGTCCACCGTGGCCAACTGCTTGGCCAGCAGCCCGCCGTTGCCTCGGTACGGGGCGATCAGGATCGCCGTGGTGAGCCGGACGCGGCTGGTCACCGCCGCGGCGGCGGCCAGCGTCGGGATCGTCTCGTGGTTGCCGTAGACGACCCGGTCCAGGGTGCCCACGCTGGCGAATCCGGCGGCGTCCGCCTCGCGCGCCCAGGTGATGATGTCCGCCCCGGTCGCCGCGGGGATGGTGGAGGGCAGACCGACGCCGAGATCCATGCCACCCACCCTAGCGGCGGCTCCGGGAGAACTGTGGGTCACGAGCCGTGAGTGGTGTGCGTTGCCATCACAATGCACGCCACTCACGGGTGCTGAGCTGGAGCTTTCCGCGGTAAGTTACTGGCGGGTCAAGGAGGGAGGCCGACGGTGCTCGCCCACATCGAGGAGCAGTTGCACGATCCGGTGGGCTACGCGCTGCCGGTGTTCGCGCTGTTCATCGTCGTCGAGCTGCTCGCCATCCGGCACTCCGACGGCGATGGGTCCGGCCCCCCGCTGCGCGGTTACGCCCCGGCCGACACCCGCGCCAGCCTGTTCATGGGTCTGATCGGCTCCGGTGCCGCGGTGCTGTTCCGTACCGTTTCGCTGGTCGGGTTCGCCGCGCTGTACGTCTACGTCGCGCCGTGGCACCTGCCCGCCGACGCCTGGTGGACCTGGGTGCTGCTGATCCTGGCCGTGGACCTGCTCTGGTACTGCTACCACCGCATGTCGCACCGGATCCGGGTGGTCTGGGCGGCGCACCAGGCGCACCACTCCAGCGAGTACTTCAACTACTCCACCGCGCTGCGGCAGAAGTGGAACCTCTGGTTCGAGAACCTCATGTGGCTGCCGCTGCCGCTGCTCGGCATGCCCCCGGTGCTGGTGTACACCGGGTTCTCGATCAACCTGATCTACCAGTTCTGGGTGCACACCGAGAAGATCGGCAAGCTACCCCGGGCCTTCGAGTTCGTCTTCAACACCCCGTCCCACCACCGGGTGCACCACGGCAGCGACCCGGAGTACCTGGACAAGAACTACGCCGGGATCCTGATCATCTGGGATCGTATGTTCGGCACCTTCGCCGAGGAGCGGCACCGCCCCACCTATGGGCTGACCAAGCCGGTGAACACCTACAACCTGCTCAGGCTCCAGTTCGGCGAGTACGCCGAAATCGTCCGGGACCTGCGTCGGGCACGGAGTTGGCGGGATCGGGGCGGCTACCTGTTCGGCCCGCCCGGCTGGCGCCCCGCCCGGGGTGTCTAGCGCCAGAGCGGCGGAATCTAGCGACTCGGCCCGCGGAATCTACCGACTCGCCGTGTGCTGGGAGGCCCGACTTGGTGTGCTGGGAGGCCCGACTCGCGGTTAGGTTAGGCCGACCAGGTCGGCGCCCCAGTGGGTGATTTCGGCGTCCAGGTTCAGGGGGCGGGTGGCGAGTTTGGCTCGCATCGCCTCGGTGACCTGGTCCAGGGGCACCAGCCAGGAGACCTCGAACTCGAGCCCGTCCGGGTCCTTGGCATAGAGCGCCTTGGTGGTGATGTGGTCGGACGCCCCAACCAGCGAGCCGGCCGCGCGCAACCGTCGTTCGCACTCGGCCAACTCGGCGAGCGTGCCCACCGACCAGGCCAGGTGGTACAGCCCGACCACGCCCTGCCCGGCGGGCGAGTCGCTCGCATCGGCGCCGATTCCGAACAACCCCAGGTCGTGGTCGTTCTCCGAGTGCGGGGCCCGCATGAACACCGCCCCAGGCACCGCGCGCACGGTGTGGAAGTCGAGGACGTCGGAGTAGAACGCGGCGCTGCGCTGGGCGTCCCGTACGTAGAGCACGGCATGGTTGAGCCTTCTAATACCCATTTGCCCAGGATAACGCCGTATTGGGCGCCCCGACGGCCTCGATTGGGGGCGGCTCGCCGACCGCCGGGAGACTCCGCCGACCGGGGATGACACGATACTCGTCATGAAGTCGCGCGTACTGGTAGTCGACGACGACCCTGCGCTGTCCGAAATGCTCTCCATCGTGCTGCGAGGTGAGGGTTTCGATACGGCCGTGGTATCCGACGGCCCACGCGCCTTGCCGGCGGTTCGCGAGCTGCGCCCGGACGTGGTGCTGCTGGACCTGATGCTGCCCGGGATGAACGGCATCGACGTGTGCCGCGCGATCCGTGCCGAGTCCGGCGTGCCGATCGTCATGCTCACCGCCAAGAGCGACACCGTGGACGTCGTGCTCGGGCTGGAGTCCGGCGCCGACGACTACGTGATCAAGCCGTTCAAGCCCAAGGAGCTCGTCGCCCGGATCCGGGCCCGGCTGCGCCGCACCGACGCCGAGCCCGCCGAGTCGCTGGCCGTCGGCGAGGTGAGCATCGACGTGCCGGCCCACCAGGTGACCCGCGACGGCCTGCCCATCTCGCTGACCCCACTGGAGTTCGACCTCTTGGTGGCACTGGCCCGCAAGCCGAGGCAGGTGTTCACTCGTGAGGTGCTCCTCGAGCAGGTGTGGGGATACCGGCACGCGGCGGACACCCGGCTGGTGAACGTGCACGTGCAGCGGCTGCGCTCCAAGGTGGAGCGGGACCCGGAGCGACCTGAGGTGGTGCTGACGGTGCGCGGAGTGGGGTACAAGGCTGGGCCCCCATGATCGGGCCGGCGATCCGTGCGGTGATCGGTCCGGTGATCAGTCCGGCGATCCGTCCGTCCTGATGACGGCCCGATCGGTGGCGCGCCGGGTCGGTGAGCTGGCGCTGCATCTCCCGGGCGCACGGCAGGGGCGGTCGCTGATCCGCGTGCTGGGCTACCTGGGCGCCGAGCTGCGAGCCATCTTCGCGGCGGCCTGGCGGCGTTCGCTGCAGCTGCGCGTCGCGGTCAGCACCCTGGCGCTGTGCTCCGGCGTGGTGATCGTGCTCGGGCTGCTGCTGCAGACGGAGATTGCCGACCGGTTGGTGCAGGGCAAGGTGGCCGCCGCCCGGATCCAGATGGAGACGGCCACCGCCGAGCTGGAGCGGGACCTGACCGGGGTCAACCCGGACGACGAGTACGTCGAGGGAACCCTGAACAAGGCTCTGGACAAGCTGAGCGTCACCACCCTGACCGACCAGCCGAGCAGCCAGAACGCCGGCGACTTCCGGGCGGTGCTGGCCACCGAGGACGGCGCTGCCAGCCGGGGCTCGCAGGCCTCGGCCGGCCGACTGGACACCATTCCGCCGGGGCTGCGCCGCGCCGTGCAGAGCGGTGCGCTGGCCATGGAGTTCCAGACCGTGGACGGCGTGCCGATGGTCATCTATGGCCAGCCGGTGCACACCGCCGGCCGTGACCTGCAGTTCTACCTGCTCTTCTCGCTGACCGCCGAGCAGCGCACGCTCACCCTGGTGCAGAGCACGCTGATCGTCGGCGGGTTGGTGCTGATCCTGTTGCTGGCCGCGGTGACCAGCATGGTGACCCGGCAGGTGGTGCGCCCGGTGCAGCAGGCCGCCGAGGTCGCCGAGCGGTTCGCCGACGGGCACCTCGAGGAGCGGATGCCGGTCAAGGGCGACGACGAGGTCGCCCGGCTGGCCGAGTCGTACAACGAGATGGCCGGCAGCATCCAGAGCCAGATCCGCCAGCTGGAGGAGTTCGGCGCGCTGCAGCGGCGGTTCACCTCGGACGTCAGCCACGAGCTGCGCACCCCGCTGACCACCGTGCGGATGGCCGCCGACGTGCTGTTCGCATCCCGGGACCAGTTGCCCGCCGCGCTCCGCCGTTCCTCGGAGCTGCTGGTGGAGGAACTGGACCGGTTCGAGGCGCTGCTCGCCGACCTGCTGGAGATCAGCCGACTGGACGCCGGCATGGCCGAGTTGGGCGCCGAGCGCACCGACATGCACAGCGTGGTGCAGCGGGCGGTGGACGCGGTGCGCGGGCTCGCCGAGGAGAGCGGCACACCGCTGGAGTTGGACGTGCCGGGCGGGGTGTACGCCGAGATCGACCCACGCCGGGTGGAGCGGATCGTGCGCAACCTGGTGGCCAACGCGCTGGACCACGGCGAGGGCAAGCCGGTGCAGATCCGGCTGGGTGCCGACGAGGACAGCGTCGCGGTGCTGGTCCGCGACCACGGGCTGGGGCTGCGGCCGGGCGAGGCCGGGCTGGTTTTCAACCGGTTCTGGCGGGCCGACTCGTCCCGGGCCCGGCGCAGTGGCGGCACCGGGCTGGGCCTGTCCATCAGCCTGGAGGACGCCCGGCTGCACGGCGGCTGGCTGCAGGCCTGGGGTGAACCGGGCCGGGGCGCCGCCTTCCGGCTGACCCTGCCCCGGCGCGTGGGCGGCGAGCTGGACGGCAGCCCGCTGCCGCTGGTGCCGGTCGACGAACCGCTGGACGGGACCCTGCTCGCCGCCGGCCCCGGCGGAGCCGACCAGCTCGGTGCCGGTGAGCCGCTCGGTGCCGGTGAGTCGTTTGGTGCCGGGGACCCTGGCGACGCGCTCATCGGTGCGGGGGACGGCGGTGGCGCGGGGGACGGCGGCGGCTTGGCGAACGGTGTCACCGGTGGCACGGGGGACGGCGGCGGCTTGGCGAACGGTGTCACCGGTGGGGCGGGGGACGGTGTGCGGAGCGTGGCCGATGGGGCGGTGGACGGCGATGGCTCGGCGCCGGTCCGCTCGGCGGGGATCGGTGAGCAGCGATGAGTTCCCGCTGGGCCCGGGTGCTGCCCGCCGTGCTGGCCGCCGTGCTGGCCGCAGCGCTGCTGGGGGGGTGCGCGACGGTGCCGGGCGACTCGACGGTGCAGGTGCTGCGCAAGATCACCGAGGGCGACGGCCCCGCGTTGCCGCCAGGGCCGATGGACAACGCCAACCCGCTGGACCTGGTGCGCGGCTTCGTGAACGCCTCGGGCAGCAACGAGAACCACCATTCCGCCGCCCGTCGGTTCCTCGCCAACGCGGCGCAGAGCTGGGACGACGCCGCCTCGCTGACCGTGCTGACCGACGAGTTCGACACCGTCTACGCCCGCACCCCGGGCGAGGGCAACCGGGCCGTGGTGCGGCTGCGCGGCAACCAGTTGGGCCGCAAGAGCTCGGACGGCAGCTTCATGCAGGCCGGGGCGCCCGTGGAGATCGACATCCAGGTGACCAGGGAGAACGGCCAGTGGCGCATCGACGGGCCGCCCAGCGGCACCATCGTGCGGCTGACCGACTTCCAGGCCAACTTCAAGCCGGTGCGCGCCTACTTCATGGACCCGGTGCAGCACAGCCCCGTTCCCGACCTGCGCTACCTGCCGTCCAGCCCGGCGCGCACCATGCCGTCCCGGATGGTCGACGCCCTGCTGGCCGGCCCGTCGGACGCGCTCACCGGCGCGGCGGTGTCGGCCATCCCGCGCACCGCCCGGCTGCGGTCCAACGTGGCGGAGACCCCGGACGGCGCGGTGATTGTCGACCTCACCGAGCTCGGGGACATGGACGCCGGCCAGCGCCGGCTGCTCGCCGCCCAGGTCGTGCTCAGCCTGGCCGAGGTGAGTGTGGCTCGGGTCCGGCTGCTCGACGACGGCGCGCCGATGCTCACCGACCACCAGATCGTCAGCCGGGAGACCTTCCCCGAGCTGGCGGGCGCCGACGACCCGAGGCCGGACGTGGCCGGACTGGTGGTGGTCGGCGGCCGGGTGCGCACCCTGGTGGCGAACGGGCTGGGTGACCCGCTGGCCGGGCCCCCGGGCGCCGGCGAGTACGACCTGAGCTCCGCCAGCCTGTCCGCCGACGGCCAGCGGCTGGCCGCGGTGAACCGGGTGGCCGGGCGCCAGCTGCTGATCGGCCGGCTGGGGGCACCGCTGGCGTCGACCGGGGTGGTCGGCATCTCGCTGACCCGGCCGAGCTGGACGCCGTCCGGGAACGAGGTGTGGACGGTGCGCAACAGCAACTCGGTGGTCCGGCTGGTGCTCGACCAGGCCGGCCGCCCCACGGTGGCGCCGCTGGACGCCTCGGCGCTGACCAGCCTCGGCCAGATCAACGACCTGCGGCTGTCCCGGGACGGCATGCGGGTGGGGGCGGTGATCAGCGGCATGCTGGTGGTCGGGGCGCTGGCCCGCTCGCTCTCCGGCGCGGTCACCGTGCGGAACGTGCGGATGCTGCTGCCGAACAAGCTGACCTCGCTCACCTCGGTGGACTGGCGGGCCGCCGATCAGATCGCGGTGGCCGGCCGGCGCCCGGACGCGGCGGTGTCGCTGGTCTCGGTGGACGGCCTGGACCTGCACCCGCTGCCCACCAACAACCTCACCCTGCCGCTCAGCTCGATCGCCACCGGCCCTGGCCGCCCGCTGCTGGTCACCGACCAGAACGGGCTGTGGAGCTTCGGCGCGGACGACCTGGGTAGCTGGCGGCAGCTGGTCGGCTCGTCCACCTCGGTGGCCGGCTTCCCCAGCTGACCACCCCGCGCGCGGGGGCCCGACTCGAGCTCGCCGGGCGTTCGCCGAGCGGCGGGGTTGTGGATAACTTGGCCTTCGGGATCGTCCAGCGGCGGTTGGGGTCGGGGCGAGCGGTCATGCTGACCGAGTGACCCCACGAGCCACACCGCCACCATGGCCGGCGCATGCCAGCACCGTGAGAACGCCGGCCAGCCCCGTTCGGGTGACCTCCGATGGGTGAGCTGCTGAGCAGCCTGGCCGACCTGGTGCTCCCGGGCGGCTGCGCCGGGTGTGCCGCCAAGGGGCCGCCGTGGTGTGCCCGGTGTGCCGCCGGTGTCCCCCGCCCCTGGCTCGTGGTCGGGCCGGGCGGCTCGGACGACCCCGATGGGTTGCCGCCGACGGTGGCGGTCGGGGCCTACTCGGGGCCGCTGCGCGCCGCGCTGCTGGCGTACAAGGAACGTGGTCGCCGCGAGCTCGCGGCGCCGCTGGCCGGGCTGCTGGCGCGCGCGCTGCTGGACGCGTCGGTGGCGCCGGCGTTGGGCGATGGGGTGTCGCCACTGGCTCGCCCGCGCTGGCTGGTGCCCGCGCCGTCCAGGGCGTCGGCGGCCCGGATGCGCGGCGGTCCGCACGTGTTTGCCCTGGTGGAGCGCATGGCTGAGCAGCTCGCCCCGGGGTCCGCCTCGGTCGGCGGCTCGCTCGGCAGCAGCGCCGCGCTGCGTATGCGGCGGGGCGGGCGGGACTCGGTGGGCCTGGACGCTGCCGCCCGCTCGGCGAACCTGCGCGGCCGGGTGCTGGTCCGCCCCGGCCTGCTCCCACCGCCCGGTGCGAGTGTGCTGCTGGTCGACGACGTCCTCACCACGGGCGCCACGCTGCGGGCCTGCGCCGAGGTGCTGCGGGCGGCCGGCGTGGCGGTGTCCGGGGCGGTGGTGCTGTGCGACGCCAGCGGCGGCCTGGCCGTGCGGCGCCGGTGGCCGCCGGGCCGACCCGCCAATCGGGTTGGTCCCGGCCGACCGGTGCGGCGGCCACCCGGGTGAACTCGGACGTGGACGCACCGCCAGGGGACCACGATCGAGTGACCACATTGCCCTGGGGGAGGGCGTCCGGTCGGGGGGTGGGAGCGGCGCGGAGCCGGAGAGTGAGCAGGCATCTCAGTGTTGACTGTAGGGCTGCCTAACCGCCCCACTCTAGCGGGCCGCGGCTGATTGGGGAACCGTCACAAAATGAGTCCGCCCAGGTGGGGGCTCCTGCCGGGTAAGGACTGTTGCAGCACCGTAATGCGGGTTACCGTGCCTCCCACGGCTTGAACACGTGGTGAAGGACACGTGACCAGCGAGACCGGTCTC
>Ga0137415_10008785_pt1 | contig 10020 bp, 10 predicted proteins | sample CZODoug3_1_1_16f_FD_183082 | JGI IMG/M metagenome (GOLD analysis project Ga0137415, IMG submission 183082) | Vadose zone soil fungal communities from Angelo Coast Range Reserve, California, USA - CZODoug3_1_1_16fungal (Hybrid Assembly) | ecosystem: Environmental > Terrestrial > Soil > Vadose... | reverse complement strand
GTACGAGGCCAAGGTGCTGGGAGCCGAGGAGCGAATCGCGGCGCGCGAGGCCGAGCTGGTGGACACGCTGCGGGTCCGGGTCGGGCAGGCGATCGCCCGGGTGCAGACGACAGCCAGTGTGCTCGCCCGGCTCGACGTGTGGGGCGCCCTCGCCGACCTTGCCCACCGAGAGGGCTACGTGCGGCCCGAGGTCGACGACGGCTTCACCATCGTGCTCGAAGGAAGCCGCCATCCGGTGGTCGAGCGCATGATGGCGCGTGAGGCATTCATCCCGAATGACGTGCTACTCGACGAAGCCGGTCGCGTCATCCTGCTCACCGGGCCGAACATGGCAGGGAAGTCGACGCTCCTCAGGCAAGTCGGACTGTGCGTCCTGCTCGCCCAGATGGGGGCATTCGTCCCCGCGCGGCGGGCGGTCGTGGGCGCGGTGGACCGGCTGTTCACGCGGGTAGGGGCATCGGACAATCTGGTGCGCGGCCAGTCGACGTTCATGGTGGAGATGAGCGAGACCAGCGCCATCCTGCACGGCGCGACGGCGCGGAGCCTGGTGCTGCTCGATGAGATCGGGCGGGGGACCTCCACCTACGACGGCGTCGCGATCGCCTGGGCCGTGACGGAGTTCCTCCACAACACGATCGGTTGCAAGACGATCTTCGCGACCCATTATCACGAGCTCACCCAGCTCACCGAAGAGCTCGCCCACGCGCGCAACTTCAACGTGGCCGTGCGCGAGGCCGGGGACGAGATCGTGTTCCTGCACCGACTCGAGCCGGGCGGCGCCGACCGCTCCTACGGCATCCACGTGGGCCGGCTCGCGGGGCTGCCCCCCGCGGTCGTGAGTCGCGCGTGGCAGGTGCTCGCGCTGCTCGAAGCGGGTCACCACGTGGCGCAGCAGACGCCGCCCGCACCTCCCGATGCGGCCCAGCTCGCCCTGTTCAGCCCGTCGGGAAGCTCGCATCCGCTGCTCAAGGAGCTCGATCGGCTCGACGTGAACGCGCTGTCGCCGCTCGAGGCGTTGAATCGGCTCGCGGCCTGGAAGAAGCAGCTCGCGGAGGGACCATGAGAGTCTGGACCATGCTGTGCGCCGGTCTCGTGACCTTCGGTCCCGCCGGGTGTCGCCGCACACCGCCGGCCGAGCAGTCAGGAACGGGGTCCCCCGGAGCTCCCCCCGATCAGGAGCCCCCCGTGGCTCTGAACGCCGATTCGCCGATCCAGTACCCACCCCGGCTGTACGACCAGAAGGTCGAGGGTGACGTGATCCTGCGTCTGTTCGTCGATTCCGCGGGGCGCCTGGTGCCCGAATCGAGCCGCGTGGCCGAATCAAGCAATTATCCGACGCTCGACTCAGCGGCGCTCAGCGGCGCGCGCAAGCTGCGGTTTGCTCCCGCCCGACGGCACGGCCTGGCCATCGCCACCGCATTCCTGCAACCCGTCGAGTTTCGCCACCCGCAGGCGGGCGGCGCCGTCTCACGGGGGGGGCCAGACACCACGCGTCCCCGACCAACTCCGGCTCCGCCTGCCCCGGTGACTACGCCGGTGACTACTGTGCGCCAGGCGCGGCGCGACACGACGCCGGCGAAGCGGGACACGTTCCCGCGGCTCGTCGACTCGACCCGCGCGGTCCCGGACAGCGCGGCCAAGCGGGATACGAATGCCGTCCCACACTAAGCCGTACGGCAACATCCTCGAGACGATCGGCTGGACCCCGCTGGTCCGGCTGAACCGCGTCACGCAGGGGATCCGGACGCCGATGTACGCCAAGGCGGAGTACTTCAATCCTGGCGGCTCCGTGAAGGACCGGATCGGGCTGGCGATGATCGAGGCCGCCGAACGCGAGGGGCGGCTCAAGCCGGGGGGGCTGATCGTGGAGGCGACGTCGGGCAACACGGGGGTGGGGCTCGCGCTTGCGGCGGCGGTGAAGGGCTACCGCTGCATCTTCACCATGCCGGACAAGATGTCGCAGGAGAAGGCGCGACTGCTGCGCGCGCTGGGCGCCGAGGTCATCATCACGCCGACCGCCGTCCCCCCCGACCACCCTGAGAACTACATCATGAAAGGGCGGGCGATTGCCGCGGCGCATCCCAACGCAATCTTCGCCGACCAGCACTACAACCCGGTCAATCCCGAAGTGCACTACCGCACGACGGGTCCCGAGCTGTGGGACCAGACGGCGGGAAAGATCACCCACTTTGTCTGCGCGCCGGGGACGGGGGGCACCGTCAGCGGGGCCGGCCGGTTCCTGAAGGAGAAGAACCCCCGGGTCCGCGTGATCGCCGGCGACCCGGCCGGCTCGATCTACACCGAGTACGCGCGGACCCGTCAGAAGACCGAGGGACACCCGTACAAGGTCGAGGGGATCGGGGGCGACAAGGTGCCGACGTCGCTCCACTGGGATGTGATCGACGAGTGGATCACGGTGTCCGACAAGGACGCCATGCTCATGGCGCGCCGCCTGGCGAAGGAAGAGGGCCTGTTCGCGGGAGGGTCGACCGGCGTCAATGTCGTGGCGGCGCTCGACGTGGCGCGCCGGGTGAACGACCCGGAAGCGCTCGTGGTGACCGTCCTGGCCGACACCGGGGAGCGCTACCTCTCGAAGGTCTTCAACGACGAGTGGCTGCGGGAGAATCAGATTCTCGACGCGGAGCGGGTATCGGTGGGACAGGTCCTCGAGGCGCGGAACTCGGGCGCGCCGCCGCTGATCTCCGTCGCTCGCGCGGCGACGGTGCGCCAGGCGTTGAACCTGATGAGCACGTACAACGTGTCGCAGCTGCCGGTGCTGGACGGCGGCGACGGGGTGGGGGCAGTCTCGGAGCAGATGCTCATGGCCCGGGCGCTCGAGCATCCGGCGACGCTGGACCAGCCGGTCGAGGACGTGATGGACGCGCCGTTCCCGGTGGTGGATGCCGATCTTGCCGTCGAGCGGCTCACAACCCTGCTGTCGCGCGAGACGCCGGCGGCGCTGGTGCGACGCGAGGGCAAGATCGTAGGGATCGTCACCCGCTACGACGTGCTCCATCAGCTCGCCGGGATTCACTGATGCAGATCGCGGTGATCACCGGCGGCGCGACGCCGGAGCGCACGGTGGCGTTCGCCGGCGCCGCCCAGATCGTGGAGGCGTTACGGAGTCGCGGACACGCGGTCCGGGTGGTCGACACGGTGACGGGGCTCCTCTCCCCGACCGACGAGCAACGGCTGCTCACGCCCGCGGTGGGCCGGGAGCCGCCCGCGGTGGCCGAGCTCGATGACCGCGAGCGCGCGATGCTCTCGAACGGACTCGCCGAGCTCAAAGAGGTCACCGGGGCGGATGTGCTGCTCCTGTGTCTGCACGGGGGACGCGGCGAGGGTGGGATCCTGCAGGCGGTGCTCGACGTCATCGGCGTGCCGTATACCGGCAGCGGGGCGCTGGCGAGCGCGCTCGCCATGGACAAGGACCTCGCCAAGCGCCTGTTCCGGGCGGCGGGAGTACCCGTGCCTGCGTGGTTCATGGCCCCGGTCGCCCCTGAGGACGTGACGACGGCGCTGGGCTGGCCGGTGATCGTCAAACCGTCAAGGATGGGCTCCTCCGTGGGGATGACGCTGCTGCGCAACGCCGAGGGGCTGGACGCGGCGGTCCGGGTCGCGCGAGCGTACGATGCCGACGTCATGGCGGAGCAGTTCATCGCCGGGCGGGAGCTCACGGTGGGGGTGTTGGGCGACGTGCCGCTGCCCGTGGGCGAGATCATTCCGAAGCACGAGCTGTTCGACTACGAATGCAAGTACACGCCGGGGATGTCGGAGGAGATCTTCCCGGCGACGCTCGACACGAAGTTGGCGCGGCAGCTGCAGGAGCTGGCGCTGACGGCGCACCGGGCCCTCAAGCTCGGGGGGTATTCGCGCGTCGACTTCCGATTGAGCCCCGAGGGCGACATCTTTTGCCTCGAGGCCAACACGCTCCCCGGCATGACACGCACCAGCCTCCTGCCCCAGGCCGCCCGGGCCGCCGGGATCGAGTTTCCGGAGCTGTGCGAGCGCATCTGCCGGCTCGCGGGGAACTCGGGGAGCGGGCGCGGGGGATAACTACACGATGGACCCGCAGCGGATGTTCGGTATGACGCCGTGGGTGCGGCGGCTGGTCGTCGCCAACCTCGTCGTCTTCCTGCTCCAGGTGACGCTGTTCGTCAGCCCGGCCTTCCTTGCCACGTTCGGGTTCGTGCCGCTCACCGCCCTCGCACGGCCGTGGACGTTCGTCACCTACATGTTTCTCCACGGCAACTTCCTGCACCTCGCGTTCAACCTGCTGGCCCTGTTTGTGTTCGGACCGCAAGTCGAGGAGCGGATGGGCGGTGGCGCGTTTCTCCGCTATTACCTGCTATGCGGGTTGGGAGGCGCAGCGCTCTCGTTCGTGCTCATGCAGTTCCGGCCTGTCACGCTGGTCGTGGGTGCGTCCGCCGCGGTGTACGGCGTGCTGCTCGCGTTCGCCTGGGCCTGGCCTGACCAGCCTATCAACGTGTTCCTCCTGCCCACGCCAATTCCCGCGAAGTGGCTCGTCACGTTCTATGTCGCGGTCACGCTCGTCCTCGCGCTGCTCCCCACGAGCGACGGCGTGGCGCACCTCGCTCACCTGGGCGGGTTCGCCACCGGGTTCCTCTACCTGAAGATCGGCGACTGGCGGCTAGGACGGGCCGAGCGCAACCTGCGGCGTCGGACGGAGCCCAGCGTACTCGTCCATCCGGGGCGCGCGGCGCGGGCGAGCGACGCACCCAAGCCGCCGCGCCGGGTCGAGCGCGACCCCGCGCAGGCGGAGATCGACCGCGTGCTCGACAAGATCTCGGCACGCGGCATCGACAGTCTCACCCCCGCCGAGCGGCGCTTCCTCGCCGAGATGAGCCGCAAGATGCGCGACCACACCTCCTAGAGTTGTCAAGCGGTCGCGTCCCGTCCCAGCCGGCCCCGGGACGGGTACGCGCTTGTCTCCGGCGCGGCTGGTTCCCAAATTGGGGCCGACCGCCTCATGCTCGTCAATCTCGTGCCGGAGTTCCTCGCGATCCTCGCCGCGCGCGATCCCACCGCGGCCTATCACGAATATCTCGAGCGCCACAAGCCGGTGCTGCAGAGCTACTGGCACAACTACGTACTCGATCCGACGTCGCCTCACACGGAGCAGGTGATCGCGGCAGCGTTGCGCGCCGAGCGCAGCGATCTCGGTCGGCTGCTCGAGGACGTAGACGTCGCGGCGATCGCGGAGGACGCGCTGCAACGCTCGCTCGAGCGCTTCGAGGCGGACTGCGCGGTGGACCTCTACCTCATGGTGGGTGTGGGCGCCGCCAACGCAGGCGAGCTGGTGGTGGGGGGGCGCGGCATTGCCTTCGTGTGCCTCGAGCACTTTACCGGGCGCGCCAATCCGCAGACGTACGGCATGGGGCTCGCGCCGCACCTCCTGCCGCTGTGGATCGCGCATGAGGTGGCGCACGCGGTGCGGTACACCTCGCCGACGAGCCGGTCCGACCTGAAGCGCCTGGTAACCGACCTGCGCGGCTACTACGACTACTGGGACACCGGCAGCCGGGCCAGCTTGCGAGAGCTGCTCGCGAATGAGGGGGCGGCCGTAGCGGCGGCGCAGGCCGTGGCGCCCGGGTTCGAGCCGTGGGAATACTTCGGCTACACCCGCCGGCAGTACCGCCGCATCCGCGAGCTCGACGCCTTCCTGCGACGCGCGGCGGCACCGCTCCTGGACGAGACGGGTCTGGGGCTTCGCCTGCGCTTCCTGTCGGGGGGCATGAGCCCGGCGGCCCGCCTGACGGCGGGGAAGGTCCTGCCGGAGCGCTCGGGGTATTATCTCGGCCTGCGACTGGTCGAGAGCTACCTCGCCGAGCGGGGGCTCGCCTCGACGGTGCGGGCGGCAGCCGGGGAGTTCAAGATCGCGGACGAGCGGGCGCTCGGTATCCAAAGCGCATGAGTCCGAAGCCGCGCGCCGAGCGTCGCCAGAACCGGCCGCTGCGGGAGGTCCTGGACGACCTGCTCGGCCACGCACGGGAGATCGCGCGCCGGGCGAAGGAGATGACGCCCGCGGAGCTCGACTACGCGCAGCAGCGGCTGGAGTGGCTCGCGGACGAAGTATGGCGGGTGGCGACGGGGGAGGCGCCGCCGGGATAAAGGCTAGAGCGCCTTTTCGAACCAATAGTGCGCATGTGGCTCGTCGTTGAAGGGCCGCACCTCTCGGAATCCGCTGCTCCGGTAGAGGGCTTGCGCCTCGGTCAAGGCCTTATTGGTCTCGAGCCGGAGCAACGGCAAGCGTCGTTTCCGCGCCAAGCCCTCGAGGCGCTGCAAGATCCGCTTCCCGATCCCCAGACCGCGGGATCCCGGGGCAACCCACATGCGCTTGATCTCGCCGTGGTCGGCACGGCACTTCAGCGCACCGCACCCCACCGGCTCGCCGTTCAGCGTGGCCACGACGAAAAACCCCTGGGGAGGCGTGACCTCCGTCGCAACAACCGGAATAGCGCGCGCGGGATCGTAGCCGCTCTCGAAGCGCGCGGCGAGCTCTTCGAAGTAGCGCTTGAGGCAATACTGCGCTCTCCGGCCCCGCGGATTCTCCACGCGGAGGCGGACCGCGCTCGCGAGGAGCAACCGCTCCACGGCTCCCAGGGCGGCGACGAAGGCGGGTCGTTGCGCCTCGGGAAGCCGCCTCAAGAGTGAACCGGCGGCCTGATCCGATCGGCGGTTCAGCACCGCTAGCTCCTTTCGGCCCGCCGGCGTCAGCGTCACGTACCGCACTCGCGCATCGCCCGACGATCGGACGGTGCGGATCAGGCCCTCGGCCTCGAGCCCACGAAGCAGGCGGCTGGTATACCCCGAGTCCAACTTCAAGCGCGCCCGAAGCTGTCGAATCTCCATACCATTCGCGCCGATCTCGAACAGCAGGCGCGACGCGCCCAGCGAGCGATCGCGCCCGAGGAAGCGTTCCTCGAGCACGCCGATCTCCTGGGTCACCGTTCGATTGAACCGCCGGATCTGGGCGATCGCATCCATATACCTGACGCTAGTCAGAGATCAAGCGATGGGCAAGGACGCTGCACGGCCTTGACACCCATTGGAGTGGCCGGCAGGTTAGCACCCCATCGATACGGTTCCGTAGGAGCTACCCGCAGACGCGGGACGGCGTGGCTTCCCACACCCCCTCTGGCCACGCTGCTCTCAACACCGCATTCGTGACGGCCGGCAGTGAAATTCGTGGACCCCATCCGGATCGGGAGGTAGTTATGGCAGCGGATTTCTTCATTGGCGAGTCTCTGGTAGGCGACGGGAATGAGGTCGCCCACATCGATCTGATCATCGGGTCGAAGTCGGGCCACGCGGGGCAAGCCTTCGTCAGCACATTGTCGAACAACACCGACGGTTTCACCAAGCTGCTCGCCGTCGTGACGCCCAACCTGCCGGCGAAGCCGGACACGATTCTCTTCAACAAGGTCACCATGAAGAACGCCACGCAGGCCGTGCAGATGTTCGGCCCGGCGCAGGCGGCGGTGGCGCGGGCGGTGGTGGACAGCGTGTCCTCGGGCATCATCCCGCGGGACAAAGTGGACGACTACTGCATCCTGGTGGGTGTGTTCATCCACTGGGAGGCGAAGAACGACAAGAAGATCTTCGATTACAACTATCGGGCGACCAAGGAATCGATCGAGCGCGCCCTCAAGGGCCAGCCGAAGATCGACCAGGTGATCTCCCAGGCGAAGACGGCGTCGCATCCGTTCGCGGGCGGCGCGGACAAGGGTTGATCTCACCGGCAGTCGCCTGACGTTCATGTCGAGGGGCGGGCTGCCGCCCCTCGACTGCTTTTCGAGCCTAGCGCCGACTCATCGTGGAGCATGAACCCTGATGCGTACGCTCCTGCTGCAGCTCGACAGCTCCCGGCTGCCGAGTGTGTTCGATCGGGTGGTGGCCTACGACGCCGGCGCCGACGAGGTGATGAGCTACGGGGGCATCACGGAACCCGACGTCCGCGACCTGATCCACGGCTGCATCTTCACGCGCGGCCCCAAGGACCTCAAGAACACCGCCGTCTTCGTCGGCGGGGCGGACATGGCCGTGGGCGAGCAGCTGCTCGCCGCCGCGACGAAGGCGATGTTCAAGCCGTTCACGGTATCCGCGATGCTCGACTCCAACGGGTCGAACACGACCGCGGTCGCGGCCGTGGCGAAGATGGTCCAAACGGTGGGCGGTGAAGTGCGCGGCAAGCGCGTCCTGATCGTTGCCGGGACCGGGCCCGTCGGGATTCGGGCCGCCGGGCTGTTCGCCAAGGCGGGGGCGGACGTGTGCATCACGTCGCGCAAGGCCGACGCGGGCGAGCGGGCGCGGGAACTCGTGCTCACGCGCTTCGGCGGCTCCGTGCGCGCCGTCACGATGCCGGACGCGCGCGAGGCGATCCGCGCCTGCGAGCGGGCAGAGCTGCTGCTGAACGCGGGACCGGCGGGCGTCATGCTGGTTCCCAAGCAGGCCTGGGCCAACCGGCCGGGACTCAAGGTGGTCGCGGACGTGAACGCAGTCCCTCCGCTCGGCGTCGAAGGGGTGGAGCTGATGGACGACGGCGTGATCAAGGAAGGGGTGGCGTGCTTCGGCGCGCTCGCCATCGGAAACCTCAAGATGAAGGTGCACAAGGCGTGCATTGCGCGCCTGTTCGAGCGCAACGACCTCGTGCTGGACGCCGAGACGATCGCCGACGTCGCGCGGGAGTTGATGGCGCCGAAGCCGTGAGCCGATGCCCCGCGTCATCGGCATCGACCCCGGGACGGTGAGCGTCGATCTCTGCGGGCTGGACGACGGCCGCCTGTTTCTCGACCGCTCCTGGCCCACCGCCGAGGCGCTGGCCGACCCGGCGGGCTTCGTGGCCCAGCTCGAGGCAGCAGGGCCACTCGATCTCATCGCCGGCCCGTCCGGGTACGGCCTGCCGCTCACGCGCGTGCAGGACGCCACCGAGGAAGATCTGCGGCTCGCGTTCCTCGCCTCCCCCGGAGAGACCGGGGGCATCGGCGGGCTCCGCAACCTGGTACGCGCGCTGGCGCGCACCGCATTGCCGGTCATGCTGACGCCCGGCGTGGTGCACCTGCCCACGGTGCCCGCGCATCGCAAGGTGAACCGCGTGGACATGGGTACGGCGGAGAAAGTGTGCGCGGCTGCGCTCGCGGTATCCGAGCAGGCCCGGCGGGCCGACGGCGGGAGCGCGCCGGCGACCGTGTCGCTCGTGCTGCTCGAGCTGGGTGGCGCCTTCACCGCCGCCGTGGCGGTCACAGCGGGTCGCATCGTGGACGGGGTCGGCGGGAGCGCGGGACCGCTGGGGTTTCGCGCCGCGGGGGCGCTCGACGGCGAGGTCGGCTATCTCGCGGGCCAGGTGACCAAGGCGATGCTGTTCCGGGGCGGCGCGGCCACGATCGCCGGTTGGGATGAAAGGACCGCCTCGCCCGAGGGCCTCGCCCACCCGGAAACGCCTGCGGAGCAGGTGGCCCGCGATGCGCTGGTCGAGAGCACCGTGAAGACGGCGGTCGCGCTCGCGAGCGTCGCAGACTCGCCCAGGGAATTCGTCCTATCCGGCCGGCTCGCACGGGTTGAGCCGCTGGAGCGCGCGATCCGCGAGCGGCTGGGGACGCTCGGGCCGACGCGACGGCTCGAAGGATTCGCCCATACGGCGAAAGAGGGAGCCCAGGGGGCGGCGCTCATCGCCGACGGGCTCGCGGGAGGCGCGAACCGCGAGCTGGTCGAGCGACTGGCGATCCGAGAAGCGCGGGGCACAGTCTTGGATCACCTCTATGTGGTGCCGCGCGACCAGGCGCGGCGCCGGCTGGGGCTGTCATGACGCGCGTCCTCATCGCCGGGGTGTCGACTCGAGGTCTTGCGGAGTCCGCGACGCGAGCGGGGTACGAGGTGGTCGCCGTCGATGGGTTCGGAGATCTCGACCTCGTGGCCTGCGCGAGCCAGGTGCACGTCGTCCGGGTCAGGGCGGTGGGGCGGGGGGGGCGGGTGGGGGGGGGCGGCCGGTTCAGCGCGCGC
>Ga0137415_10008783_pt1 | contig 10020 bp, 9 predicted proteins | sample CZODoug3_1_1_16f_FD_183082 | JGI IMG/M metagenome (GOLD analysis project Ga0137415, IMG submission 183082) | Vadose zone soil fungal communities from Angelo Coast Range Reserve, California, USA - CZODoug3_1_1_16fungal (Hybrid Assembly) | ecosystem: Environmental > Terrestrial > Soil > Vadose... | reverse complement strand
GAGACCGCCGCCGCCAGGGCGGCATTGCCCGCGCCCACCACGATGACGTCGTAGTCGCTCACGGGCGATCGTCAGTCGAGGTGCTGGCCGAACCAGGCGAGGACTTTCTTCCAGCCGTCCACGGCCGCGGCTTGCCGATACTGGGGGCGGTCGACGGCAAAGAAGGCGTGGCCGGCGTTCTCGTACGTGTGGAACTCGTAGGTCTTCCCGTGCTCCTTCAGCGCGACCTCGGTCTTGGCCACGTCGTCCGGCGAGGGGCGCGTGTCCTCGATGCCGAAGAGCCCGAGCAGGGGGCACTGCAGGTTCTTGGTGAAGTCGATGGGCGCCACGGGCTGGCGCGCCGTCAGCTCTTCCGGCTTGGCCACCACGCCTCCGCCATAGCAATCGATCGCCGCGTCGAGGCCGCGCAGCGTGCACGCGGCGAGATAGGCCTGGCGTCCCCCCGAGCAGTAGCCGATGACGCCGACCTTGCCGTTCAGATAGGGCAGGCTGCGGAGATAGTCGATGGCTCCCTGCACGTCACCCATGGTGCGGTCGTCGGGCATGCCGCCCGCCGCGCGGATGCTCGCGCTGTTCTCCTCGGGCGTGGCCTTGCCCTCGCGGAAGTGCAGGTTGGGCACGATGGCGACGTATCCGTGATGGGCGAAGCGGCGCGCGATCTCCTTGTTGGTGCCGTCCCAGCCGGGCATGTGATGGATGATGACCACGCCCGCGTACAAGAGCGCGTTCAAGGGCCGGGCGAGGTAGGCGTCGATCTGATCTCCCTGATGCCCTCGGATCAGGACGGTCTCGGCGATCTGGGCTTCGTACGTCATGTCAGGCGTTCCTGTAGGCGGCGAGGACGGCCTGGGCCATGTCGCGCGTCTTGGCCGTGCCACCCTGGTCGGGGGTGAGCGTCTTGCCGTCGCGATAGACGCGGCCCACGGCGGATTCGAGCCGCTGCGCCTCCGCGCCCATGCCCATGTGCTCGAGCATGAGGGCGGCCGAGAGAATGGTGGCGGTGGGATTGGCGATGCCCTGTCCCGCGATGTCGGGCGCCGAGCCGTGGACGGATTCGAAGTAGGCCCAGCCGCCGTCGCCGAAGTTGCCGGAGGGCGCGAGGCCGAGCCCGCCCGCCGTCTCCGCGCCGAGATCCGAGAGGATGTCGCCGTAGAGGTTCATGCACAGCACGACGTCCATGGATTTCGGAAAGCGCACGAGCCGCCGCGCCGTGTCGTCGACGTGGAAGTGCTCGAACTGGAGGCCGGCCTCGCGCACGATGCGCTCGGCCGTCTCCTGGAAGAGCCCGTCCGTCTGGCGCAGCACGTTCGACTTGGTGACGCAGGTGACCTTGCCGGGCTTGCCCTTGGCCTGCCGCTTCCGGGCGAGATCGCAGGCGAAGCGCGCGATGCGCTCGGCGCCCTTCGGCGTGACCACCTTGACGGCGAAGCGCCCCTCCTCGCCAAAATCCTTGATGCTCCGTCCCGTCCGGTCGCTGAGGTTCGGCATGACGTCGATCAGGTCGGACAGCGCGCCTTCACGACCGGGATAGAGACCTTCGCTGTTCTCACGCAGGAGCACGTAGTCGATGCCCTCAGGATCGGCGAGCGGCGAACGCATGCCCGGGAAGAAGCGGATCGGCCGCACCCCCGCCCAGGCCTGCATCTCCCAGCGGAGCCAGGAGACCACGGAGGTGGTGGCCGGGCCGGCTGCGCCGAAGAGCACGCCGTCGGCCTCGCGGGCCGCCCGCTTGGTCTCTTCCGGCAGGGGATCGCCCTGGGGAGGCGTGGTGATCTTGAGAGGCAGCCCCGTGCCCATCAAGAGCTCGCACGTGGCGTCGACGACCTCGATTCCGATGCCCTGTCCGGGCAGCGCGACGACAGTCTTCATGGCCATCCTCCTTGTCGGGAGCCATACCATAACACCTCCGAGCGCGACGTCCGGGAATGGCTTATCATGGGCAGACCCATTGCCTGGGAGGGTCCCGTGAGGCGGTTGACCGATCTGCTCGCTGTGCTTGCCCTCCCGGTGGTGTGCCTCGCCTCCTTCGCCATGCCGGCCCCGGCGGCCGATCCTCCTCCTTCGGGCCAGGTCACCTACGCCGTCCACTTCACGCTGGCGCCCCGATGGCTCGATCCAGGTGAGAACGAAGGCTCGATCACTCCGTTCCTCACGCTCTACGCGATTCACGACGCCCTGCTCAAGCCCATGCCCAACGGCCCGAGCGCGCCGTGCCTCGCGGAGTCCTGGACGGTCTCCCCCGACGGGCTCGTGTACGAGTTCCTGCTGCGGAGCGGCGCGCGCTTCCATAACGGCGAGCCCGTGACGGCCGACGACGTGAAGTTCTCGTTCGAGCGGTACCGGGGCGCCAACGCCCAGGTCCTCAAGGAGAAGATGAGGGAGGTGCGCGTCGTCGATGCCCGGCGCATCCAGTTCCGGCTCAAGGAGCCGTGGCCGGACTTCATCACGTTCTACGGCACGACGGCCAGCAGCGCGGGGTGGGTGGTGCCGCGCAAGTACGTCCAGTCCGTGGGCGAGGACGGCTTCAAGAAAGCGCCGATCGGCGCGGGGCCCTACCGCGTGGTCAGCGTCAATCCGGGCATCGAGATCATCCTGGAGGCCTTCGAGGGCTACTGGCGCAAGGCGCCGCGCGTGAAGCGCCTGGTCCTGCGCAGCCTGCCCGATGAGACCACGCGCGCCGCCGCCCTCAAGCGGGGCGACGTGGACATCGCCTACTTCCTGAACGGGCCCATCGCCGAGGACGTCAGGCGGACGCCGGGGCTCAAGCTGATGGCCGTCCGCAGCAACACGATCTTCTCTCTCTATTTCCAGGATCAGTGGGATGCGGCTTCGCCGTGGCGCGATCCGCGCGTGCGTCTGGCCGCCAGCGTGGCCATCGACCGCAAGTCGCTCAACGAGGCCGAGCAGCTCGGCTTCGCCGGGTTGACGGGCAGCGTGGTGCCCCGGTACATGGAGTTCGCGCTGCCCTTCGACCCCGACCCCTATGACCCCGCGCGCGCCAAGCGCCTCCTCGCGGAGGCCGGGCACCCGCGTGGCTTCGACGGCGGCGATTTCACCATCGCCCCGCCCTACGAGGGCGCGGGGGAGGCGATCGCGAACTACCTGGCCGCCGTGGGCATCCGGATGCGGATCCGGACGATGGAACGCGCGACCTTCTTCTCGAGCTGGCGAGAGGGCAAGCTCAAGGGCGTGGTCTTCGGGGGCATCGGCCCCGCCGGCAACGCGGCGACGCGTCTCCAGATCCTTGCCGTCAAGGGCGGTCCCTTCACCGCCGGGGTCGTCCCGGAGGTGCAGGACCTCTACGAGCGACAGGCGCGCGAGCTGGATCGCCGCAAGCGCGAGGAGCTGCTCCACCAGGCGCAGCGCATCCTGCACGATCGGGCGGTCTTCGCGCCCATCTGGGAGAACGGCTTCATCCGTGGCGTGGGGCCGCGGATCGAGGAGCCGGCCCTCACGCTGATTCCGTACTTTCCGTATTCCGCGCCGTATGATGATGTACGGCTGAAGCCGTGAACCGACAGAATCGAGGGTGACACGATGAACTACACGCGAATCTCCGCCGACTGCCACATCGACATGCCCTGGATTCCGCCCGATCTCTTCACGGCGAATGCCTCGGCGGCCCTGCGCGATCGCATGCCCTACGTCACGGACGGCCCCGACGGGCCGCAGTGGACCTCGAAGAACGGTGCCTCGTTCGGCCTGGTGGGCGGCGTGGGGCCCTCGGGGCAGAAGTACGTTCCGGGCGTCCACTACCGCGCGGACGTCATGGCCTCGACCGGGCTCTACGACGACGGCAAGAAGGGGATTCGCCGCCCGACCACTCCTGAGCTGCGCATCAAGGACATGGAGCGCGACGGCGTGCAGGCCGAGATCATCTTCGGCATCCTGGGCGCGGCCACGCGGCTGGGCGACCACGAGGCGGCGGGCGAGATGTTCCGCATCTACAACGACTGGCTCGTGGATTTCTGCCGCCACTATCCCGACCGCCAGATCGGTCTCGCCTGCCTGCCTTATGGCGATATCGGCGCGGCCGTCGCGGAGATCCACCGCGTGGCGAAGATGGGGCTGCGCGGCATCGAGCTCTCCTGCTCGTGGGACATGGATCCCATGTGGCATCCCTCGTGGGAGCCGCTCTGGCAGGCCGTCGACGAGGTCGGGCTCCCGCTGCACTTCCACACCTTCCCGACCATGCCGCCCAGCGTGAGGGAGAAGGCCACGGGGCTCACGAGGCGAGCCGCGATGTTCACCAGCGTGTCGGGCTTCCAGATGAACCTCATCAACATCATCGCCGCCGTCATCGGCAGCGCGGTGCTCGAGCGGTACCCCAACATCCGCATCTCGCTGGGCGAGAGCGGGATCGGCTGGCTGCCCTATGCCCTCGATCGCATGGACTTCGAGTGGGAGGACCGCTTCCGCGACCTCGGCTTGAAGATGAAGCCCAGCGACTACTGGAAGCGGCAGTGCAAGGCCACCTTCCAGTTCGACCGGATCGGCACCCAGATGGTCCACGAGATCGGCGAGGAGACCCTGATGTGGGGCTCCGACTATCCGCACGGCGACGGCGTGTGGCCGGAGTCGTCCAAGTACATCGAGGAGCAGTTCGGCCACCTGCCGCCCGCCACCGTGCACAAGATCGTCTGCGAGAACGCGGGGAAGTTCTACGGCTTGATCAAGTAGCCGCCTACACGGGAGGAGTTTGATGCGCTACGAGATGATCTCCGCCGACTGCCACGTCGATCTCTGCTGGCTGCCGCCCGATCTCTTCACGGCGAACGCCTCGCCGGAGATGCGTGACCGCATGCCGTACGTGGTGGACGGGCCGAAGGGCAAGACGTGGGTGACCAAGAAGGGCGCGAGCCTCGGGCTGGCGGGCGGCATGGGCTCCGGAGGCCGCGAGTACGTCCCGGGGCGCATCCATCGCGCGGACCGGATGGCGGAGAAGGGCATCTACGAGGACGGCAGGAAGGGTATTCGCCGCCTCACGGATCCCGACCTGCGGATCAAGGACCAGGACCTGGACGGCGTGCAGGGCGAGGTGCTCTACGGCATTCTGGGCGCCACGGGCCGGATGAACGATCCCGACGCCACCGTGGAGACGATGCGCATCTACAACGAGTGGCTCGCGGACTTCTGCTCCACGCATCCCGAGCGCTTCGCGGGGCTCGCCTCCATCCCGAACAACCCCATCGACGCCGCCATCGCGGAAGTGGAGCGCGTGGCCAAGCGGGGGACGGTCCGCGGCCTCGACATCGCGAACTCGCCCGATCTCAAGCCGCTGTGGGACCCGTACTGGAATCCGCTCTGGGAAGTCATCGACACGTGTGGGCTGCCGCTCCACTTCCACACCATCGGCAGCCGGCTGCCCGAGCCGCTCCAGAGGCTCGTGTTCATGGGCTCCGATCTCTCCCGGGCGGGCGCCGAGGTGACCGCGGAGGAGAAGGGCCTGGCCCGCATGGCCTTCGCGACCCACATCACGGGCTTCCAGATCAACATGGCCCAGATCCTGATGGCGATGATCTACGGCGGCGTGCTCGAGCGCTACCCGCGCATCCGGGTGGTGCTGGGCGAGGCGGGCATCGGCTGGATCCCGTACATTCTCTGGCGCATGGATGGCGAATGGGAAGACCAGTTCAAGGACCTCTCGCTGACCATGCCGCCCACCGAGTACTGGAAGCGCCAGTGCTGGGCGACGTACCAGACCGACCCCGTCGGCCTCAAGCTGACGGAAGAGCTCGGCGCGGACAAGATCATGTGGGGCTCGGACTTCCCGCACCCGGACGGCATCTGGCCCGATTCGCGCGAGTACATCGCGCGCGAGACGGCGCACCTGCCCGCCGACGTGCGGCGCAAGATCGTCTGCGACAATGCCGCGCGCCTCTACAACTTCGCGGGCGCATAACCTCTACCCCTCACCCTGCCCTCTCCCCCGATGGGGGAGAGGGATAGATGCAGAGGGTCGGTTGCTTCTGGATCCCTCTCCCCTCTGGGGAGAGGGCAGGGTGAGGGAGACCAACGGGAGACTAGACTATGGATGCCAAAGACCTTCTCCTCGATGAGCACTGCCGCGTGCACTCCGCGGCCGTGGGCGGCGACAAGATGTCGATTGCCGAGCGGACCTTCGGCGGCCTCACCGACGAGCAGATGCGGATGCGGCCTCGGGAGGATCTGAACTCGGTGGCGTGGCTCATGTGGCACATCGCACGCGCGGAGGACGTCTTCGCCAATCTCCTGATCAGCGGGCGCGATCAGGTCCTCGACGGGGGCTGGTCCGGGCGGCTGAAGATCTCGCGGCCCGACTTCGGCATCGGAATGACCAAGCCCGAGGTGGCCGAGCTGAGCGCGAAGATCGACATCGCGGCGCTGCGGGACTATCGGGACGCCGTGGGCCGACGGACACGGGAGATCGTCGGCGGTTTCGGACCGGGCGACTGGAAGGGCGAGATCGAAGCCAGCGCCGTCGAGAAAGCTGCCGCTCTCGGCTGCTTCGGCACCCGCGCCGAGGGAATGGTGAAAGCTTTTGCCGGCCGGCCGCGTTCCGCGGTGGTGCCCGCCATTCTGATCATGCACTCCGCCGGGCACATGGGCGAAGCGGCCACGGTGCGGACCACCGGAGGTTTTGGCTCTGGAGTCTGAGCCTCCGACATTTCCCAAGGGCGAAGAGCCATGGTCGCGCGATCAAGTGGCCGGGCTGCTCCGCGCGGTCGAGGACATGTTCCATCGGCGCGACATCGAGGCCCTCGTGCACGGCTTCACCGAGGACTGCGTCGTCCGGTTCTCCGAGCAGCCGGAGCTGCGGGGCCGCGATGCGCTCCGCAAGCTCTTCACCGCGCGCCTGGCGCGACAGAGGAACTACCGCCTGCAGAAGACGCTCCTGGCCCTCGAGGGCAACGTGCTCGCCAATGTCTGGGAGGGCACGTGGGAGGACCGCGACACCGGCAAGCGCATGGCCGGGCGCGGGCTCGAGGTGTGGCGGATGCGAGACGGCATGATCGCCGTCTGGGACGCCGCGTTCAACGTCTGGGAGCGGGACGGCGAGCGCAAATCACCCGTGATGTGATGCCGTCCCCCGCGATTGTCAAACGGCGCGGCGACCCTCCACCGAGCTGAACCGCCCCCTCACCCTGCCCTCTCCCCCGATGGGGGAGAGGGATGTAGAAATCGAGGAGATGCTCTTCTTGAATCCCTCTCCCCTTTGGGGAGAGGGCCGCAGTTCGAGCCGAGACGCCGCCTTAGGCGACGAGGCGAGGGCTGAGTGGGTGAGGGGCGATTCCCGTGTGCTAGGATCGCCGCCATGATTGGACCAGCCTGATGCCGATCAACACGGATCCCAGGTTCATCGGCCGCGCGTGGATCACGCCGGACACGCCCGTGGTGGCCGGGGCCTGGGGCACGTGGACCTTGACCTACGAGGTCGGGGCCTACGGCTATGACGAGCGCGCGCGGCTCAAGATCGCCTCGCGCTTCGCCTCCGATTGGGGCAAGCCGCAGTTCACCGATCCCAAGGGAGCCGAGTACACCACGGTCCGCCTGGAGACGAAGTGCGAGACGGCGGTGGCGAGCCTCGCCTTCGAGCCACGCGGCCAGGTGCGGCCCTGGTTCAAGTGCCTGGTCGCCTCCGTGGCCGATGGCTCGCTCTACCCGGGGGACCGCATCCACATCAGCGTGGGTGATCGGAGCGGCGGCGGTCCCGGCTCGCGGGCCCAGACCTTTCGCGAGCGCGGCTGCGAGTTTCGCTTCTTCGTCGACCCTTTCGGCACGGAGCTGTACGTGCACCTGGAGGCCTCGCCCAGGATCGACATCGTGGGCGGCGCCTTCCATCGACTGGTCGCCCTCGCCCCGACCACGGTGCGACCGGGCGCGTCCTTCGATGCCCTCGTGAAGGCGGAGGACGTGTGGGGCAATCCCTGCGAGCGCTTCGACGGCGAGGTGCGGCTCGACGCCGTGGGCGGCGCCCTGGCCGGGCTGCCCGCCTCGGTCGCCTTCAAGAGCGGCGAGGTGGCCGTGGCGCGGCTCAGGGGCCTCAGGCTGGCGACGGCCGGAGATGAGGCGCGAGTCGGCGCGCGGCATGGCGACGCGCGCGTGGAGTCGAACCTCATCCGCGCTCTCGGGCCGGGAGAGAGCAAGACGTGGTGGGGCGATCTCCACGGCCAGACGCGCGCCACCGTGGGCACCGGGACGATCGACGAGTACTTCGCCTTCGGCCGCGACGTGGCGCTGCTCGACATGATGTCGCACCAGGCGAACGACTTCCAGGTGACGGAAGAGGAATGGCGGCGGCTCAAGGGCGAGATCGAGCGCTATCACGAGGATGGCCGCTGCGTGATCTTCGTGGGCTACGAGTGGTCGGGCATGACGCCGGGCGGGGGCGATCGCAACGTGATGTATCGCGGCGACATCGCCTCGCTGCATCGCTCGTCGCACGCCGAGGTGGACGACATGGCGGACGCTGCCACCGACTGCTTCCCGGTCACCGAGCTCTTCGCGCAGTTCCGCGGGCGCGAGGACGTGCTCCTCGTGCCCCACATCGGCGGCCGCTATGCCGACATCGTCGGCTTCCACGATCCACGGCTCGAGCCCGTGGTCGAGATCTACTCGGACTGGGGGCGCTTCGAGTGGCTGCTCCACGATGCCCTCGCCAAGGGCTACAAGGTGGGCGTGGTCAGCAACTCCGACGGCCACAAGGGCCGCCCGGGGGCGAGCCATCCCGGCGCGTCGACCTTCGGGGCCTATGGTGGGCTCACCTGCGTGCTCACCGATTCGCTGACGCGCGAGTCCGTCTTCGAGGCGATTCGCGCGCGGCGCTGCTACGGCGTGACCGCCGCCCAGCGTATCCTCGTCGAGCTGAGCGTGAACGGCCTGCCCATGGGCGCCGACGGGCCCCTGACCGGCGATGTGGTCGTGAGCGGGCGCGCGGTGGGCACGGGACCCATCGAGCGCGTCGACATCTTCCGCGGGCTCACCCTCGTGCGGACGATGATGCCGTACACCACCGGATCGTTCGCCGGCTCGAACCGCTATCGCGTGGCCTGGGCGGGCTCGCGCGTGCGCGGCCGTGACCGGCTCACGACCTGGGACGGCTCACTCGAGCTGTCGGCGGGGCGCGTGCTCGACGCTGTGGCGTTCGCCATGGAGAATCCGGAAAAGGGCATCCGCCTCGTGGGCGAGCGCCGCGTGCAGTGGATCTCCAACACCACCGGAGACGACGACGGCGTCGATCTCACTCTCGACGCGCCGCCCGATGCCGTGCTGCGCTTCCGCACCCCCGTCATCGACCTCGACGTGCCTCTCGCCGACCTCGCCGACGGCGGCACCCGTATCTATCCGGCTGGCGGTGTCGATCTGCGCGCCTTCATGCGACGCCTCCCCGCCCGCGACCTCACGCGGGAGGTGAAGATCGAGCACCGCGAGACACCGCCGCCGGGCGCGCACGCCTACTGGATCAGAGTCACCCAGGAAGACGGCGCCCAGGCCTGGACGAGCCCCGTCTATCTGGGATAGGGCTACCAGCCCGCGCGCTCCAGCCGCAGATAGCCGATGAGCTGCCAGAAGATCCCGAGGACGAAGAGGCCGAAGGCGGCGACCGTGAGCTTACGAACCGCCGAAGGCGGCGGCCCGCCGTGGGCCTGATCTTCCGCCCGCGTCCACCAGACGGTGACAGCAATCGCCAGGGCAGCGCCGAGCAGGGTGATCAGCAAGCCGGCGATGACGTTCCGGGTGAAGGCCTCACTGTAGGCGATCGGCATGGCGGGGTCCTCCTCTCGCAGCCTCACCTCCAGCGCCGGTCACTGAAGGACCTCGTCGGCGCGGGTGAGTAGCGCAGGCGGGAACGTGAGCCCAAGGGTCTTTGCCGGACAGGAGGCCGATGCGGGGCATCTTCGGCGTTTGCCGTGCCGGGGCGGCAAGCGGCATCACGACGAGGGCCGGCACGACAAGGGCGAGAGCTAGGGCAATCCGCAAGGAGGCCTCCGGAGCGAGAAGACGCTGGGGGGAACTTACGCGAGACTTGGACCGGGGGCA
>Ga0137415_10008781_pt1 | contig 10020 bp, 10 predicted proteins | sample CZODoug3_1_1_16f_FD_183082 | JGI IMG/M metagenome (GOLD analysis project Ga0137415, IMG submission 183082) | Vadose zone soil fungal communities from Angelo Coast Range Reserve, California, USA - CZODoug3_1_1_16fungal (Hybrid Assembly) | ecosystem: Environmental > Terrestrial > Soil > Vadose... | reverse complement strand
AGCCTTCACGGTTTTCTAAGTTCTTCTAACAAATTGACATGATTTGCCAATACGACATGTGCATGTCAAAGACTGACTGCTCGGAGAACATCCAAAAGCGGGCAAGCCCGCAAGCAACATCGCTCGCGGTGTGAAGTGTTTCCCTGCAGGGAAATACCTAATCTACGATCGCAATACGCGCCGCGGCACAGATATCCTCCACATTTTTCACGGTGCTCGGGATCAAAGGCGCGCTCTTAGAGCGGCAAAGAAACGCAGGTGATTGAGTGATTGTTACTTCTCGTGATTATTTTCAACCCACAACCCAACCCACAAAAAGTATGTCTTATACGACTTCCGCGTACTTTGGCAGTCCCCGCGGACTTGTAAGTCGTTGTAAAACCTATGAACAATAGATTGACACGGTAGAGGTCTGGGGTTCGAGTCCCCATGGGCGTACCATTCATTTCATTTAGCCGGAAACCTCATCACAATCTGCCCTGTAATTCTTCACCTCAAATCTATCAACTTAAGGGTGGCCCCATCATCCTTAATCCGTATTTAGTAAAGATACTTTCGAGAAAGACTGGGTCCGGCATCGACGTACCGTGCGAGTCTGCGGACATCTCCTCAAAAAGGCGGTCGACGCCGGCGGGAGTAACCATAATCAACAGCCGGGCAGTGTGCCCGGTAAAGTTTTGATATGTATGTACCGACCCGCGCGGGAGAAATACCGTAGTACCCACCTTCGCGAGGATGCGTTGGTCCGCAATCTGAAACACCACCTCACCCTCTAGGACGTAGAACAACTCATCCTCCCGAGTATGCACGTGCAGCGGCGGGCCAGACATAGGCGGCGCAGTAGCGTGAAAGAAAGCGAATCGATCATTCGTATCCATGCCCCGCGCTTTTACCAATACTTCTTCCCCCACGACGTTCAGGGGAGCCTGAGTGCGACCTTCTCGGGGTCCGATTATTAAGCTCGAAAATCCGGGTTGAATCGTCGGAGTAGACATCTGTTTAACGTCCTTTCTTTTTGCGTGTGTTGGCTAAGAGTGCTTCCATCGCCCAGGTGACAGCCGCCTGAGCTTCTGGCCCGCTCAATCCGCCTCGATCTCTGAGGAGCTGCCAAAACGGAGCTGAGTAGATCGCGACAAACACTGCAACAATCCGCTTGCGGGTGTCAGCGTCCATTCCAGAAGTCAGTCGTTCGAGACTCTTCGCGAAAGCGGCACGACCCTCAGGGCCCCCTCGATCTCTAACCTGCGTTCCTGCTGCGGAAGACAATAAAGCCCTGATGACTTGCTCGTTCCGATCAAACCGTTCGAATACCTTCGGTGCAAGCCCCACGATCTCTGATTCATGCAACGGGAAGGTTGGGGGAATCTCTTGCCTCAGCCGCTCCCAGAGCGCCTGAAACAGCTCCGCCTGGCTCGGAAAATACCGGTAGACTGTTCGGGCCCCGGCGCCTGCGCGTGCAGCGACTGATTCGTGGGAAAGCGGTTGTTCGGGATTGAGAGTCAACAGGTCAAACGCAGCGTCGAGAATGTGGTTTCTTGTGGCTGCGGTACGGCGTTCCTGAAGAGTCTCCAGAGTTTGCATGGCAGAAGACTGTCACAGAGGCAGTGTTCTGTCAAGCCCTCTCTCTGTGGGATCTGGGTGTTCGTGAATTTTTCCTGCCAAAGAAGTTCGAAATCCTCGCTTAACTTGCGACCTATAGTTCAAATTGTTGTGTATGCCTGAATTACAGAGATTCTGATATACTGACATACGGAGGGTTGCATGGAAGCGGTGAAGGTAGGCAAGCGCGGGACGATTATCGTTCCAGCCAAGCTGCGGAAACGCTACGGCATTGAGGAAGGCACGCTCGTCACCACCGAGCCCTGCGGAGACGGTGTCCTGATCCGCCCGGCAGTTGTTGTGCCCGTGGAAAGATATACAGCAGAACGAAAGGCGGAGTTTCTCCTCTCCACCGCTACAACTGAGAAAGACTACCGCCGCGCACGCAAAGAAGTGAAACGACTCGGCCTAGATCCCGACGTTGTCCCGCACCGACAGCCCGAATAGATGGATCGCCTCTTTCTCGACGCCAACGTTCTTTTCTCTGCCGCCTACCGGTCAAGTGCAGGCCTTCTGCGCTTCTGGAACTTGAAGAACGTGATGCTATGCTCCTCGCACTATGCGCTAGAAGAGGCTAGAATCAACCTATCTGACGACGCTCAAAGGGGCAGGCTTGCGAGATTGGCTCGAAAAATTCAACTTTTTGACTCAACCGCGCGTCAAATGCCTGCAGGTATCTCATTGCCAGAAAAAGATCGGCCGATATTGCTTGCCGCGATGGACGCGCGGACAACACATCTCATCACCGGCGACCTTCGGCACTTCGGGCCTTATTTCGGCAAGACAATCGAAGGAATTCTGATCGTGACACCATCCCAATATCTGAAAACTCGCCAGCCCCGCTAGCGAACCACGGTGACCGAGACCCTGGATTTAAAACCTATAAACGATAGATTGACACGGTAGAGGTCTGGGGTTCGAGTCCCCACGGGCCTACCATCGTTTTCACTGAGCAGAAATCACCAGAAAACTTCACCTGTAATTCTTCACCTGTAAATTGGCGTTTTTGGTTGTTTGGGATCTGTCCGATTCATAGGGATAAAGAGAATCGCCAAAATTCTCCAGCCCGTGATTCCCGTACTTAATTGACCAACCCCGGCTTCGGATAATGCATCGATCCTTGCTCCCTGCAAGATAGAATGCTCTTGTGAAATTTATCCCTCGCCGAGCACAACTGTGGTTAATTGCATTGGCTTATGCCGCTGTCTTCGTAGTTGCGGCGACCTTACTCTACGTGCGGCACCTGCAAGAACTCAAATATCCCGCTGAGGCATCTGGTGGCATGTGGGCTGGTGGCGACTTATTACTCGACATCTTCATTGCCTGTCTCTTCATGGTCCCAACCGTCTTTCTAATCTGGGTCACTGCAAGGTTTGAGGCCTTCTATACGCCATATTCCAAATTCCTGTTGGGTCTCAGCCTGAGTGCGCCAGTTTGTCTGAGTGTGCTCTTTCTTGGCGAAAAGCATGTGGGACAGAGCTTAATCACTCTCTGTTTGTATAGGCTCACATGGTCGCCTCTTATTCTTGTGGGAATGGGTATCAGTCGGTTGGTGGCCCGATTTGATCGAGCAAAGCGATTTGCTTCATATGCGCTTCTGATCGAGGTGCTAACCCTGGGTATTGCTGTTGCGCTGTTCATCCATGAGGGAGGGCCAAAAGACATTAGCGGCAGGTATCCGGCGCCATAATAAAGCCGCTTTGACAGGTTAGAGGTCTGCGGTTCGAGTCCCCACGGGACTACCATTCCTTCAGTGCTTGCCGGATTTCTTCAGAGGGTCTGAAAGCGTTCCTTCACTTCTCGCACAAACTCGAGAAACTTGGGCGAGTTGGTGATTTCCGGATGCCAGCACATGTCGCGCTCAATGAGGTCGTAGGTTTCCTGAATCCGCGCGCCGGGGACGGCGTTTCCGCTGGCGTCGCGATCCCGTCCCATGAGCCACAAGTGATCCGCCACGGTCGCCGCCGCGGTCACATCGTGAGTCACGACAATAATGGTGTTCAGTTCGTCCAGGCAGGCAATCTCGTTGATCAATTCGCAGACTTTCGCTTCCATCACTACATCGAGGCCGGAGAACGGCTCATCCATCAGCAGAAAGTGTTCGCTGCACAGAAGCTGTTGGGCGATGGCCACGCGTTGCCGCTGGCCGCCGGAAATCTGCGCGGGATAGAGTTGCGACTGATCCAGCATATCCAGCCGCCGCAGGTACTTCAGTACTTTTTCATGTGCGGCTTCATGACTCTTTTCCATTTGGCTCGCGGCCAGCAGCAGGTTGCTAAAAATCGTGCGGTTTTCGAACAGCGGATAATTCTGCGCGACCACACCGACCATCCCAGCCTTGACGGGGGTCAACGTGGAATTGACCAGCACCTGTCCCGACGTGGGGTGATTCAGCCCGGCGATGATTCGAAAGAGCTGCGTCTTGCCGATGCCCGAAGGCCCGAGAAAACCAACGACCTGGCCCTGGGTGCGGCCCTCGCGAACGATGTCGCGAATTTCCGCGTTCACATCGCGAAGGATGACCTTGTCTTCGTAAGAAAGGCTGACGTGGTCAATCTTAAGAAGCGTTTCGCCGTAGGTGCAGCGCTCGGGCACGGATGGTCCTCACAGATCCAGAAGCTACTATCTTTTTTCAAGCTGCAAGTCCGCGTAGGGGAACAGAAATTTCTTTGCCAACCCCAGCGCGTAATCCTGAAACAAGCCAATCAACAGAATTGCGATTTGAATCGCGAACACCGCCTCGAGCCGGAAGTGCTTGTTCTGATTCAGCAACAAGGCACCGATCCCACCCTCTGACCGCGAGATGCCTTCGACCATGGTGAGCATCATCCAGCCCATGGCCGCGTTCTGGCGCATGGCATCGAAAGCAGCGTCCGCTCTGCCCAGCACAATCACTTCCCAGACGACGCGCCACTCGCCCATACGCAGCGTGCGCGCCAGGTCAAACTTTTCTTTCGGGACCTGCGCCACCACGTCGATCATGCTGGTCACAAAAAACACCGCGACGCCGAAGACCAAGAGGCTTACCTTAAGCCGGTGTCCGCTGGAAAAAATAATAGTGAAGAAAAACGTGAGCCCTACCATGCCGAGAAATCGGCCCTTGGAGACGGCCATGGCGATCGGCTGGAACGCAGGGACCACAGTGAGGTAAGCCAGGCCCAGCGAAATCAGCGTCGCCCACGCCATGGCTTGCAGATTCAACGAGAAACTGACGATGAGTTCCTGGCCTAGTCCTTCGTGACTCCAAAGGTCGACGAAGGCCCGCCACACATCCATCGGTTTCGGAAGAAAAACATAGGTTGAGGTCGCCCAGACAATCAGCAACACCGCAACCTGGAAGGCAATGATGAACCGGAACGCCGCTTTCGAAATCACCCGGTTCGGAGAAAACGCGCCGAGAATTTCGTGCCAAAAACTGCCGCGGCCCGCTGCCGCCGCGCGACTTGCGGCCGGTGCTGCGCTCGTTCCCATCGTTCCGGCCGCCGGCTTCATGGGATTCACGCGGGGCTCCCTATTCCTTGCCCGACAGAATTATTTCCACGCGGCGGTTTCTGGCGCGGCCGTCCGCGGTCGCGTTCGAAGCGAGGGGCTTCGAATCGCCATAGGCGTGAATTCGAAAACGGCTGTCCGGGAAGTTCGCGGGAGCTTTTCGCTGCAGCCAGTCTCTCACTGCCTGAGCACGCCGCTCCGCCAAATCCATGTTTCCTTCGCGGGTGCCGGTATTGTCAGTGTGTCCATTCAAAGTGACGAAGAGGGCGCCGGCAATCGCCAGGTCGTCCTTGATCTCGTACATCTTGCGTTCGCCGTCGGTTGTGAAGGAAGCCTTGCCGGTATCGAATTCAATGCTCCAGTCGCGTTTTGAAACGACCGTGCCGGTGTCACCGCTCGAACTGAAGCTGGCAACATCGGCTTCCGCGCCGCTCTGCGAGAGCATCGAAGACGCTCCGAGAACATAAGAAGTGTCGAGAATTTCCTTCACGTCGGGAATCTTGTTGGCGTCCTTGAAGAGTTCCGGATATTGCTGAGTGGCGATGTTTCCGAACACGGTGTAGGTGGAGCGGAAATTGTTATTCGCGCCGGGCTGCAATCCAAACAGCAGCAGATTGTCATTCAGATTGTTTACGGCGGAACCACCGAGCTCCACCATGTTGCCGGTCTTATCCTGCTCGCGCGTTCCCTGGTAATACTTCAGCCAGTAATCGCCATTTTGCTCGTTGTACACCTTGGCGCTGATCGCAGCGGCGCGTTTGAGCGCCTCCGGGAAGGCCTTGAGTTGGTCCGCGGCTTCAAAGCTAGCCGCGAGCATCCCCTGGACTTCGTTGCGGTGGTCTTGATTGAACTTCTTGATGCCTATAATGACGTCCGGCATCTGCGAGCGGTACTGCTTCGAAGAAACGATGGAAACGAGTCCGCCGCGGCCGTGGGCTACGTTGACGTCGCCCGGCGTCCAGGTGACCACGCCATTCACACAGACGTTTTTTGATTCCCCGGTGAGCCGGCCATCGTGGACCACTTTGCGGTCTTCGCAGGTATTGGCGTTATAGATTTCAGCGGCCTTGATGTAATCCGGGGCATTGACCCAATTGAGAGCCTCGGGGTCATACGTTTTTTCGTCCGGATTATTTTTGATCTGGTTGTCCGCAGCCCACTTCATGGCGATATTCCAATCGCCGTCGCGAAGCACGCCGGCGACCAGGCCGCCCTTGGCTGCCTGCGGGTCAGACTTCCATTCCGGCGGGCCCATCAGCTTGTCTTCCCCGCGCGAATATCCCGTCGAGCCGATGACCTGTGCGATGTATTCGCCGGCGCCGTTGTCCAGCTTCTTGAGCTGCGGATTAACCGCGGCGAAAAACTGGCCCGAGCCGTCGCCCATGATCAGGACATAGTTGGCGCCAGAGGAGCATTGGCTTGCGCCGTCGTGGAGCTCTTTCGCGCAGGCAATCAAGTCGTTCTGCATTTGGCTGGTGTCATCCTGGCGGATCAACTTGACGTTCGCATTGTGCTTTTCCATCAGGCTGTTGTGCGTCGTCTCCGGGCCACCATTGGCGTAGATATAGTTCATCTGCGCGTTCCAGGCCCATATTTCGGTGCGAATCAACGGCGCTTTCACGGACGCCGTAGCCGCTTCCGGGAAAGGCGACGGCTCGACGTTGGCCACGACTGCTTCTTTCAAGTCCGGCAAAGCGGCTTTCGATGGAATGAGGGCCTTTGCAATGCCCGGCGCGGGAATCCAGCCGCGGCTCACCGCGGTGCGGAAACCGAAGAAAAGAACAGCCCCGACAATCAGCAGCAGAATAATTTTCGCTCCCGGCTTCAACCTGTGCCCCGTTGGTGGTGTCGAGATTTTATTGTCAAACATGGTGATCTTCCCTCCGCCTATTCGTTACCTGATCAAATCGCTGTAATCGTCCTTCTTGTTCGCCGGGGCAGCCGAAGACTGGTCCGGTACGCCGCCTGGTACCGCCGTCACCGAGGCCGGCAAGAGCTTTTGTTGGAATTCACTCAGTTGCTGGACGGCCTCGTCGTTGATGGCCCCGGTTTCCAGGTCCATGTTAGTCATCAGCTTGTTGGCAAGACGATTGAAATCTTCCATCTCCCCCAGCATCTGCCCGGCATCATCCGCAAGATATTCCAAGGTCTGGTCGTAAATCTGGTTCGCCACGGGGTCGCCGCGGAAGATCTTCTTCGCCGCTTGGAACACGGAGTACGCCTTTTTCAGCGCCTTCCGCCTCATCTCTTCTTCGCTGACGCGATTCTCCTTGTCGGTGACCTGGAACTCTGCCGTGGCGCGCCAGCGAATGAGCTGGTCGTACAGAATCTTCAGCTTGTCGCGCAAATCGGTGAGCGATTTATTGATGTTGATCAGGCTCGCGGCGTGCCGCTGGTTGGTGACCTTGGCGGACATGTATTGCTGCTGATCCAGCGACGTCAACCCGCCGCCCGCCATCTTCTTGTCGGCCTGGTTGGCCAGCGCCATGCTGTGCTCGGCATCTTTTTGGTTCGTGTCGATCTGGTTTTGGAGCGTGCGGATCGAGCCATTCAGGTTCCCGAGTTGCTCGTCCATGATCGCGAGATTCTTTTTCATCTCCCCGATGTAGTTCTTCAGGATGCCGATGGGGTCCAGCTCGATAAACAGTCCCGTCAGAAAACGCATGACGCTCTGGAAGATGAGCTTTCCCAGCGTTAAAACGCGTTTGTCCGTGACGATGAAAATCAGCAGCAGAATCGCCCCGATCAGAATCGCGAGGTGCAACGTATCCGTCGCCGCCGCGATCAAGAACGGAAGAATCCGCACGAATCCATACGCCGCCGCGATGCCGCCGAGGACCAGCACTACTTTCCCGACGGTTCCTTCCGGCCGCTGCCAGAAATTCTTCAAGCCCTGCATTACAGGGGAACCCGGTGTGGTTGCCATGGCGTCTCCCTATCCCAAAATCGTTTCAAATTCCTTGCGTTGTTGCTGAATCTCGGCCCGCCGCCGTTCCAGCGCTGCCGCAAAATTGTTCTTGGCCTCTTGCAGCTTCGAACGCGATACTTCCGTCTGCGATTGCATGGACTTCACCTGCTGCTGCAGGTCAGAAATCTCTTTCTGTTTTTGCTGAATGGCGTCATTAACGTCGTTGATTTTGGCAATCTTCGCATCGACTTCCGTTCGTGACACTTCGTCGGTTTGCTTGTTGAACGTGCTCGCCGAGGAATTCAGGACATTCAGCAAGGCGTCAAAACCTTTCAAAATTGCGTCTTTCGTCAAGCCACCCTGCGATTGCGCTGTGGCTAGCGCTGCTTTATACCTCAAAGCTTTATCCGGGATGACCGACGCCAGGGGCGCCGCAAAAGCTTCGATCTTGGCCAGTTCCGGAACGGCGGAGAGGTCCGTCTGCTTAGCCAGCCTGGTGTAAAACTGGTTGTCGCGCGTCCCCATGGGGAGGTAAGCGGGAGCCGGCTCGAGGGGCCGCGCCGTCACTGGGCCAGGCGCTGGCTTGGCAGGTTGCTGCGCCGCCTGCGGTTCCTCTTCAAAGATGGCCTTCTTGATCAGGTCCATAAACGGCATGTGTCACGTCCTTACTTCTTCAGTCCCACTACCACGGCCTGGAAGCACACGACTTCAGCCTTCCGAGGCGCAGCATGTCCGGACCTTCCGTACCAAATCAGTCCACGAATCCGCCCGCATTGTATCCTATAGATAAGAGCAGTCTCGCGTTTTACTTGGGATATACGGCCATCGTAGACCGTGCCAGCTTGTCTTTTCAATGAGGAAATTGCCGCCGTTTCGTATTCCATAAACCGGCAATCTCCCTTGCCTCGATGCCGCAATTAAACCGCCTATAAGGAAAGCATGCAATTCAGATACAATGCACACTTTCACGGTTCAAAATGATGCCGTTTTTGAACTGACAAACTTTTGATCGGGGACTAGCCTGTGGCTGCAAAGACGCTACCCGCGGTATTGAGCCAGATGGTCGAGGCCAGAGCGGAATACGATACCCGGCTACTGGCTCAGCAGCTCGGAACGAACTACCGCTCCTTGATGTATTGGCTGAGAGGAGACCGCCCCATCCCTGCGGAACTGCTCCCGCGAATTTGCGTGCTATTGAAGGATTTCGAACCTTTGGATGTTCTCGAATCACAGGCAGGAAGAGTGGCATTCAAGATTCCAGATCCGCAGCAGACCACCGAAAAAGAGTTTTTGGTTATTTCCCACCTCATGAAGGATGTGGGTGCGGCGCTGGAGAGCATTGCCAATACGCTGGCGGACGGGGTCGTCGACGAGCACGAGTTAAACACTACGATTCCCAAACTGGAGGCCGTCATCCGAGAGTGCGCCTCCGTGAAATACCTGCTGGAAACTCTGTACAAGAATAGAAAAAGAAAGACAAGGAAGTAGCCGGAGGCGTATCCGTTTGGTCTTCAGTTTGGCGATGCGTCCAGGCCGAACTCGCGGTGCGTGGTAATCAGGGCTGTTTTCACGGCTTGCTCTTCGATGACGAAGGAAATGTTGCATTCGGAAGATCCCTGGGCAATGGCGATCAGATTCACGTTTTCGCGGCCCAGCGCGTTGAATGTTTTTCCGGCGATTCCCGGGGTTCCGCGCATGTTTTCGCCAACCACGGCGACGATCGCGACATTCGAATCCACGGTGATGTGCTCCACCTTGTGGTGCGCCAGGTCTTGGGCAAATTCTTTGCGCAGCGCTTCTACTGTCCGCTGAGCATCCACGGTGGCAACGATGAAGCAGATATCGTTTTGCGAGGACGACTGCGAAATGAGGAGCACGTTCGCGCGCACTTCGGCGGTCGTCGAAAACGTCCGCCCCAACACATCCGGCAAGCCCACAATTCCAGGCCCGCCCACGCTGATTAAGGTTACGTCGCGAATCGCCGTCAGTGCTTTTACGCCGCCTCCGATGCTGCGTCCCTCCGG
>Ga0137415_10008780_pt1 | contig 10021 bp, 3 predicted proteins | sample CZODoug3_1_1_16f_FD_183082 | JGI IMG/M metagenome (GOLD analysis project Ga0137415, IMG submission 183082) | Vadose zone soil fungal communities from Angelo Coast Range Reserve, California, USA - CZODoug3_1_1_16fungal (Hybrid Assembly) | ecosystem: Environmental > Terrestrial > Soil > Vadose... | reverse complement strand
CGTTCCCAATAAACGAAAAATTGATGGTTTTAGAAAAATAAAAATTGAAGCGTTCCCAATAAACGAAAAATTGATGGTTTCAGAAAAGTAAAAATTGAAGCGTTCCCAATAAACGAAAAATTGATGGTTTTAGAAAAATAAAAATTGAAGCGTTCCCAATAAACGAAAAATTGATGGATTTTTATTAAAAATTAAACTGAGAATAAAATTTTGGAAAGATATAAAAATGTAAATAAATAAATCATAAGTTTGAAATAATAAGGGTCAAATCTATGAGAAAATAGATGGTAATGAATAATTTTGAATTGTATAAAAAATGTTATTGTATAAGACAGGCATCAGGTATTAAGCGATGTACACTGTCCCCGGATCAAATGTGAAAATAAATTGTAAGGAGTCAATTGGTAAATAAGACTGCCAATTGATTAGTCCATTAATTACATTTATAATCCATTTGTCGGATATCGGTAAAGGCAGACAACTGAGTCATAGTTGTGCGCTGTCATAAGAAAATTTAAAAGTTAAGGTTTGATAAATCGTAAATAGTATTAAAATTAAAAAGTTAAGGTTGTATGAAAATTGTAAATAATGATAAAGAAAAACAGGCATTGGATATGGTATTAAAAAAGACAGGCATTAAGTATTAAGCAATGTACGCTGTCCCCGGATCAGATGTGAAAATAAATTGTAAGGAGTTGGTTGACAAACAAGACTGTCAATCGGCCGGTCCATTAATTACATTTATAATCCATTTGTCGGAAATCACTTAAACGACAGACAACTGAGTCATAGTTGTGCACTGTCCCAGGTCCGTTGCTATAACGTCCGGATTATAGACAGCGAAAAGTTTTAAAATTCGCAAATTAATGAAAAAGATTGAGAGTATGTTTATAACTTGATTGAAAAATTAATTTGAGAAATTTAAGATGGTTATGAAAAGTAGTTTTGGAATCAACTAGCTTTTCCTAAGTGTTTTATGTTCAGAAATGAACCCAGGTGCCGTTGCAATCTTTGTAGAAAGCAATGACAAATCGTTTCAGGTTAATGTATAATGAGCGCTCAAAAGCAAAAAATCTTATTAAGAAGAAAAACATTACACGACAAACATTAAAAAGAATACAAATAAATTAGGTTATAAAACTGTTCTTACAATACATAAAAACACATTTTAAATTAAATGTGTTTACATTAAAAAGGTTTTTGAAAAATATCAGTATAAAATTGTGATTGTCTATACTAAATAATATGCTTTTTATGAAATACAAATAAAATAAAAAGCTTAAAAAGAGCATAAAATGATCAAATGATGTAAATAAACAAAAGAGTGAATGAAAGATGTATAGGGTAAAATTGTGAAATTTAAAGGTTTAACCCATGGAAGGAAAAAATTCTTTTTATGGTGTAAATTTGTCAGGATTAATAAACAAGTATTAATTTGGACAGAGTCCTCTGAGACTATAAAAAATTAATGATAATTAACCAATTCAACATCATTGGAAATAATGAATTTAAATCAACTTTCATAATTAAAATTAATGAATGAAGGTGTTGATGAATCTTTGTGTAGAGAGCATATGTATGTACAATAAAAGTGTATACATGCACATATACATTGTGTATGTGTGTATATATGTATGTGCATACATGTATGTATTTATAATTTTCATTTTTGAATGGTGTAGGTGTTTTAAGATTTTGTTTATTTTTTTTAAGGACGAGTTGGTTAATAAATTAATTTTATTATTATTTACAAGCTGCTAATATCATGACATTTCAAATTTTGATCATTTTAACAAGGGGTATGTTTTTTACTGTTTTGTTTATAACTATTTTTTGTCAATCATTTAACCCCACGATAGAAGTATGTAGTTATAAAAACTATGAGCTATATTGTAAATATGTTACTGAAATAATACCGGGACAATTTTTACCACAAAACAGTTGTTATCAATCCAATTGCGACAACTGTATAAGGGAATGGTTACCATATTTTTGCTCTGACCCTTATAACTGTCATCTTATGAAAGGTAAAAATGTTTTGAGCCAGTATGCTGATATATCAGATACAGGACAGTCTAATATTTTTGAATGCCAAACTTCATGTGAGGGTCAAGACAATTCCCATTGTAAGCCTACAAATTGTGATTGTTCTAAAGTGAAATGTAAGGGTGATTTTGACTATTGTAAGATTCTGAAATGTGATTATTTGGCTGCATGTCATTGCAAAACCAAAAAAGCCGACATTTATCTGAAATTAGAGGTAGAGGGATTGTTTTTGGATTGTTATGCTATTGTGAATTATTTGACTTGTTACTATTTGACAGATAAAAAAGTGTTAACTATAAATATTGAGTCAGAAAGTTCAAAGGTCAACAAAGATATATACACAGCCATAGAAAATATTACTCCTGAAGATAAAAAACTCTTTAGAAAACGAAAATTGTTGTCTGAAAATGAAATGTTGACTTTTCAAGCGGAGAACTTAACTGTAAAGTTTAGAGATCCAGTAATGTCATTTTCAACCATGGGGACTTTGATTCTAAGAAAAAACGGAATTGAGCTGGTATCTGAGATAAAAATTGATCTAAAATATATAATTCCTTTAGAGTTAACGTATCATGATGGACCGATTAATTTTATTTTTCTATCTGGAATTAATCAGATTGTAAGGGGAAAATTTGAGGTAACTCCTAGTTCCATCTGCTTAAGGATAAATTGCATATTTTGTACCGAGATATTACACCATTTGAACTGTCTGCCTGACTATATAACATATGTTTTTGTGGTTATTATAATTATGGTTTTAACTACCATATGCTGCTATATAGGTCTGATTTGTAGTGGAATAACTACTATTGTAAGAATATTCATTAAGATAGGAAAAATATGCGCTAGGTGTTATGCTAAGATATTAAAATTTTTTATAAAAGTAGGAGTAGTTTCAGCAAGGATTTGTAAGAAATTTTTGTATGGTATTCTCGATGTGGTCAGAAAATGTAACTCGAGAGTAGAAAACCTGTATGGAGGTTTAGTAATAATCTTGCTATGGAGTCTGATTTTTGCAGTCACTTTTGCAGACGACACTGAAGTTTGTAATGATGTGATCAGTCAAACTTCAAAAAACTTGGACTGTACAGTAAATCGAGCTGATATGAGTGAGTGCAAAATAAGTACTCAAACGCAACTGACTTTACCTAATAAGGACCATTCAAACTGTCTTACAATTATGGATAAGAATAACAACACTTTATTGAAATTTAGAATTAAGTTATTGGATGTTGAATGTACATGGGACACAGAAACATTATATTATACTTCAGCACCAGTAATGTTTGATTCTAGCTCTGAATTCAGCTGCTATCGCAGTGATTTTTGTAATGAAAAACATTGTAATCCTAATGGAGGTCCAGAGTCATTGAAAAAACTTTTGTTAACATGGCCAGGGAAAGTTGGATGTATAACAGGATCACCTCATATAGTTAAATGCGGTTATGCGAAATTTCCTACTTGCATGTTTTACAGTTATTGGATAATTCCTACTTATTCTTCTATCTATGAAATAAGAAATATTTTGGGATCGGAATGTAGTCCGATTTTAGAAATAACAATGGGAAATGTCAAGGAAAAAATTAAAGGGCCTCTATATAATAGCCGGACTTTACAGATTTATATTTTGGGAACTTTAACAAAATCGATGAGTCAGTTTACACATAAGTTAATAATGAATACTAATCAAGAAAGTGAAGCTTATTTAGACCAGGCTTGTGAGTTTAATAGACCAATTAAAACTCAGATAGGGGAAATTCAAATGAATAATTCTACAGCTACTGATTTCATATTTGATCCAGATATGGTGACTTGTACATCTTATTATGACACTTTATTCTGTACTAAATCTGAATCTTATTTAGATAAATTAATTTTGAATAAAAAGGATGCTTTGCCTAAGAGAATTTCTAATCATTATTTTGAAATAAATCAGGGAAATTTAGTGTCAAAATTGATACAGGTGAATCCAGTTGTAGTGAATATTAAGTTTGAAAATCATAAGATTACCACAAGACATACTAAGGTTTGTGTTAGCTTAGAAAAAGTTACTATTCCGGAAGGATGCTATGCGTGTTTATTTATGGCTGAACTATATATTAGAGCTAAATCCATGTGTTCAGCCGGAGAGGCAAATGTATCGTTTAAAAAGCTGGTTACTGTTCAAAGAATTGTAAGTTTAACTACTGAATTTACTCATATTAAAATACAGTTTAAAACATCAGAAGCATGTCATAATGATGAAGAATTGTGTTTAACAACCACTTATGGAAAAGATTGTATGAAATTGCCTACTTTCTGCTTAAAAGCACCAACAATTAATATTTCTAAGAATGTAGATACTATGAAAACTAATCACAATGAACTGAAAAATCCAGCTAGAAATCCTAGAGAATGGGATTATGATTTATTTGACATATTCTCATGGATACCAGATCCATTTAGTAGCATTACAGCGCTTATACAGTTTCTGACTAATATTTTAATTCTTGTAGTGATACTGTGTATTACAGTATATTTATTATCATTCTTGGTGTCATGCTATAATGACAAAATTAGCAAAAACCCTAAATATTCCGTTTAAACAAAATTCAAGGTGGATAGAAAGAGAAAATTGGTAGGACTTTGTTAGTAGAAAAAGTTTTATATATATATACTTATACAAATAACCGTTGGTCCTATGCGCGCGAGCCCGATCCTTGCGATTTTCAAACACTCAAAACCATGATTTCGTCCTGTGGAGTAAGTTCTTCACACCGAATACGCACACATAAAATAAAATAAATATTTTCATTACGGGAAAGAATTGGTTGAAAGCATTGATAGTAATGTAGCTAAACTTAGTCTTATTACTGCAACAAAACGATAATATGTTATAAGTTTTTATGATAATTTGTCAAAGTGAATTACCTAAATTTTTGTTCCGAGGAAAAAATTGAAAAAATCTATTAGTCTAATTGTAAATCGTAAGCAAACAGTTTAAAATTCCCACTGTTATGTTTTGATTTAATGAAGAAACAAATTCTGAAGTTTATTGAAAAAATGTGACTAATGAAAACATTGATTAACGCAATTTCAATGCGATAATTTTTTGAAATTTTTTGAAGTCCGAATTTCGCGGACAAAAAAGTAAAAATAAATCAATATACTTCCTAAGTTTTGTTAGAATTGCAACAATGAATTTGGCTAAATAAATCCATAAAAAACAAACAAAGTTTTCTTTTTGTTTTGTTTGATTTAACATACTGAAATTTTATGTTCATTACCATTGTAGTTTCAGAACTATGGGGATAGAAATTTAGATTGGACGAACTTATATTTCTAAAGTTGGAATTATTCCATGATTCTTCCTTCTTACTTAATAAAGTTTAGATCACCAAAAAGATCCAACAGATAAAACTATATAACTTTATTACCTTGAATCGTTGCGTTAAGCTATTAAGGAAAGGAAATTCTATAACAATAATTAGTCATTAAAAATTATAACAATCTTAATTACAACATAAGAATCAACTATGATCAGTAAATCATTAAGAATAGCATGAAACTAAAAAGTATATGCCACCGTTTTGTTGAATTAAAAACGAATTTAAGCAGCCAGAGGGAGAAAATTGTTGAAAATAATTGACTATGCTTTTTTGAGCTATACCAATCGCTGTTATATCTTGAATTTTTGAAGTTTGAAGAGAGCAATTTTTTCAAACACCATCTAAGAAATCATAAAAATAAAATCACCAAATAGCTTAGGAATTAACTTATGTCTTTGTATTCGGCAAGATCAAAATGAAAAGTTTTAAACCCATAAAAAGCAATAACATTTCATTGTGGTCAAATGGAAGGGGCATTTTTGGAAAAGATCTAAAAACGTTTGGTTTTTGTTGCTTATAAAAGTCATAGTATAATAAAAATCTTAGGAAAGAAATGGAAATCAAAATCCAGGAAATTAGAACTTTGAGACTTGACAAGAATCAGTTAAGAAATTATGGGCAAATAAAAAACAATAATTTGCCATATTGAATAATTCAATGCAGAGATTAAAGCCTGGATATGTCAGCGAAATACATCAAATAGGAATTAATTAGAAAAATTTATAGAGATACCACTGTTTTATAAGCAATCAAATTAACAATATTCAGAGTTATTAAAAATTAAAGAGTCATGTTTTTCAAAAACAAATTATTACCGTATTAAAACAAAAAATTTTTTTTGAAAGATCGGAATTGAGTAGAAAATTATATATTTTTCTCTTCCGAAATTGACAAGTAAGAACAAATTTTTTCTTTTCTAAGTAATAAAAAGAGGGAATTTATCATACAGTCAATCTAAAAAATAATAACAGTAATAACTGTAAATTTTTAAATTTGGTTAATAATAAGTGATTATGTTATAACATGTTTAATTCGGTAAAAATTTAAAATTATGAAAACTCATTGATTGATTATCAATTTTAATCAATGTCATATTAAAATTTTTATGAAATTCATCCATAATGAAGTTTCAATGTAATGTAATCCTGAATTGATTTATACCACCGCTTGACAGATTAATCAAGGAATAAAAGTAATTGAAATTTGGCAAAAAAACTGATTGTAATGTATTGAGAGCTACAAGTTAGAAAATAAAAGTGTTAATAATCACCATATAAAAGTCACAAAAATCAACAATAGCACTTAAACACTGAAACAACACTAAGCCAATACTTTTTATTTTTTGAAATTAAAAGATATTGAATTTTGTTTCCTTTTTTCAAATGGATCATAAATACAAGCTAAAATTGAAGTTCTAACATAGAATTATGTAGTTCAAAATCAATTGAAAAAATAATAATTTGTCATTCCAATCAACTGAACTAATAGTTTTGAAGTTTGTGACTATAAATGAACCATTAAATCATGTTTAACGCATAAAGATCTATTAATTGCCACCGTTTTGTTGATGTAAATAAAGTTGGTCGAATGGAGAAAGCAATTAAAGGGAATCCTTACACATGCGCGTCTCTTCCGCAGAAGCGTCTAACGAAATTTTTCATAGCAATATTTGGGAGACTGGGAAGGTTGAAATTGAGGGACTAGATTTTCTTCTTTTTCCCATCCCGGACTAAGATTAAAAACATTAAGAAAAACAGGATTTATGTGATTAAGGGGTTACAATTGAAATTGAGTTTGACTAAAATGGTTTTGAGATTGAAAATAATTTTAACTAATAACCGCCACACTGAATGAAAGCCTTTTCTACATCATATCTGAAATTAGTTTTGTTTGGGTTAAGATCATGATAATAAACAGAATTGAAGGTATGACTCATAGTTCGCTCACCAAAAATACAAATCAAAAGGTTAAAGATAAAACAAAGTCATGGTATTCAAATGTTTATCGAATTGTAATTTTGTAATTGTGTCTTACATCAGAAAAATTCAAAAACAATAATTTGCCAAGATAACAAACAAACATTTGAAGATTTCTATTCTAAAGTGATAAAAATAAGGTCTGAAAGGATTAAATTGAAATGTAATAATTGTTCCCACTGTTATATCATCAATAATTATGTATTAACAGATGAAGATAGAGAAAAATTCTAAAAATTGACAACAAATGCTACGATTTCCTTGCGCTCTTGGCAACGAGGCAGGTCATAGAACAATTTTTGAACAAAATCGAAGGTGCGATTGGATCAAATCTGAATCTTGTTATACAAGATCAAGAATGACCATGAACCCTTTGGTAGAACCTGATAAAAATATTAAGTCATATCTCTATAATGTGTGTGGTGCATGTTTAGTTTCATATATGGGTCTTTGCAGTTTTCCATTTCTAATAACAAGTTTTGGTTTCATAAAACCACCTGATGAAAATGGATTGTAATTATATTAACTACTAATTAAAATAACAAACAGAAAGATTTTCTGGGGAGAATTATTTCAACCAAGACTTTACATCATGAAAAAAAAAAAAATTTTTTTTTTCAGAAAATCTTATTCTGGAAATAGACTGAATAATTAATCGATTTCCATTAATGAAAAAATTTCAATAATATTTAAACAGTTTTTTAAGAATTCAGAGTTGAAGAATATTCAAATGGACAGAGTGTTACTATGATTAGTCATTACTCTGTAATAACAAAATGGATAATTACATCAATAAATGAAATTTGAAACTTGACAAATCTTGTTGAAAAATAATGAACAATGGTACTTAGAATAAAAATAATTTTGTTTTGATTAAAAAAAAAAAAAGGGTTTTTTTACAGAGATTATCAACATTAATAAATTAATAGATTGGTGGAACCTGGTTAAAAGTTGTAGTAAAAATATTTAATTACAAATTATGATTTTATATAATACATTATTACTTTAGAAATTTACAGCATTCTAGCACCAACCATAATTAAGAAATTGAACTGAATAACCATTCCAGAAGCATCTATAAAGATAAAGATTATCCATAAAATAAAAACTATTTTAATGTTTAGGCCTGGAAAAAATTATACTAAATTTATGAACTGATCTGTTCAATTTAGACTTTATCAGTTGACACTAATGTTTTAATTAAACATAGGCGGCAAGAACAAAATGATTTTTTTTAATGGATTGCTAAAAATTGTTCCGATTTGAATCTCGGGAAGTTAATTTCCAATATGCTCATACAATTTTTATGCTCTAAGGCAATTGAATTTGGAAAGAATAATTTTGTTGATAAATCACAAAAACAGAGTACTGTTGATAATTAAATTTTCATATAATGGAACCTACAGAACAAAATAAACACGAATAGCATAAAGTCAAAAGCTATCATTTGGAAAATGACAATAAAAGATGTAAACTTACACCAATTACACATAGTTACATATAAATGCAGATCTCAATATAAAGTAAAATCTCTAATAAATAAAAGTTTTATCATCCCTAATTCATGGTATTTACTGTTAGAAGCTATATTGAATTAAAATTGACACTTATAACATTTTGACTTGATCGTCAGCTAACAAATTCAATTAAATAAAACATTCAAGTGTTTTCCAAACTTTTCAAAAAGTTGAAAATGGAAAATTTTTGGTAAAGTTAATGCTATAGTTGGAAATTGATAATCACAGTAGAGCTTAATATGGCAGGCTGCTCAAATAATAGTAATGGTGAAAGATATACCAGGAGTAAGCCCATAAGCAATGAAATCCGAGAGCGCATTATTGAACTCATGAAAAATGGCTGGTTAAATAAAAGAATAGCCTTGATGACTGGAGTGTCACCGGCCTCAGTTTCAAATATCATCCAGCAGTATAATCGGACTGGTTCATACCACCACATTCCCCATAGGAAGGGCACCAAACATACTGGTCAGAACATAAAAGACTATGTAAGGTTCCTTAAAGAGACTGAACCATACTACACTAATCACCAAATCCGAGATAGGCTGGTAAGAGATCAAATTTGTTCACTAGAGGAGTTACCCTCGCAATCCACGATCTCACGGATCCTTAGAAAGTCAACCCATGTGGACCCAACCATTGTTTTGAACAATGAAGATTCCAATGACTATGATGGTCTGATAGACTTTTCCACTGACCATGACCGAATAGGTTGGGATGGGGCTTTTGGTAGTGAACAAGTTAGCCAGAATGACCTAGGTCATATGTTACATCATCTTTGATGACATGGATAGTGCTGCTAAAAGACAGTTTAAGAGTGATTAGGGTTTTTGTTATTGAGTTTTTTTTGTCTAAAGTATAATGGTATGGCGGAAAATTTGGTTGAAATGAATTAATATTCTTGTGTGATTTGAGTTTAATTGTTAAAATACATTTTAGTTGATTGATTAATTGCATTGATTCCGGTTAAATTGGTTATACAAATTAAAGTTGAGATTATTGGGGTTTTTGGAAATTACTGAAGGTAAACAAATTTATGGATTAATTTTTTTTTTTAAAAAAATTGTTTTAGGATTTTGATACCGAAAAATAGGATAATAAATTTCAATGTTAT
>Ga0137415_10008779_pt1 | contig 10022 bp, 7 predicted proteins | sample CZODoug3_1_1_16f_FD_183082 | JGI IMG/M metagenome (GOLD analysis project Ga0137415, IMG submission 183082) | Vadose zone soil fungal communities from Angelo Coast Range Reserve, California, USA - CZODoug3_1_1_16fungal (Hybrid Assembly) | ecosystem: Environmental > Terrestrial > Soil > Vadose... | reverse complement strand
GTGGGCCGGATTCTAACGCTAGGGACCTACCTTGGCAATTGTGCTGTTGGGAGCGGCCAAGTACGGTCATTTCAGAGGTGGCCGCACGTGTCCCTTGCAGCTCCTCGCGAACCACCTTAAGTTGAGCAGCAAATCCCGGACAACTTGAACGTCCAGGTGCTACGCAACGCCAAAGACTCGTTTCCCGGAGGACTTCGATGCACGGAAACACCCATAGATTCATTTTCTCTCTAATACTTGGGCTGCTGCTGTTCGACACGCGAAGCGCTGCCCAGTCGTCTAGTTTTGCTTCCATTGATGTCCGTTGCGACGCCGCCACTACCTGCCCGGCGGGCCTCGTCCCGGGTCAAGTTGCCAGTCAAACTAGCGCACGGGGTATAAACGCGCGCGGCGATATCGTGGGCTTTTACGCTGCCGCGGGCAAACAACACGGATTCCTGCTCAAAGACGGACAGTTCACGAGTATCGATTTTCCGGTTGCGAACGTGCGTGCTACCATCGCCAATGGAATCAACCCTCAAGGCGAGATCGTCGGACAATACACCCTACCGGTCAACAGCGATCCCAATGTTTCTGACGGCTCGCCGCTGTACTGCCCACCTGATCTCCCCACCACTCCGCCAAGTGCGGATCCCGCTTGCATTAAGGGTTTCTTTTACCGCCACGGCAAATTCTCGACCGTGATGTTCCCCAATCATCCCGGCGCAATTGCACAACGCATAACTCCCGATGGCGATATCTACGGCTGCCTCCACGACCACGACCTCGGCATGTCTATGTTTGGCGCTGTCTGGACTCGCTTCGACACCATCAGCCTGACCGCTAACGGCGGCGAAACCATCGATCCCATGCCCATACCCATGTCGATGAACAATGGCGCCACTCCCGGCGGCGGCCACATGATTGGTGGATTGTGGGTAGATATGGGCAATCAACAACACGGCCTCCTAGTACAGGGTGGAGTGTTTCAATCCTACGACCCAACCTCTACTACGACCTTGACCGCCATTTGGGACATGGACCCAAGCCAGCAGTTCGTGGGAACCTATCGCGTGGCCGGCGAGCCCGGCCCGAAACGCCACGGCTTCCTGCAGCTCCCCGCCACACCCGACGGCGGATTCCCTGCGCCAATTAACATTGATTTTCCGGGCGCCTTCGCCACCATCGTCTTCGGCATTAATCCCGATGGCGTAATGGTCGGCCAATACAGTCTCATCTCCGGCGGCCCTGCGCATGGGTTCGCCGCAGTACCAACGACGAACAACTGAAAAAAGCCTATAGGAAGTGATCTCCGCGTTGGCATCGACTCTGGACGGATGACGGGAAACCGGAAGTTATCCCCGAGGCTGAGCAACTGCCCCCTATTCGCCCCCAATTTATGAGACAGGACAGGTTCTAGCCTAATCCGCCAGTTCCAGCCTGCATTCCTTTAGTACCGGGCGCTTCTCTCCGCCGGGGTCCAAAAAGGTTGTTTCGTCGGAACAAATTCCACCGGCACATTTTTCACAAACGTTTTCAGCCAACGCGCACACTCTTCCATTCCCGCTTGCTCCGACGGCACGTGTCCAATGATGATGAGCGCTTTCCTCTTCCCTTCTGTGGCCGCGTCGGCCGCATACTCCACCGTTTCCCATTCGCGCGTTTCTCCCACCAGCAACACCTCGACGTTTTCCATTTCCAGCGCATGCGTCTCCCGTTCGAATCCTGCCGATCCCGGACTCAGCGCCAGCTTCGTTACCTTCATCGCCGGATTTCCCACTACGCGCAGCACCGGCGTATCCAGCTGCTTCGCCACGTCCGCCGCTAACTTCTCCAGCGTGATTTCCGGCACCGTGAACAAATGCGGATTTTCCGCGCTCTGATATTTTTCCCAGCCTAGCGACTTCACCACGCCCGCTAGAATTCCGTCCGGTGTCCTCAGGTGCCAGTGGTCGTGGAATCTCCAAACTACCAACCCGTTTTTTTCGATGAACTCCCGCTTCTCTTTCCACACCGCGTCGTTTTCATCCATTCCTTCCGGCCGGTCCAGGTGGTTGTAAAACGTCGGCTCGTGCGTGATGACCAGGTTTGCCCCTTTCGCCGCCGCCCGCTGCAACACATCCAGTGTCGCCATCATCGTTACCGCGATTCCTGTCACGCGCGTCTCCGGATTTCCGGCTTTGAACGTATCCACGGTTTGCGTTTTCCACGGCACGCCAACGTGTTCTTGAATCGCCGCTATCACCTCCTGAGCCGTTGGCCGCTTTTCTTGCGCCTGGGCTGGCATCCCGCACATCGCCGCCGCGATCAACGCCGAACTCACTGCCGTGATCCGCAATTTCACTTGGGCAATCCTTCCGCGAACTGCGGAGTGAGCGCTTGCGCCCTTCGCGCTAACTCGCGCTCCAATTGATGCGTCCATCGCACTTCCACGCGCATCTGCTCGAGCATCAAGCCCACCATCCATACCGCCTCGTGATACTTGTGACCTACCTCGTCGTAAATCGACAGCAGAGTTTTCTTTTCTCTTTTGATCTCATTCAGCAAAAATTTCCGCCTCTGCTTCAACTGCTTCAGGAAGACTCCCGGCCGCGCCTGCCAGGAAAGCGCCATCCACGTCAGAAAAGGCGGGCGTTCTCTCTGCGTGGTCCAGTCTTCTTGCTCCAAAGCATCCGCGAGCGCCTCGCGCCCTTTCTCCGCAGTCTCAAACGTGCTGCGCTCCGGCCCGTCTAGCGGTTCACTCGTTTCGCTGGCACGAATCAGGCCCTCATGCCTCAGTTTCTTCAGCGAATAATAAACTTGCGGAAGTGAAACGTTTGCCCAATCTCGAATCTCCCGCCGCTCCAGTTCCGCATTTGCTTGATACCCGTGCATCGGACGCTCCGCCAGCAAACTCAGCAGCACCAGGTCCGGTGTCGTCAGCTCCGCTCTTGCGACCCGTTCCGCACGACTTCTCGATTTTTTCGGGTATCCCAGTGCCCGGCCGCTGCCCCGACGCAGTCCGGGTGTCTCTACAATGTCCGTTCTCTTCATTTCTTTCCCGTCTTGCGCTTCCTGCTCCAATACCACCACTCACATTTCTCGGCCGGCAGCCGCGGATTCTTCGCCTGCGCCACCGCCGCACAAAAAGTATCCAGCACGCAGATGTCCTGATGTTGACGCGCCACACGTCCCAGTTTTGCGTAGAGCTGCTGCGGATTTTGCCTCGCAAGTTGCGCCACGCTTCGAATCCCCAGCAGCTCAAAATCCCGCAGCATCGCCGGCCCGATCGAAATCAGATCCCCTAATTGCCGCTCCGCCGTCCTGGCGCGTTCCTTTTGAATCAACGTTCCGGCGCTCATCAGAAATCTCCTTGACATTGGTTTCTGCAGCCGCTAACCTCGCTATTCTAATTTAGAATACTAAATTAGAATAGTGGTGCTGTCAAGGAGTCTTTTCACCATGCGCTCCCTTCTCACGGTCTTCACCGCCCTCTTTTTGGGCTTTGCTTTTGCTTCCGTTCGCGCCAATTCATCCGAGGAGACAAAATCCATGAACGTCAAAAGAATCACCCCGGTCCTGCTCGTCAAGGAAATCGAGCCCGTCGTGCCCTTCTGGGTCGAGCGCCTCGGTTTCGCGAGGACCATCGAGGTTCCCGACGGAAACAAACTCGGTTTTGTGACTTTTCAGAAAGGAACCGCCGAAGTGATGTACCAGACTTACGCCAGCGTGGAGAAGGACGCACCGAAGGAAGTTTCCGAGACCGCGCGCAAAGGCCCAACCTATCTCTACATGGAAGTCGACAACCTGGACGCTGTGCTCGCCGCCATGAAGGATGTGAAAATCGTCATGCCCGTTCGAACCGCCTTCTACGGCATGAAGGAATTCAGCGTCCAGGATCCCGGCGGCCACTTCATCACTTTCGCGCAACCTGTCGCCGCGCCACAGCACTAGCGCCAGTTTCAGCGCCCTTTTCAGGTCATTTACAATCAAAAGCTCAGACTAATGAAAAAGAGGTTTTGAAATAGCTTCTATCGCGCGGCGGAAAGCCCAGCCAAACGAGGCCGAGTACTGTTGCTTAGTACCTGTCCTCGTACCAGTAACTGTACCAGTACACTCGTCTTTGACAGCCTACGCGCGCAAATCTACTCTCGTAATTCGTTGCGCGTGCTTTCCGATTCGACCCGCAGTCGGCGGACTCGCCCGTTCGTCAACTCCTGCAGTTCTATTTTTGAGAAAGGGTCACAACACCAGGGAGAACTATGCTCACTGATGCCGCATCCAAAGCCGTGCTCGTTTCCGCTCCGGAAGGGCTGTTCGTTTTCGATCGCGAAGGGCGCATCGTTTTCGTCAACTCGCAAATCGACGAGCTCTTCGGGTACGCTCCCGGCGAGTTGCTTGGGCAAAGTCTCGAAGTGCTTCTGCCCGTTTTGTTCTGGGAAATGCGCGAGCTGCGATCAGCGGCTTTGCTCCCCGCTCCGGGACTGCCAATCGAGCGGTACGGGCTCGAGCAGATGGGCTACCGCAAGGACCGCGCGGAAATACTTCTCCAGGTCAGCGTCGGGCACGTCGAAGCCCAAGACCGGCCTTTGGAATGCTGTATCGTGCGCCAGATTGCCGCTCCGGAACAGCAGAGCCAAGCGCTAAACGAGTCGAGCGATCAATTCCGGCAAATGGTCGAGAATAGCCATGACATCCTTACCATTCGTGACGCCGATGGCCGCGTCCGCTACATCAGCCCGTCGATTCACAGCGTATTGGGGTACAAGCAGGAAGAAATAATTGGCTCGACCGGCTTCGAGCTGCTTCATCCCGAAGACCGCTCCGCGGTCGAAAGCGCACAAAGCAAATTCTGGAATAATCCGGGCGCGAGAGGTTCCATCCAGTATCGCGCCAAGCACGCCAACGGCACGTGGGTCTCGCTTGAAGTTGTGGCCTACAATCTGCTGGATCATCCCGCCGTCCGCGGAGTGGTCATCAACGGCCGCGACATCAGCCAGCGTAAGCAGGAAGAAGCCGGGAAAGATCAGATGATCGCCGAGTTGCAGCAGACTCTCGCCAATGTGAAGACTCTGACGGGCGTTCTCCCTATCTGCGCCTCTTGCAAGAAAATTCAAGAAGCCGGCAACTGGCAGCAAATCGAGGCCTACATTCGCGATCGTTCCCAGGTCGAGTTCTCGCACACCATGTGCCCCGAATGCACCGAGCTCTGGTATCCGGAGTACTCCCAGAGTTAGCCGCCGCGGATCACTGTTTACTCGGCGATGGCAACGGCGGCGGCCTCCGCTCGATTTCCGTCGGAACCGCGATCGAACGAGCGCCATTCTTACCCAAGGCGCGCACGGCAAAGAAATGATTGTCGGTGGATACGTTTTTCAAGACTGTTTCGCCTGGCGCGGCGGCAAAATCATAGACTGTCCAGCGCGGATCACTGGTCTCGCGCCACAAAATCTCGAACCCTGCTCGCTCGGAATCATCACCGGCAGCCCACGACACTTTCGCGTCCGGCGTAACGGCCCCAGTTAGCCTTGCCTTGCTGGGTGGCTCAGGCGCCAGCGCCAACTGCCACAGCGCTTCGGCATTGTCTCGCGCCACGTCGCCCAGGAACGTAAAGCTGAGATATTTTTCGAAATCTCCATATTCAATTCCATTTTCCGTGCGCGGCGTTTGATGCTGGTGATTGTAGTCTTCGAGCGGTTCGGTGAAGCGCACGGCGGGCAGTCCCGCCTTGTAAAACGGATAATGATCGCCGCCTCGGCCGTAGCGGTCCACGCGGAAAATCATTCGAATGGCCGCGCGCCCGTCAATCTCCTCGATCGTCCGCGCCAATTCACGCGAAGGCGAATCCGCATCGTCGATTTCACCATTGCCGGAAAAGAGCCGCACGCGATGCGGCGCACCCGCCGCGGGATCGGCGCCCACAATATCGTCGTCCAGCATACCGCCGACGGTGTAGCCCTGTTGTTTCGTCCACTCGAGAAGATGCGAACTGCCAAGCAGCCCCTGCTCTTCCCCGGAAACAGCCGCAAACAGTATCGTCGCGCGATACGACGCGGCGCCTTTCGCCCCCGCCTTGCTCAGCAGGCGCGCGCATTCCACGCTCACAGCGACTCCCGAGGCATCGTCGTCCGCTCCCGGAGCATCCGCTTGCGGATCCATCACATTCGAAGGCCGCGAATCAAAATGTCCGGAAACGATGAAAATAGTTTTCGCCAGCTTCGGATCGCTTCCCGGCAAGATCGCATACACATTTTCCAGCGGCATGGGTTTCCCCGAAGTTCGCTCCGAAGTCGATTCGAATTTGTCCACCACCACCTGCAATTTCCCTCCGGAGTCTTTTGCGATTTCATTGAATCGCGCCACGATGACGTCGCGCCCGCAGCCCGCGCCACGCTTGGGGTTTTCCCAAGACGAAAGCGTCAGGCGCGTCCCGCAAGCCACCAACTTTCCGATCAGCGCCTGCATGGACTTTTCATCCACCGAGGCGCGAGCTATGCGCCCTGCCGACCGGGTCAGAATTTTCGCGTGCGGCTTTCCCTGGGCCGGCTCCGCCGGGTCCCGCGGTGCTGCCTGCTGCCCGTACGCCGGAAAACACGCAAGCACCAGCACTGCCAAGAGGGCAGTCCTCCCTAATGTCTTGCGATTCTTTTTCGTCTGATTTCTCATCGTCTTTATTTCTCCGCTAGGATTCTTTTTCACGAAGCGTGCATTCTATCCTGAATCCAGGGATTTTTTGGAGTGCAGCAGTTTGCGGCCGATTTTCTTCCCATTTGATGGTTGGCTCCGCAGGCCCCGAAGTCATCTCGCAGGAATGGTGGAGGGTCAGTTTCCAGTTACCAGACTTGAACCAGTTTCCGGGGCGCATCCGACTAGCAGCGTTGTCGCAAATCGCACACCATACAACACCGCGCCGCCCTAAGTACTTCCGATTCGGCTTGAGAAATTTTCTCTCCCCTGAATAAGAACTTTTGATGATGAAAGCTCTCTCCTTTCAGTGTATATAGGTGCACGTGGTTAGGCATTTTCTGTATCTGTGGCACGGGGGTGGGACGCAGCTCGATGGTGTTTGGGCCCTTCTCGCAAGGGAAGCTTTTCCTCTCTATGGCCATTGCGGGCAAGAAAGAACAAGCACAGTTCGCAGAGGAGGCAGTCATGAGGCACTGGGGTCGTGTTGTCGGTCTAACTCTCTCTCTTCTATTTTTCGCCGTGCGAGTCGCCCCGCAGGGCGGTGCTACCGGTGCGATCAGCGGTATCGTTCAGGACCCGTCCGGGGGTGTGATTGGCAGCGCTAAGGTCGAGATTGTGAGCGAAGCGACGGGCCAAGTTGTCCGCGATTTGATAACGGACTCTTCGGGCTCCTTCACCGCCACTCTTCTCCCAGTGGGCTCCTACTCCGTTGAGGTGAGCGCCGCGGGCTTTGCCCGGACGAAGTTTACCGGCGTCCTGGTGCGCGTAACGGAAACCACCCAGATGACGGCGGCGCTGAAAGTGACTCAAGCGACCGAGACGGTGACGGTTTCGGCGGAGGTCGCCACGATCAATACGGCGAATGCGGCAACCGGGGAAGCCCTCGATTCGACAACTGTTTCCACCCTGCCTCTTCCGACTCAAAATTTTCAGCAGTTGCTCTCACTTTCAACGGGCGCGTCTTCGGACATCAACAATGCCGGCGAACTGGGCCGCGGCAGTGCGAGGATCATGGTGAATGGCCAGCGAGAGACCAATAACAACTACCTGATCGAAGGAATCTCTTCCGCCGACTTCGCCAGCGGAGAGTTGACCTTCACCCCCATTCCAGATGCCAACGCCATCCAGGAATTCAAGGTTTCCACCAGCCTCTACGACGCCACACAAGGCCGCAATGGCGGGGGCAACATCGACGCCGTCCTGAAAAGCGGGACAAACAAGTACCATGCCGATGCCTGGGAGTTTTTTCGCAACACCGACCTCGACGCGAATGACTTTTTCCTCAACGAACAGGGCAAGACTCGGCCCCGGATCCAGCAAAACATCTTCGGGGCAGACGGAGGCGGGCCGGTTGGCCGGAACGCGCGGCTTGGCTACCTCTACTTGAATTATCAGGGCTCGCGCCAGCGCGCAGGCGGCTCGCCGGGAACGCTCATTAATGCCACCATCCCGGTGCTCCCGCCCCAGCGCGACCAGGCCACCTTAATCAGTACCTTTTTCCCGAATGGTCTTCCGGCCGGGGTGACTAATCTCGATCCGGCGGCGGTGAAGCTTCTGAACGCGCAGAGCAACCAGTTCGGTGGTCCCTTCCTCTTCCCCACCGTTCCTGGCACTCCGGGGCTCACAGCCGGTAGCGTGAACACGGGTCGGCTGACGCTCACTGCCGTCGGGAAATTCACCGAGGATCAGTTCCTGGTCAACTGGGACCGCCATTTCCGCGGAGATAAGGACAGCCTGTCGTGGCGCTTCTTCTGGTCCGACTCCGAGAGGTTTCAACCCTTCGGCGCTGATTCCTTCCAAGTTCAAACCGGCGGGCCGCCGGCCGAGAACAATCTAAATTTTCCGCTGCAGATTCCCCTGCGTGGACGTTTCGGAAGCATCACCGAGACCCACATCTTCAACAATCGGATGGCGAACGAGTTCCGCTTCGGCGTCAACATCATCCGTGACGATCTTCTTGGCCAAAACACAGCTACCGCAGCGCAACTGGGCATTGTCCAGCCCGGCGGCAGCCTGGGAATCGACCGCTTCCAGCTTGGGAGTTTTGCGTTTGGCCCGTTTCCCGGCAGCGGGCAATTCGAGCTCTCGGATTCCTTCATCGTGGCAGACACGATGAGCTGGACACGCGGGCCGCACACGTTCCGGTTCGGCGGCGAGTTGGACCACACCAGCCTTCGCCGAGTCCTTAACGTTATCGGCAATCCCCTGGTGTTCTTCGTTCCCGGTGCCCCTTTCAATGTGACGGACTTTCAAAACTTCCTGCTGGGCTCCCCCATCGTGGCTTTGGGCAGTGGTGGGGCGGCTAACCACGATTACCGCCTCCCTGCTTATGCCCTCTTTGCCCAGGACGACTATAAAGCGACCGGGCGCTTGACGCTGAACCTCGGCTTTCGCCTGGAGCTTGTCGGCGCGCCCTATGACGAGCTTTGCCAAATCGCCAATGTGGATACGGCGGCGGCGCCAACCGGGCAGCCTTTCGCGTATCCCTCCTGCGTCAGCCGCTTCAAGATTCCCGGTTTCACTGGGAACCTTAACCGCACGGCCCTGCACAACAATTACGCCACTGTCCCGGAGCCGCGAATCGGCTTCGCTTACGACCTCTTCGGCAATCACAAGACAGTGGTCCGAGGCGGCTACGGCATTTACGCCAATCGGGAGGACATAGGCGCCGTGGACAACTTGTCCTTTAACCCTCCCTTTTTAGTTGTTAGCGTTCCCTCCGTGCTGCCGGCGGGAAGTTTGTCCTGCCTCTTTTTTGTAAACCAGAATTGCAGCGGCGCGGCGTTGATCCCGGGTCCGGGCGTGGTGAGCGCCAACTTCGTGCCAACTCCTTCCTTCTTCCAGGGCTTTCCCGGCGGCGACACAACCGCGTCGCCGATATTTGGTCCGGGCAACGTCAACTCCTTCGGTGCTCTGGCAATCCCGCTCCACTGGGTCGCGGGAACGACCCAGCAGTGGAACCTGTCCGTGGAGCGCGACTTGGGGAAGAACTGGTTCGTCTCGGTGGGCTACGTGGGAACCAAGGGCACGCATCTGCGCGTGACCTACGATCCCGACCAAGCCAACCTCGCCAGTCCGCAGAATCCTATTACGCTGACCGCGCAGGGCGGCCCGCAGAACGGACAGAAATTCACCATTACGCAAAATACGATCGCTAACGCCCCGGCAAGGGCGCCTTTCCAGCCCCTTGGGCCTTCCGGTTTCGAGGCTTTCTCCCCTATTGCCAACTCCATCTACCATTCCCTGCAGCTCACTGTTGCGCATCACTTCGCCGGGGGCCTGTATCTCCAGAGCGCCTATACCTATTCCAGATCGATCGACAACGACTCAACGGTCAGTGTGGCGTTTGTCAGCTTTTTCAACGATCAGAACAATCC